>Ga0302324_100005030_pt1 | contig 29020 bp, 17 predicted proteins | sample Palsa_T0_1_FD_201949 | JGI IMG/M metagenome (GOLD analysis project Ga0302324, IMG submission 201949) | Peat permafrost microbial communities from Stordalen Mire near Abisko, Sweden - Palsa_T0_1 | ecosystem: Environmental > Terrestrial > Soil > Palsa > Peat permafrost | place: Sweden: Abisko...
GATGTACATCGGATCGGTCGATACCGCCATCATCAGCGCCATGACGACCCACAGCCCGTTACCCACCACCATCGGCTGCTCGTGGGGTTGGACACCCGCCGATCCAAGCACGTTGAACCCATACTTCGAGAAAATGGCAGCTCAGGGCCAGACCTTCTTTGCCGCCTCTGGTGATAGTTCCACATGGTCGACGCGAAATGAGGCCTGGCCGGCTGACAATGCCTACGTCGTTTCCGTTGGCGGTACGGATTTGACCACCGCGAGCGCGGCTGGACCCTGGAAATCGGAGACCGCGTGGACGGATAGTGGCGGCGGCATCTCGCCTGACAAAATCGCGATTCCCTCGTGGCAGCAGATCTCGGGCGTCATCAATTCGAGCAACAAGGGTTCGACCACGTACCGCAACGGGCCGGACGTCTCGGCAAACGCCAACTTCACCTTCTACACCTGCGCTGACCAGACCACCTGCCTGGCCAACGAGTACGGCGGCACCAGCTTCGCCGCGCCCATGTGGGCCGGCTTCATTGCCTTGGTCAACCAACAGTTGACCGCCAACGGCGACTCTTTAGTCGGCTTCCTCGATCCAACCATCTACCCGCAAAATGTGACGTCCACCTATAGCACGGATTTTCACGACATCACCAGCGGCAAGTCCGGAAGCTATTCCGCGGTAACAGGCTACGACTTGGTGACTGGATGGGGCAGTCCCAAGGCCGGTCTGATCACCACCTTGGCTCCCTGAGATAATCCATAAGCCTGGCAATTCGTCCCCGGCGATTCCACCGATCGGGTTCGGCATAGAGCTCTCCCGGGAAGTGATTCTCAGGAGAGATTTGTGTTTGGCTCGTCTTCCAGATCGGGTTGTTCGCGGATGATCTCACAAGCCTGATCCAGGCTAAAGTGCGAGGTTCAGCTTTCTACGGAGTTGTCATCCCGAGCGGTGGGCCTGCGGCCACCTAAGAAGATGAAAATGCAGCGGACGAAGATTGAGCGGGTGGCCCAGCTCTCGCTTTTGAGACCTGGGTGTTCCGGCGTGAGAGCTCGATTTGGTTTCAGGGGACAACTTCAGTCAGCTTGAGGAAAAGCTCTGTTTTGTTGTATCAGGGCACGACTTTAGTCGGGCCGTAAACGATCAAGAATATTTAGCCCCTGCCGCTCCTGCCCTGTCCCGAATCTTTCGGCAGCCCGTTAGCGCGTGAGGGCTGATCTTCGAGCTCTCACGCAGCCTCTAAAGCCCAGATCTTTATTGGGTCTGTGCGGCCCGACTAAAGAGGTTGCGGAAAAACCCAGGTTTTTGAAGGGTACGGCCTTTAGGCCGTACGTAACAACTGTAGAATCAATACGGCTTTAGCCGCTGAGGGCTGCGATTTCGCTAGGTATCGACTTTTTCCGCAGCCTCTAAACGTCGAGCCCTGATACAAAGCCTGGTTTTCCGCAGCCTGTGCAGCCGCGCCCTGCCAGCGCCGAGTTCACATGGGACTCTCTCGCTGGTAAACTTTCCTATCACCACGGGCTGTCACGCACTTGACGCGCACCTAAATTAGTATCACAATGTAGTCATAATGCTGGGTGAATTCGAATACCTCTTGATCACCGCCGCCGCCGGACTCGGAGACAAGGCATACGGCGCCTCGATGCGCGAAGCGATCGAGCAGACAACCGGCCGCAAGTGCTCTATCGGTGCGCTCTACACCACCATCGACCGTCTGGAAACAAAAGGTCTGTTGGCCACCTGGATGGGCGAGGCGACCCCGCAACGTGGTGGGCGCTCCAAGCGCATGGTTCGGGTGACGCCCAAGGGAGTGCAAGCTGCCAAAAGCTTTTACGACGCTGTGGTCCGGGTAAGCCGCGGCGCATCCTGGGTAACCCAACCAAAGGGAAGCGCCTCATGACGAGCATCGGATGGTCGTTAGTAGAAAACACCGCCCAGCTCCTGGAGAGGAGCCAACGAGAGGCAGTGCTCGGCGATCTGCTGGAAGACGGTGAGGGCGCCCTGCAATCTCTGGGCGGTATTTTGAGCTTAGTCGTCCGCCAGCAGCTCTCCCTCTGGAGAAACTGGCGCCCCTGGCTGGCAGCGTTTGGAGTGTCCCTTCCCTCGAGCTTCCTGCTGATGGGAGTTTCTCTTTCCGTGAGCCGCGCCTGGCATGACAGGTTTGGCTTTGGCACCCAGCTATCGCAGCTTCTTCTGCTCACTGGTTGGTCCTGGAGCATCGGGTATCTCGTTGGCATACTATCCAAACGAACCGTGTGGATCAGCGCATTTCTCTGCTGCTCTCCATGCCTGTTTTGTTTAGCAAGATTTCGTGTGCCCCAGCTGTCGAGATTTTCGCTTTACCTCTTTCTTCTACCAGCAATCTGGGGAGCGCTCCAGGGCCTGCGCAAAGTTCGACTTTCGTTACCCGGAGTCCTCTCCCTTGCGCTCACCGTGACCTCGTTCGCGATCGCCAGCCACCAATCGTGGATCCTGATCGCCACCTTGAGTTGGCCGGCATGGTATCTGGCGGCTCGCGCGCGCAGCGAAGGAACCGCATGATCGCCGTGCTGGGAACAGCCCTGCTGTTTGCCGCAATCAGCGTCCCGCCCACGCCCAGTAAGGTGGTGAGCCGCGAGATCCATTCCACCAACTTCGCCCAAAGCAAAATCGGTACCAGCCCCAGGCGAGCGTTGCAGATCTATCTGCCGCCTGGGTACGATGACTCCGCCAGCCGCTATCCGGTGGTTTACTTCTTTCCCGACGCCTTTGCCGGCTACTCCGATCTTTTTGACCACCAGGGTGCGCAAGCCCTCCTTGATCACGCCATCGCGGCCGGCATGATCGGCAAGTTCATCCTCGTAGATGTCGACATGAACACTTCCCTGGGAAGTTCCTGGTGCGTCAACTCGCCGGCGACAGGGAACTGGGAAGACTTTGTGATCGATGAATTGAAACCCTACGTCGATGCCAATTTCAAAACTCTGCCCCAACGGGACTCCCAGGGAGTCGCCGGCGAATTCATGGGTGGCTATTGTGCCATCCGGTTCGGCATGCGGCATGCGGATGTTTTCGGCTCCGTGTATGCGTTGCATCCGGTAGGCACAGGCTCCGGCCTCAAGGTGCTGGACTCGCTGCCCAACTGGGATCTGATGGCCAACGCCAAATCCCTCGACGATGTAAGGAAAGATGGCTACTCGACCATCTTCACCGCCATCTTTCAGGCGCACTTACCCGATCCGGACAAACCCCCGCTGTATATCGATATGCCGGCACACAAAGTTGGCGGCCAACTTATCATCGACACCCGGCTTACCGAGCGCTTGCGCGACAACTTTTTCCTTGAGTCAATGATTCCTCAATATGCCGAAAACCTGAAATCCCTCAGAGGACTCAAATTCGACTGGGGGCGCAGCGATCTGAACCAGGATCACGTCTACTCCAACCAGGCCTTCACTCATAAGCTGAACGAATTCGGGATACCCCACGAAGCGGAAGAGTACAACGGCGTCTGGGGAGACAAGACCTGGGGCGACGACGGCCGTATCTATAATGAAGTGCTCCCCTTCTTCAAAAAACACCTGCTCTTCGACCAAACCCGCTAGATTCTTCCCACCCCCCGCCAGACTTAACTTCAAATCCCGATTAAAAAAATATCTTTTCCTCAACAAATCTTGCTTGCAATCCACTGCAGCTGCCGATATAGTACGCTCACTGAAGTAAATCCCAGGGTGCAAGAGCAGCCAGTAGAAGAGTTGCCATTCGTTCCTGTCAGTAGGGCCCCGTACACATTGTTGGTTTTGGAGGCGAGTATGAAACGCATTTCCTTATGGGGCTTCGCCCTCGTAATGGTCCTGGCATCCCTTAGCGTTCGTCAAACCGTCTGGGGTCAGCAGACCACTGCGTCGATCACGGGCACAGTGGAAGATTCCGCCGGAGCGGCGTTGGACGGTGCCGCCGTCACCGCCAGGGATACGGAGCGCGGCACCTCATACACCGCCAAGTCCAGCAACGGTGGTGTCTTCAATTTCACCAATCTCCCCATCGGCAATTACGAGGTGAAAGCAGAGACTGCCGGCTTCGACACCGCAGTCCAGCCACCCATCACCCTGGTGCTCAATCAGAGAGCGCGTATCGAGTTCAAGATGAAGGTGGGCGCTGTTACCAATACGGTGCAGGTTTCCTCCGAAGCTCCGCAGCTGCAGGCCGATACTACCCAGGTCAGTACGCTGATCGATGCCAACACAATCGCGGGCATTCCGCTGGCAACGCGGAATTACGTCGAATTGACCCTGCTGGCGCCCGGCAGCATTACCGCTGACAACTCAACCTTCAACAGCGGCGACAATGCCAATTACGGCGGCCGTCCATCGATCAATGGCAACCGTGAGGAGTCAAACAACTTCATCCTCGACGGTATGGATAACAACCAGACGTCGGAAAACAACCTGGCGATCACGCCCTCCCCCGACTCCATTCAGGAATTCAACCTGATCACCTCCAACGCCCCGGCGGAGTTCGGCAATTTCCAGGGTGGCATCATCAACGCCTCCATCAAGTCGGGGACCAATCAGTTCCACGGAGATGTCTGGGAATTCTTCCGCAATAACGTTTTGAACGCCAACCAGTGGGAAAACAAATTTGATGGCCCGGGCAATTTCCTGCCTCGGGCGGCGCTGCGCTGGAACATGTTTGGCGGTACCGTCGGCGGACCGGTCTGGAAAGACAAGCTGTTCTTCTTCGCTGACTACCAGGGGCAGCGTTTCGATCATCCAACAACGGCCAACCATATCACCGTATTCACCGCCGCCGAGCGAAACGGGGACTTCTCCCAGATCTCGACCCCGCTTAAGAATCCGACTACCGGTGCGCCCTATGCCGGCAACCAGATTCCTATGTCGCAGATCAACCCGGTGGCGGCGGCACTCTTTGCCTCGAAATATTACCCCACACCGATCAACGGCAACACCCTCAACAACGCCGTCAACCTGGTCAATGAGGCCGTCAACACTGACCAGGGCGATGCCAAGATCGACTGGAATATCACCCAGCGTGACCGCCTCAGCGCGCGTTATTCGCAGGCGTACCAGAACGATCCGACAAACAACTCGCAGTTGATCCTAGGCAACACGTACGTTCACATTCCAATGAGCAACGCGGTCGGAACCTGGACCCACACCTTTAGTCCTAACATCCTGAATGAAGCCCGCTTTGGAGCATCGTGGATCACGTACTCCAGTGGCGCCAGCTTTGGTCCCAGCATCGGCAATCTGGGTGACGCCCTGGGCATTGCCAACGCCAATACGGACGGTCCTGGGCTGCTGGAGCTCGGCTTTGGCGGCGGCACGGCTACCGAGATTGGCCAGGGAACACTTACCAACGTCGGCAACAATCTGGTCAACTCGAACTTCGCTGACACCGTGATCCAGTTTGATGATGGGGTGACGATTACCCACGGCAAGCACGTCTTCAAGACAGGCTTTCAGCTGTGGCGCTTCCGCATGAGCAACTTTTATAGTGGCAACAGCGGTGAGTACGGTTCACTGATTTACGGAGGCGCGTTCACGGGTGATCCAACCTCTGACTTTTTCACCGGGTATGTTGCTGGAACCGGCAAGGGGGTGAGCGCGTCTGCTGCATGGCACCAGATGCAGTGGAGGTTTGGCGGCTATGCCCAGGACGACTGGCGCATCCGGCCTACGCTCACTCTGAATCTAGGATTGCGCTACGAAGCGACCACTCCCTGGGTGGAATTGAACAATCGCCAGCTCAACGTGGATCTTCATACAGGTGCACTTGAGTTTGCAGGCGTGGATGGCAACAGCCGCGGTCTCTATAACGCGGCCTATGGACTGCCGGCTATTCAACCCCGCGTCGGCTTTGCCTGGACGCCGGCCTATTGGGGCGGTAAGACTGTCCTGCGCGGCGCCTATACCATCTCCTCTTACATGGAAGGAACCGGCACCAACCTGCGGCTTCCTCGCAATCCGCCCTTCACCCCGACGGAAGTTACCGCTACCTACAACGCTCCGACTTACCAAACGCAGCAAGGTCCCGTCCAGGCCGTCCCGGGCGATCCATTCGCCGGAGCTATCTTGTACGTCTGGGATAAAACCATTCAACCCGCGATGGATCAGCAGTGGAATTTGACCGTACAGGGTGAAGTTAGCAACACCACAACGTTCCAGCTTGGCTACGTCGGCCAGCATGGGACCCACTTGATGGTGCCAACCCCCTACTCGCAGAAAACGCTCACCGACGGGGTAGTGACCCCGAGTCTGTACTTCACCGGCAATCCTACGCTGGTGAATGACATCTCAGAGGTCTCCGGGACGTCGACGACTGGCTTCATGACCTACAACGCGCTGCAGGCTGTACTTCAGAAGCGCATCTCGAATGGCCTTGAAGGCCAGGTTGCTTACACCTGGTCCCATTGCCTCACCAACAATAGCGGTTACTACGGCACTTGGGGCGCTGCGGCTCAGACCACGCCGGCGAATCCGTACTACCAGAATTTGTACGACCCACATGCCGATTACGCCAGTTGCTACTACGACTCGAGGAATGTATTGGCCGCGTACGCAACCTACGATTTGCCGATTGGAAAAGGTAAGTTGATCGGCAAAAACATGAACGAGGTGGCCAATTCGGTCGTGGGCGGCTGGCAGCTTTCGAGCATCATCTCCATTCACAGCGGCTTCCCCATATCCATTTACGGCGACACCGACACTTCGGGAACTGGTTCTCGTGGATATCGTCCTAACTGCTCCGCACAACAGACTGTGTTCGGCCGCCAGAAGAGCTTCAATGGCAACTTCCAGGGCTATCAATGGGTCAGTCCCAGTGGGTTCTCGGAACCGGCGACCGGGACCTTTGGCAACTGCCCTGCCCAGGGACCAGTGACGGGAGCCGGTTACTCCGATACCGACATCGGCCTGTTGAAGAACTTCCATATAACCGAGGCCAAGTACATCCAGTTCCGTGGCGACTTCCTGAACGCATTCAACAATGTTCAGTTAGGCCATTTCAATAGCAACTACCCGAGCCCCAATTCTTTTGGGCTGATCAACACATCGCAGCCCGCAAGGAACATCCAATTCGCCTTCAAGTTCTACTATTAGGCGCCTGATAAACTCAGGGGCAGACGCTGTTCACCAGCGTCTGCCCCTTGTTTTTTTTGGATGGAACGACGGGGACAGCCTTTGCAGGCTGCGGAAAATCTTGATTGATCATGATGCCTAACCCCTCCAAACTGGTCTCCCTACTTTTCCTCTCACTGGCAGGCGCTTCCCTGGCGCAGGTTTCCAGCAAGACGGTGGCCGTTTCCCCGACCGCTGCCGAACATGCCGCATCTCTTGCCGAGAGCGGCCGTTGTGCCGAGGCGTTGCCCATCCTCGCCAAGACCGCCGCCCACATCGCAGACAGAGAGCTGCTAAAAAGAGTCGGCCTCGACGGCGTCCGTTGTGCCACCTCGATGCAGCAACAGGAGCCTTTGCAGGACTTCCTGCGCATGTTGGGTCGCCAGTTCCCGCACGACCCCGAAGTGTTGTACGTTCTGACCCACGCCTATTCCGACCTGTCCGCAAGCGCTGCCCGGGAGCTGGCCACGACCGCCCCGAACTCCATCCCCGCGCTGGAAATGGACGCAGATGCGAACGAACAACAAGGTAAGTGGGACCAGGCGGAGAAAGACTATCGCAAGATCCTGGAGCAAAATGCACGTTACCCGGGTATTCATTTTCGGCTGGCCCGTCTGCTCCTATCCAAGCCCAACCCCGCGCCCGATTTCGCCGAGCAGGCAAAGAAGGAACTGCAGCAGGAACTGGCAATCGATCCCGCGAATGCTGGTGCGGAATACGTGCTGGGAGAACTGGCCCGCCAGGCCCAGGATTTACCCGAGGCGGTCAAGCACTTCTCCAAGGCCACCGAGCTCGAATCCCATTTTGGGGATGCTTACCTCGGGCTGGGTATGTCGCTGTTAGCGCAGAAGAATTACGCCGACGCTGTCGCTCCGCTGGAAAAGGCAGTCGAGCTGCAACCCGCCAACCCTGCAGGACACTATAGCCTGGCGACTGCCTACGCGCGCACCGGCCGCAAAGACGACGCACAGCGCGAGTTCGCCCTGCAACAGCAAACCGCGGATCACGCCGGTGGACCGGGAGCCCAGAAGCCGCAGTGAACACGGAGTTATCCCGCCGACGTTTTCTCTACCATCTTGCCGGCGCGGGCGCATTCGCATCGTTGCCCGGTTTCGCGAAAGCTGCACCCGCATACCCGTTCGCAGAAGTGTCCTCATCGGCGAGCGGCATTACCTTTAAGCACACTGCCGGCAAGTCGCCGCAAAAGTATCTGCCTGAAACTACCGGGGCAGGTTGCGCCTTTCTTGACTACGACAATGACGGATGGATGGACATCTATCTCGTCAACAGCGGCCAATGCGACTTCTACCATCCAGATCCGCCCCTGCGCAACGCGCTCTACCGCAACAATCGAGACGGAACCTTCACCGACGTAACGGAGAAAGCCGGTGTCGCCGGCGGCGGCTACGGGCAGGGAATCGCCGTCGGTGACTATGACGGTGACGGATTTCCGGATTTGTATCTGACCCAGTACGGAAAAAGCATTCTGTATCACAACAACGGTGACGGAACCTTCACCGACGTTACGGAAAAAGCCGGAGTCGCGGCTCCTGGATGGGGCTCAAGCGCGGTCTGGTTCGACTACGATAACGACGGCAGGCTAGACCTGTTTGTCTGCAATTTCGTGCAATTCAGCCGAGCCGGAAACCTCAACTGCGTCGCCTACGACAAGCCCGGATATTGTGTCCCGACGCTCTACAGGCCCTCGGCCAGCTGGCTCTTCCACAACAATGGCGATGGAACCTTCTTGGATGTCAGCCAATCCTCCGGAATCGCGAAGCACCTGGGGAAAGCCTGGGGCGTGGTTGCGGCCGACCTGAACAATGACGGCAAGATGGACCTCTTCGTGGCCAATGATACGGTGCAAAACTTTCTCTACATGAACCGGGGCAAGGGAAAGTTCGACGAGATCGCGGCTCTGGCAGGTGTGGGCTTTAGCGAGACGGGTAGGCCCCGCTCAGGCATGGGAGTCGATTCAGCGGACTTCAACCAGGACGGCTGGATGGATCTATTCGTCGCCAACATCGACCACGAACGGTATTCGCTTTACCAGAACAATCGCGATGAAACCTTCGATGACCAGGCCAACTCGACGGCCATTGGCGCCGCGACCCGCTTGATGAGCGGCTGGGGTCTGAAGTTTTTCGACTACGACAACGACGGCAATCTCGACTTATTCCTGGCCAACGGAAATCCTGACGACCTGATCGAAACCATGCAGAAGGACGTCACCTACCGCGAACCTCTGATGCTGTTTCACAGCGACGGCAAAAACCTGCACAACGTGAGCGCAGAAAGCGGACCGCTCTTCGCCAGAAATATTTCTGCCCGAGGACTAGCGATCGGCGATTTCGATAACGACGGCGCCGTCGACGTCCTGGTCTCAATAAATGATGATGCGCCGTTGCTGCTGCGCAACCAGGCGGCCAAAGAGAATCATTGGTTGGGAATCAAGCTGGTAGGAAAAAAGTCGAATCGTGATGCCGTTGGCGCGCGCATCACTTACCAGGCTGGAGATCTCAAGCGCACCCGAACCAAGGTAGGAGGTGGCAGCTATCTATCCTCCCACGATCCTCGCGTGGTGCTTGGTCTGGGTGCCCGCACTAAGATCGAATGGTTGGAAGTGAAGTGGCCGGAGCCCAGTGGCGCAATCGAAAGATTCAGCGAACTACCCATAGACAAGTACATTACCATCACCGAAGGCGAAGCCAGCAAACATTGACACCAGACGAAAGTCCCAATCTACACCGCTCTGTACGGGTGCCCCACGTTCGCCTCAGCGTACGTGGGCCGAAGATGATTTTTTTCGATTGCTTTCAGCCGCGGGCGCGAAGCAGTGGAGGGCTTCGCCCATCTTTTTCGGCCCATGTACGCTGTGGCGAACATGGGGCACCCGTACAGAGCGGTGGCGCGCGTGGCGTCGGTTCGCGAGGTGAAGGTTGATCACCAAACGACCAATCGCCGTGACTCTGCTTCTGCTAGGCTCTTGCGGAATCGCACGAGCCGTAACCGCCGACCAACCCAAGCTAATTCCTATGCCCCGCGAATATTCCCCGCGCGATCCTCTCGGTTTGGCCCACGGTGTCTCCGTTACATCCGACTCCAACCCCGAAGACCGTTTCACCGCGCAGGACCTCTCCAACTTCTTCGAAAAACTAAACCTGCGCAAAGGTCACGGTACCGCAGTCATCGAACTACTCCGCGCGCAATCGCGCCCCGCGGCACGCCTACTCGCCAACGCGCACATAAAAATCGATGAGCCAATGCAGCAAGAAGGCTACATCATCCTGCCCGCAAAAAAAGGCCTCGCGGTCATAGCGGCCAACGCGGCCGGCATCTTCTACGGCGCACAAACCATAAAACAGCTAACCACTGGCCAAGGTCCCTCAGCAATCCTCGAAAGAGCAGTGATCCGAGACTGGCCCGCTATGCGTTACCGGGGAATCTCAGACGACCTCTCCCGCGGCCCATTCCCCACCCTGGACTTTCAAAAACGGCAGATACAAACCTTCGCTGCCTACAAGCTCAACGTTTACTCCCCCTACTTTGAGAACACCCTGCAATACCAGTCGAACCCTTTGCCAGGCTTGCCTGGCGGCAGCATGACCCGCGAAGAGGTGCGCCAACTGGTCGACTACGCCCGCGCCTACCACGTAACCATCATCCCCGAGCAGGAGGCCTTCGGGCACCTGCACCGCATGTTGGAGTACCAGCAATACGCACCTCTCGCCGAAACTCCCCTCGGACACGTGCTCGCTCCCGCTCAGCCAGGCTCTTTGCAGTTGATCAGTCAACTCTTCAGCGAAATTGCAGCCATGTTTCCCAGTCCCTTCCTGCACATTGGGGCGGACGAGACCTCCGACCTGGGCAAAGGACAAACCCAAGCAGAGGTAGCAGCCCGCGGCCTGGGCGCGGTCTACGTAGACTTCCTTCTCCAGATCCACGACAAGCTGGCGCCGCTCGATCGCCGCCTGCTCTTCTGGGGCGACATCGCCATGAATGCTCCGGAGCAAGTAACCCGTCTGCCCAAGGATATGGTTGCCATCGCCTGGATCTACTCTCCCTCCGCGGAAGGATATTCGTCCTGGCTGAAGCCCTACACCGACGCCGGAATAGAGACCTGGGTGGCTCCCGGAGTCAGCAATTGGAAACGCGTCTATCCGGACAACGACTCCGCGCTGCGCAATATCCAGGGCCTTGTCCGCGATGGCCAGGCGGCGCACAGCAGCGGAATGCTGAACACCGTCTGGAACGATGACGGCGAAGGCCTGTTTCAAGAGGACTGGTACGGCGTGCTGTTCGGCGCAGCCGCAGCCTGGCAGCCGGGAACAAGCGACCTGACCCAATTCGAGGACTCCTATGGCAGCGTCTTTCACCGCGACCGGACAGGAAAAATCAACCACGCTCAGCGGGAGCTGATTGCTATCTACCAAATGCTGCAACAGGCAAAGGTGAAGGAATTAACCGACGAACTATTCTGGATGGATCCCTGGACCAGCGAAGGCCAGGCCGCAGCAACCGAACTGCGGCCGCTGTTAGCGGGCTTGCGTCTGCATGCCGAGCGCGCCATCACCCTGCTGGCGCAAGCCCGATCCGCTGCGGAACTCGAAGAAACCGACGCAGTCGACGCCTTGGAACTGGGTGCTCGAAGGCTGGATTTTATCGGTCAGAAATTCGAAACCGCGGATGAAATTGCCGCTCTCTACAAACAGGCCTACGCCTGGCAGGAAGATGCGCAAGACGCGAAGCGTATCAACGGATTGCTTTATAACATCTCCGGCACCGACGGCCTGTGTGAAGACATGCGCAATCGATACAGCTACACCCGTCTTGAATATTCCGAACTCTGGCTGCGCGAGAATCGGCCTTACTGGCTACAGAACGTTCTGGTTCGTTATGATCTGGCGACTCAACTCTGGGTAGTGCGCAGCGACAAATTTGCCGCGGCCCGCGAGCAATGGCAGCAACAGCACACGCTGCCTTCGCCGGCTGAGCTGGGTATTCCTTAATGCAGCTTGGCGTTCCATCCTAGCCTGTCGAAGGATAGGAAGATCGAAGTCGACATCGGTCGAAAACATAAGTGGGTGGCCCAGGTCTCGCTTTTGAGACCTGGGTTTCTCCAGGCAGAGAGGTTACCTGGGCGAACCCAGGTCTTAAAAGCGAGACCTGGGCCACCCACTTATGCGGACCCCGCTATTAGGATGAAGTCCAGGTAAACGAATGCACCGGTTGAGCTCGGTCGATCTTTCTCTGGTAGCCATCTATCTGGCAGGCATCACGCTCTTCGGTCTGCAATTCCGCAGCAAAGACCATTCCTTGAAAAGCTACTTCCTGGCCGATCGCAAAATCCCCTGGTGGGCGATCGCGCTCTCCATCGTGGCTGCGGAAACCAGCACCCTGACCATCATCAGTGTGCCCGGCCTGGCTTATACGGGAGACTGGGGATTCCTCCAGATCGTCCTTGGCTATCTTCTCGGAAGAATTGTCGTATGCATCCTCTTCCTCCCGCGCTATTTCCGCGGAGAACTTCTCACCGCCTACCAGGTCATCGGTGAGCGCTTCGGTCCCCGGCTGCACCAGCTCACAGCCTTTCTTTTCCTCTTTCTGCGCGCGGCCGCCGAAGGCGTTCGCGTGTTCGCCGTTTCGATCGTCGTCGGCATCGCGATCGGCACCGGCGATGTCCTTTCGATCGCCATCATTGTCTTGTTAACCTTGATCTACACCCTGGAAGGCGGAATGGCCGCCGTGATCTGGACCGACGTGGTGCAAATGGGGCTGTACGTTGCCGGCACCATGGTCAGCGTCGTTGTGCTCGCACAGCGAGTCCCGGGCGGCTGGCACGCCATCCGCACCGTCGCCTCCTCCGCCGGCAAACTAACCATCTTTCACTTTGCCTTCAGCCTGAGCCAGACCTATACCTTCTGGGCAGGCCTTGCCGGCGGCTGTTTCCTGACCATGGCCAGTCATGGTACCGATCAATTGATGGTCCAGCGCCTGCTCGCAGCAAAAAATCTGCGCGAATCCCGCATCGCCCTGCTCTCGAGCGGGGGCGTTATCCTGGTTCAGTTCGTTCTTTTTCTTGCCATCGGAACGGGACTCTACTACTTCTGCGGTAACGTGACCAACGGCTTGAGCCCGGACCGGGTGTTCCCCTCATTCATCGTGACCGAAATGCCCCGTGGGATAGCAGGATTGATGGTGGCTGCTATTCTGGCCGCTGCCATGTCAAACCTGAGCGCCGCGGTCAACTCGCTCAGCTCCAGCAGCATGGTGGATTTCTACCTGGCCTGGAAGCCGGATGCCGGCGAACGGGAACGCGCTCGCCTGTCGCGCGCCATGACTTTCTTCTGGGCTCTTCTCTTGTTCGCGCTGGCGCTGCTATCCCGCAGTGGAGGCCACGTGGTAGAAGTCGGCTTGTCCATCGCATCCGTCGCTTATGGCGCTCTCCTGGGAGTTTTCCTCCTCGGTACCCTTACCAAAAGTGCAACCGAAGCCGGGGCCATCGTCGGGATGATCGGCGGCTTGGTGGCCAACGTCCTGCTTTGGAAACAACCTCACTTCGTTCCCAAGGTTGCCTGGACATGGTTCGTGCTCATCGGATCTTTGCTGACCTTCTTCTTGGGATGGGTCATGAGTAAACTGCTGCCATTCAAGAAGCGTTATGCGGTTCTGCTTCTCCTGATATTCGTTCCGCAATTACGAGCTGAGGATCCTGAGTGGCAGCAAATCGACCGCATTGTGGAAGCCGGCATAGCGGCCAAAAAATTCCCCGGAGCGGTGGTGATCGCCGGCCACAACGGCCGCATCATTTTTCACCAGGCCTACGGAAACAGCTCTCTCCTTCCCGCTCCCGAACCCATGACCGAAGACACTATCTTCGACGTAGCATCTTTAACCAAAGTTCTGGCCACCGCCCCCGCGGTTATGCAGCTGTATGAGCAGGGCCGCTTTCGCCTCAACGATCCGGTAGCGGAGTACCTGCCCGATTTTGCCGCCAACGGTAAGCAGGACATCACCATCCGCCAGTTGCTGACCCACTACTCCGGTTTGCCGCCGGATGTTTCACTCGATGACCCATGGGAGGGTAAAGCAGAAGGATTGCGCCGTGCCTTCGCTTGCACCCCCGTCACCGCTCCCGGCGTGCAATTCCGCTACAGCGACATCAACTTCATCGTGCTCGGCGCCCTGGTGGAGAAGCTCTCCGGCCTCACCCTCGATCAATACCAGAAGCGATACCTGGCCGAACCGCTGGGGGTGGAGCATATGCAATTCCTGCCTCCTGAAAGCTGGCGCGGCCGTATCGCTCCCACCCAGTACGATCACGGGGTCATGCTGCGGGGAGTGGTCCACGATCCAACCTCGCGCCGCATGGGCGGCGTTGCCGGTCATGCCGGCCTCTTCAGCACCGCTGGGGATGTCGCCGTCTATGCCCAGAACCTGCTCGACCGGCTGGCCGGCAGGCCCAGCCGCTTTCCCCTATCGCAGCTCACGCTCGAAAAAATGACCACGCCTGCGCAGCCCGCGACCGGCACCGCTCTTCGCGGACTAGGCTGGGATATCGACTCGCCTTACTCCAGCAATCGGGGCGAGCTGTTCCCGGTCGGCTCCTTCGGCCATACCGGGTTCACCGGAACCTCCCTCTGGATCGATCAGACCAGTGACACCTACGTCGTCTTCATGTCGAACGCTGTCTATCCCAACGGATCCACTTCCATCAACGCCATCCGCGGTGGAGTCGCCAACGCAATTGCCAGGTGGGTAAAAGTCCATCCCGATAACGGAAGTCTTATTGCGGCCATCACCGGCTACAACGAATCCATCGCCGGGGAGCGCCGTTGGCAGGCTCGCAATGGTACCGTTACCACCGGCATCGATGTTCTCGAAGAAGCCCACTTTGCCCCACTGGCTGCGCTTGCCGCAAAGCATGGAGGAAAATTGCGCATCGGTCTGCTCACCAACCAGACCGGCCTGGACGCGCAAGGGCGGCGAACCATCGACGTCCTGGCCGCCGCGCCCAGCCTCCAACTCAAGCTGATCTTCAGCCCCGAACACGGCATCCGGGGCACGCTCGATAATGAAGGAGTCGAGGATACAAAGGACGCATCCACCGGCCTGCCGGTCGTTAGCCTCTATGGAGAGCAGCGGCGGCCCTCCTTGGACACGTTACGTTCGCTCGATGCCGTGCTCATCGACCTGCAGGATGCGGGCGTTCGTTTCTATACTTACGAGGCGGTTGTCCGCTATTTTCTTGAAGCCGCCGGCCAGACGGGTACGGATGTCGTGATCCTGGACCGTCCCGATCCGGTTACTGGTGAGTTGGTGCAGGGTCCCTTGTCAGACAGTGGAAGCGAAAGCTACGTCAACGTCGCGCCGATACCTGTTCGACACGGCATGACGTTGGGCGAGCTGGCACAGTATTTCAATGGCGAATACAAACTGAACGCGCCGCTGACTGTGATTGCCATGAAAGGTTGGCAGCGCGGCGACTGGTTCGATTCCACCGGGCTGGTTTGGACTAATCCTTCTCCCAACCTGCGCAGTTTGCGGGCTGCGATCCTTTACCCCGCATTGGGACTCATCGAGACAACAAATATTTCTGTTGGCCGCGGAACTGATACTCCCTTTGAATATCTGGGAGCACCGTGGATCGACGGCCCGGCCCTGGCGCGGGTATTGAACGCCAGATATTTACCCGGCGTGCGTTTCGTGCCGGTAGACTTCACTCCAAAGCCGCCTTATCCCTATGCCGATCAGGTTTGTCACGGAATCGGGTTGATCGTCACCGACCGCAATGTCCTCGATTCACCGGAACTTGGCCTGGAGATTGCATCCGCCATGCACAAGCTTTCCGGAGACAAATTCGAACTAAACAAGATCAACACCTTGCTCGCTAATCGGAGCGTGCTTGACGGCTTGCTGGCGGGGCGAGACCCACAGCGGTTAGCTGAGGACTGGCAACAACCGTTAGACGACTTCGACGCGAGGCGAAAGCCTTATCTGCTTTATTGAGCAGATAGAACAGATCTCTCCACCGCGGAGAGAAGGAACGGGACGATCGGACCTTCTATTTGCTTCGATCCCAATAGCTGCATGCAAGGCGAACCACCGCCCTTCCCTTGTCATCCCGAGCGAAGCCGAGGGATCTGCAGTCTCACGTGCTCGTCAACAGCTTTCAAAGTGGGCACCGCGTCGTTCATCCGAGATCTCTGTCGAAAATAGAGCGACAGCCTCCCACGCCACTTTCGTCCGCGCCAGTTTTCCGAGGTTCACCCATTTCCCACACAGATACCCCTGCGAATCCCTGAAAATGCCTGCGGCAATCCGCGATATAGTTTGGATGGCAAATCTCACGACCTGACTCGGGCGTGGCAAAAATCGACTCACAAACAAGCCGTGTAACGGTGTTCGCAGACGATGAACCGGGCGAAGAGTTTTTCCGTCCCGCGGCTCCATCGACGGCGCGCGCAAAAGCACCGCAGCCAATCACCCCTGGGCGCACGCGCAAGCCGGCAGAGCCTGCCGGCGGCGCGGAGCTGGACCCAGGGGAGGACGGTTTCCTGCGCGCCCGCTGGCGGGTGCCGGTTCGGCGCGGGCTCGTCCCCACCACCCGCAACGGCCGCATCGCCGCGGCTGCGGCAGTCGTGCTGGCGCTGGGCTTGTTATTTTTGCTCGCCCTCGGCATACGTAACTTCTTCCGTGACGATCCCCGCTTCCGCATCGCCACCTCCTCTTCCATCCAAATCATGGGCAACAGCCAGGTAACGCGACCGGAGCTGCTCTCCGTGTTCGGATCCGATCTGGGCCGCAACATCTTCTACATCCCGCTACGCCAGCGCCGCACCGCTCTCCAGCAGCTCCCCTGGGTGGAGCACGCAACCGTAATGCGGCTCATGCCAGACCAGTTGCGAGTGGCCATCGTCGAACGCACGCCCGTGGCCTTCGTTCGTCAGGGCAACACCATCGGCCTGGTCGACGCCCACGGAGTTCTGCTGCATCTGCCTCCAACCGCCATGGCGGCAAAACACTATTCCTTCCCCGTGGTCACAGGAATCTCCAGCCGCGACCCGCTGCCCATCCGTGCCGCGCGCATGCATCTGTATCAACAATTCATCCACGACCTGGACTCTGGAGGAACGAAAGTCTCCTCTCAGTTGAGCGAGGTCGATATCTCCGATGCGGAAGATGTTTGGGCCCTTCTGCCCGCCCAGGGCTCCGATATCCAGGTACATTTCGGCGATTCGGATTTCCTCGCTCGTTACCGCAGTTACCAGCAGCACCTGGCCGAATGGCGGCAACAGTACCCTCACTTGTCATCGGTGGATATGCGCTATGAGAATCAGGTAGTCCTCGATATGACGCCCCAGTCGGCCTCCAAACCGAGCCCGGATGCCGCAGGCAAACATCCGGCAGGGAAGCCGCAGGGTACGGCCTTTAGGCCGATGAAGGGTACGGCCTTTAGGCCGTACTTAACCAAAGCGGCGAGGGCGAAGGGCGAATGAGCCAAAAAAGCGAAGACTTGCTCACCGTCCTGGACGCCGGCAGTTCCAAAATCCGCGTTCTGGTCGCGGAACTGCACGAAGGCGCTCTGCGTTATCGTGCCCACAGTGTGGTCAACGCCGAGGGGATGCGCAAAGGTCTCATCAGCGATCTGCAGCCTGCGAGCCGGGCCTTCAATCTCGCCGCCACCGAAGCCGAGCAGATGGCGCAAGCCGTCATCGCCAACGTTGTGGTGGGGTTGGGCGGCGCCCACGTGCGCGGCGTCAACAGCCAGGGCGGCATCAGCCTGGGCAGCCGTCTACGCGAAATTACGCGCGAAGACGTACGCGCCGCAGTGGAGCGGGCTCGCTCCGTCTCCTTGCCCGCAGATCGGGAAATCCTTCATCTGTTACCTCAACAATTCATCCTCGACGAGCAGCCCGGCATTCACGACCCCATCGGCATGATCGGCAACCGTCTGGAAGTGAATTTGCATATTGCAACCTGTTCCGCCAGCGCCGCGCAGAGCGTCATCACCTGCGCCAACAAAGCTGGCCTGGAAGTCACCGACACCATCTTCGAAGGCATAGCGGCGGCCGAAGCAACCGTCTCCGCGGACGAGCGCGAACTCGGCGCCTGCCTCATCGATATTGGCGCCGCCTCGACCGAGTTGGTGGTTTTCTTTGAAGGGGCAGTGGCTCATACTGCGGTGATCCCCATAGGCGGCGATCACTTCACCAACGACCTGGCTGTTGGCCTGCACGTGCCGGTCGAGGAAGCAGAAGCCCTCAAGCTCGAGTACGGGCATTGTGTCGTCACCTCGGTGCCTTCCTCCTGCGAGCTGGAGATGATCGCCGGCGGCAACCAGGTGATCCGCACCATCAAGCAGCGCCAACTGTGTGAAATTCTTGAGCCACGCGCCTTTGAGCTGTTGCAGATGCTGCGCGAAAATCTTCGCCAGGGCGGGGTTCTGGGAGCGCTCGGCGCGGGATGCGTGCTGACCGGCGGCGGTGCCCGGCTGGCAGGTCTGCTCGAAGTAGCCGAAAGCCTGTTGCGTGTGCCCGCGCGTCTGGGCTATCCTGTGCCACTTTCCAGAATGCCCGACGAACTGATTCAGCCGGAATTTTCTACTGCGATTGGCATGCTGCTTTACACCCATCGCACCAGCGTGTTGCGCGCCGCCGAAGATCAGGGCCTGCGGGCTAAGCTGCGCGCCATCTTCGCAGGAAGTTTATAGTCAACGAAATTGGTATAACGAGAAATGGAGCAGAACCCGATGAGCTTTTCCGATGAAATCCGCATTCAATACAACGATGAAGCCGCTCGTGGAGCGAAAATCAAGGTCATCGGCGTAGGCGGCGGCGGGGGCAACGCCGTAAACCGCATGATCGCCGCCAGGCTCGAGGGAGTCGAGTTCATCGTCGCCAATACCGATGTCCAGGCATTGCAGCTCTCCCAGGCCCCGGTGAAGCTGCAGCTCGGGGTAAAACTGACCAGCGGATTAGGCGCCGGCGCCAACCCCGACGTAGGCCGGCGTGCGGCTCTGGAGGATTCCGAAAAGATCATTGAAGCCCTGGAAGGCGCGGACATGGTCTTTGTGACCGCCGGACTGGGCGGCGGCACCGGCACCGGCGCTGCTCCGGTGATCGCGTCCCTGGCCAGCGAAATGGGCGCCCTCACCGTGGCGGTGGTCACTCGACCCTTTAGCTTTGAAGGCAAGCGGCGTATGCAGCAGGCCGAACGCGGGATGGCGGAGCTGCTCGAAGGGGTCGACACCATGATTGTCATTCCCAACGAGAAATTGCTCGCGGTGGCTAAAGATGCCGGTTTCTTCGAGTCTTTCCGCGTGGCCGATGACGTTCTGCTGCAGGGCGTGCAGGGCATCTCCGACATTATCACCATTCCGGGCATCATCAACCGTGATTTCGCCGACGTGAAGACCACCATGGCGGGCATGGGTTACGCGGTCATGGGCACCGCGGTACGCAGTGGCGAAAACCGCGCCATTGCCGCTGCCCAGGCGGCCATGGCTTCTCCCCTACTGGAGGCCGGCGCCATCGACGGTGCGCGCGGCATCCTGATCAACATCAGCGGCTCCAGTAACCTCAAGTTGAGTGAGGTCAACGTGGCCTCCACGCTCATCCAAAATGCGGCTCACGAAGAGGCCAACATCATCTTTGGTGCGGTTCTGGATGAAAGCATGGGCGACAACGTCAAGATCACCGTGATTGCCACCGGCTTTCGCCAGGATCAGATGGGCCGGCAAAAGCGTTTGGCCTCGGATGCGGCGTCGCCCCGCGTATCGGTCCAGGGCCAACCAGCCCTTCCCCGCTTCGCCAGCGAAGAGCTGGAAGAAGAGCAGCTCACCCCACTCTTCGAGTCCAAAAAGCCTCAACTGCCGCCACCGCCGCCGGTGAAGGAAGCCGTCGCCCCGGAGCCGGCCCCCTTCACTTTGCATCCGCAGCCGGTGATGATCGAAGAAGCCTCCCAGCCACCCCGGCCCGCTCCTGCTGCTCCTCCGGCTCCTCCGGTGAGAACTGCTGTGACCCACATCAACTTCGACGAGCCGTTTGAAGAGGAGTATGCCCGGCTCGTCCCCAGCAAGCCGGAAGCTGCTCATCACAGCGAAAGCGAACAACACGCGGAGAATCTGGATATCCCAGCGTTCCTGCGCCGGCCCGCCCACTAAAGCGTTTTGCTTTAGAACAATGGAAGACTATCGGGGTACGATTTCATCACACGGGTGTTAGCTCCCGGTTCCGCCGTTACGGTCGTGTACCCAATTGTGGTACGGACATCCCAAAGAGTTCATTGGAATATGGAAATGCGAAGAGAATTGATGTCCAATTAGGGTTAATAAAAGCAAGACCGGCAGTTAGGAAATTTGAGTAGATAGTGGTAAACAAAACAGGTTACTGATGTACTCTGATCTTCGCCCAGCACTATCATCTATACAGCGATGGTTTCGAGAGGAAAATACGCGGTGAGCAGACGATTCCTAAAGCAGAGCTTTAACTTTCTGATGATCCTTGGTTTGGCCTCGGTTGCCTTCGCGAAACCCGCGCACGCGCGTCCCACGCATCCTACGCATCGGGCCCACGTGGCGCATGTGCAGGAGAGCGCACGGGCTCGCCGCCACATGGCCACCTTGCGCCATGCCCGGCCGGTGGCTACGGAAAGCCGGGTAGTGCTGGTCCACAGCAAATCGGGTCATATCCGTCGCATGGTGCTGGTACGGCATCGTTCCTACGAGCACTTTTCCGCCAGCTCGTTTGCCGACTCTGACATCACCCAGGGGGATGTGACGGCCGGCGAAGATCCAGTGGTTCGTCAGGCCGCCATCGACGCTTTGGGCAACATGTACGGTACTGCGGTCGCCATCGACCCCAGCAATGGCCGCATTCTGGCCATGGTCAATCAGAAGCTGGCGCTCTCCAGTGGTGCTGAGCCCTGCTCAACCATTAAGGTTTCGGTGGCCTTGGCTGCCCTGCAAGAAGGCATCGTCACCAAAGACACCCCGGTCAACCTGGGTGGTAGCTACCATGTGAACATGACCGAGGCGTTGGCTCACTCCAACAACCTTTATTTTGAGACCCTCGGCCGCCGGCTCGGTTTCGAGCGGGTCCGGCATTATGCGAATTCTTTTGGGTTAGGCGAGCTGGCTGGCTGGAATATACCCGGTGAGCAGCTGGGTATCTACCCGGAGCAGGTATTGCCCGAAAGCGAGGGTGGTGTTGGCCGCATGTGCTCTTTCGGCCAGGGCATCTCGATGACGCCGCTGCAACTGGGAGCGCTGGTAGCCTCGATTGCCAATGGCGGAACTCTTTACTACTTGCAGCATCCGACGACCGCTGCAGACGCGGCAAACTTCCAGCCGCGGGTGAAGCGCACTCTGGATATTGGGAACCTGATCCCGGAAGTGAGTGTTGGGATGGAAGGCGCGGTCGACTATGGCACGGCCCGCCGCCTGCACGCTAACTTTAGCGAATTGCCCATCCTGGGCAAAACCGGCACCTGTTCGAACAACGGCACCCGTTACGGATGGTTTGCTTCTTTTGCCAACACCTCCCACGGACGGATCGTTACCGTCTTCTTCCTCGAAGGAGGGCGCCCAACGTTCGGGCCGAAAGCCGCGGAACTGACCGGCGTTTTCTACCACAATCTGTGGGATCACAGCTACTTTGCCGAGAAACTCGCCACCGACACCGCATCGAGCACGGCTTCTGCACCTGCGGTAAGCCAGTAATCCAATTCTCCTGATCAACTTCGGGCCTCCCTGACAAGGGAGGCCCTTTCTTCGTGCGGGCCAAAAGCCGTACCCTCCAACACCCAGGTCTCAAAAGCGAGACCTGGGCCACCCACTCTATATCGGAGGTCTGCAGCTTTCTTTTCGAGAGAGCCGTAGATGACAGCCTGTGGATAAACGCTACCCTTTTGACCGGTGCGGGCTTTAGGCGGTACAAAATTGCTTCTCACCGAAATTGACTTCTTCCTCCAGACTTCAGCACCCGCCGACAGGTTACATTGGTATGAACGTCGCTGCCAGCCCGTTGGCGCTGATCTTGATCGGGAGGTCATTTTGTACCGGGTGAACCTTTTCTTATTGTCCCTACTCGGGCTCGGCACCATCGCTCTGATCGCACAACAACCGTCCACTCCTCTCCAGGACAAACCGGCGCCCATACCCGAGATGCCCTTTGGCAGTTCCTATCCCACCAGGGCTCCAGCCGACCCCGTCGCGGTGCAACACGGCCGCCAGATTTTCAGCGCGAACTGCAGCTTTTGCCACGGATCCGACGCGCGCGGCGGAGAAGGCGGGCCGAATCTGATTCGCAGCCAAACTGTCCTGGACGATAAAGATGGAGAACTCATCACCACGGTGGTCCAAAACGGCCGTCCAGACAAAGGCATGCCCAAGTTCGATCTCACCGCAGCGCAAGTAGCCACCATCGCCGCCTTCCTTCACAGCATCCCCGTCGGCGGCCGCGCCCAAAGCACCGGGACAGTCGATCCCCTGGTGGGTGACCCAAAAGCCGGTCAGGCCTACTTCAATGGCCCCGGCAAATGCTCCAGCTGCCATTCAATCTCCGGAGACCTTGCCGGCATCGGCGCCAAGTACACCGACATCCGGGCCCTGCAAAACGCCATTCTCTCCGGGGAGCGCAGGGGGGAGTTGGTCGAGGTGGGCAAAAAAACCGTGACCGTCACCCTTCCGACGGGGCAAGTGGTAGAAGGCAAGCTCTACCAGATCGATGACTTCCTGGTTTCCCTCATCGACGCTAACGGTGATTACCACAGCTATCCCCGTCACGGTGCGGTTCCCAAGGTGGTCGTCAACGATCCGCTGCAGCCTCATCTGGACATGCTTCAGACCCTGAAAGACGACGATATCCACAATCTGACCGCCTACCTGGTGACCTTGAAATGAAGCAGACGCTCTTCCTCCTGCCTGCTCTTCTTTTGGGAACCGTGGCCTTCGCGCAGGGTCTGGATCCCGTGCTGCTCACGAAACCGGCAACCGACGCCTGGCCCACTTATTCCGGGGACTACTCCGGCCGCCGCTTCAGCCCGCTCACCCAGATCAACCAGACCAACATCAAGGATCTCAGCCTTGCCTGGGTAAGCCACCTGACTCCCGGACCCGGAGCACCTCCCTCTCCATTTTTCAGAAACGGTCCTGGAAACCCACGTACCATCGTCGGCGGGGAAATCGATGAACCCGTCCCGGTACGCGGCGCCGGACACATCTCAGGCGCGGTCCTGCAGGTGAATGGGATCCTCTACATCTCAGAACCAGACAACGCGTGGGCGGTAGATGCCCGCGATGGCACCATCCTCTGGCACTACTTCTGGAAGACCAAGGGGGGAACGCACATCGGCAATCGCGGCATGGGTATGTACAAGGATTGGGTCTACTTCGAAACCCCCGATGACTACCTGGTGTCGCTCGACGCCAAGACCGGCAAGGAGCGTTGGCACAAAGTCATTTCGGACTTTAACCAGCAATATTTCTCCACCATCGCCCCCATTGTGATCGGCAATCATCTGCTGGTCGGTACCGCCGACGATCTCGATGCTCCTGGATTTCTGCAATCCTTTGATCCGGAAACCGGAGAGCTGCAATGGAAGTGGTACAGCGAGCCTGAAAAAATGGGCGATCCAGGCTCGGAGACCTGGCCGAACCTTGACGCCATGCGCCATGGCGGCGCGGGCACCTGGGTTCCCGGCAGCTATGATCCGGACCTCCACCTCTACTATTTTGGGACCGCCAATCCAACTCCCGCATTTTCCGGGGCCACCCGAGAAGGCGACGATCTATATACCTCCTCGATCGTTGCGTTGAATGTAGATACCGGCAAGCTTGCCTGGGCCTTTCAGCCCTCGCCTCACGATACTCACGATTGGGATGCGGCGCAGACTCCGGTCATCGTCGACGGAACCTTTGCCGGCAAGCCGCGCAAGCTTCTACTGGATGCCAGCCGCAACGGCTATTTCTTTGTCCTCGACCGAACTACCGGCGAACACTTACTTACCGTACCCTTTGCGGATACGCTCAACTGGTCGACGGGCCTGGATAAGCTGGGCCGTCCCATCCGTAATCCAAACAAGGACGCATCCCCGGGCGGTGTTCTGGTCTCGCCCCCCTCAGACGGAATCGTCAATTGGCAGCCGCCGACCTACGATCCGCAAACTGGACTCTTCTACGTAGCCATGGAAGAACCCTATTCCGAGTATTACCGCACGGAACCCAACGTCCGCGCCCTGCAGGGTCTGAATGGGGTTCAGGAGCAGCGGGTAGGAAACAAGGGCAAATACATCATTGCCATCGACTACAAGACGGGCAAGATCGTCTGGCGGCATCTGCAGCCCTCGGCCGGGGAGGGTGCCGAAAACACCGGCCTGACCACAACCGCCGGTAAACTACTTTTTGGGGGCGACGCCAGCGGCAACCTCGTCGCCTACGACCCGGCAAATGGGAACCCCCTCTGGCACACTCACCTCGGCCGGGTATCGAATGCTGTAGAAACCTACATGCTGGACGGCCGGCAATACATCCTGGCGGCCTCGGGCGATTCTCTCTTCGCCTTCGCGCTCAACTTCTGACTCAGGGTTCGAGCACAATCTTGCCCCTGGTATGGCGCTGCTCGAGATCCCGATACGCCTGGCGAACCTCACTCAGCGGATAAACCTTGGCGATCGGGATCTCCAGGCGTCCCGCCGCAATCAATGCGGCGAGTTGGCCCAGTACCTCGGCATTTGCTGCCGCCTGGCTACCGTCCGTCTTGACGCCATATTTCTCAGCTGCCGCGAAATCGATCACCGTGTCGATGCGATTGGGGGCGACCCCCAACTTGATGGCCAACTCCACATAGCCGCCGCCAAAGGTATCAAGGAAAGCGTCGACCTTTCCCCCGCTCGCGGTGCGGATCCGGCCCTCCACGCCATCTCCATAGGCAACAGGAATCACTCCATGATCGCTGAGCCATTGCTGATTCCCCTCGCCGGCCAGACCGATCACTTTGGCTCCTGCATTCCTGGCCAACTGCACCGCGATCGATCCCACTCCACCCGCGGCGCCGGAAACCACCACCGTATCCCCTGGCTTGAGGCCGACAGCACGCACTGCGGCGAAGGCTGTTGTTCCGGCGACGAAGAGTCCCCCCGCCTGCTCCCACGAGACAGTTGCCGGACGCGGCACAAGGTTGCCGGCCTCGACCACCACAAATTCTGCCTGGCTGGCTCGTTCATGTGTGAATCCGATGACCTCATCCCCCACCGAGACCTTCGTCACTCCGGGACCGGTTTCTTCCACCACGCCGGCAAAATCACTGCCCTGGCCGGAAGGAAACTTCGCCGGCCAGCGTTCGGCGAACACACCCTTGCGGATGGAGACCTCGCCCGGATTAATCCCCGCAGCCTTCACTTTCACAAGAGCTTGCTCGGGCCCTGGGGTGGGCCGTGGTACCTCTACAACTTGCAGGACTTCAAGTCCACCATAATGATCGAATTTCACGGCACGCGGCATAGGTCTCTCCTTTTGTTCGGCTTCACGGCGGGCAAACGTAACCGACCGCCTCTGAAGAGATGACCGCGAAGCAGGGCAGGATGCGGATCAGTAATCCGTGCCACCCGGGCTAAACAGGCTGCGGAAAAACCCAAGTTCTTTGAAGGGTACGGCCTTTACAGGCTGCGGAAAAACCCAAGTTCTTTGAAGGGTACGGCCTTTAGGCCGTACGTAACTGATTCAAAACAGGTCCGGCTTTAGCCGCCGAGGGTCGCTGTCTACTCGCAAAAGCGAATTTTTCCCCAGCCTGTAAAGCCCTTGACTGTTACGGAGCGTTCTCGCGGGTTTGAAAACCCCGCTCCCCGGACTGAAGAGGTTGCGGAAAAACCCAGGTTTTTGAAGGGTACGGCCTTTAGGCCGTACGTAACAACTGTAGAATCAATACGGCTTTAGCCGCTGAGGGCTGCGATTTCGCTAGGTATCGACTTTTTCCGCAGCCTCTGAAGTCCGGGGCGATCAGCAGTGTGCGATATGATTGCGCACGGCGTAGCTATGTTGGGATCGGACATCAGCTTGAGGCGGCTGGGACTTGCGGGACTTTTCCTTTGGTTCAATTTGGGTTGCGTGGGCCTTGCCCAGGACGCCACGTCCGCTCTGAAGCAAGCGGATGCGTCCTACCGCGCCGGGTCTGTGGCTTTCTCCAAGAACGACTATCCATCGGCTCGTGTCGATTTCGAGAAGGTGATCCGCCTCGCTCCCGCAGGGGAGCAGGGATACCGCGCCCTCGGGCTGACGCTCCTGCGCATGGGCAAAGCTGAGGAAAGCGTTCCGGTCCTGGAAAAGGCTCTCTCCCTCAAGCCCAGCGACTCCGACGCGCAGTTGGGTCTTGCCATCGCCTACGGCCGGCTGCATCAGCCCGCGAAAGAGGTCATCCTGCTTGGAAAACTCGATGCCGCGGCACGAGTTCAGAAGCATGCTCTGCCCGCCGAAACCGAGGCCATGTATGCCCGAGCGCTGGCGGCGACGCATCAGCTTCCCGCTGCGGTCATTCACATGAAGCGGGCGGTCGTCGCCGACCCCCGAAATGCCGGTTCTCTGGATGATCTTGGTTCGCTCTACGCTATGCAGAAAGATTGGCACAACGCCGAAGGGAGTTTCCATGCGGCCCTGGCCGTGAATCCGTCGCTGGCCTCCGCACATTTGCACCTGGCGATGGCGTTACAGGCCCAGCAACGTGCCGGCGCAGCCGAAGAACTCAAGCAGGCCTACCAACTCGACCCCGATAACCCCATCATCAATCTGGAACTAGGCCGTTTGCTGGCCGCTCATGGCGATGATCAGCAGGCTATCCAGCCACTTCAGCACGCCTACGCTCGGTTGCCGCAATCCGCCGATGCGGCCTACCAGTTAGGCCTTGCGTTACAGCGCTCGAATCGCATGTCCGAAGCCATACCGCTGTTTCAAAGTGCCGCTGCGGCCGATCCCGGCAACCCCGACATCCTGGCCAACCTCGGCATGGCTCTTTGCCAGCAGCAGAAAGCCACCCAGGCCGTGCCGCTTCTGCAAAAGGCTGTCCAACTGGCCCCGGACAAGCCCATCGCCCACCAGAATCTGGCGGCGGCCTACATTCAACTCAGCCAGTTCGATGATGCCGTTTCTGAGCTGCGAACCGCCCTTCAGCTGTCGCCGGACTCGCCCCAGCTTCACTACAACCTCGGCTTGGCTTTCAAGATGCAGGACAACATCGCCGCTGCTATCCCCGAGCTGCAAACTGCGGAGCGGCTGAACCCTGCCATGTCGGAGCCGCCCTATGTCCTCGGTATCCTGCATATGCAGGCCGGGCAATACGCCGACGCGGCGCGGGAGCTCAGTACTTCGCTTAAGCTGCAGCCCGAGAACGGCGACGGTTGGGCGACGCTGGGAAGTGTTTACAACCATCTTGATCAACTTGACCAGGCGACCGCAGCTCTCGACCAGGCTATCCAGCGTCTGCCGCAGCAGCCCGATCCTCATCTAACCTTGGCCGCTGTGCTGGCCAAGCAAAACAAGTCCGAAGAGGCCAAAGCTGAGCGCGCCAAGGCAGCCGAGTTGATGCGCGCCAACATGAATCGCCAGCGCGCCGAAGTCGCGTCCAATTCCGGAACCTCGCTGCTGCAGAACGGAAAAATCACGGAGGCCATCAGGGAGTTTGAGAACGCCATCGGCTTTGACCCCGGCTACCCCGCAGCGCACCTGGGGCTCGCCGACGCGTTCGACCGCCAGGGCAAAACATCCGATGCAGCCGCAGAGCGACAAAAGGCAGCCTCTCTCCACGCTGCTCCATAGGCCCAAGGAATCGTCGCCACGAAACCGATCCATGAGAAACTTCGGCTGGCGCTTTCGTCTTATCCAGTCGCCGGATCGACGATGTTTAATCTAATGTAGTGTCTCGATAGGGTATGAGACGCATTCTGGGCATCCGCACTACGGATGGGATCCACATCCCCATATTTGGCAGCAAAATCAAAGTCCAGCTGATTTACTTTTCGAGGTCTGTCGCAGACAAGGTATCCCAAACCAGTGGCTTATGGCCGGTTTGTGTCACGATCTATGAGGCAAATGTCATTGCCCTGATCAAACGATATGGACTCGGCTATTTCGAGAATCAAACAGATGAAGAAGCACTCTTATCTCTAGGCTGGCGGTTTATGGGCTTTGATGTTGTGGACTTGGACGGGTTGATTAGCGGACTGAAAGGATGCGGATATGTTGAGCCGGCATGGTCTCAGCTGCGCAACTACTTCGCTAACTCTTTGAATGAGGTCGGGCTGTTTAATGACCTGTCCGTGGCCTCCCAGTTCGCAGAAGTTCGAGGGCTACAGATACGAGATCATGCTCCGTTCGTCGTTGCCGGTGTGCTCACTCATGACCCGATAGCGTGACGCCCCAAAGGCACGGCGCAAGCCTCGGCATCGGAGCTAAGGTAGCGTGCTGGGCTAATTTCAGCCGTCCCTTCGGGACTCCAGGCAGCGTTTTTTGCGCAGCCTGTAAAGCCCTTGACTATTACGGAGCGTTCTCGCGGGTTTGAAAACCCCGCTTCCCCGGACTAAAGTCCGGGGCCTGGAGTTTCTACATTTCGGGCTCAGCTAGATCTGAGGCAATCCATTGACACGGACAACGGCAGCCACTTCTTTGCGTGGTCACGAAGAGAGGTCTGCCCGGTGGTTACCAAAGATATCTTCTTACCCGCAGTCTTTTCCAATTGAAGAATGAGCCTGAAGGTGGGGGGAATAGGCAGTTGAGGAAGGCTCCTTTTGGGGTTTGAAAATTGGATAGAGATTATCAGCCGCCCTTTAGCTGGTGCTTGCAAATTGGTCAAAGAGTTTGCGTTTGGCCTCTTGCATGCGCCGTGCGGCTTCTGTGTCACTGCTGGCGGCGGCCATGTGCTTG
>Ga0302324_100005032_pt1 | contig 29010 bp, 24 predicted proteins | sample Palsa_T0_1_FD_201949 | JGI IMG/M metagenome (GOLD analysis project Ga0302324, IMG submission 201949) | Peat permafrost microbial communities from Stordalen Mire near Abisko, Sweden - Palsa_T0_1 | ecosystem: Environmental > Terrestrial > Soil > Palsa > Peat permafrost | place: Sweden: Abisko...
CCGAGCCGAAGCCGAAGTCGGTGCGAGCGCAGCGGTGCCGAGAGCGGCGGCTGTGGCGAGAGCGAGACCAATTTTGCGTACCATGATGAGTTCTCCTCTATGTGGATGTGCGTTTTGCTCATCCTGTTCCGTTCGTGGAGAAGCTCGCCTGCGCCGTTCACTTCAGCGCTCTGTTACAAATCCCATTCCAGGGAAACCCGCGGTCAGGCTTTCTCACGTCCGCTGCCGCGGAACCTCGCTACTCGAGATGATGGAAGTGAGCCGCCGGAAGTCGGTCTACGCGCTGCGCGGCGAGCCGATCACGCAGCAATTCCTTGTATCTTTGGCGATTCCCGAGGACACACCAAAGCAAATCGACAGCAGCGATAGAATTAGGAGTTTCATCAGGTATCTCCGTTGCTGATGTGGCGTCGGGCAGCGGCTGCGATACGCCAAAGGCGGAAGGGTCAATCGTTGCGAGACCGTGCCCATCAGCGAAGATGGCCTTCGGATTGACGTTTCTCTTTTCACCGCGCAAATCGCCGAACGGAACGATAATGGGCTGGCCAACCCCTGTTAGGCCCCACATTTACAACGCGTTTTTGTTCACAGCGCCGTCCAGCGTCGCCACGCCGGCGGTACGCATTGCGTTTTTGGTTCGTAATAACCTTACTGACAACCCGCAGCAGAGAGCCAACCTGATAAAGCGCCTTGACTCGTAGCCTGGCCATCAGCCCCGAGAATGTATACATTGTTGGCCTCCGTAGTGGGCGAAGCCGAACTACCGGAGGAAATTCCAATGTACGTCTGAGTATTGGGGCCATTGCGATAGGTATAAGGCCAGCTATATTTCGTAGTCTGTGAGACACTCGGCGGGGATCCAAAACTCGTCTGAGCCCAACTAAAAAAGCACTGAAAAACGCCTTGAACCGCCAAACCAGAAGGTGTGCTAGCGGCATATTGAGCCGGCGTGATACCGGTGGTTTTCAAGCCGATGAAACCATTAGCCGCATCGTAAATGTATTCAAACGCCTGCAAGAACCGGACGCTAGTGTTCAAAAAAGGCGCGCTATTCTGCTCGACCGAGACGGCAATCGGAGAAACCGGATTTCCGCTTTGAGGCCCATTATTGGCGCCTACGGTATAGTTCAACGACGCAACTGGAGCAGTTTGATTTGGAAAAGAAACCCGAACCGTGGTTCCAGTTACAGCGCAGCTCGGCGGGTTCGATCCGTTGCACTCAGCCTTGATAGGATTGATAGGCCCCATTCCGGTCTTCGGTGTCACCCCTGTGGGCGGTGTTAAAAAACTCGTGTTCACTCCGGTATCGAACAATATGATGCCGCTTCCCGATCTTCCATTCACCGTGATCGTTCCCCGCGCATGCTGCCAATCGGTCAGCACATTTGGGGATGCGGGGGGAGTTTGCCATTGGGTCAAACTCGGCGCCAACAGCGGCTCCAGTTTGATCATGGCAAAACCTTGAGTATTGCTCGATGTCAAACCAATCTGTACACCTTGCGTCGATAAAATATAGCCTGGCGAAGGCAGTAAGCCGCTCCCCCCTCGTACGTCCGTGATGTTCAAAAAAGCGTTTTTATCCGGCGTTCCCTGAGGCAGGCCCGCCCCCCCTGCGAAACCAATACCGAAATAACTCGTATCAGCGACAGGTGCTGGGTTGCAATCTCTGGCGCCCGGTATGCAAGTAACCGTTGTAACAGCCATAACAGGCACTGTCGAACTCGCAACCCAGGTAGCGTCGTTGAACAAATACACGGTGGTTGTATACCAATCGCCCTCGTACATAATACCGCTGCTGGTAAGCGTTTCGCTTCCTGGACCGACAAAACTCGGGTCCGATGGCCCCGGCGGGCTGAAATAAGAACTGCCTACGATAATTCCTACTGAACCGGTGTCCATAGTGACATTGAAGTAAGTAGTGGGAGCAAACCCGACGCTGATTTGAGGGCTGATATATTGAGACGGATCACCAACCAGGGTTGCGTTGACAAACGGAACAAAAACACTCGGGCCGCTACCATAAGGCGGACCCCCGTCGCCTTTTGCAGTCAATGAATAAGCCGAGATAACCAACAAAACAGCGGCATAAACAACGCAGCGTAACGTAATAGTCATTTCATCATCCCTGATTCTCTCGGATCGCATGCAAGGCTGCTCTACTTTGGCGTTTCTCACAAGGCCAAATCTTCGCGGCTCCTCAAGATCATGAAGTGGCCATCGCTTTTGATCGCGACGACGCCGGCGACCCGATGACCGTCGCCAGCATGCGCGAGAACGGCGTGCGCTCGCTCGCGATCTACTGCCGTCAGGGCCACCACGAGACCGTGATGAACGTCGACCATCTCCCGGGGGATTTGCCAGTGGCCTCGTTTGGGCCACGCATGGTGAGCACGAAATGCGGGACCATCGGAGCCGATGCACGGCCGAACTGGAAGGAGAAAGCCTGACCGGCGTCACGCGCGCGTCCTTCGCGCCATCCGGTTCACGCTGCACCGGCGACGCCGGCGGCCGCTCTCCGCTGGCCGTCACATGCAGGTCGATGAACAGCTCGGAGTTTATCGTCCGCGTGGCAGGCCCGCGCGAGCACCTCGCCGGAAGCTGCACTCTCGGACGCGACCGGCATCGCGTATTCGAAGCGCTCCACCATGAGCCGAGTGGTAGCAAATCGCGGCCACCGCGCACGTTCGAGCGGAGACTCTTTTTCGGGTCATCAAAATATCCGCAGTTAGATCAAGCCGTTGCTTTGGTGCCGGCTACAGGATTCGAACCTGTGACCCCGTGATTACAAATCACGTGCTCTACCAGCTGAGCTAAGCCGGCGGCGCCAGTGCCTTCAGGGACGAGGCGAGCTCGTGCCTGCCGCGACAGCGATCGTCTCGCACGAGCGGTTCATAGTCGCTTCCGGCACGCTTTCCAACGGGTTTTTGGGTGCTTTCGCAGCGCCGTCGAGAGCCCCCACGCGAGTGGGTTCTATACGCAACTGCCCGCACGGCGGCTTGGGAGGATCGACAGGCCATTTGCGGCCTCTACGATGACGGGCGCGCGAAGACGGGGCGGCTCCGGGGCTCCCGTATCAGTCGTCGGTCGCGTTGCAGGCCCCGCATTGCGTACAGTGGATGAAGAGACCGTGCACCTGATCGTCTTCGGCGTGCATCAAGACCGTCCCGCAATTGCCGCACAGAAAATCGATGGTGTGCGAGCTGGCGACGAGAACGGGTGGCGCATCCACCGTGTGTTCGATGCCGGTGGCTTCCACGACCTTCAGGTTTCGTGTTGGATTTTTCATCGTCTCCCCATCTACCGGATGTGGGGAACCGGAGCCCGAATACAAGGGAGTGACGCAAGGTGCCGGGAAGAGGGGGATCCGGCCGGCCCGCGTTTCGTCGGTCAATGCAGGACACGGGGGCGGCCCGCCAGTTCCGTCCATATGCCGGCCATGTGGAGGAAGTGCGCCCTCAGCTCGGGCTCGGGAACGTCCGCCGCCAAGCCTCTGCACTCTTGCGCCAGGCGCAGGCACATCAGCGCGAAGTCGTGGGCATGGCTCGATTCGGACACGGCGCTCCTCCTTGGGCGGGAGCGCTTGCCTCTCTCAGTCGTCGGCTGGCCAACAGAGGGTGCCGGCGATGGAGCTGAGATGGGGACGAGTGGGTCGTTTTGCGAGTGTTGTTTTCCCGGTTTGCGAGCATATTCACGACATCGCCGATCTCGCAGCCTCCTGTGATGAGCGGGGGATAACTCACCAAGTGAGCAACCTTGCACAGACGCCCGGGCCGTTTTGGGTATCGATTGCCCGGAGGGGAAGGCGAAGGCGACCAGGGAGAGCCACGATGTTCATTCAATACGGCTCGGTTCTGTGCATTTCGTGCGCGTCCTCGATGCGGCTTGCCACCATCGAGCCGGACGCAGCCCACACCAGCACGGTCACGTTCGAATGCCGCTATCTGCCCTGCGCGCGATCCCGCGTCATGGTGCTCGGCAGATCGCCGCTCGAGCAAGACGTGCGGTCGTCAAGGCGTCGGTCGATCAAGCGTCGGACGCGGAATCAAAGGCGCCGGGTTCGATGAGGCGACATCGCGGATGAAGTTGAGTTTGTCGTAAGGCGTCGCATTGATCGCGCTTGACGTATCCGGCGGTGCGCGCTCCCGCCACTTCTCGACGCAAAGTGTTGTGACTCCGACGGTTCATTCAGTGTCATGCCCCGCGAAAGCGGGACATCCAGTAATCCCTGCGCCATCGGTGGAACGCACGCTGTGCCCGAAATCGCAGTTTGGTGGTTACTGGATCGCCCGGTCAAGCCGGGCGACGACAACATTGGGATTCAAGGGTTGCAGACAGGAAGCTAGCCGCCACCCGCAGCGGGCTTCGCGGCCTCCTCGACCTCCTTGCGTATCTGCGTCGCACGTTCGAGGTATCTCGCGGCCTGGCCGAGCCACGATTCCAATTCGGCAGGGGTCCGCGTACGCCCCATGACGATCGGGTCCAGGAAGCCCATCAGGGCGAAGGCCAGCGTGTTGGATGCGGATTGGAGCAGCAGATTCAAGGGCTCGTCGCCGACCTTGTCCCTCAACTGGGAAATCACCGCTCTCTCGTTCTCGATTGCGGATCTCAGTGTCGCTTCGCTGACCATGGAGTGGAATCCTGTGCGCCGGCCCATGAAGACCGCCGGACTTTCGGCGATGTTCCGGGCAGCCGGCCGCCGCCACCGGCAGCATGGCCCGGCCGGCGAGAAGGTGATGCTCCATCGTCGCAGGCACGAGGTGCCGGCGAGAGAACGCGCCGGCCCGTAGCGCCGGAGGGACCGCAATGGCGATATTGGAGCAGCACCGGAACGCAGCGCGCTCACCACCATTTCGCTCCCTTACGGCGAACGATCTCAGAACGTCTTGTCACGTCATAGCGCTAAATGTCGCACACCCCGTTGCCGAAACGGCATCAGTTCAGGCTTCCGCTTTCAGCCCGCTCGAGCTTGCGGATTTCCGCCTTGAGGGCTTGCACGAAGTGGTCCGTCACCGTCGGCAGCAGCCGGCCGGTCCGCGTGTAGATGCCGAGGTCGCTCCACAACGGCCCTTTGGCGTCGATCGGAACGAAAACGAGAGAGCCGGCGGCGATCTTGCGGTCGAGGCCGACCCGGGTCTGGAAGGCGATGCCGTGACCGCGGATGACCAGTTCCTGCATCAGTTCGATCGAGCCGCAAGTAATGACCGGGGACAGGAAGGACGGGCCCTGTGAAAGGACCGGCTCGAGCAGGTTGGTGATCGACATGTCCGGCGTCGCCAGTATCATCGGAAAGCCCAGACAGGCGGACAGAGTCACGGTTTTGTTGCGTGCCAGCGGGTGGTCCGGCCGCACCACCGCGCCCAGCCTGAATTGCGACAGGAAGAGCTGTTGCAGCTCGGAAGACTTCCGGAGTGCGAAGGCCACCCCGACATCCGCCTCGCCGCTGGAAACCGTGCTGGGGATGTCGAAGGACCCCACCACCGAGATGGTGAAGGTGACGCGCGGCGCCACGGCGCGGATGTGGTCGATCGCCTGGGGAAGGATCGACGAAGCGACGCTCTCCACCGACGCGACCGTGATGTGGCCGATCCGGGCGCCGTGGATGTCGTCGATGTCCGAGCCGGTCCGCTCCAGATCCTGGAACACGGTGATGACATGACGGGCCAGCGCCTCGCCGACCGCCGTCAGTACCAGGCCGGTGGGCAGGCGGTCGAACAGGGGCTCCCCGATTTCCTGTTCCAGCTTGATGATCTGGCGGTTGACCGCCGAAGAGGCGACGTTGAGCTGCCGCGCCGCCTCCCGGATCGATTTCGCGCGGCGGACCGCATCGAAATAGCGGATGGCCGAGGAATGGATGCGCAGAGGCACAAATCGATCCAGCGGTGAGCGAACTTCTTCGCGGGCGGATTGTATACCACCGAGAGAATGGTGTGCAGCGATTTCCGGGGCGCGCTGCGCCCACCCGTCTCACTGCCCGGTCGAGCCGATCAAGGTATCTAAATACCGTTGAGCTACTTTGCATGGGGTTGTTTTGCAGAAAAAATGAATCCCAACCCCCGCTGGCAGCCCGGATCGAACGCAAAGCGAAATCCGGGTGCGAGAGCTGGGACATCCCGCATTTCGCCCCGCTCAATGCGGGCTACAAAGCGGGCTCGAGGGCACGGCGTTCCTCGGAATCGAAATGGCCGGGACGAAGCCCGGCCATCGCGAATGGGCGGGGTCCACCCGCCGGCGCTACGCGTTGATGTCGACGTCCTTGGTTTCGGGCAGGAAGATCACCGCCACCACGAAGCTCATCGCGGCGATGGCGATCGGGTACCACAGGCCCGAATAGATGTTTCCCGTCGCCGCCACGATGGCGAAGGCGGTGGCCGGCAGGAAGCCGCCGAACCAGCCATTGCCGATGTGATAAGGCAGCGACATGCCGCTGTAGCGGATGCGGGTCGGGAACATCTCGACCAGCCAGGCCGCGATCGGGCCGTAGACCAGGGTGACGTAGATCACCAGGATGGTGAGCAGCAGCACCGTCATGGGGTAGTTGATCTGGCTCGGGTCGGCGGCGGCGGGATAGCCGTGCTTGGTGATCGCGTCGCCGAGCGTCTTGTTGAAGGCGGCGGACTTCGCCGCGAAGTCGGCGGCCGTCATGCCGACGCCGTTGAAGGACGGGATGGTCTGGTCGCCGACCTTGACCACCGTCACCGTGCCGGGGGGAGCCTCTTCGTTCGAATAGTTGACCGAACGCGACACCAGCGACGATTTGGCGATATCGCAAGAGGTGCGGAATTGCGAGATGCCGACCGGATTGAACTGGAACGAGCACTCGCTTCTGTCGGCGATCACCGTGACCGGCGCGTTCGCCAGCGCCTTCTCCAGCGCCGGATTGGCGTAGTGGGTGAGGCCCTGGAAGATCATGAAATAGGTCGCGGCGCCGAGCGCGAAGCCGGCGAGCATGATCGGCTTGCGGCCGATCTTGTCGGACAGCCAGCCGAACAGAATGAAGCCGGGGGTGCCGATGAGGAGCGAAATCGCGATCAGGATGTTGGCCGTGGCCCCGTTCACCTTGAGCGTCTGGGTGAGGAAGAACAGCGCATAGAACTGCCCGCCATACCAGATCACCGCTTCGCCCGCGGTCGCGCCGAACAGCGCGAGGATCGCGATCTTGGCATGCGCCCAATTGCCGAACGCGTCGGTGAGCGGCGCCTTGGAACCCTTGCCCTCCGCCTTCATCTTCTTGAATACCGGCGATTCTTCGAGCTGCATGCGAATCCAGATCGACACCACGAGCAGGATCGCCGAAAGCAGGAACGGAATGCGCCAGCCCCAGTCGGCGAACACCGCTTCGCCCTGCCAGGTGCGCACGCCCAGGATGAGGAGCAGCGCCATGAACAGGCCGACCGTGGCGGTCGTCTGAATCCACGACGTGTAGAAGCCGCGCCGGCCTTGGGGCGCATGCTCGGCCACATATGTCGCGGCACCGCCATATTCCCCGCCCAGCGCCAGGCCCTGCACCAGGCGGAGCGCGATGAGGAGGATCGGCGCGGTCATGCCGACGCTCGCATAGGACGGCAATACGCCGATCAGGAAGGTGCCGATGCCCATCAGCGTCATGGTGATGAGGAAGGTGTATTTGCGGCCGACGAGATCGCCGATGCGGCCGAACAACAGCGCGCCGAACGGGCGCACCGCAAAGCCTGCGGCGAAGGCGAGCAGGGTGAAGATGAAAGCGGCCGTCGCGTTGACGCCGGAGAAGAACTGCTTGGCCAGAATGGCCGCGAGCGTGCCGTAAATATAGAAATCGTACCACTCGAAGACGGTGCCGAGCGAGGACGCGAAGATGACGAGACGTTCTTCGCTGGTCATCCCGCGCGTGCGGTCGGGATTCATGGTGATGGTCGTCATGAGCGTTCGTCCCTGATTGTTGCTTTTGTCAGCTTCCGGTGCGCTGCATGCACGGGCCCACCAGCGGTAAGCTATTCCGCGAGCACGCTGATGTCTTTGCCACACTGGTCTTAGAACTAAAGTATTTGAACGCGGCGCAATACGCGTTGTGCGCCGCGACAAAGCGCGCGGGACTCCCCCGCCGTCGCGGTAGCGCTGCACCGCAACCGCGATGCGCCGTTGCCCCGGGGTGCTTCATTTCACGGAGTCCCGCATTCCCGGAGTCCCGCATTCCCGGAGTCCTGCATTTAATGAAATCTTAACTAAAAGCATTGTCGCCGCACCGTGCCCCATGCAAGAATTCACCGCCCCGAGGAGGCCCAACCGCGAGGCAGTCATGCGTATGCAATTCGTGTTGGCGCAATTCGTGTTGGCCGCGGCCGTCATGGCGATGAGCGTCGGCGCCGCCGCGGCGGGGTCCGACGAGTGCTGCGGCAAGGCGCCGCCGTTTCCCAAGGTGGTCTACGCCCTTCCGCCCACGCCCTTCGCCGTTCCTCCGACCGGCTACGTGCTCGATCCCTCGGATGCGAGAAGGCCGTTCTACCCGGTCGCCACGAGCCCCTATGCCGCGGGGTTCGGCGCCGTGCCTTACGCGCGGCCGACCTATTCGGAGGGCGGCTACGCCTATGCCGATTCGTATCCCTACACCGACGATCCCTACGGCTACGGTTCGGCTGGATACGGGGCGCCGGGTTACGGGGCGTCCGCTTATGCGGCTCCCGGTTACGACCCTCCCGGCCCCGGCTATTACCAGGCCCTCAATCTGCGGCCCGCCGGCGCGCCGCCCTACACGGCCTATCGCTACCGCACCGCCCCGAGCGCGAAGATCATTCACCTGGTGCCCGCGGACTGACATCCGCGCTGCGCAGCGATCGTCGCCTCTCCCGCTTGCGGGGGAGGGCTAGGGAGGGGGCAAGTCCCGCGGCACAGGCTAGCCTCCAGAGCCCCCTCCCCAACCCTCCCCCGCAAGCGGGAGAGGGAGGCGTTCGATTGCACGGCTTGCCTACTTCCTCAACTTGGCGTCTCGGAGCGCAATCAGTTTGGCGAGTTCCTGCTCTTGCTGGGCGATCCGATCCGCCGTCCTGGTTTCATCTCCGGCGCCGGAGTAGGCGGCGGCCTGCTCGACCAACTCAGCGATGTTTTGCCGTATCACGGCGATGCGCTCTTCAAGCTCTTTGATCGTAGGCTCGTCGTTCATCGCTGCGACCTCCGGGTTGGCCAGCTATCTTGTCTCATTGTGCCAGCTGCGTCATCAGCCCGCTCAGGCGCGTCACGCCTGCGCCGCGAGCCGCGTGGTCGCGACATAGAGCGCGAGCGCGGTCGCGTTCGACACGTTGAGGCTCTTGATCCGCCCGGGCAGGACGAGCCGGGCGACGATGTCGCAATTGGTGCGGGTGAGCTGGCGCAGGCCCTTGCCCTCGGCGCCGAGCACGAGCGCCACGGGATCGGCGAAGGCGATGGTGGCGAGGTCGGCTTCCCCGGAGCTGTCGAGCCCCACCGCCATGGTGCCGAGGTCCTTGAGGGTGCGCAACGCCTGGGACAGGTTGCCGATGGTGACGATCGGCACATATTCGAGCGCGCCCGAGGCGGCCTTGGCGAGCACCCCGGTCGCCTCCGGGGTGTGGCGGGCGGTGGTCACCACGGCCTTGACCGCGAACGCCGCCGCCGAGCGCAGGATCGCGCCGACATTGTGCGGATCGGTGATCTGGTCGAGCACCAGGAGCACCCCGGACGCCACGTCCTCGAGCGCGGGGGAGGGCAGGGGATCGGCCTCGGCATAGAGGCCCTGGTGCACCGCCTCCGGCCCCACCAGGGCTTCGATCGCATCCGGCCGCACCATGTCGAGCTTGACGGCGAGCGCGACGTTTTCTTCCGTGAGCCGCCGCGCCGCGTTCTCGGTGGCGAGCAGGCGGTGAAAATTGCGCTGCGGGTTCTCCAGCGCCGCCTTGACGCTGTGCCAGCCGTACAGCACCACCGGGCGGTCGCGGGGCGGGCCGCGCCACGGCCCGGCGCGCGGCTTGCCGGACCGCTTGCCGGCGGACCGCTTGCCCGCGAACGGCTTGTTGGCGGACGGCTTGTTGGCGGACGGCTTGTTGGCGGACGGCTTGGCGGCGAACGGCTTGGCGCCGTCGTCGCGGCGGAACTTGCCCTTGCGGTGGTCGGAGTCGCGTTCGCCCATGCCGGCGTTGTGTCACGCCGCCGCCGCCGCCGCAACGGCCGCTCCAGGCGCCGCGCGCATTATCTCAGGAATTCGGGGCGGCGACGTGTCGAGGCCTTCTTCCACGAGGGCGCGGACGCCGCGCCGCTATTCCTCCGGTTCGGTCGTAAAGGTGAGAGGGTAGCCCTTGCTGCGGCCCGCTTCCGTTGCACGAGTGGCCTTGGTCTCTGCAATATCCTTGGCGTAGACCGCAACGACGCAGGCGCTTCGCCGATGTGCGGTCATCATCACCCGATAGGCCTGTTCCCGGCTCATTCGGAATTCGGCCTCGAGCACCGTGACGACGAACTCCCGCGGCGTGTAGTCATCGTTGACCAGGATGACCTTGTGAAGGCGCGGTCGTTCCGTTTTGGATCGGGTTTTGATGCGCGGCTTGGTGGTGGTGTTACTCATCGGGGCAGCTTGTTGATGGTATATGCAGGTCCAATACCGTTTCGGGCGCGTCTTCCCATGAGCATATCTGCCGAGGTGGCCGGCCCGCAATCGGGGCGCTGCCGCGCCAACGGTGGACGGGGAAACCGGCGAACGGGTCGGGGCCTGCCCGCGAGGCCGTCGGCGGAACGATCGAGGTGTGACGGAGTTACACCCAGTACGATCTATTTTGCAGCAAGCCGGTCTATTTCGCAGCAAGCCGGTGACTTCGCATCTGAGGGCGGCAAGCAAAAGGAACTCGAATTGAAACATCACCGTGGATCACGTGGCCGACGCGCCCTCCGCAACGTACTCGCGGCAAGCGCTATGGCCGTCGTGCTGGCGGCAGGGGGAAACAGCCGCCCTGCTTTGGCGCACGCTCACCATGAGCCGACAATGGCCAAGGGAAACCAGCACTCGGCGGGGACCGGCGGAACAGGCTCTTGGAGGCACAAATGGCACGGGCGGCGCGGTGTGCGTGAAAAGCTATTGGCCTTGCCGAGCCGGTCCAAACCGTCCCCCGAGCACGCGGCGGAAAACGGCAGCTCGTTCGAGGGTTCGGGTATTGCCTCGGTGTACAGCGACCAGTACACCTCGGACGGGGAGCGGATGAATCCTGAAGACATGACGGCCGCCCATCGCACCCTGCCGTTCGGTACGCAAGTGACCGTGGTCAATCGCGACAACGGCCGCTCGGTGGTGGTGCGAATCAATGATCGTGGTCCATTCGTCGATGGGCGGATAATCGATCTCAGCCCGGCCGCGGCGCTAGTGCTGGGGATCGACGGGTTGGCACCGGTGTCACTGACGGTCGGGGGCATCGGCGGTGAGCCGCCGCAAAATGGAAAGTTTCCCGACGACGCAGATTCGCTGCCGCCGCCTCAGTTGGCCGCCGCGCCACTTACGACAGTTAGCGATCCGATCCTGAAAGCAGTTCAATAATCCGCTTTTCGTCATCGTACGGTCCCCTGCCTGATTGCCGTCATGGGCTGTCACGCAGGTTTGTACGGTTCGTGATTGAAAAAATCGGAACTCACATTCATTAAATCCGTTTTCCATGAAACCACCGCGAACCGACCTAGATTCGGCGCAATGCAGCGCAGAGGAGCCGTCATGTCTGTTCTTCTTTGGTATTTTCCTTTCACAATGTTTTCCGGCGCTTGCGACCTTGCGCTCTCGATGCGTGAAACGCAATCGGTCGGCAGGCAGCCCGCGGACGCCGCGGAACGAGTGCATGAATCCGACGATCCCACGCGTGATCGCTTCGGGTTGGGTGGTTGATTGGTCCTGCTGCCCATCAGGCAGACCGTCTCCGCAAACTGACGTCTCGGTTGTGCCGACTTCGTCACGCTCGCGCCGTCCTGAAATAGACGCGAGCGTCCTAGCGGTTCCATAAACAAACAGGGTGAGATTGTACTCATGTCGAAAGTCAAATTCATTTCGTCGTCTACCGAGATCCCTGGCGGGCAAAAGTACGTGCTTGTCAAGTATGGTGAGGAATATCGGCAAGCGAGACATCCGCTTGGGCTTACAATCACGGTTGCCCGCAACCGGTCAAAGACCATTAACGACCTTTCATTTCTGACGGCCGTTCATTCGGCCAAGGGGATCGCGAAGCAAGAGGGTATTTCGACAGTTTTTGCCTGCAAATAACCTCGTGTACGAGGATCGGCGGCAGTCCTTCGGCCGATCAAAGAAGCTCGTGGGCGGCTTTTGCCGCTGTCGCGCCGTGCATGTGGAACCCTTGGCGCGGCAGCGAGTTGAGGAGCCAGGGCGCTTCTTCCGTCGGATGAATTGCGTATCCATCTGCAAAGTGCGTATCCATCTGCAAAGATTGCGAGACGCCTCCAAATGCCAGCCAAAACCAAATCGGTCGCCGTCAGAGCCATTGAAGCAACGAGCAGGGGGCCCGAACTAGGCCGGGTCACCGATCAACTTTGCATAAATACCATTCGCACACTCGCGATGGACGCCGTGCAACAGGCCGATTCCGGCCATCCCGGCACGCCGATGGCATTGGCACCGGTGGCTTACACGCTGTGGCAGCACTTCCTGCGCTTCGACCCGGAGGATCCGATCTGGCCCAATCGCGACCGCTTCGTGCTTTCGAACGGCCACGCCTCGATGCTGCTCTATGCATTGCTCCATCTCACCGGGGTGAAGGCGGTCAATGCCGAGTATGAGCGCCTCGGCGAGCCCTCCGTTACCCTCGATGACATCAAGCGGTTCCGGGAGATCGGCAGCAAGTGTCCGGGTCACCCCGAATACCATCTCACCTCGGGTGTCGAAACGACCACCGGCCCGCTCGGCCAGGGTTGCGCCAACAGCGTCGGCATGGCGCTCGCCGCGCGCTGGCTCGCCCGGCGCTTCAACCGGCCGGACTTCAAGATATTCGACTACGACGTTTATGCCATGTGCGGCGACGGCGACATGATGGAAGGCGTATCGAGCGAAGCGGCCTCGTTCGCGGGTCACCAGATGCTCGGCAACCTGTGCTGGCTCTACGACAGCAACCGGGTGACGATCGAGGGGCACACGGATCTCGCCTTCAGCGACAATGTCGGCGCGCGCTTCCTGGCCTATGGCTGGAACGTGCTGGAGGTCGGCGACGCCAACGATACCAAGCGGCTGGCGCAGGCGATCGAGGCCTTCCGGCGTACGCCGGAGGTGCCGACCCTCATCATCGTCGACAGTCATATCGGCTACGGTGCCCCGCACAAGCACGACACCAGCTCTGCCCATGGCGAGCCGCTCGGCGAGGAGGAGGTTCGCCTCGCCAAACGCAGCTACGGCTGGCCGGAAGACGCCAAATTCCTGGTGCCGGAGGGCGTGCGCAAACATTTCCGGGATGGCATCGGTCAGCGCGGCCGCAGCCTTCGTGAAGCCTGGACCACGCTGTTCGAATCCTACCGGAGGAAATATCCCGACCTCGCCGATCAGATCGAGCGCATGCAGCGGCGCGAGCTTCCAGAGGGCTGGGACGCGGACTTGCCGGTCTTTCCTGCCGACGCGAAGGGCCTCGCCAGCCGCGACTCCTCCGGCAAGGTGCTCAACGCCATCGCCGCGCATTACCCCTGGCTCATCGGTGGCGCAGCCGACCTCGCGCCCTCGACCAAGACGCGCCTCACCTTCGAAGGGGCCGGCGATCTGGAGGCCGGCACTCCGGGCGGGCGCAACCTGCATTTCGGGATTCGCGAACATGCCATGGGAGCGATCCTGAACGGGCTGGCGTTGTCCAAGATCCGGCCCTTCGGCGCGGGCTTCCTGATCTTTTCCGATTACATGAAGCCGCCGATCCGCCTGGCCGCACTGATGGAGCTTCCGGTCATCTATGTCTTCACCCATGACTCGATCGGCGTGGGCCAGGACGGACCGACGCATCAACCCATCGAGCAGCTCATCGCCTTGCGCAGCATTCCCGGGCTGATCACGCTGCGCCCTGCCGACGCCAACGAAGTCGTCGAGGCTTGGCGCGTCGTCATCGCACTGGCGCACCAGCCGGCCTGCCTCGTGTTGAGCCGCCAACCGCTCCCGACGTTCGACCGCAAACGCTATGCGCCGGCTGCCGGGTTGAGGCGTGGCGCCTATGTCCTCGCGGACGCTTCCGCCGGCAAGCCGGCCGTCATCTTGATCGGCACCGGCAGCGAGGTGGCTCTCTGCATCGACGCCTATGAGGAACTGGAGCGGGACGGTATTCCCGCACGTGTCGTCAGCATGCCGTCCTGGGAGCTGTTCGAGCAGCAGGATCAGTCGTACCGCGATGGCGTTCTTCCGCCCGATGTCACGGCGCGTGTATCGGTCGAGATGGGTTCGGTGATCGGCTGGGACCGCTACGTCGGCACGACGGGCGCCACGGTCGGTATGAACACATTCGGCTCCTCGGCGCCGCTCAAGGACCTGCTGGCGAAGTTCGGCTTCACGCCGGCCAAGGTGCTGGCCGCCGCGAAGCAGCAAATCGAGAAATCCAAAGGGCTGTCGAGATCATGAATGTTCAACACCAGACGAAGACGGATGTGAACCCGCTGGAGCGCTTGCATGATTTCGGCCAGGCCGTCTGGCTCGATTTCCTGTCGCGGCGTTTCATCGCCGAAGGCGGCCTCAGGAAGCTCATCGAAGCTGAGGGGCTCACGGGAGTCACGTCCAATCCCTCGATCTTCGAAAAGGCCATCGGCGGCAGCACCGACTACGATTCCGCCCTGAAGGCGGCCGAAAGTGAGGGCGACCGCGATGTGATGTCGCTCTATGAGCGGCTTGCGATCGCGGACATCCAGCACGCGGCGGACGCGCTGCGCCCCGTCTACGAGGCGACGAAACGCCGGGATGGATATGTCAGCCTGGAAGTGTCACCGTATCTCGCGATGAGCACCGACGCGACCGTCGCCGAGGCGCGGCGGCTGTGGCGCGCGGTCGGCCGGGATAACCTGATGATCAAGGTGCCGGCGACGCAGGCCGGCTTGCCGGCGATCCGCCAGCTCATCGGCGAGGGCATCAACGTCAATATCACGCTGCTGTTCTCCCAGCAGGTCTACGAAGAGGTCGTGGAAGCCTACCTCGCCGGCCTCGAACATTTGGCCGCGCAAGGCGGCGACCCCCGCACGATCGCGAGCGTCGCCAGTTTCTTCGTGAGCCGTATCGACGTGGCAGTGGACGCGCTGATCGAGGAGCAACTGCGTCAGACCAACGCGGCGGACCAGCGCGCGGCGCTGACCGGACTGCGCGGCAAGATCGCCGTCGCGAACGCGAAACTCGCCTACCAACGCTACAAGCGGCTGTTCGCCGGCGCCCGTTGGGAGAAGCTGAGCGCCAAGGGCGCGCGCGTGCAGCGGCTGCTTTGGGCGAGCACGGGAACCAAAAACCCCGCGTACAGCGACGTGCTCTACGTGGAGGAACTGGTCGGCGCCGACACCGTGAATACCATGCCGCCGGCGACGATGGACGCGTTCCGCGGCCATGGGAAAGCGCGGGCTTCGCTGACGGAGAACATCGGTGAAGCCGAGCGACTGATGGCGACGTTGGCGCGGTGCGGTATCTCCATCGACGCGGTGACGGCAAAATTGGTCGAGGAAGGCGTCCAGCTCTTCGCCGATGCCTTCGACACGCTGCTCGGGGCGGTCTCGCGCAAGCGCACCGTTGCTCTCGGCGATAGGCTCGACAGCCAGTCCATCGCGCTTCCCGCCGAGCTCGAGAAGGCGGTGGCAGTCTCGCTCGAATCGTGGCGGCATGATGGGAATTTGCGCCGCCTCTGGGCAGGCGATGCAAGCCTGTGGACCCGCTCCGACGAGGCGAAATGGCTCGGCTGGCTCCACATCGTCGAGGAGCAGCGCAAGCGGATCGGCCCCCTTGCAGTCTTGGCCGACGATGTCCGGCGGCAGGGCTTCTCTCACGCTCTCCTGCTCGGCATGGGTGGCTCGAGCCTGGGGCCGGAGGTGTTCGCCGAAACGTTCCGGCATCAGAAAGGGCGACCCGAGCTGTTGGTGCTCGACTCCACCGACCCCGCCCAGATCCGGACCATCCAAAGCAAGATCGATCCGGCCCGAACCCTCTTCATCGTGTCGAGCAAATCCGGCAGCACGCTCGAACCGAACATCTTGAAGCAGTACTTCTTCGAGTGCGCGAAGCGAGCGGTCGGCGCCGACGAAGCGGGATCGCGGTTCATCGCCATCACCGATCCCGGGTCGAAATTGCAGGCGATCGCCGAACACGATCGATTCCGCCACCTCGCGTTTGGGCTTCCGAGCATCGGCGGCCGCTATTCCGTGCTGTCGGATTTCGGCCTGGTGCCCGCGGCCGTGATGGGTCTGGACATCGGCAGGCTGCTCGGCGCGGCGCAGGAGATGGTGCGCTCGTGCGGCGCCGACGTGCCTCCGGCCGATAATCCCGGTGTCGTGCTCGGCACCGTCTTGGGTACGTTGGGAAAGACTGGCATCGACAAGGTCACCATCGTCGCCTCGCCCGGCATTGCCGATTTCGGGGCATGGCTCGAACAATTGTTGGCGGAATCGACGGGCAAACAGGGCAAGGGGCTTATTCCCGTCGATGCCGAGCCGCTGGGGCCGCCCGACGTCTACGGAAAAGATCGGCTGTTCGTCCATTTGCGATTGTCGGGCGAAGCGGACGTGAAGCAGGATGAAGCCGTCGCCGCGCTCGAACGAGCGGGCCACCCGGTCGTGCACATCGGCGTCACCGATCGCTATCACATCGGCCAGGAATTCTTCCGCTGGGAGCTTGCGACCGCGGTGGCGGGTGCGATCCTCGCCATCGATCCGTTCGATCAGCCCGATGTCGAAGCCAGCAAGGACAAGACCCGAGAGTTGACCGCGGCCTACGAGAAGAGCGGCGCGCTGCCGGCGGAAACGGTGCTTCTCGAGGAGGCCGGCCTGACGCTCTTTGCCGACGACAGGAACCGCAAGGCGTTCGGAAAGGCCGGCACGCTGGTCGAATACCTCGGCGCGCATTTCGGGCACATTCGGGAGGGCGACTATTGCGCGCTCCTCGCTTATGTCGAACGCAACAAGCTCCATCGCGACGCCCTGCAGGAAATCCGCGTCCTGATCCGCGACCGCAAGCGCGTCGCCACCTGCCTCGGCTTCGGGCCGCGATTCCTGCATTCGACCGGGCAGGCCTACAAGGGCGGCCCGAACACCGGCGTGTTCCTTCAGATCACCTGCGACGACTCCGCCGATCTCCAGGTGCCGGGCCAGAAATACACCTTCGGTGTCGTCAAGGCGGCGGAGGCGCGCGGCGATTTCGAGGTACTGGCCGAGCGTGATCGACGGATGCTTCGCGTGCATCTCGGCGTGCATGTCGCGGCGGGGCTGACAACCCTCATGGATGCGGTCCGACAAGCGCTCGCATGAGCCAATAACAGGAGAAGACCAATGCAGATCGGCATGATCGGACTCGGCAAGATGGGCGGCAACATGTCTCGCCGGTTGATGAAGGCGGGACACGACTGCGTGGTATACGCGCGAACCGCAAAGACGCGCGAAGTGCTCGCAAAGGACGGTGCCAAGGCGGCAGCGTCGATTACGGATTTGGTAAAGACGCTCGGCGGAAAGCCGCGCGCCGTCTGGTTGATGTTGCCTGCAGGCGTGGTCACCGAAGAGATGGTCGAGCATCTCGGCGGCATGCTGGACCGGGACGACATCATCATCGATGGCGGCAATTCCTTTTACAAGGACGACATCCGTCGCGCCAAAAAACTCGCGGAGAAGGGCATTCGCTACGTCGATTGCGGCACGTCCGGCGGCGTCTGGGGGATCGAGCGCGGCTATTGCATGATGATCGGCGGCTCGAAGGGAGCCGTGGATCACCTCGATCCGATCTTTTCGGCGCTCGCTCCCGGCGCCGGCGATATCCCGCGGACGCCGGGCCGCGCGAAAGGCGATTCCCGCGCCGAGCGCGGCTACATTCACGCCGGCCCCTCGGGCGCCGGGCACTTCGTCAAGATGGTGCATAACGGCATCGAGTACGGATTGATGCAGGCCTATGCCGAGGGCTTCGACATCCTGCGCAACAAGGACTCGAAGGACCTGCCCGAGGACGAACGGTTCACGCTGAACCTGCCGGATGTCGCGGAAGTCTGGCGGCGCGGCAGCGTCATCTCATCCTGGCTGCTCGATCTCGGCGCGGCCGCGCTGGCGAAGGATCCACAGCTGAAGGATTTCTCAGGTTTCGTTCAGGATTCGGGCGAAGGCCGATGGACGGTCGAGGCCGCGGTCGAGGAAGCGGTCCCGGCGGATGTGATCACGTCGGCGCTGTTCGCCCGGTTCCGCTCGCGGCAGGAGCACACCTTCGGCGAAAAGATGCTCTCGGCCATGCGCTTCGGCTTCGGCGGGCACGTCGAGGGTCAAGAGCCGATCGACCCCGAACCAAAGCCGAAAGATTCGCAGGGCCACGCGGCCGCACAGCACGCCGCAGAGTAGCGCCATGCTCGACGCTCCCGCGAACCGGATGCCGAAGATCGCACAGGTTGTTGCGTGCCCACCGCGGCGCCGGGCCAAGCCGGCCGACCCCTGCGCCATGGTGATATTCGGCGCCACCGGCGACCTGACCAAGCGCCTGGTGATGCCGGCGCTCTACAACCTCGCGCGCACCAAAGTGCTACCGGAGCAATTCGCCCTGATCGGAGTGGCGCGGGCGGAGGGTACCGCGGAAAGCTGGCGCGACGAGCTTTACGATTCGCTGAAAAGCTTCGTCGGCAACGCTGCCACGGAGTTCAATATCGACCACATTGACGAGGCTGTGTGGAAGCGGCTCGCGGAGAAGATGGTGTATGTGCGGGGCGACCTGACGAAGCCCGAGCTGTACGACAAGCTTCGCAGCGCGCTTGAAGAGGCTGCAAAGAGTCACGGCACCCTGGGAAATGCCATCTTCTATCTCGCCGTCGCGGATCGGCTTTTCGGCTCCGTGGTGGAGCAGCTCGGCAACGCGAAGCTCACCGAGCAGCTCGAGGATCGGAACGGGAAGCGTCAATTCTGGCGACGCGTGGTGATCGAAAAGCCGTTCGGCCACAGCCTCGACTCGGCGCGCGAACTGAACGCTCGCGTCCAGCGCACCCTGCATGAAGACCAGATCTTCCGGATCGACCACTTTCTCGGAAAGGAAACGGTCCAGAGCATCATGGCATTCCGCTTCGCCAATGGACTGTTCGAACCGATCTGGAACCGCGATCGGATCGATCACGTGCAGATCACCGCGGCGGAGACGGTCGGCGTGGAGGAGCGCGGCAGTTTCTACGAGGCGACAGGTGCGCTGCGCGACATGGTTCCGAATCACCTGTTTACATTGCTTTCGATGGTCGCCATGGAACCGCCCGTCGGCTTCGATGCCGCCGCGGTCCGCTCCAAGAAAACCGAAGTTCTGGCCGCGATGCCCGCCGTCAGGCCGGCAGCGGCGGTGCGTGGCCAGTACGGCGCCGGCACGGTGCTGGGCAAGAAAGTGAAGGCTTATCGGCAGGAGCCCAACGTGGCGCCGGATTCGAGCATCGAGACCTATGTCGCGATGCAGATCGAGATCGACAACTGGCGTTGGGCCGGCGTGCCCTTCTACCTCCGTACCGGCAAGCACATGTCGCAACGGAATACGGAGATCGCAGTCTGCTTCAAGAAGGCGCCCTACGCGGCGTTGCAGGACACGCCCGTCGACGCTCTGCCGCCCAACTGGCTGGTGCTGCGCATCTCGCCCGACGAGGGAATCTCCCTGCAGTTCGAGGTCAAGCGCCCAGGACCCGTGGTGGACCTCGCCGCCGTCGAGATGGATTTCCGCTATGACGACTGGTTCCCTCGGGAGCCGGACGTCGGATACGAGACATTGATCTATGACGTCATGATCGGCGACCCGACCTTGTTCATGCGCGCCGACATGGTGGAGCAGACTTGGCGCATCGTGCAACCGGTGCTCGACGCCTGGGCCGATGATGGTGCGGCAGATCTGCCGATTTATCCAGCAGGAAGCTCGGGACCGAGCGAAGCAGACGCGCTTTTGGCTCGCGGTGGACGGCGCTGGCGGACCATCCAGGACGACGACGATGGGAAATCGTCATGATCCGCACACGGCCTTTGCCATTCAAATGCTCGGCCGTCGTGTCGGATGTCGATGGCACATTGGTGACCGATGACAAACGTCTGACCGAGCGCACCCGGGCGGCGGCGGCGGAGCTGCGCGCAAGCGGGATTATTTTTTCCATTATCAGCGCCCGGCCGCCGCGCGGCTTGCGCATGCTGCTCGATCCCTTGGGAATTACGACGCCCCTGAGTGGCTTCAATGGCGGGGTGATAACGACGCCCGAACTTTCACCGATCACCGAGCATCTGCTGTCGCCTGGGACCGCGCAGCGTGCCGCCGACATGCTCGACGCGCAACAGGCGCAGGTCTGGGTTTTCAGCGGGCAGGACTGGCTGGTGTGCGACCCTCGCGGGCCTTATGTCGGGCTCGAGGAACGCACGGTGGGATTTCGACCGACCGTGGTCGAGAATTTCGGACGCGCCCTCGACTCCGCTGCAAAGATCGTCGGCGTCAGCGAGGACTTCGAGCTTCTTGCGCGGTGTGAGCGAGATTTGCGAGCCACGCTGGCTGATCGAGCCACCGTCGTTCGATCTCAGCCTTACTACCTCGACATCACCCATTCGCTCGCCAACAAGGGTGTCGCATTGTCGGAGCTCGCGAGGCTGCTGGCTGTTCCGCCGGCGGAGATCGCCGTCATCGGCGACGGCGGCAATGATGTCGCGATGTTCGAGCGGAGTGGTCTTTGCATTGCGATGGGCAATGCCAGTGCGGAGGTACAGCAGGCTGCGGATTTCGTGACGGACAGCAATCGCGAGGACGGCTTCGCCGACGCGATCGAACGGTTCATCCTCGGCCGGCACCGTTCGAACATAGGCGTCGAGATGGCGCGAGCGGGAGATCGCGCATGGTAGGGCAAGATCACGCCGCTGCGAAAATCTCGCTTGTGCTGGCCGATGTGGACGGCACTCTCGTGACTGCCGACAAAGTGCTGACTCCGCGTGCGCGGGCGGCCGTGAAGGCGCTGCACGCCGCAGGCATCGCATTTGCCATCACCAGCGGCCGGCCGCCGCGCGGCATGGCGATGCTGATCGATCCGTTGGCGCTGCAGACGCCCATTGCCGGCTTCAACGGCGGGATTTTCGTCGAGCCCGACATGACCATCATGGAAGAGCACGTGCTCGCCCCCGACGTGGCACGGCGCGCTTTGGAGCTCATCCTCCGTAACGGCTTGGACGTCTGGGTCTACAGCGGCAGGGACTGGCTTGTTCGAGACCGCAACGCGCCCCATGTGGCGCGGGAGCAGTGGACCGTCAAGTTCGCGCCGACCATCACCGATAACTTCAACGCGGTGCTCGGCGGCGCGGTGAAGATCGTCGGCGTGAGCGACGATCTCGACTTGGTCGCCCGCTGCGAAAAGGATGCCCAGGACGCGCTCGGCACCGGAGCGTCGGCGGCGCGCTCGCAGCCCTACTATCTCGATGTCACCCATCCGGACGCGAACAAAGGCACCGTCGTCACGACGCTGTCGAAGCTCCTGTCGGTGCCCGCCGGCGAGATCGTCACGATCGGCGACATGCCGAACGATGTGCTGATGTTCCGCAACAGCGGCCTCAGCATCGCGATGGGCAACGCCAGCCGGGACGTGCAATCTAAGGCCGATCTGGTGACGGCGTCCTATGAAGACGAAGGCTTTGCCAAAGCGATGGAACGGTTCGTCCTGCACCGCGCGCCGTCATCCCTGTCGGAGGCACGATGAAAAAGATCGTCGTCGCGCCCTCCATCCTGTCCGCCGATTTGCGCCGGCTCGGCGAAGAAGTCCACGCTGTCGACGAGGCCGGCGCCGATTGGATCCATATCGACGTGATGGACGGCAGGTTCGTGCCGAATATCTCGTTCGGCCCCGCGATCGTGAATGCGGTGCGCCGCTCCACGGCCAAGCCGCTCAATGTCCACCTGATGATCGTCGAGCCCGAACGCTATCTCGAGGATTTCGCCGACGCCGGCGCTGATCACCTTCTGGTCCAGGTCGAGCCGTCTTCGACGATTCACCTCCATCGCGTGCTGTCGCGCATTCGCGAGCTCGGCAAGAAAGCGGGCGCCGTGCTCGATCCGGCCAGCCCGATCGCCTTCGTCGAGCAGGTGCTGCATCTGTGCGATGTCGTTCTGGTGATGACGGTCAATCCTGGATTTAGCGGCCAGAAATTCCTGCCGGAGATGCTGCCGAAAATCCGAACTCTGCGTCGGCTCTGTGCGTCGAGGGGGCTCGACCCGTGGATCGAGGTCGACGGTGGACAGAATGGCGATAATGCCGCACTGGCCGTCGATGCCGGCGCCGACGCGATCGTCGCGGGATCGGCGATATTCGGTTCGGGCGACTATGCGGCCGCTATCTCGCGAATTCGAAACAGCGCCATACATACGATGGCGGTGGCACAATGATCGTCGCCGCATCGACGCAGAGCCGGACTTTTGAGAGCGCCGAAGCGCTCGCGCGAGGGGTCGCCGAATGGCTTTGCGCACTCGCGCAGGCGACCGACCGCGATTTCGCGGTATGCCTGTCGGGCGGATCGACGCCGCGGCGGCTTTATGAAAGGCTCGCTTCGCCTGCCATTGCGTCGCGCTTCCCGTGGACCCGCTCCCATTGGTTCTGGGGCGACGAGCGCTTCGTGCCGCACGACCATCCCGACAGCAATTACGGGATGGTCCGCGAAGCGCTGCTTTCGCGTGTCCCGATCCCCGACGCCAATATCCACGCGATCCCGACCGAAGGCTTGTCGCCGGAGCAGGCCGCCGCCGCCTATGAAACGACATTGAAGCGCTTCCACGGCACCGACATGCTTTCTTCCGGCCGGCCGCTGTTCGACGTGACGCTGCTCGGAATTGGAGAGGACGGACATACGGCCTCGCTGTTTCCCGGTAAGCCGGCATTGCAGGAGAACCGCCGGTGGGCGGTCGCGGTCATCGGCGCGAAATCGGAGGCGCGCATCACGCTGACCTATCCCGCGCTCGATAGCAGCCGCGACGTCGCATTCCTCGCGACGGGAGAAGGCAAAAGGGGAGCCGTGGCAGGCGCAAAGGCCGGAGATTGCGAGTTGCCCGCGGCCATGGTGCGCCCGGTCGGGCGCCTCCACTGGTTCATGGACCGCGGCGCCAACCCAGGAGGAGAGGACTGATGGCCACGGAAATCCGGACGACGAACGGCGCGTCACCCGCCGCTCCCGCGGTGGTGATCGTCATGGGGGTTTCCGGATGCGGGAAGTCGACGGTCGGAGGGCTCCTCGCGTCGCGCCTGCGATGGGAATTCGAGGATGCCGATTGGTTCCACCCGGCTTCCAACGTCGAGAAGATGCATAACGGCGTTCCGCTCACCGACGAGGATCGCTGGCCGTGGCTGGGCGCGGTCGCCGCCTGGATCGACGAGACGCGTCGGTCCGGAGGACATGGCGTCGTCGCGTGCTCCGCGCTGAAGCGCCGCTACCGCGACGTTCTGATCGGCGATCGTGCGGACGTCCGCCTGGTCTACCTCAAGGGCGACGAAGCACTGATCGCGCGCCGCATCGCCACCCGCCACGAGCATTTCATGCCGCGGAGCCTGCTGCACAGCCAATTCGAGGCGCTCGAAGAGCCGGGACCGGACGAAAATCCCGTCGTCGTCTCGATCGAGCCGGTGCCGCGCGAGATCGTGGCGCAGGTTTTATCCGCGTTGGGCATGGCCGAGGTCGCTCTGCCGCCGGGGCAAGCCGCTCCGAGACCGTCGCAGGCGCACGCATGAACGAGTCCCTGAGGAACCCCCGGAACCCGGCGCCGCTGGCGCCCGACCTGCTGGAAAAGATGGACGCGTATTGGCGCGCCGCAAACTATCTCACGGTCGGGCAAATCTATCTGCAGGACAATCCGCTGCTCGAAACCCCTCTCACGCTGGCGCACATCAAGCCCCGTCTGCTCGGACATTGGGGCACCACCACCGGGCTCAATTTCATTTATGTGCACCTGAACCGGCTGATCAAAGAACACGATCTGAACATGATTTATGTCATCGGCCCCGGTCATGGCGGTCCGGGGCTGGTGGCGCATAGCTATCTGGAAGGGTCCTACACCGAACGCTATCCGAACATCGAGCGCAGCCGAAACGGACTGCAACGGCTGTTTCGGCAGTTCTCCTGGCCGTACGGCATCCCAAGCCACGTCGCACCGGAAACGCCGGGGTCGATCCATGAAGGGGGTGAGCTCGGCTATTCCCTCGTCCACGCCTATGGCGCGGCTTTCGACAATCCGGATCTGATCGTGACCTGCATCATCGGCGACGGGGAGGCGGAAACGGGCGCACTTGCCACGAGCTGGCACTCCGACAAGTTTCTCAATCCGGCACGCGACGGTGCGGTTCTTCCGATCCTTCATCTCAACGGGTTCAAGATCGCCAATCCGACCGTGCTCGCCCGTATCAGCCGCCGGGAATTGACCGACCTGATCCGCGGTTACGGCTACGAACCGCATTTCGTGGAAGGCCACGTTCCGGCCGTCGTGCATCAAAGCCTCGCCGGCACGCTCGACAGGGTCATAGCGGAAATTCACGAGATCCAGCGTGCGGCGCGTTCTTCTCCCGAGACAGTGCAGCGGCCGCGCTGGCCGATGATCGTCTTCCGCACGCCTAAAGGCTGGACCGGGCCGAAGTTCGTGGACGGCAAGCCGGTGGAGGGAACTTGGCGCGCGCATCAAGTTCCAATCGCGGACATGAAGAATCCCGAACACCTGAAGCAGCTTGAAGATTGGATGAAGAGCTACCGGCCGCACGAATTGTTCGACGAACGAGGTAAGTTCCGCGACGACCTCGCGGCACTTGCGCCGACGGGCCATCGCCGCATGAGCTTCAATCCGCACGCCAATGGCGGCGAGCTTTTGCAGCCCTTGTCGATGCCTCATTTCCAGGACTACGCCGTGCCCGTGCTCCAGCCGGGCGGCGTCGAGGCCGAATCGACCCGGGTTCTCGGAAACTTTCTGCGCGACGTGATGAAGCTCAACCTCGAAAAGAAGAATTTCCGGCTGTTCGGTCCGGACGAGACCGCCTCGAACAGATTAGAGGCCGTCTATGAGGTCTCCGGCAAGGAATGGATGGCTGATATCGAAGCCGTCGACATCGATCTCGGCGTCGACGGCCGCGTCATGGAGGTGCTGAGCGAGCATCTGTGCGAGGGCTGGCTCGAAGGGTACCTGCTCACCGGGCGCCACGGATTTTTCTCTTGTTACGAGGCCTTCATCCACGTCATCGATTCGATGTTCAATCAGCATGCAAAATGGCTCAAGGTCAGCAAGAAGATCCCCTGGCGCAGGCCTATCGCGTCGCTGAATTATCTCCTGACCTCGCACGTCTGGCGCCAGGACCACAACGGCTTTTCCCACCAGGATCCCGGTTTCATCGATCATGTCGCCAACAAGAAATCCGATATCGTGCGCATCTATCTGCCGCCGGATGCGAACTGCCTTCTGTCGGTGGCGGATCACTGCCTGCGCAGCCGGAACTACATCAACTTGATAATCGCGGGCAAGCAGCCGGAGTGGCAGTGGCTCGACATCGATTCCGCCGTACGGCACTGCACCGTAGGTGCGGGCATTTGGCAATGGGCCAGCAACGATGGCGGCGATCCCGACGTGGTCATGGCCTGTGCCGGCGATGTGCCGACCCTCGAGACCCTCGCTGCGGTGACGCTGTTGCGCGCGTATGTCCCCGATATCCGCATCCGCGTCGTCAACGTGGTGGATTTGATGGTGCTGCAGCCTCAGTCCGAGCATCCCCACGGCCTGGAAGGTCAGGATTTCGACGAGCTATTCACGACGGACAAGCCCGTGATCTTCGCCTTCCACGGCTATCCCGCGATGATTCACAAGCTGACCTACCGCCGGCGCAATCACGACAACATTCATGTGCGCGGCTACAAGGAGGAGGGCACCACCACGACCCCCTTCGACATGGTCGTGCTGAACAACCTCGACCGCTATCAACTCGCGCTGGACGCCATCCGGCGAATTCCGCGGCTCGGCGATCAAGTGGAGAAGGCGAGGGCGCGTTACTGGACCACCATGGAGCGTCACAAGCTCTATATCAGCGAGCATGGCGACGACATGCCGGAGGTCCGCAACTGGCGCTGGAGCTCGTAAGCGCGATGTTCCGCCGGGGTACGGCATGAGAGGCGGCATTATTCCCCAGAGTCGTCCCTATGGGTCTTTCCTGATAGCGATCTGCAAAGGCTGATGAAACCTCTCACGACCCCGCCCAAGGCTCGACGCGAGCCGATGCAGTGAACAAGTCCCGTAGATCGTCACGCAACTCATCGATGGACGAGCACCGGGATCTTTGAGTGAGTGAGCACCTTGACCGTCTCGCTGCCGAGGACGATCGCGGAGATGCCGTGGCGGCCATGCGAGGCCATGACGATAAGGTCACAGCCTTTCGACATCGCGGTATCGATGATCGCCCGGTAGGGATGCTCCTGCTCGACATGGACCGTCTCGCACGCGACGCCTGCTGCCTGCGCTGCGCCGGCGACGGTGCCGAGAATCTTCTCGGCGCGTTCCTGCATCCGTGCCTTGTACTGAGCCGGCGTGTCCTCGATCATCTGGGCGTCGGTCGTGAAGGTATGAAAAGGCGGCAAGACTGTCAGCACGGTGACTTTGGCGCCGATCCGCTTGGCCAGGGCGATGCCGTGCTGGACCGCCTTCCCGGCGAGTTCCGACCCGTCCGTCGGTATCAGGATGTTGGTATACATCGTCCTCTCCTTGGTTGCGACCTTCCTCCGCTCCGTCAACGGCTACGCTCGCAATCGCTCGTACGCAACCCACGTCGGTAACGCGTCATCGCGCTGCCTCGGCGAGCGATTTGTTGCCGGAACGCTGCTCGCATGGTTTCTCCGGCCGCTCGATATTGTGCGCGGTGTTGACCAAAGCGATATGGGAGAAAGCCTGAGGAAAATTGCCGAGCAGCCGCTTCGCAACGGGATCATACTCTTCCGACAACAGGCCGAGATCGTTGCGTAGCGAAAGAAGCCGCTCGAACAGCTTGCGGGCGTCATCACGCTGGCCGAGAAGAACATAAGCGTCGGCAAGCCAGAAGCTGCACGCCAGGAAAGCGCCCTCTCCCCCGGGAAGACCGTCGGTTGAGACCGCCGTGTCGTACCGCATCACGAGCCCATTTGACATGAGCCTGCGCTCGACCGCCTCGATCGTGCTCCTCACGCGCGCGTCGACCGGCGGCAAAAAGCCGACCGCGGGGATCAGGAGAGCACTTGCGTCCACCTGGTCTGATCCGTAAGCCTGAACGAAGGCGCCGATGCTGCGATTGAACGCCTTTTTGCACACCTCCTCGTGGATCTCGGCGCGGAGCTTGCGCCAATGATCGACAGGCCCCTCGAGGCGGAAGGCCTCCACGCTCTTGATCGCCCGGTCGAATGCGACCCATGCCATCACCTTCGAATGGGTGAAGCTCCGACTTCCGCCACGGACTTCCCAGATGCCGTCGTCTGCAAACGACCAGACCTTTTCGAGGTGGCAAAGAAGGGCACGCTGGAAATCCCATCCTTCCGCGAGATTTTGAAGATCGCCGACACGTGCCTGGTGCAGCGCGTCCATGACCTCGCCGAATACGTCGATCTGCAATTGGACCGAGGCGGCGTTGCCGATCCGTACCGGCTTCGAGCCCTCGTAGCCCGAAAGCCAGGGCACCTCCCATTCCGGCAGCCGTTTCTCACCGGCAAGTCCGTACATGGTCTGAATCTGGGACGGGCTTCCGGCAGCGGTGCGCAACAGCCAATCACGCCAACACCGCGCTTCGTCGTAGTATCCGGCGTTCATGAACGCGAGCAGCGTGAGCGTGGCGTCGCGCAGCCAGCAAAAGCGATAGTCCCAATTGCGAGAACCGCCGATCTTTTCCGGCAGCGATGTAGTCGGCGCCGCGACAATGCCGCCGGTCGGCGCATATGTCAGGGCCTTCAATGTAATGAGGGAGCGCGAGACCGAATCCGCGTACATGCCGGTGCTGTGGTGGGTGTTCGCCCACTGCTCCCAAAATTCCTGCGTTCCCCGCAATGCGTCTTGCGCTTCCACCGGTTTCGGAGTTGGAAGATGGGACGGCGTGTGCGTGAGCACGAAAGGAATGGTCTGCCCGGCGGAGACCGTAAATTGGCCCACGGTCGTCAGCCGCTCGCCTCGAAGCTCGACGGGGGTGTGCAGCACAAGCATGTCGGGACCGGAAATCGCGAGAAGAGCCCCATCATCCGTCTGTCTCACCCACGGGACGGAGAAACCATAATCGAAACGGATGATCAACTCGGTACTCATCGGGACGGCGCCCCGCTTGCCGACAACCAGGCGCACGAGGTGCGGAGCTCGAGCGCGCAAGGCCAAGAAGTCTATCAACGTGACTTCGCCGTCGACCGTGACGAAACTGGTTTCCAGGATCAGCGTGTTGGGCCTGTAGCGGCGCGTAATCCGAACGTTGCCGTCAGCCGGCGCGATGCGCCACCGTCCGTTGCCGGTATCCCCGAGAAGTGCGGCAAAACACGCGCCGGAGTCGAAACGCGGCCAACACAGCCAGTCGATCGAGCCGTCCTTGGACACGAGTGCCGCCGTCGCGCAATCGCCGATCAGTCCGTAATCCTCAATGCTGGCGGCCATGAGCATTGTCCTTCTCGAGGAATGCGGCGGGTGTGGCTGCCGCCCGGGGCCGCCGTTCTCAACGTTTCGGGAGAGCCTCGATCTGGCGTCGGGCCGCCGCGAATGCGTCCTTGATCGCGCCCGACGCGTCCTCGTGGCCCCGATCATCGGAGGGTTGGTGGCTGACGACGATGTTCTCGTGGGGCGGAATCGTCACCCAAATGTTGATGCGATAGACGCCACCATGGTGGTGCTTCGTGCTCGGCGCGACGACGGCGACGCGGCACCCGGTGATG
>Ga0302324_100005033_pt1 | contig 29006 bp, 20 predicted proteins | sample Palsa_T0_1_FD_201949 | JGI IMG/M metagenome (GOLD analysis project Ga0302324, IMG submission 201949) | Peat permafrost microbial communities from Stordalen Mire near Abisko, Sweden - Palsa_T0_1 | ecosystem: Environmental > Terrestrial > Soil > Palsa > Peat permafrost | place: Sweden: Abisko...
CGCGGCTGGCCGATTTTCTTCCCGCGGTGATCGACGGAGTCCACCTTTTCCAGGGTGTCACCGATACCACCATGAGTCACGGCGAGGAGTGGCAGTTTATCCAAATGGGCCGCTACCTGGAGCGGGCCGCCGCCACGGCCACTCTACTCGACCTCTATCAGCCGGAGCTTCTCAGCACGCCGGAGATCGCAGCAGAGGGACGCCATTATCAGGAATGGGTAGGCTTGCTGCGCTGTTGCACGGCCTTCGAAGCGTATTGCAAGGTCTATACCGCGGATCTGACGGCGGAATGGATCCTCGAATTCCTGCTCTTGAACCCTGAGTTTCCGCATTCGCTCAGGTATTCGATCGATTGCGTGCGCCAGGCGCTGGTGGCCGTGCAAAAGTCGAGCGGAAGGCAGCCGGTGGATGACCTGACCAGGGTCTCCGGCAAACTGCAGGCCTCGCTAAGCTTTGTCGAAGTTTCCGACATTCTCGCCCAGGACGCCGGGGCGTACCTGCATAACATCCTGCAACAGTGCCGGAAGACGCACGACCTGATTTACCGTTTTTATATTCAATATTCGGTGGAAGCTGCTCTCGCGATGTAATGAGTTTCTTGGACACAGGGAGTTCGACAGGCGATGGATTTTTATCTGATACGGCACTTGACCAAGTTCCTCTACCCGGACCAGGTGAGCGAAAGCCTCATGGAAGCGCGCATGCACCCGCGCAGCGATAACAATCAACGCTGCCTCTCGTTCTCTTTATCGGTAAGCCCACGTTGCCGGGTTTTCTCCTATCGCGATCACCTGGGCAACAACGTCCATCACTTCGATATCCCTGGAGAGCATTCACAACTGGTGATGGTGGCCGAAGCACTGGTGGAGCAGCAGCCACTGCCCGAGATTCCGCAATTGCTCCGCCCGGGCGCCTGGAACGAACTCGACGCACTGGTAGCCCTGGGAGACTTCTCGGAGATGCTGCTGCCGAGCGAATTCGCCAAGCCGTCACCCGCCCTGCTCGATCTGGCGAAACTATTGGATGTGCGCCGTCGTGACGACCCCTTGGTGCTATTGCGGCAGTTGAACGCCTCGCTTTATCACTGGTTCGACTACGATCCGCGCAGCACGCACGTCAACTCTGCGATCGACGAGGCGCTCGAATCCCGCAAGGGCGTATGCCAGGACTTTGCCCATACGATGATTGCGCTGGTGCGGCATGTGGGCATTCCCTGCCGCTACGTGAGCGGCTACCTCTATCATGGCGAGGAGAATACCGACCGTTCCACGGCAGACGCCACGCATGCCTGGGTAGAGGCCTTTTTGCCCCAGGTGGGCTGGGTAGGTTTTGATCCGACCAATAATCTGCTGGCGCACAACAGATATATACGCACCGCGCTGGGAAGGGATTACGCGGATGTGCCGCCGACCCGCGGCATCTACCGCGGCAGCAAGGAAAGCGAGCTTTACGTGGCAGTCAAAGTGTCGAAATACGTTGATTTGCCGCCCCTTGACCGCGATATGCCGGTCCCGGAAGACTGGTCCATCCTGGTGGAGCGAGCCCAGGAACCTCCGCCGGCCCCCGCTCAGTTGCTGCACCTTCAGCAAATGCAACAGCAACAGCAATAGAATCACCGGCCCGCATGAGGGCCCTGACCAAACGTAACCTCTGCGTTTCTTTCTTTCTTTTACTGGGAAAGGCCAGATCGCGTAGTTTAGCAAAGGTGATCTATGGAACAGGTCGGTTACTTTTGCCGCGCCTACGTCGGGCAAGACGTTCAGGCTAATGTGATCGCCCGCACGCTGCTGGAAGCCGAGCTTGAAATCACCCGAATGATCCGTGGAGGAGCCATGTCAGCACATGCGGTGCAGCACGGAATGCCTGATCACGAGCCGGTGCTGGTCGCCAGCGCCTCCGACGGGACGGTCGCCGGAGAGATGTGGCGTTACCTGCGTTCGAACACGGGGCCGGAGTTCGAACGCTGGCAGGTCGCGTACCGCTCCAAAACCAAGATCCTCGACGATCGCTGGGTGGTGATCGAGCTCTCCTCGACGGGAATCAAGGAATACAGAGCCTTCGGCAAGGCCGTCCGGGCAATCTGGGCCAGCGCTGCCACACCTTCACCCGCTCCTTAGCCGTACTGATCCCAGAGCCAATCGATGCCCGGGGGCGACCCGCGGAATCCCATAGCTCAAAAACGAGTCTTTTTGGGCACGCCTTCCAGAGCTTCTGCTTGACGGGGTGTGCCTGATTCTCCTAAGGTCAGAGCGCAAGTAAACGTTTGCAAGATTCTGTTATTTTGTTCCCTATGCTCGAAGCGACCGACATCAGCGCCCTGGACACACTGAAGGAGCAGGTGCTCGAAGCCAACCTGGAACTGGTCCGCCAGGGACTTGTTCTCTTTACCTTCGGGAACGCCAGCGGCATCGATCGCCAGCGCGGACTGGTGGTGATCAAGCCCAGCGGGGTTGACTACTCGGCGCTGGCCCCGGCAGACATGGTGGTCACTGACCTGGACGGAAAAGTCATCGACAGCAGGCTACGGCCATCTTCTGACCTGGCGACGCATCTTCTACTTTACAAAGAGTTTCCTGGGATTGGCGGGGTGGTGCATACGCACTCGGAATATGCCACGGCCTGGGCCCAGGCAGGGCTCGAGATTCCCGCCTACGGAACCACCCACGCGGATTACTTTTACGGCCCCGTTCCCGTCACCGAGGAGCTAACGGCGGAAGAGATAGGCGGAGACTACGTGCACAACACCGGAATAGCGATCGCTCGCCGTTTTCAAGGTCTCGATCCGCATGCGATTCCGGCCGTGCTGGTGGCGGGCCACGCGCCCTTCTGTTGGGGGAAAACACCGCACGACGCGGCGCACCATGCGGCCGTGCTGGAAACGGTCGCCCGCATGGCCTACTTTACGGCTACCCTGCGGCAAAGCTGTAGCGGGGTTTCCCAAGCGCTGTTGGATCGGCATTATTTTCGGAAACACGGCGCCAGCGCAACCTATGGACAGGAGAAATGATGGGGCAAAAGCGAATGACAAACACGGGTAGGAGCCGGCGAGGACACGCCAGGTTATGGTGACAACCCTGGCCTTGGCGGTCTCTACCCAGCTCGCGCGTCTGAACTGGATCGACATCCTGGTGATCGCGATCTACTTCGTGATCGTGATCTTTATCGGCTTTTATCTGCGCGGCTCCTCCAATACCAGCGAAGAGTTCTTCATGGCCGGGCGCGAGATGACGGCCTGGATCGCCGGCCTGAGTTTCGTTTCCGCCAACCTGGGCTCGCTCGAGCTGATGGGTTGGGCCGGGTCCACTTACCAGTATGGAATCCTGGCCATGCACTGGTACTGGATCGGCGCTATTCCGGCGATGCTCTTTCTCGGCATCGTCATGATGCCGTTCTACTACATCTCGAAGACCCACTCGGTACCCGGATATCTAAAGCTTCGCTATGGTGACGGGGCACGAGCTCTTTCCGCGGTCAGCTTCGCGTTCATGACCATTCTCATGAGCGGGATCAATATGTACTCGATGGCCATTGTGATGAAGGTGGTTCTGGGCTGGGACCTGAATTTCAGCATCTGGGTCTCCTCGGTGACGGTGGCAGTGTATGTTGCGCTGGGCGGGCTAAAATCGGCGATTTACAACGAGATCCTCCAGTTCCTGCTCATCTGGGCGGGCGCCTTGCTGGTGCCGATTCTGGGCTTGATCGAGGTGGGTGGCTGGACCAACCTGCGGCAGCAGATCGCGACCAACCTGGGCCGTTCTGACTATGTGCACCTGTGGTCGACGTTGGGGCACTTCAGCGCCAACCCCATGGGGGTGAACTGGTTCGGCATCGTCTTTGGTTTGGGCTTCGTGGTCAGTTTCGGCTACTGGACCACGGATTTTCTGGTAGTGCAGCGCGTGCTCTCGGCAGATAGCATCCGTTCGGCCAGAATGGCTCCGGTGATCGGCGCCGCGTTCAAAATGGCGGTGCCCTTCATTGTCATCCTGCCTGGCCTGATCGCCCTTTCGGTGCTTCCTTTCAAACTGGTGGCGCAGGATGTGGCGGTGAAGACCGGCCAGCATAGCTTCAACGAGGTCCTGCCCTTGATGCTGGTGCGCTACTGTGGGCCCGGTCTGCTAGGGCTCGGCGTGACTGCGTTGATCGCCGGCTTCATGTCTGGCATGGCGGGCAACGTCAGCGCGTTTTCGACCGTGTGGACCTATGACATCTATGGAGCCTTTCTGAACAAGAAGGCTACCGACCGGCACTATGTAGCCATGGGCCGCTGGAGCACCCTGATCGGCGTGCTGGTCTCGGTGGGCACAGCGTACCTGGTGCAGCACGCGGCCAGCATCATGGATTACGTGCAGCAATTATTCAGCTTCTTCATTGCGCCGCTCTTCGGAACCGTGATCCTAGGCATGCTCTGGAAGAGGGCGACCAAGGAGGCCGGCTTCTGGGGACTACTGGCCGGCACGGCAACGTCCATTAGCCTGTGGCTGTGGGTGCAGCACGATCCGCATGCCTTGCGCTACGTCGCCCTTTCTCCCGACGCCAAAGATATGGCAGAGAATGTCTATCGCGCATTGTGGGCGTGGCTGGTCTGCGTAGTGGTTACGGTAGTGGTCAGCTACATGACCAAACCCCGGCCAGTGGCGGAACTGGAAGGGCTGGTCTACGGCGCTTCTGTCCTGCCCAAGGAGCACGACGACCATTGGTACCAGCGTCCGATTGTGTGGGCGGGCACGGTGGCGGTGGTCTTCATCTTCCTCAACATCATCTTCTGGTAAGGAGCCAAGGCAATGCGAGAGTCCTTTTCTATCTGGTGGTTCGCGGGCGTACTACTGTTGGCCTATGGCGTGGTGATTTTGAGCACTGGCCTCTGGGAACTCGGTCACCCGCTGCCCAATCCACCGGTGCTGAGCAATCTGCACGCGCCGATCTGGTGGGGCGCGCTGCTTACGATCGCCGGCCTGGGTTATACGATCGGCTTTCGCCCCCGGCAAACGGTTAACAAGCGAAGGAAATGACTATGGCGAAACAGATGACGTTCGGCGTGATTGTCGGTAACCGCGGCTTTTTTCCTGATCAGCTGGCGAAGACGGGCCGCGAAGAGATCCTCAGAGTCCTTGCTGCGGACGGCATCCGCACCATTGCGTTGACTCCGGAAGAGTCGAAGTTCGGCGCTGTGGAAACTCCGACGGAAGCGCGTACGTGCGCTGATCTCTTCCGTAAGCATCGCGATGAAATTGACGGCGTCATTGTTACGCTTCCCAACTTCGGCGAGGAGCGCGGGATTGTCGATGCCCTGCGCCACTCTACGCTGAAGGTCCCGGTGCTGGTGCAGGCGACCCCCGACCGGGCAGCGGATATGAAGATCTCCCACCGCCGTGACAGCTTTTGCGGAAAGATGTCGGCCTGCAACAACATGATGCAGTACGGCATTCCCTACTCGCTCACCGCGCAGCACACGGTGCAGCCGGACTCCGATGAGTTCCGCAAAGATCTGGCCTGGTTCTCCTCGGTCTGCCGGGTGGTGCGCGGCTTTACTAATCTTCGCGTGGGCGCGATCGGCGCACGTCCCGCAGCCTTCAACACGGTGCGCTACAGCGAGAAGCTGCTGGAGAGGAGCGGCATCTCGGTGGACACGCTCGATCTTTCGGAAGTGCTGGGGCGCATCGAGCGGCTCAAGGACAATGACGACGCGGTGCAGGCCAAGTTGGCGGCCATCCAAAAGTATGTATCCACCAACAATATTCCCGTTGCTGCATTGATCAAGATGTCCAAGCTGGGCGTGGTGATCGAGCAGTGGATGCAGCAGACGTATTGCACGGTGAGCGCGATTCAGTGCTGGACGTCGCTGGAAGAATACTTTGGCGTCGTGCCCTGCACGGTGATGAGCATGATGTCGGAAAATTTGTTCCCCAGTGCCTGCGAGGTAGACATCTGCGGGACTATTAGCATGCATGCTCTAGCCCTCGCCTCGGAGACTCCAAGCGCGCTGCTGGATTGGAACAACAACTACGGTTCGGACCCCGACAAGTGCGTTTGCTTCCACTGTTCCAATTTGCCCAAGCATTTCTTCAAGGACGTCGTGATGGACTTTCAGGCAATCATAGCGGGCACGGTGGGCAAGGAGAATACCTTCGGCACCTGCGTTGGCCGGGTCAAGGCGGGCGCCATGACCTACGTGCGCTTCTCCACCGATGACTTCCATGGCAAGATCCGGGGATACGTCGGGCAGGGGGAGTTCACGAACGATCCGCTGGAAACCTTTGGGGGCGCCGGCGTGGCCAAGATTCCACGATTGCAGAAGCTGCTGCGACTGATCTGTGAGCAAGGCTTCGAGCATCATGTCGCGGCCAATTTCTCGCAAGTGGGGAGTGCGGTACACGAAGCAGCCACGCGCTACCTGGGCTGGAGCATGTACAACCACGATCTCGAGCAGGCCTAACGGTGGCGATCGTTGCAGGAGTTGATTTCGGCACACTGAGCGTCCGCGTCACGCTGTTCGACAGCACTCGGGCGGAGAAGGGTGGATTGGCCACGGCGTCGGCCAATTATCCGTTGAAACGGAAGCGGGAAGACCCGGATTTCGCGACTCAATCCCACGATGATCAAATGAACGCGCTGGTCAGCGCCATGCAGGCGGTGCTGGCCAAGGCGGGGATTTCGGGCCAGCAGGTTGAGGCGATAGCGCTGGATACTACCGGCTCGAGCGTCGTCCCGGTCGATGCCGGAATGCAGCCGCTCGACGACTACTACCTGTGGTGCGACCATCGCGCCAAGGGCGAGGCGCAGCAGATTACCCAACTGGCCCACGCCGAGCACCTGGAAGCGATTGAATGGTGCGGCGGGGTCTACTCCCATGAGTGGGGATTCGCCAAGTTGCTGCACTGGCTGCGCCACAACCCGGAGAAGCGGGGGCAACTGGCGAGCGCCTTCGAACACTGTGACATGGTGGCTGCGACTCTCTGCGGCATTACCGACCCTAAATTGGTAAAGCGCAGTATATGCGCCATGGGCCACAAGTGGATGTGGAATCCCAAGTGGGACGGGCTGCCATCCCAGGCTTTTCTTTCGAGCGTGGATCCCCTGTTGGATGGCATTCGCAACAAGCTGAGTGGCGAATACCATACGTCCGATGCGTTAGCAGGCCACCTTGCGCCCGCGTGGGCGGAGAAGATGGGCTTGCGGGCGGGTATTCCGATTCCCGTGGGCGCCTTCGATGCTCACTGGGACGCCATCGGCGTGGGATGCAAGGAGGGCGATGTGGTCAACGTGGTCGGAACCTCGACTTGCATCATCGCCATGCAGCGGAAGACCACGCTGATTCCGGGTGTATGCGGGGTGGTTCCCGGTAGTGTGGATCCCGGCTATACCGGCATTGAGGCAGGGCTCTCAGCCACTGGAGACATTTTTGAAGCGATTGCGCGGCGCGCCAATGTCAAAGTCGCGGAGTTAAGCCGCGGGTTGGAGAATTACCAGCCGGGACAAACCGGCTTGCTGCGGTTGAGCTGGGACAACGGCGACCGCACGATTCTGGTCAACCCTGAGCTCGGAGGTATCACGCTGGGCTGGAACTTGGTCCACACGGCACAAGACGAATTGTTCGCTGCGATTGAAGGCACTGCGTTTCACACCCGCATTATCCTTGAGCGCCTTGCCGAATATGGAGTGCCCGTGGATCGCGTCATCAATGGGGGCGGAGTGCCGCAAAATAATCCTGTGCTCAACCAGGTGTATGCCAATGTATTGGGCAAACCGGTGTTGGTGCCGGATGGCATTCCCACCAGCCTCGGGTCCGGCATCTTCGCGCTGCTCGCGGCTGGGGCTTTCCAGTCGGTGGAAGATGCGCAGGAGAAGATGTGCCTGCCGTACCAAACTTATCAGCCAGAGGCTAAGGCTGTGCGCGTGTATGAGGAGCTCTACCAGCTTTATCGGAAGGTGTATTTTGCTTTTGGCTTGCGGGGCGCCCCGGCAGTGGAGTTGGGAGATGTGCTGCCGAAGTTGATCGAGATTCGATCTGCGGTGTTGAGTGATTAGTCTGAACGAGAGCTTGGGGTTTAGGGCCGTGGAATCCCACATCTCGCGAAAAACGAGCGAGATGTGGGGCACCCGTCGTTCGTGGTTAGGGCAGAGTTTGAGGGGTGGGGTCGCCCTTACGTCAGCGTTGGATGCTGGATGAGAAAAACTGCAGATCCCTCGGCTGCGCTCGGGATGACAAAGGGTGTGGTGGCTCTTCCAGGGGGAACTGCCTTGCGGCTGAAAGAGGCGCAGGTCGGTCGTTCACTTCGGAGAATTCCGCGCTCCACGTGGGCCCCTCACCTATCGTAGTTTGGTACAGAGTTTGACGGGTATTGGGCACTCTTCCGGTTGTAGTCTGGATGGATGATTTACCTTGAGCGCAAGCCGGCGGCGGCGTTGGCTGGGTGCGTGGAGATGCTCTGGTTCGCTTGCGCCCCGGATTTGCCGCACCAGCGGGAGCTGGTTTTGCCGGGGGGCAAGATTCAGTTCGTTATCTCGCTGGCAGCGGACCATCTGACCCATTGCAGTCCTGAGGGCGATGTGCCCATCGCGCCGGCATTGCTGGTCGGTGCGCGCACATCCGCAGAGTTGGTGGCAACGCGTGACATGAAGAGGCTGGTTGGGGTGGTCTTTCGGCCCGGAGGACTTGGCCCATGGTTGCGGGAACGCGCGGATCTCTTCTATGAGCAGTCCTTATCGCTGAGCGACCTGCGGCCCATGGGATTCGTGCGCGATCGGGTGCGCGAAGAGGGCTCGACACCTGAGAATGCGCTCCGCGTATTGGACGACGTGCTATGCGAACGGGCTCTGGCACCGGAACGGCGAACCCACGTTGTGAGAGCGCTCAGCTTGCTTCGTTCTCGTAGCGTTGGTGAGACGGCACGCGAGCTTGGCATCAGTGAGCGCCGCCTACACCATGTGTTCACGGAGGATGTTGGTCTTTCTCCCAAACAATGGAGCCGGGTGCGGCGCTTTCAGCGCGTAGTGCGTGCTCTGCACCAGGGCGTCGAGATGCGATGGGCGGAGCTGGCCGTTGTATGCGGATATGCAGACCAATCGCACTTCTCGCGCGACTTCCATAGCTTCTCCGGTATCGATCCGACAACCTATGCCGCGTCGCGCGGGCGGTGGCAGAACCACGTTGCCATGTAGCAGGGGGTTCCGATTTCTTCAAGACGCCCAATAGGCCATGTGGCAGCATGAGGGCATGGCTAACTACGCGAGAGATTCCAAATCCACCGTGATCCCTGGCATGCGCTATCGCGATTGCCTGGCGGCAATCGAATGGCTCTGCACTGCACTGGGATTTGATAAACGCGCTGTCTATATGGGAGAAGGAAAGAGCGTGATGCACGCTGAACTCACGTTCGGCAATGGCATGATCATGCTCGGCTCGGCGAGCGTTTGCACCGAATTTTCGAAGTACTCTGCCATGCCCGACGAGTTGGCAGGACGTGAGACACGCAGCGTCTCCCTCATGGTGAGCAACTGCGATGCTGCGTATGCTCAGGCTAAGGCTGCCGGCGCCGAGATAGTCTTCGACCTGGTAGAAAAGGAGTACGGCGGCAAGGCTTTTACCTGCCGTGACCCGGAGGGCCATCTCTGGCAGGTGGGCGATTACAATCCCTGGGAGACTACGGCGAAAGACTAGGGACCGTAGTCGGCGGCAACGGTCTCGGGCACACGTAACCAGCCATAGAGAGGAAAGCCCTCGACCAGTTCCAGCACTTGTGCTCGTATCCGGCGCAGTGCCTGAGGGTCATTGCGCTGATCTAACGCCTGGGTGATCCACTTGGCGATGGTATGCATCTCCGGCTCGCGCATGCCACGCGTGGTCAAGGCTGGACTACCGATGCGGATGCCGCTGGGCTTGAGCGGTGGATTCACATCGTAAGGGATGGCGTTCTTGTTGACCGTGATGCCCGCTTCATGGAGCGCGTTTTCGGCTTCGCTGCCCAACATCCCGCGAGAAAAAACGTCTACCAGCATTACGTGGGTATCGGTTCCACCGGAAATTACGCGGTAGCCCTCGCCCATGAGGGTATCGGCCAAGGCCTGCGCATTCACTACCACCTGCTGCGCGTATTGCTTGAAATCCGGCTCGAGAGCCTCACGAAAGGCCGCGGCTTTGCCGGCGATCACGTGGACCAGGGGGCCACCCTGCTGGCCGGGAAAGACACTCCTGTCGACAGCGGCGGCGAATTGCTGCTGGCAGAGAATCATGCCGGCACGGGGACCACGCAGGGTCTTATGCGTGGTGGTGGTGACCAGGTGCGCGTGAGGCACGGGCGAAGGGTGGACGCCACCAGCCACCAAGCCGGCGAAATGGGCCATGTCGATCAACAACAACGCTCCGACCTTATCCGCAATCTGGCGCATGCGGGCAAAGTCGATGATCCTGGGGTAGGCGCTGCCTCCTCCGATGATGAGCTTTGGCTTTTCCCGCTCGGCGATGGCTTCGAGGTGATCGTAGTCGATGCGCTCGGTTTCTTTATCTACGCCGTAGAAGACCACGCGATAAAGCTTGCCGGAGAAGCTGAGCTTGTGCCCGTGGGTCAGGTGGCCGCCATGGGCCAAATCGAGGCCCAGGATGGTGTCGCCGGGGTTGATGACCGCCATGTAGGCAGCCGCATTTGCCTGGGAACCGGAATGGGGCTGCACGTTGGCGTGCTCGGCGGCAAAGAGTTGGCGGGCTCGATCCCGGGCCAGGTTTTCGACCACATCGGCAAACTCACAGCCGCCGTAGTAGCGCTTGCCCGGGTAGCCTTCGGCGTATTTGTTGGTGAAGACTGACCCGACAGCCTCCAGCACAGCCTGGCTAACAAAATTTTCCGAGGCGATCATCTCCAGGCCCTCGTGCTGGCGGCGGATTTCGTGATCGACAGCCGCGGCGATCTCTGGATCGGCCTCGGCAAGCGTGCGGCGCATACGGTCAGACATGTTGCGATTCTAGACTATTTGGCGTTGGGGTTTTGCTGGATAGAGCGAGAGCATTGGAGGGGCTTCGCCCGTCTTTTTCGGCCCACGTACGCTTTGGCGAACGTGGGGCACCCGTCATGCTTCCGGATGATTTGGTGTGACGGCGAAATCCGAAAAAAATAGCGCTAAAAGAGCGAAAAGAGTTTTAAGTTACTTTTTATTACTTTTGTACCCTATTCGTGTGCCTCAGCGGGCCATTAATTCTTTCTCGGGCGTGGGCAGCGCCGGGGCCGTTGCCAGGTGCTTGAAGGCTCCGTGGATGAAGGAGCCGATGTACCAGCCGTCCATGAACTTGTACGGGGTTTCTCCAGTGGTGTAGTGGCCGCAGGGCAGGACTTTGGAGACGAAATCAATGCCGCGGCGGCGGAAGTTCTCAATCACCTGGAGTGAGTACTCGCGGAGGAAGGTGAGGTCGTAGGTGGCGTGGACCAGCAGAACCTTTTTGGGGTGGGCGGCAAACTGGTCCATGTAATAGGACGGGCTGATGGCAGCCCAGACGTCCCGCAGCCGCTGCTGAGTCATGGAAATGCTCTCGAATGCGGCCCGGATGTGACGAGTGCTCTGCCCGGTCCAGACGACGTCGCCAACGGACATGGAGGCATGGTTGAAGGCGCCGACACGGACGCGACTGTCAAGCGCCGCGGCAAGGAAGGCATAACAGGAGCCGAGACTGGTGCCCAGGATGCCGAACTGTTCGTAGCCCTGCTGCTCCAGCCAGTCGATGCAACAACGGATGTCGATGACCGCCTGGCGACAGGAAGAGATGGTGCGGCCGACGTTGGCGCTGACCGCATAGTCGGCTCGCGCCAACTCCGCCGGCCGGCGAATGTCATGGTAAGGCTTGCTGAGACGCAAGGCGGATATACCAAAACGGTTGAAGAGGGAGCAGAGTGCGTTGTGACTGAAAGCGTCAGCATTCCACTGGGGCATGACGATGATGGCCTGTTTGGGTTTGCCTGCCTGTTTGGCCAAGGGAGCCGGAAACCAGCGGGCGTTGACCCGGTCGTTCTCCGGATAGGGTGTGCGCACGGGCGAGGTAAAGCGCAGAAATTGCGCCTTGGGCAGTTGCCCAGCGGCCGCCAAGCGGCGAACTCTGGCGTCCTGCTGCAGGGTCCGCGGACGAACGTTGGTGGGAAATAACAGCGGATGACGCTCCTCGAGCACGAAGTCGCCCGGAGTCTGATAGGCAAAAAACTCGGTGCGATGGCGGAGGATAAAGTCATTCAACTGCAGCATGGCCCGCTCAGCCGCGGCATCATCCCCCAGAGGATGCGGGGAAAAACTGAACCCGCGGGACTGGGCGAATTCCTGCAGCCAATCAAATCCCCACTCGACCGGGCGGACGATGCGGTTGGTGTCACGAGTGGTGAGGGCGGTTTCCCAGCGGTACATCCATCGTGCGTAGAGTTTGCTTAGAATCCTCTTCACCTGGCTGTCTGTTCCTGAATGCGGAACTGCTCCACCACCGCGGACATATCTTCGTCTCCCTGTCCGGCGGCAATGGCGTGCTCGAAGACGCGCAAGGCAGCCCGACCCATATCAAGATCGAGGGCGTGCTGGTCAGCCTCACTGACCGCATAGCGAAGATCCTTGGCCATGAGGCGAAGCAGGAAATGGGGCTCGTATTGGCGAGCCGTCATGCGGCCGCTGAGCAGCTTCACCAGAGGGCTGCCGGGGGCGCCCTCGGTCAGCACGCCGAGCGCCTTCTCGCGGTCCAAGCCGCTGCGCTCAATGAGAGAGAGGGCTTCCGCCAGGGCCGCTACTTGGGAGCCGGAAAGGAAATTGTTGATCAGCTTGAGGCGAGCGCCGCTGCCCACCGGGCCTACATGAATCACGTCGCGACCCATAGCCTTGAGGACGGGGGTGACCTTGTTTACGGCATCGGCTGAACCTCCGGCCAAAAAGAGCAACTGCCCGGTTTCAGCCTGGACTCTGCTCCCGGTAACCGGCGCATCCACCAGTTCACAGCCGTGCTCCTTGGCCGCCCGATCGAGTTCCTCAATCCACTCCACGGTCACGGTGCTGGACTCCACCAGGATGGTTCCCGGCGCGGCGCCCAGGATGGCCTCGCCCCGGCCCAACCACACATCCCTGCAGACAACGACATCCGCCAGCATGCTGATGACTACTTCTGCGCCTGCCGCCGCCTCGCGAGGAGATTTGGCCACCCTGGCTCCGCGGTTAGCCAGCGCTTGTGCTTTGCCCGGCGTTCGATTCCAGACGCTGAGTGGGTAGCCTGCGTCGAGCAGGCGGGCCGCCATGCCTGAACCCATCAGTCCAAGCCCTAATAAAGCAATCTTCGTCTCTCCCATACCATCTCCTGCCAAAGTTCTAGAATAGAAGGGTTATGGCGTTTACGGAACAATACGACATTGTAGTCGTGGGTGCGGGACATGCGGGGTGCGAAGCGGCGATGGCCGCTGCCCGGATGGGGCTGCGGACGGCGCTGTTCAGTTTCAATTTGGACCTGATTGCGCAAATGTCGTGCAATCCCGCCATTGGAGGCATCGCCAAGGGGCACCTGGTGCGGGAAGTGGATGCGCTGGGCGGCATTATGGGCGAGGTGGCGGATGCGGTCGGGATCCAATTCCGGTTGCTGAATACCTCCCGCGGGCCGGCAGTGTGGTCTCCTCGAGCACAATGCGACAAGCGCCAGTACCGGGTGAAGATGCGCCAGGTGCTGGAGTCGCAGGCAAATTTGCATATCAAGCAGGCGGAAGTGGTGGACCTGGTGCTGGACGAGCCAGGCGAGGCTGGGGCTCCGCGAACGCTGCGTGGGGTACGGTTGCGCGACGGCCGCACGGTGCTGGCGGGCGCGGTGGTCATTACCACCGGCACCTTTCTCAACGGATTGATTCACTGCGGTGAAGAGCACTATCCCGCCGGCCGCAGCGGTGAACCGCCCAGCGTGCTGCTGGGCGAGGCGCTGAAGCGGCTGGGCCTGCGTGGATGCCGTCTCAAGACGGGCACACCGCCGCGGCTGGACGGCCGGAGTATCGATTGGAGCCGCTTCGCGGAGCAGCCCGGGGATGCGGATCCGACGCCGTTCAGTTTTCGCACGGTGGAGTTGCCGCAAAAGCAGATCTCCTGCCACATCGCCTACACCACGCCGGAAACTTTGCGCATTATTCGAGAGAATGTTGGCCGCTCTCCGATGTATTCGGGGCAGATCACGGCCATCGGACCGCGGTATTGCCCGTCGATTGAAGACAAGGTGGTCCGCTTCCCCGACAAGGAGCAGCACCAGTTCTTCCTCGAGCCCGAAGGGCTGGACACCAACGAGGTGTACGTCAACGGGATGTCGACCTCGCTGCCGATGGAAGTGCAGTGGGAGGTGGTGCGCTCAATTCCGGGCCTGGAAACGGCGGAGATGCTCCGCCCTGGATATGCCATTGAATATGACGCCATCGACCCGACGGAGCTGGATCGCAGCCTGGCGGTGAAGCAGATTGCCCGGCTTTATCTTGCAGGACAGATCAATGGGACCTCAGGGTATGAGGAGGCGGCTTGCCAGGGTTTGATGGCGGGCATCAATGCCGCGCTCCTGGTGCGCGGAGAGCCGCCCTTCACCCTCGACCGCACGGAAGCCTATACCGGCATTCTGATCGACGACCTGATCAGCAAGGGCACCAATGAGCCGTATCGCATGTTTACCTCGCGCGCCGAGTTCCGCTTGCACCTGCGCATCGATAATGCCGATCGCCGACTGACTCCGTATGGACACAGGCTGGGACTAATCGACAGCGGCGCATGGCAGGATTATGAGCAAAAGCAGGCGCGCGCTGTGGCACTGGAGAAGCTGCTGGCCACGCGCAAAGTGAACCTCGAACGCATGGGCACTCTGCTGCCCGAGCTGGCTTCGGGGCTAGGCAATGTTGCCGGGCAAACTTACGCCCAAGTGCTCAAGCGTCCTGAGATCAGCCTGGAGACGCTGCTGCCTGTGTTGCGCCTGGAATGGGAGCAGAATCCAGGGGGGCTGGCTTTCTTTGGCGGCGCCGTGAACGCCAGAGTTCGCAATGAACTCAAGTCGGTGGAGACGGAGATCAAGTACGCCGGCTATCTGGACCAGCAGCGCAAGGCAATCGATAAGCTCAAGAAGGCGGAGCAGCGCGCCATTCCCGCGGACTTTGCCTATGCGGGAATCAGCGGGCTGTCGCGGGAGATGCAGGAGACGCTGGCCCGGGTGCGGCCGCAGACTCTCGGCCAAGCGAGCCGGATTCCTGGAGTGACGCCGGCTGCACTTTCGCTGCTGAATGTTTACCTGGAAATGGGCGAGAAGCGGAAGATGTTGGCGAACTCGAAATAGAACTCCACTTATGAACTCAGTCCCGCAGGAGTCTGCGTCATAGCAGGAGCGGATAGATCCGGTTGAATGCTTTTGCTATCCAAAGCCCGATTTGCGGGATTCAACAAATGCGATCGTGGGGCGTAGCCCTGGGCTACGCCCCATCGTTTTCGGCCCAGGTACGCCCTGGCGATCGAGGGGCACCCGTCCTATTCCTACAGACTTTGCTATGACAAAGATTCCGCAGGGACGGCTGGGAGTAGCCCAGCAGCATCGAGCAGGAACACGATGTGCTTCACCCACGGCAGTAGACAATCTTGCAGAACGCGGCGCATCGCAGTGGGGCACAGCAGGTATATTGGCTGATAGCCACAAACCAGTGCAGCACCAGCATAGGAGATCTCCTGCATGTCGCTCACGATCACGGGTCTCTCGAAGACCTATCCAAACGGGGTCCAGGCGCTCAAGAATATTTCCCTCACCATCGGCAATCACATGTTCGGCCTGTTGGGGCCCAACGGCGCGGGCAAGAGCACGTTGATGCGCACCATCGCGACCCTGCAGGAGCCTGACAGCGGGACGATTTTTCTGGATGGGATCGATGTGCTCAAAGAAAAGAATGCGGTGCGCCAGACGCTCGGCTACCTACCCCAGGAATTCGGCGTGTATCCAAAGCTCAACGCCGTTGACATGCTCTCCCACCTTGCGGTGATGAAAGGCATCACCCAGGCGGGCGAACGCAAGGATATGGTGGACACGTTGCTACGCCAGACCAACCTTTGGGATTTTCGCAAGAAGGCGCTCGGCACGTATTCCGGCGGCATGAAGCAGCGCTTCGGCATCGCGCAGGCGCTGCTGGGCAAGCCACGCCTGATCATCGTCGACGAGCCCACCGCCGGCCTGGACCCGGCGGAGCGCAATCGCTTTCTGAATCTGCTCTCCTCGATAGGCCGGGACATCACCGTCATCCTATCCACGCACATCGTCGAGGACGTCCGCGAGCTTTGCCCACGCATGGCCATCATCTCCGCGGGCGAGCTGCTGCTGGAAGGTGCACCGCAGGAGACGCTTAAGGCTCTGCAGGGCAAAATATGGTCGAAGGTAGTGGTCAGCGATGACGAGCTGCGAGCGCTGGAATCGGAACTGCGCGTCATTTCCAGCCATCTGATCGCCGGCCAGCATGAAATTCGGGTTTACGCCGACGGCTCTCCAGGCGACGGTTTCCGCCCTGTCGACGCCAGCCTGGAGGATGTTTACTTCCTCAACCTCGCCAATCCAGCCGTACCTCAGCCAGTTCACTAATCCCAAGGAGATTGCGCATGGCCCTCTTTTGGGAGTTCTTCCGCTTCGAGCTCAAGTTCCGGCTAAAGAGCTTGTCGACTTACGTCTACTTTGCGCTGTGGTTCCTGCTCAGTTTTCTTGCCATAGCGGCGGAAGACTTCATCTCCACCGGCAACGGCAAGCAGTTGCTCAATGGCCCTTTCTCCAACACCATCCTTTACATCTTTTTTACCCTGTTCGGAACCATCATTATCGCCGCTATTTTCGGCACCTCTGTGCTGCGCGATTTCCAACGCGACACCTTTCAGCTCATCTTTACCAAGCCCATCACCAAGTTCGCTTATCTCGGCGGGCGCTGGGCAGGATCCTTCGTCACTTGCGTCTTTGCCTTCTCGGGCATGGTCTTCGGTGAAATCGCCGGGACGCTTGCCCCGTGGGCGGACCACAGCCGCATCGCCAGCGGGCACGCCTGGTGGTACTGGCAACCGTTCCTGTTCATCGTGGTTATCCAGATCTTCTTTCTGGGCTCGTTGTTCTTCATGGTCGCGGCGCTGTCGCGCAAGATTTTCATCGTGTATTTGCAAGGCGTCGCTGTCTTTATGTTCTATCTGATCGCCAACGCGATCTTCGCCGCAACTCGTTCGCTGGAACACTTTTGGTCCGGCATCCTGGACCCGGTCGGCCTGCAGTTAGCCGATGTGCTGGCGCGGTACTGGACAGTCGCAGAGAAAAACACCTTACTCTTCTCCTGGTCGCCACACGTAAGCCAGGGTGTGTTTCTCTATAACCGCCTGCTGTGGTCCGCCGTTGGATTCATCTCGCTGGCAATCTGCTATCGATTCTTCCCCATCTCGGTCGAAGCACTTACGGCTAGCGCACAAGGCCGCCGTGCTGCCCGGGCCAAGCGGCAGGAAGCGGCGGAAGCACAGCCGCGCAGGTCATTGGTGGCAGCGCCGCTGCCGCGCGTACACCAGTACTTCGGTGGAAGTGCAGGATTCGCTCAATTCGTCTCCCTGACCCGCGTGCGTCTTACCAACATCACGCGCGAGCTGCCTTTTTTGGCGATCATTGTTCTGCTGACCGTCTTCGCGCTGATCAACGGCTATTTCGCGGGAAAAATCAACGATCAGAATGTTTATCCTGTCACCTTCCTGATGGTGCAGGCGGTGGAAGGCAATGCGCTACTTTTCCTGTTTATCATTGCAACGCTTTATGCCGGCGAGCTGATCTGGCGCGAGCGCGACACGTCCTTCTCGGGCATTCACGATGCGCTTCCCATGGGCGAAACCACGGACTGGCTTTCGAAGTTCGTAGCCCTGAGCGTGGTCGAAGGTATCCTGCTCACGGTTGCTTTGTTTTGCGGCGTCATTATGCAGACGGTAGCCGGTTACTACCACTACGACCTGCTGCAGTACTTCAAAGAGCTATACGTCATCACCTTCCCGCAGGTGATCTGCTTCGTACTATTGGCCTTCTTTGTGCAGACCGTCGTCTCCAACAAGTTCATGGGCCATGCGATCGTGATCGGCATCTTTGTCTTAGTTCCGATCCTGTTCCGCTTCGGCATCGAGAACACGCTGCTCCTGCCCGGCCAGACCCCTCCGTACACCTATTCGGACATGAACGCCTACGGCCACTTCGTGCCCGGGCTGTTGTGGTCCATCGTCTACTGGGCGGGGATCTTCGCGGTGCTCGGCTGCTTCTCTATCGCATTGGCGCGGCGTGGCGCCGAGGATGGCTGGCGCACGCGCTTGCTGCAGGCGCGTACGCGGCTGCCACGCCTGACACCGGCGGTCGTGCTCTTCGCGCTCATCGCCATCGGCAGTGGCTGGTGGTTCTATTACAACGCACACGTGCGCAACGAATACCTCACCACCAAACAACAGCGGAAGATCCAGGCAGGCTACGAGCGCGACTTCAAGCGCTACGAACGCTTCCCGCTACCAAAGGTGATTGCCGTGGACGCCGACGTCGACCTCGACCCCAATCACCGCTCGTTCTCGGGTACTGGGCACTTCCTGTTACAAAACAAGACGGCGCAGCCCATCCAGCAGGTACACATCACCGACCAACTGCAGTCCATCTCCGGAGTGCAATTCGACCGCCCGTTCCATCTCGTGAGCCGGGCGCCGCGCGATCTCTACTCCATTTATCAACTGGAAACGCCGCTGGCGCCCGGTGAGAAGCTGAACCTGACCTTCCATGTTGGCTATCAGACCCATGGCTTTCGCGATGGCAATGAACGGCCGGAGCTGGCCTACAACGGCATGTTTTTCGACTCCACCTACTTCCCCTACATCGGCTACGACTCGGGCATAGAACTGGATGATCCGCGCCGCCGGCGCGAAGAAAAGCTGGGCCCGCTCTCTGATCTGCCCCCGCGGGGTGACCCCTGGGGCAGTGTGACCAACGTCTTTACGCCGGACTCCGACTGGATCAGCTATCACACGGTCGTCAGCACGCCAGATGACCAGATCGCCTTCGCGCCCGGGTACCTGCAGCGCGATTGGCATCAAAACGGCCGCCACTACTATGCCTACGACATGGGTGAGGTGAAAATTCTTGATTTCTTCGCCTACGTCTCGGGCCGCTACGACGTGAAGCGCGAGAACTACAAGGGCGTCAACATCGAGATCTATCACGCACCACAACACGGCTTCGATGTGGATGACATGATCGCAGGGGTAAAAGGTGGTCTCGACTACTACCAGGCCAACTACAGCCCTTATCAGTTCAAGCAGTTTCGCATTCTGGAATTTCCGCGTTACCGGCAGTTTGCGCAGTCCTTCCCCAACACGAGTCCATTCACCGAAACCTTCTGGATCACGCGCGTCCTCAATCCTAATAAAGACATCGACTTTACTTACTTCGTCACGGCGCATGAACTGGCCCATCAGTGGTGGGCGCATCAGTTGATTGGAGGTCGTGTAGCAGGGTCAAACATGATGTCGGAGTCGCTCGCCGAATACTCTGCCCTGCGGGTGGCACAGAAGAAGTACGGCGACGCCCAGATGCATAAGTTCCTGGCCCACGAACTAGACGGTTACCTACGCGGCCGCTCCAACGAAACACGCCGAGAGCCGCCGCTTGCCCAGGTACAGCGGGAGGCGTATGTCTGGTACCAGAAGGGCAGCCTGGTGTTCTATGCGCTCTCCGATTACATCGGGGAAGGCACGCTCAACCTCGCACTCAAGAACTTCCTGATGCAATACCGCTATGCCAATGCCAGCGATGCGCAATCCGGGCCCTACCCGGACACGCGTCTACTGGAAGATTCTCTGCGCGCGCAGACCCCCTCCAACCTTCAGTACTTCATCGACGATAGCTTCGAAAAAATCACCCTCTATGACAACAAGGCAGTCGAAGCGACGTCGCAGAAGATGCAGGATGGCACTTACAAGGTGACGCTCACGGTCGAGGGCAGGAAGGTGTATGCCGACGGAAACGGGGTTGAGTCGCCTGCGCCGCTGCACGATTTGATCGACGTGGGTGTCTTCAGCGGTAAGAAGGACGAGGAAAAGCCGCTGGCCGTGCGCAAGGAATGGATCACCGGAGGGCGACAGACCTTCGAGTTCATGGTGAAGGAACAGCCTACGCGTGCCGGAATTGATCCCTATAACAAGCTCATCGACCGCAATGGCGATGACAACACCATGGACGTGACGAACAAATTTTAGGGAGATTGCAACGCTCGGGGACCTCCCGGCAGAGACGGAAGAAAATTGCCCCCTGGAGGCAGCCTAAGGCGGAACGGTTCCGCAAGAGGGGCCACTGCACGCAAATTATTTTTGGTCGGCCTCCGGATCTTTTGCCCCTGGCCGGAGCTCACGAAACAGCCGGATCCTAGCCAAGGCCCAGTCCCGCTTGACGGATCGCGGGGCAATCTGCAACAAGGCGCCAATCTCCTCCACCGAAAGCCCTCCAAAGTAGCGCAACTCGACGACGCGCGCCTGCCGCGGATTTTCCTTCTCCAGCTTTTTGAGTGCCTCGTCCAGATGTTCCACTTCATCAAGCTGCTCGGGCGAGATGGCTAGCTCATCCTGCATTTCCACCCGCTGCAGCGCACCGCCTCTTTGTTCCGCGTTGTGCGCCCGCGCATAATCGACCAGTACACGCCGCATCACGTGTGCCGCTAACCCGATAAAATGCGAGCGACTGTTCCAATCGATGTCCTCTCCCACCAGCCGCAGATAGGCTTCGTTGATTAATGCTGTTGCTTGCAGAGTATGGTCCGGGCGCTCCCGCCGCATATACGCTTTGGCGAGACGATGCAGTTCTGCATAAACCAGCGGCAGCAGACTCTCCGCGGCTTGTGCGTCTCCCGCATGCATCGCCTTCAGAAGTTGTGTCACCTGACCGCTGTCGCTATCCATGCCTGCCTCCCGCAGACCCTATGGTATATTCTGGCCATCGCGAGAGGGCTTGTTGGACACCTGGCTGCATAGGAACTATGGCCGATTTGGAGCAATCCGCCGAGCAATTATTTGGAGAAGCTCTTGAGTTGCAGCCGGAGCGTAGGGCTGCCTTTCTTGATCAAGCATGCCGGGGCGCACCTGAGCTGCGCCGCCTGGTCGAGGAACTCCTTCGCGAGAACCAACTCGCCGGCAGCTTTCTCGCGGAGCCCCTCCTTTCCCCCGACGGGAGGGCTTCCCTATCCGCTACTCAGTCTGCCGTAAGCCGTCGCCTAGGCGCTGGGACGAAGCTTGGCCGATACGTGATTGTCGAGCCGCTCGGGGCCGGCGGAATGGGTGTAGTCTATCGAGCGCGCGATGAAAAACTCGAGCGTGTGGTCGCGATCAAGCTTCTTGCACCCGGAGTGTTCACCGGTGACGAGGCACGCCGGCGTTTTCACAAGGAAGCGCTCGCCCTGGCCAAGCTGAGCCACGCTCACATTGCGGCCGTGTACGACGTTGGCGAGCAGGAGGGCGTCGACTACATCGTCATGGAGTGCGTTCCAGGCGAATCGCTCGCGACGAAACTCAAGTCCGGGCCGCTCACGGTGAAAGATGCGACGTCTCTCATCATGCAAATTGCCGAGGCGCTGGACGAGGCTCACGAACAAGGCGTGATCCACCGTGATCTAAAGCCGGCGAATGTGATGGTCACCCCGAAAGGACAGGTGAAGGTTCTCGACTTCGGTCTTGCCAAGCTCCTCGCACCGGTGGCGAGAGACACCGTGGTATCCGTCACGGAGACGCGCGGACTCGTCGGCACTCCGCTCTACATGTCGCCCGAGCAAGTGCAGGAGAAGCATCTCGACGCGCGCACGGATCTGTGGAACCTGGGTGTCATTTATTACGAATTGCTTACCGGCCGCGCACCATTCCGCGCTGACAGCAGCATTGCTGTTCTGCGCGCGATCACGGATGAAGCGCCCGCGCCACTGCGCCAACTGCGGCCGGATGTTCCACCGCTGGGCGAACAGATTGTTGCACACGCTCTCGAGAAGAATCCGGATCGCCGCTACCAGTCAGCTACGGAGGTCATTCGCGATGCGTCGGAGCTGCTTTCCCAGCTCAGCGGCAGGACTTCCTCCCAGGAAAAACCGAGGAGATGGGCTAACCGCTACCTATCCGTCGCGGTCGCGGTTTCCCTACTTGTAGCGATTGCGGCGAGCCTGTGGCTTTACTATCGCTCTTCCCGGAAGCATTGGGCGCGCGAAGAAGCGATTCCGCAAGCAAAGAGCCTGTTCGCCCAAAACAAACCACTCGCCGCCTTTCTTCTTCTGGGGAAGGCGGCGGAATACTTGCCGTCGGATCCGCAGCTGAAGCAAATGGCCGCTGAAAACTCTACGTTAACCTCGATCACCTCGTCGCCTTCGGGGGCTACGGTTGAGATCCAGGATTACCTCGCACCGGAGGGCGCCTGGCACGGTCTTGGCACGACGCCGCTTACGAATCTCCGCATGGCAAAGGGATATTTTCGCTGGAAAGTTTCCAAGGCCGGCCTCGGCGAAGTCATGGTCGCGCCGCCGACCGAAACGAAAATGGATTTCGCACTCGATGCATCACGAGAATCACCCAATGGGATGGTGCGTGCGCCCGGTACCGACGGAGGCTGGTTCATCGATTTCGTGGGATGGTATGGCCCCTACAAACTACCCCCTTTCTACATCGATCGGTACGAGGTCACCAACCGGGAGTATCAGAAGTTTGTCGATAGCGGCGGCTACGGGAAGAAAGAGTACTGGACAGTGCCATTCATGCGAGATGGCCGCGAGATTTCCTGGGCCGACGCCATGGCGCAGTTTCGAGATACGACGGGGCGTTCGGGGCCTTCCATGTGGGTCGCGGGTCACTATCCGCAAGGTCACGCTGACTTCCCTGTCGCTGGCGTGAGTTGGTTCGAGGCCTCTGCCTATGCAGCGTTTTCAGGAAAAACGCTGCCCGTGCTGGCGCAGTGGCTCCAGGCGGATCCGCCGGATCTGGCAGCCCATGCCGTCCAGAACAGCAATATTACCGGGAGCGCCCTTGCCCCTGTGGGCAAATACCTAGGCCTGGGCCCCTACGGAACTTACGACATGACCGGCAATGCGCGTGAATGGGTCGCGAATTCCGCGGGGGGCGATCTACGCTTCATTCTGGGCGGTTCATGGAAATCGCAGTCTTACTTATCCACGACTCCCGAGGCGCTGTCGCCATTTGATCGTTCAGAGACAAACGGATTCCGATGTGTGCAGAATATCCATGCTCTGCCGGTAGAGGCGCAAAACCCGGTGAAGCCGATGGTTCGCGATTTTGCAAAATTCAAGCCCGTGTCCGACGAGGTATTTAGTGCGTACAAACTTCTTTACGCCTATCCGCATTCCCCGCTGAACGCAAAAGTTGAGGGGGTCGCCGAGGACACGGCTGACTGGCGGGAGGAGAAAATTTCATTCGACGCCGCCTACGGTGGTCCGCGGATGAGCGCATATTTGTTCCTTCCGAAGAACGTGCGCCCACCGTATCAAACCGTGTTGTTCTTTCCCAGCGCCCGGGTGGAGGACCTCCGCGACAGCAGCAAGCTGGGCGATCTCAAATTTTTTGACTATGTCGTTCAAAGCGGCCGTGCGGTGATGTACCCAATCTATTTGGATACCTACGAGCGCCAAGTGAACCTCTATCTTCGCCAGGGCCTGGTGGACAACGAGCTCAACATTGGGCACTACAAAGATGCGGCGCGCTCGATCGATTACCTTGCGACTCGCTCGGATATCGACAGCAGCAAGCTAGCGTACCTTGGGGTAAGCATGGGCTCGGCAAAAGGGGTAATTATTTCGACTCTGCTGCAGGATCGGCTCAAGACTTCGATTTTTCTGGACGGCGGATACTTCCTTTTTCCACCTACGCCCGGCAACGACCAGGCCGATTTTGCGCCGCGGTTGAAAATACCGGTCCTCATGGTAAACGGGCGTTACGACTACAGCTTCTCTCTCGACAGGGCGCAGAATCCGCTCTTCGCGATGCTGGGGACGCCCAGTGGAGATAAGCGCCACCTGGTTCTCGACACGCCGCACGATGTCACGGATCAGCGTCCGCAGCTGGTAAAGGCGGTGCTCGATTGGCTCGATCATTACCTGGGACGGGTGTAAACCGCGACAGAGCTGTCCAAATTAGCGAATAAATCGGGTTTGGCGTGCGAGTAATCCGTTGATTGTATGGAACCGAATGGGTCTCACAGAGAATCGGGTTGGCTTTGGATGATTGCCAAGCAGCACTCACGTAGGGTCCAGGTCCACCCAGGACTGACGTCCTGGGTCATTTTCAGCCGTCCCTTCGGGACTGATCGCGATACGCCCTGACAGCTGATTTGTTTCCAGCTAGTGCTGTCCAAATCAACTGATCGAGACAAGCTAATTTGGACAAGACTGAAACCGCGACGGCTCGGACGGGCCGTTGAAAGTGCAGAAACCCAGGTGACGACTCGTCCTAAGACGAGCCGTCTGAGTTCCGCTGCCCACGGCTCTAGCGGGTTGTTCCCAACAGAGCCAGTTCCACGTTCGTGGGTGGAGTTGTCGCCGCGGCCATCTTGACCTGGTTCTCTGCCTTCGAATTGGCGATGTGAATGCGGCGGCTTCTTCCTGCGACCGTAATCTCGCTGAGGAAGTATTGGCTGCCGTATCTACGGAATGTAGCCTTGCCGTTCTTTGCCGGCTGGCCGTTGTCTTCGATAGCGGCCATCGTGAGCGCAGAGTCGGAGTCTCCCCTGATGAGCATGGTGTGAGGGCTATCCATGCGTATGGAGTAGACGCCGGGGTTGAAGTGGTGCCCGGATGTAGTCTCGAAGGCAAAGGGTACGTTCATCTTGCCTATCATGCCTACATCCTGCGCGTGCAAAGCCGGCGACAAGGGAGCGACGGCAAGAACGGCGGCGAAAAGACCTGCGCGGAACTTCGAAGTCGAAAGAATATTCATGGCGGTTCTCCTTGAGGAAGGCGTCTCATTGAATCGCCTTCACTCACTAAGGCGGGACCGATCCGCCAAAGGGGCCACAACTTCCGCATTTATTTTTTTGCCTACCATCCGGGAAAACCTTACCAATCCCGGAGTAGCCTTTTTTGAGCGACTATTCCCTCTGGGCAGCATCGTTACCAGAGAAGTCGTGAGCCCCGAGGCGGTAGTCCTTTCTCCGGGGCATCGATTGCCGAGGATTGGAGCAAACATATGCCGTTGCCTACAGATGAAAAGATTGTTGCTTTAAGTCAAGAACTGCTACAGAAGTTCGACCAGATCTTCGGGATGCACCCAGGCTTTCGACCAGCTCATGCCAAAGGCATCCTGTTGCAGGGCACGTTCACGCCGACGGCGGATGCGGCGAAGATCAGCAGGGCTCCTCATTTGAACAGGCCATCGACTCCAGCGACGGTACGCTTTTCGAACTCTACCGGCATTCCGGTGATTCCAGACAACGATCCCAATGCCGATCCGCGCGGTTGTGCCATTCGGTTTCATCTTGCCGAGCGCGTGCACACCGACATCGTGGCCCATTCGACCAATGCTTTCCCGGCAAGAACGGGTCAGGATTTTCTGGAATTCCTGAGCGCCATTGCCGCCACCGATTTGGCGCACTTCCCCGGGTCGCCGCTGGAGAAATACCTTGGCACGCATCCCGCGGCGCTGGCATTTGTGCAGGCTCCGAAGCCGCCGGCCGCGAGCTTCGCGCGGGAATCGTATTTCGGTCTCACCGCGATGCACTTCTTCAACAAGGATGGCGCGAGCCGTTACGGACGCTACCGCATTCTCCCCGAAGGCGGGAACGATCATCTGGATGCCGCGGGAGCCGCGGCCAAAGGACCCAATTATCTTTTTGAGGAGATTGAGACACGGATAGCAAAGGAGCCAGTCAAGCTCAAGGTGGTGGTCCAATTGGCCGAGGACGGGGATGTGGTGGACGATGTGACGGTTCACTGGCCGGAGGATCGCAAGTTGCTTGAGCTGGGGCAGCTCGCGTTCACCGGGCTGGTGGCCAACGAGGCTCATGAGCAGAAGAACATTATCTTCGACCCGATTCCCCGGGTGGATGGCATCGAACCTTCCGATGACCCCCTGCTGGAGCTGCGTGCCGCAATCTACCTTTTGAGCGGCCGCCGGCGACGGGCGGCCCCGGAATAAACGGTCAGGACCGGAGAAAATAGATCGAACCGAACACGGCCCCCTTTCGTAAATAACCTTGCGGAGGGTTTGGATGCAGATTAGGGCAGATGTCCGGTACGCTTTACGTCAATTTGCCAAGGCGCCGGGGTTTACGGCCACAGCGATTCTTACCCTGGCGCTGGGCATCGGCGCCACGACGGCAATTTTCACCTTGGTGTATGCAGTGTTATTGAAGTCGCTGCCGGTGGTGAACCCGGAAGACTTGTATCGGGTGGGCAATGAAGAGAATTGCTGCGTCACCGGCGGTATGCAAGACAATTGGACGCTCTTCTCCTACGAGCAATACAAGCGGTTTCGCGATCAATCCACCGGCTTCGAGGAGCTGGCCGCCTTTCAATCCGGGCAAACCCTGATCGGCGTGCGCCGCGATGGCAGTAACAAGCCATCCGAGTCGTACAAGAGCGAATTTGTCTCTGGCAATTACTTCCAGACCTTCGGCATTCCTCCCTACATGGGGCGGGCGATCACGCCAAATGACGACAGGAAGGGCGCTGCCGGCGTGGCCATGATGAGCTTCAGGACCTGGCAGGAGAAATTTGGCAAGGATCCGTCCGTAGTGGGAGCGGGGTTCGTGATTAACGGCCAGGCCTTCACGGTGATCGGGATTACGCCGCCCGGGTTTTTCGGTGATCGCGTACAAAGCACACCGCAGTCCTTCTACATTCCCCTGCACGACGAGCCGCTGATTTCGCCAACGGGCACAATCCTGGAAGATGCCTCGCTCAATTGGCTGGATCTGATCGGCCGCATTCGTCCGGGCGCAGACACAACCGCCATGGAAGCGCAGATGCAGGTGCAGCTGCGGCAATTTCTGTTGAGCCCGTTGAGCAAAGTAGAGGAGCGCGACAAGCCCCTGGTGGCGAAGCAGATGCTGCACTTCTCCCATGGAGGCAACGGGGTGCAGATGATGCGAGACCAGTATCAGCAAGGCCTGCACCTGCTGATGTGGGTCTCGGGATTCGTCCTGCTGATCGCCTGCGCCAATCTTGCCAACCTGATGCTGGTGCGGTCAGCCAACCGACAGCAGCAGACATCGGTGCGGTCGGCACTGGGAGCGCCGCGCATGACACTGGTACGGCAAACTCTGACGGAAAGCATTGTGCTGGGTGTATTGGGTGGGATCGCCGGCATTGTCGTGGCGTTTGCCGGCACGCGGGTGATTTTGTATCTTGCATTCCAACATGACCCGGTGCCTATCCAGGCGACTCCCTCGCTTCCAGTGCTTGGCTTTGCCCTTGCGGTCTCATTGCTGACGGGGATTCTTTTCGGGGTCGCTCCGGCGTGGTTGACGGTCAAGTCGAATCCGGTGGATGCCTTGCGAGGTGCGAATCGCTCCACTGCGAATCATGGTGGATGGGCACAGAAATCCCTGGTAGTCGTGCAGGCAGCTCTCTCCGTGGTCCTGCTTTGCGCCGCGGGGTTACTCTCCCGGAGCCTGAGCAACATGCAGCACCAGGACTTCGGATTTGTGACCACGAATCGCTTTATCGCCCACATCGATCCACAGATGGCTGGCTACACTCCCGGCCAGCTGGAAGCGCTTTACCGGCAACTGCGAGCGAACCTGGCGCAAATTCCGGGGGTGAAGCAGGTGAGTTTCTCCATCTACAGTCCGATGGAGGGAGACAACTGGGGTGAAGGGGTCTTCATCGAAGGCGAGCCGCCGCCGGCTGCCGGGACGCGCGATCATGGAGCTTCATGGCTGCGAGCAGGCCCCGATTATTTCGACACCATTGGGACAAAGATTGTCGAGGGCCGCGCCAACAACGAGCAGGACACGCCGGGCACACGCAACATCGCCGTAGTGAACCGTTTCTTTGAGAAGAAGTATTTCAAGGACGGCCACGCAATCGGCAAACACTTCAGCGATGATATGAAGCATCCCGGATACTTCGAGATTGTAGGCGTCACCGAAGACACGAACTATTGGGGACCTTCGGATAAGATGCGTCCGATGTACTTTCTGGCTGAAGGTCAACGGGTTCACGGCGACGATCCGCGGTATGAGCAGTTTCAGGACCGGTCACAATATCTGAATGCTATCGAGATTGAGACCGCGGGTAATGTGCCTGGACTCGAGATGCAGGTGCGACATGCAATTTCGCAGGTCAATGCTGATCTCGCGGTTATCGATTTCGAAAGCTTTGGCGAACAGGTCAAGGCTAACTTCACGCAGCAGGGCATGATTGCCAAGTTGACCTCGTTCTTCGGTATTCTGGCGCTGGTTCTGGCGTCCATCGGACTCTATGGCGTGACGGCGTACTCGGTGGAACGCAGGACGAGCGAGATTGGTATCCGCATGGCGGTGGGGGCCGATCGCTTGAGTGTGCTGCGGCTGGTGCTGCGCGGCGCTTTCCTGCAGGTGGGCAGTGGTCTGGCGGTGGGGATTCCAGTTGCGGTCCTGGGCGGTCATGCGATGGCGAACCAGCTGTTTGGAGTAAAGCCCTACGATCCAGTCGTATTGTCGATCACGCTGCTGGTGTTGTGTACGGCGGCCTTTTTCGCCGCACTTGTGCCTGCACGGATAGCGGCCGGTCTGGAACCGATGCGGGCGCTGCGAACGGAATGAGGAAACAGCAGGTCCCTCGGCTACGCTCCCACGGCACGCCCCGCGGCATGCCGGGGCAGGCGGGGCAGGCCTGATGACACAGGTGCAAGCGGACCCAGGTTTAGTGCCGCGCCTACGGCGCTCCCACGGCAGGCCGGGGCGGGCAGATCATCTTCGGGATTGATTCCTGTAGAGGGTATATGAGAACCCCATTTTCAGGCGGCAAAGGAGCGCAGGGACTAAAGAGTGTGTGTGAGGACCTGCGGTTTCTTCT
>Ga0302324_100005034_pt1 | contig 29004 bp, 16 predicted proteins | sample Palsa_T0_1_FD_201949 | JGI IMG/M metagenome (GOLD analysis project Ga0302324, IMG submission 201949) | Peat permafrost microbial communities from Stordalen Mire near Abisko, Sweden - Palsa_T0_1 | ecosystem: Environmental > Terrestrial > Soil > Palsa > Peat permafrost | place: Sweden: Abisko...
GTGCGCGCCAGTTCGACCAAAGCCCGGGTGCGCTCAATGTCCACGCGGGAATTGGGCTGCAATACGCCGAGCACGACGCCGTCCATGCCGAACTGGCGGGCCGCGAGAATGTCGTTGCGCATGATCTCAAGTTCACTATCGGAGTAACAGAAGTCGCCCGGCCGCGGGCGAATCAGCACGTGGATGGGAATGCCAACATGGCGGCGAACGGTTTGCATGAGCCCGGCACTGGGGGTGATGCCTCCGCAAGGCAGGTCGCTGCACAGCTCAATGCGCTGAGCACCCCCGCGCTCCGCCGCGACGGCGTGATCCACCGACTCCACGCAAATTTCCAGAACGAACTGAGATGACATGAGACGAGAGTCCGAGAGCCAGCAGCGCCGCAGATAGTGTATGCGACGTCACTGTCGGACGTCGCCCGGTTGGGCATTCGACATGCCGCCGATACAGGTGCAGGCGGCCCGCCGCGTGAAGGCGCCGCTAGAAAGCGTAGTGCAAACTAAGCTGTATCTGGCGCGCCGGCGAACGAACGCTGGTGATTTGTCCAAAGCTGCTGTCGTTTATGTTGTTATCGGGGTTGCCGTAGCTGGCGATGTTAAAGATGTTGAAAAAGTCAGCGCGGAAACTCAGTACATGCTCCTCGCGCCAAACATGGAAATCCTTAAACAGCGACATATCGACCTGGCGATAGCCGGGGGCACGCTCGCTGGTGTTGTGCGCCGTACCGAATTCGAAGGAACCTTCGTTGCCGTAAGCGCAGACTCCATTATCGACGCCAGGCTGAGTGCAGGGCGTGGCAGACGGATCGTCGCCCCACCAGTTGTGAATTGACCGGTTGTGAATGACCATCTTGCGGTACTGATTGGCGCGATTGAACCCGTAAGCGTTCATCGCTCCGTTGTTATTTTGTCCAAAGATGGTGACGGGAAAACCGGTATAGAGTATGGCCGTCGTCGCGAGTCTCCAGCCTCCAAGAATGGCATCGACAGCGCCATTAGAGCTGCTGCCATAGGTTCGGCCTCGTCCAAAAGGCAGGTCATAAACTCCTACAAAATTCAGGCTTTGGCGAACGTCCATCGCCGACGGCCCCCAATCAGCCCTCTCGTCGTATCCATTCTGGAATGTGTCTCCGTTCCAGCTGGCATTGGACTGCGCACCCACCTCGTAGTTACCCGAAGAATTGGTGAGCGACTTTGCCAAGGTGTAATTCAGGCTGTACTCCAGACCGCGATGAGTTCTCTGGCGCAAAGTTACCTGGCCGGAGTTGTAATTCATCCGGGCCTCGGACTCTGTAATCAGCAAGGCATTACTCTCTCCAATCAATGAGTAATAAGGTGATTGATCTGCGGGGGGAATCGGCGAGCCGGAGGGCAGAGTGGAGATCGCTTGCGCCTGGGCCAGCGTCAACTGATTGCCGTCACGGTAATCTGCCAGGTGATCCCCGTTCTGACCGTGATATCCCACACTCAGCGATAGTTCGTTGGTGAGCGCGCGTTCCACGGTCAGGTTGTACTGCTGGATGAGGGCGGGCTGGGTATTTTGCGGCCAAGCGGAATAGGTTGAGTTGTTGATACCGAGAGGCTGACTGAATGCGTCGGCAACCGTGAACGGTGTGCCGCCGGAAGTCGTCGATGGGCTGGTCGCGTTGGTATTGATCGACTCTGAAAACGGAGGGCTGGAAGTCAGGCGCTGATTGAAGGAATAGCCTTCAAAAAAGCTGGTTATGCCGTAGCCGCCGCGAACCACCGTCTTCTGATCTAACTGGTATGCAAAACCCAGGCGCGGCATGATCTGCTTATAGTTCGCGTTGTAGCAGGCGTGGGTCGGGCAAACAATCGATCCCGCAACCGCGCCGGCCGGGACTGATCCGGCGTATTCAACCGTGCCGTCAGGAAGAACGTTGGCCGTCTTGTTGTTCTGCTCATACCAGGGTTGGTCGAACTCATAGCGCAGCCCGAGATTGAGTGTAAGTCTGGCCGACAGTTTGAAATCGTCCTGAAAATATCCTGCGATGCGCCACTGCCGGTTGCCAACGTTGCCAAGAGGCGACGCGAGCTGGGCGTTGAAGATTCGGCCAAGAACAAAATCGGCCGGACCGTAGCCTGGCCCATCGGATGCATTCAGATTTTCGGTGTATGCGCCGGTATAACCAAACTGCCCGAGAAATCCGACGTTGCCCGAATTCAGATAGTTCTGCTGATAACGCGTTGCCTGGCCGCCCATGGTGAATAAGTGGCGCCCACGCTGCCAGGTCAGGTTGTCGTAGTAGTTGAAAGTATTGTCGGTGAAGACCTGCGGGTTGGCGTTGGTTCCAATGTAGCTGGCATTGTTGCTGATACTTTGGCCGGTGAAACCCACATAAGCCTGCGCGCCAAACGGAATGCCGACGGTCGAGTCGCCGGTGAGCCCGAACAAGCCGGTGGGATCACTCGGGACGCCATTATTCCACTGCACACGAGTGAAACCGAAGCGCGCTTCGTTGACAATAGTCGGTGAGAAGGTATGCACCCAGCTCGAGCCCCCAATGTTCGTCGGGTACGAATTATGCGCCGGGAAGCTGATGGGAAGTATAGCCGAAGTGAAGTCCGCGCCTGTTCCGTGGGAATAGAAACTACTAAATTTGTTTCTATCCCCCGGCGTCCAGTCAACTTTGAAATCTTCCTGATTGTTGGTGAGGGCGCTCTCCTGCGGCCCCACGTAGTTGTCCTGTATCAAGCCGTCCACCGGTGTTCGATTGGGCGCCGGATAAATATCAGGATGTGCGGCAAGAAATAAAGCCACAGGATTTACAACGGGAATCTGGTCCCCGCTGAAGGCCGCAAAGTTGTTCTGTGTGTCATACAGCTGAATCGCGCCCGTGGTGAGGGCTGGGTTGAGAAGCGCCGAGAAATCACCCGAAAGCATCTGTGGGGTCAGAACACTGGTTTGTTGCAGAGGCTGCGCCGTGTGCTTGCGAACGGCTTCGTAGTCGGCAAAGAAGAAGAGCTTATTGGCAATGATCGGTCCGCCGATGGTTCCGCCAAAAATAGTCTGCGTGTATCTCGTGATAGGACTGGCCGGAGTTGGCGGATTGCACGCGTCGCACAAGGCGAGCCCGTTCCCCCAGGAATTGGCATCGAGATTCTGGTTCTCCAGGTAGCCGTACGCCTGCCCATGAAAGTGATTGGTTCCCGATTTTAGAATGGTGACGATCGCGCCACCGTTCGCATTTCCGTAAGTAGCGTTCGCGTTGGCGGAAACGACCTTAACTTCACCGATCGCCTCGGGCGCAGGATTGTATGCAATGAGATTATTTTGCGGCTCGTTATTGTCGGCGCCCTCGAGCGTGTAGTTGTTCCCCTGCTCGCGATTGCCATTGATCGAGGCGATACCACTGTTGTAGGTGTCGCGCTCGATCGCATTGTTTCCGGTCATCCCCGTCGGGTCGGTGTCGACGGCGCCGGGCTGGAATAGAGTCAGCGAAGAGAAGTTACGCCCGTTCAATGGAATGTTCGCGATTTCCGTGGTCGAGAGCGTATTGCCCAGCGTGGCGTCGGTGGTGTTGAGGATGGGATGGAAGTCCGCCTGGACTTCAACCGTACTCGACGCCCCGATTTTCAGGGTGCCGTCGATCTTGGCCGTCTGGTCGATCTCAAGCGCGAAAGGCGAAACTTTCTGCGTGGCGAAACCGCCGGCCTCAATGGTCACGGTGTAGGTGCCAATGGGCAGAAAACGGATCGTGTACACTCCGGAGGCGTTGGTTTTCGCCGTCGTCTTCACCGCCGTGGCAGTGTTTTCTGCGGTAACGGTCGCTCCCGCGATAAGCGCGCCGCTTGGGTCCGACACCTGACCCGTGATGGAACCGGTAACCGTTTGTGCCGGGGCGAAGGACCAAAACAAAAGGGCGGCGAGCGAACATCCGACAAAATAACGGAGCAGCTGGCTTCTCATAAACGACATCCTCACTTCGAGCTTTCTGGCTAAGTCCGTCGTCCCAGGAATCCGGGGGTGCGATCGGGAAAACACTCCGCAAGGTTTCCCTGGGAAGTGGGGCTAAAGACTTGGCTGGAACGAATCTAAGACCGGCGAGGGGTCCTTTGTCAAGAAGAAATGAGCGTTAGCGACTAAAACAATCATTTTGTTGACTTGTTTGTGCGTTCAGTTGTTACCATTGTGAGCGTTTATGGCGGACTCGCGTCCGCGCAATCGCAGGACCATCCTGGTTCACTCATGTCTGCTGGCCAAAAACATCGCACCGATCGCATTCTGAAGATGCTGCTGCGCAAGGGTTCTGTGACCGTGGAGGAACTGATTAAGTCCTTGAACTCATCGGCTCCCAGTATTCGCCGGGACCTCACTCGCCTGGAGGCCGAGGGACTGATCCGCCGAACCCACGGAGGCGCGGCCCTGGTGCAGGAACTGCTCTACGAGCCGTTTCGCTACGACGCGGCCTTTCAAACTCGTCAACATCAGTCAGTGCGGGAGAAGCGGCATATCGGCGTGGCTGCCGCGGAGTTGGTCAACGAGAAAGAAACCGTCGGACTGACCGCCGGCACCACGACGACCTGGGTTGCGCGCAGCCTGCGCCATCGCAGCAACATCACAGTGGTTACGAATGCGGTCAACATTGGCATGGAGCTCTGTAATATGCCGGGGCTCAACGTCCATTTGACGGGTGGTTATGTACGTTGGCCCTGGTCGTTTTCCCTGATCGGAGCGGCCGCTGTCAATTTCATGGGCGACATTTTCCTCGACCAGCTTTTTCTCAGCGTTTCCGGAATCGATGCTGAACGCGGAACCACCACCAACCAGTCCGACGAAGCGCTCTCCTTTCGGGCCATGGTGAAGCAAGCTAAACGGGTTATCGTAGTCGCCGATTCGAGCAAACTCGGAGTGGTCACCGCCTCTTTAATCTGCCCGATTGCTGACGTGGATGTTCTGGTCACGGATGCGGGCGCTTCAGATGAGATGATTGCGGGGTTCGAGAACAGGAAGATCCAGGTCATTCGAGCGTGAAGCGGTATAACTCCAAAATCGACAAAATCCGGTCTCTTGACGGATCGCGACCGTTCCCCGACGACGCTGGGGCCGGGTCAACTGGCAGGTTCTGCGACGGTTAGATGCGACCGGGTTGAAGATGGGTAGGGAGTGGGGACTGCCTGGGTGAAGGTCATGCGGATTCCGTGCTCCGGACGCAGGATCACCATCGGGCGTGCTTGGATGGTCTGACCCGCAACCAGGCGGAAGTCGTATCTCCTGAGCAGAACACTCAGAATCATGAGGATCTGCAGCATGGCGTAGTTCCCGCCGATACAGCCCCGCGGCCCGGCCCCAAAGGGCAAATGTGCGAAGGGCGTCTGAAGCTTCTCTCTCGCTTTTGAGAAGCGTTCCTGATCGAAATTTTCCGGGTTCTCCCAATACTGTGGCGAATGGTGCACGCCGTAAATGAACACAACGACCGTCGAGCCGCGGGGTATCGCGAGACCTCCTGCTTCATCGTCTGCGAGAGCCATGCGGTCGACCATCCAAAACGGCGGATAAAGGCGTAACGCCTCCAATATCACCTGAGTCGTAAACTCGAACTTCGGGACGTCGGAAAAACGCAGGGGCCTTTCGCCCAGCACCGAATCGAACTCCTGCCGTATCCTCTCGACACAATCCGGACGCGAACTCAGCAGGTAGAGAAGCCACGAGAGAGCGTTCGACGAGGTTTCATGCCCGGCGACCAGCAATTGCATGCTCTCGCTGAGGATCAACTCGTCGGGCATGCCTTGGCCATCGCTGTAGCGAGCATCCATCAGGATTTGCAGCAGATCGTGGCCCGGAGCCTCCTTGCGGCGCCGCTGAAGGTATTCGTCCAGTACGCCGAAAGCGCGAGATCGCATTTCCCAGTGCTTGCGCAGTTCGCCCGAGACGGCAAACCACGCATTCAGATAGGGCTGAATGGTTTGCCGAACCATAAATTCCTGAACGGTCGAGATCGCCAGGCTGATGAGGTCGATGTCTTCCTCTTTCAAGCGTGCGCCAAACAGAGATCTGCCGACCATCGCGAAGGTAATCTTCATCATGAGCGGGTAGATATCCACCGGGCCGGTCTGGGCTTGTTTGTCGAAATCCTGCAATGAGTCCGCAAGCGACTCCTGCATGATCGTCGACAGAACCTCGAGTTGCTTTCGCTCAAAACCCGTCTGGATGAGGCGCCGCTGCGTGCGCCAGGCTTCTCCTTCAGTAGTGAGAAGACCCTTGCCAAGGAAATGCCCCATCCGCTTCTTTTGGATCTCGGACTTGTAATAGTTTTCCGAATTCGTCTTCAGCACGTGCTGAATGACGGCCGGATTAGTAGTGACAATGGCCTCCTTGATGCCGCCAAAATAGAATCGGAAGGTGTCGCCATGAAGTTCGGTGTACTTGGTGAGAACCTTTACGGGGTTTTGGGCCATGGCGCGCGAATCCAGGAAGGACTGGAATCGAGAGACGGCGGGCGCGCTTTGCGGCAAAGTCACGCCTCGCTATCCACGGGCTTCAGAAGGGAAACATGATCCTCGTTTCCCAACTGTTTCAATAGTAATAAATGATGTTTTACCGCCAGCGTCATGCTGGGATGTTGCCGGTAGGGAATGCCATACTCTTCGGCGGTCTGCTTCACAATCCTGGTCAGCGGAGCATAGTGAGTGTGGCACACAAACGGGCATAGATGATGGACGATATGGTGGTTGAGCCCGCCAACCAGCCAACCGACCAGCGGAGTCTCGGTAGCGTAGTCGGCCGTGGTCGCGAAGATGTGCTGGATCCAATTGTCGAACTCGTTGCGGTCCGCGGGGAAGTACGTGCTGTCGATCACGTGCGTAGTCTGGAACACGAGTGCTACGCTTAAACCGATGATCAAATGGGAAAGTACGAAAGCCAGACCCACCAGCAGCGGAGATTTCCCCAGCAACACGACCGGCAAAATCAGCATATACGTGAGATAAAACGCTTTGCCGGCCAAGAGAATCACGTATTCTCGCGTCGGATGCTTCGTGCGTTTCAAATAGTCGTGGGACGGGAAGAAGAAGCACTCAAAGTCCCGCAGGAACACGTAGTCGAGAGAAAACAGCGCGTACATCAACAGCGCGTACACGTGCTGGAAGCGCTGCAGGCGCGTCCGGGGCTCGTGAGGCGTGAATCGTAAGACGCCGCGCCCCGTAAGCGCATCGTCTTCTCCGTGGAGATTGATGCAGGAGTGGTGGCCCCGATGATGGAGGATCCGCCACATGTACGAGTTGATGCCACACAGATCGAAAACGTAGTTCAGCCCTTTGTTGACAGACCGCACCGACGAGATGGCGTTGTGGTTGCTGTCGTGTGCGATGTTCAGCAAAAGGAAGGTCTGCGCGACGGCGTTTAAGAGGTAGAGCCCCACGAACTTCCACGAATCCGGTTTGAACGCATAAAGGGCAATCCAGCTGCCCGACAGCACTGCCAATCCAACCCCGATTTTGACCCACATTGCGAGGTCGGCCTTAGGCGAAATGTTCCCGTCTGAAAAGAAGGCCTCAAGGCGACGGCGCAAGACTTTGGGGAAGGAAGACTCAGGGGCCGAGGCTAAAACGGAGTCCCGCAGCGAGGCTTCCGACGGTACAAGATCATCAATCTCCGGATTCAGACTAATCACCCGCCTCGTCTCGGACGTCGCTACGCTGCATCAAGTCAGGGCAATCCGATGGATCACCAGTTCGGTCGCCAAGGTACGACCAGGCAAGCAAGGATTTTGTCGCTTAGACGCCCGACTCTGACGCAAACAGTGAGAGCTATGTTAGCTCGAAAACTTACGGGAGATCAAGGGCATTGGGGCTCACCTGAACCGCGGTGTCAACGTGTTTTAAGAAGCGAGTGCGCGTATCGATGCTTCCCACCGTCCCAAATCTTTGTTAACATCGACGGCTCGGTGCTAATTGGGAGCAATATGCTAGGAGTCGGGTGATCTGACGCCTGGCAGGGCTGTTTTTACCGGACCGAGAAAAGCACGTCTCAAGACTGGCTGTAACTCTGTTCTCGAATTCACTCTGTTTCCTGGGCACGGGGAACAGCGAGACTTGTTTTCTAAGTACGGGTTTTCTCATTCAATGCAGGAGTTTATGGCATGGCGGTGCCCCCGCCATGAGTGCCGATCCGATCTATGATGGCTTCGATTCTGGACAAACTGGACAGTTTAGGGGACCAGCACCCACACAGGCTTCTCTATTCGTACATCGACGTGAACGGCAATCAGATTGGAGGCTACTCCTACGAGTCGTTTCTCCATCGGACGAAGGTAATCGCCGGGCATCTGCGTAAGGAGCACGGGTTTGCCTCTCAGGACCGTCTTCTTCTTGCCTACCCGCCAGGGCTCGAAATGATTTGCGCGTTTTTTGGCTGTGTGCGCGCCGGATTGATTCCCGTTCCCGTCTATCCCCCCAGTTCTCGCGGTTTCCAGGGCGCCCTGTACAAGATGGTCCACATCGCAAAGGATTGCCAGGCGACCGGCATTTTGACCAGCAGCGACTTCCTCGGATCGCTGAAGACGAATCTCGCCAGAAGCGGAGTGTCAGGATCCGGAATTGACGTCGACTACATTTCCGGCCTTCGTTGGATCGTAACGGAAGATTTCGTCGACACAATTTCGGACGAAACTTTTAACGGCGCTTCGAATATTCTGTTCCTCCAATACACGTCAGGATCGACTCGAGATCCTAAAGGCGTGATGGTGACGCACGAAAACATACTGCATAACTGCCCGCTCGTGATCAATCATGACGCGCCGGTCGTCGTCTCCTGGCTTCCGCAGTATCACGATATGGGACTGATTGGGTGCTACCTTTATCCGGCCCTTATGGGTGGAACCACTCACGGCTTCGCTCCCACGGATTTCATTCAGCGTCCGACGCTGTGGTTCGACGCGATCAAGACGTATGGCGCCAGTGCCTCAGCCGCGCCCAACTTTGCTTACGACTATTGCTTGCGTGCCGGCCGGCGTTCGAAGGAAAGTCTGGAGACCTGCGATCTTAGCTCGCTCCGGCTGCTGATGGTCGCCGCGGAACCTGTCAACCCCCACACGTATACGCGGTTTCTGCAGGCCTTTCAACCATACGGACTTAAGTCGGAAAGCTTTTTTGTCGCGTACGGTCTGGCGGAGAATACTCTGGCAGTTTCACTGGGTGGCCGCAATATTATTTCAGTGAACAAGAACGCAATCGCGCTGGGGAAGGCCCGCATGACCACGCAGGTTTCCGAAATCGGCGCGGCCACTCAGATTGTCAGTTGCGGAACTCCGCTGCCGGGCCTGACGGTAAAGATCGTCGATCCGGAGAAGCACGTCGCTCTCGAGCCCGGTCGAATCGGTGAGATTTGGATCGCTGGCGGGAGTAAGTGCCCGGGTTTCTGGAACAATCCCGAGCTGACGCTCAAGTTGTTTCACGCCCGCCTGGTGGATGACAGCCCCTACGACGATGGCTACCTTCGCACCGGCGATATGGGCTTCCTCCACGACGGCGAACTTTTTGTCTGCGGCCGCATCAAGGACATGATTATTCTCCGCGGGCAAAATTACTACCCGCAGGATATCGAGGCCGTGGTAGAGAAAGCGTCCGGCCTGGTCCGGGCGAACTGTGTTGCCGCGTTTCAGATCAATGAAGATAGCGAGCCCGCGCTGGCGATCGTCGCCGAAGTGAAAAACCCTAAAGCGCTGCCGGACGCGCTGAAGATCGCCGCCGCGGTCCGCAATTACCTCAACGTCGAAGTCGCGCTGATTTCTTTCATCGCCCCTCGAGCCATACCGAGAACCAGTTCGGGCAAGATCATGCGCCATAAAATCAAGCATATGTGGCTGCAGGGTCAATTTACCGTTCTCTCGGAATTTTCGCGGGAAAAAGATGTTGACGATTCGTCTTGCGGATCGGCCGGCCAGTCGCCCTTCGATGTATTGAAGGCCCGCTACAACCTGACCGGCACCGAGTCGTACAACCTCGTCGAAGCTGGGTTGGATTCCCTGGATCTGGTCGTCTTCATGCACGAGATCAAAGAACTCTTGAAAAATAGAGACGCCGACATGCTGGCGAGGCAGGTGGATATCGGTCTCATCCAGCGCGTGAGCGTGGCTGAGTTGTTTCAACTGGCGGAACAGTTAGAGCATGCTCCCGAAGAAGCGCTGATTCCGCTGCGCCAGTCCCTGGCAGCTTTCCGCGAAGAGCAGCGAGCCGCGGAGCAGCGCATGATGAGGAACGACACCAGGCTCATCTTCGAGCCCTCGACGCCTGCGTTGTTGCCCGAAGTACCAGTCCTGAATAACGTGCTCCTCACCGGCGGCACCGGCTTCATCGGTCCGTTCCTGGTGAAGAGTCTGCTGGAACAAACGGATGCGAAGATCCACGTGCTGGTCAGGGCTTCCGACGAGAACCAGGGCAAGCAGCGGCTGCGAGCAGCAATGGAGTCGATGGGACCTTGCCCCGTGGACCTGATGCAGATGTTCGAGACTCGCGTGAGTCCGGTTTGCGGAGACCTTGGCCAGAAAGAACTAAGTTTGACGCGGGAGGTCTGGGATTTCCTGGCGAATGAAATCGACACGATTTTCCATAACGGCGCAACCGTTAACTACCTGCTCAACTACGACCGCATGCGCGACGCGAACGTTTTGGGAACGAATGAAGTCTTGAGACTGGCGTTCGAAGGGCGGCCCAAGAGCTTCAATTACATCTCGACTACTTTCATATTTGGCTGGGCAGTGAAGAAGGTTCTGTACGAAACTGACTTCAACCGGGATATGGAGCTTCTCGATTTCGGTTATAGCCAATCCAAGTGGGTTTCGGAACAAGTGGTGATGGACGCGCGCCGTTACGGGCTCCCTACGCGGATCTTCCGGCCCGCTCTGGTGAGTCCCTCCATCAACGGCGGCGGCAATAACTTCGACATTGCCGTGCGTCTTGTGGCATTCATGGTGAATCACGGCATTGGAGTCGATGCCCTGAACCAGGTGAGTTTCGTTCCCGCCGACATCACGGCCAACAATATCGTTGCGATTGCCGCGACTCCCGGCACCGCAGGCAAGAACTATCACGTAGTGAGGGATGACTACGCGAACATGCTGGACATAACCGGCCTCATTACCAAGGCGACGGGCCGGCAATTTGAAATCTTCAGTCTTCCTGACTTCGTCCCAGAGCTTATTCGCAGATGCGGAAAGGAAGATCTGCTCTTTCCGCTCCTCGACTTTCTGGTGAACTCCGTGGACAACATCTCGGCCATGGAGTTCAAACGCTACGACAGCTCCTGCTATCAGGCGGCCCGCGATGCTTCCGCCTGGGGCAAGCCCGATCCGACTCTCGAAGATACCGTCAGTGGCATCCTGAAATTTATGACTCGGAAGGGAATCATCTCGGTTGCAGTCAGGGGACTCAACGCGGTAGGCAGCCGGTAGAGGTTCACTCGCGAGCCTGCATCGGATGAGGAGGCAGAGGCGCGGCACACCGCCGTCATTGCTTGCGAAAAACTAGCGTCTCTTTTATCTGCTGACCGGTTTGGAGTGTGCCGGTTGTAGTGACAGTCATCTGTGATCCGTCGGCGGAAATTAGCCAACGATCTTTTTGCGTGACTTGGTCGTCTCTTTTGTAAATCGCATCGACGGTATGGGGGTCGATCAGTTGCAGGCTTACGGTATCGTTGCGGGAATTTTTTAAATCGTATTCTTTGCCGTCAAAGCGGGCGCTGTAGCTGAAGTCGCCGGAGAAGCGGACGCCGCCGTTTGCGTCCGCCTCGATCTTGAGCGGTATGCCCTGGCGCATTCGAGTCTTGCTCAGATCCTCGGTCCACTCGCCGGCGAACAAGTCGGTGGCTGACTTCTTCCCCGCGCCGCGGGTCCACACCGTGATCTTGTCGGGATGGCCGTTCTGTACGGTTGTGCTGGTCAGTTCGTTGCCGTCGCTCGACAGTTTGTCATGAATCGTTACCACCACGGCCCCATCTTTTTTCTCTTTCACTTCGACCTGACGCTTATCGATCTTGCGCAGCTCGATCTGATTGAATGCCGGATTGCCTTGCACCGCCGCTTCGTGGCCGTCCACCTTCGCGGTGAAATCCAGGCGTGCCTCGCCCGTCATTACGATGTGCACCACTCCGTGCATCGATACGATGGAGAGCTTGTTTGGAGGATCCAGTGAAGATTGCGCCGAGACGAGAAGCCAGGAGCCGATGCGGGGGTCGGCCGAAGCAAGATCTGCCGAAGCAAGATGAGCTGAAGCAAGATCGGCGGAAGCAAGTTGAATAGCAGCAAACAACCCGAGCCATGCGAGTTTGCGCAATAGTCCTCCTGAAAACCGTGTATCCTTACCTCTCAATAAACTAATACGAACCCGTCCGGAATGCGAACCGGTGAATCGGAATCGGAGCCTTCGAATTTCAAATGAGGACTGATCCGTTTCTAAATGATCCGTTCCTAAATGAGGACTGATCGGGAAGTTCGAACTCCGCGCGCGTGATGTGAATCTATAATCATTCTTGCGTAACACTATGACTCTCGCCTATGTGCGCCGCTTCTGGCTGGCCGGGATCGTCCTGGCCGCTGTGCTTGTGCTCCTTCCATTTTCCTTTCATGCCGAGCGCCATCTGGAAACCGCAACCCGCATCGAGGGTAGCGAAGCCGGCAAGATCCCGCAGGAGTTGGCCACTCGCTTTCGTTCGCCCTTCGTCGACCGCGTGGTCCTGGTGATTCAGGGGCTTCCCCCAGCCGATTCGGAGGAGGGCGAGCAGGCGTTAGGCATCATCGAAAAGAAACTGCAAGAGGAACCCGGCGTGTCCGGAGTTATATCCCACCTTGATTTTCGCGATCCGATTTTCTTGGGCAAGGGAGGAGGAACTTTTATTCTGGTGGGACTCGCCTCGACCGAGGGTCCCGTGGAATCGCTGGTTCCTAAGCTTCACGAGCTGGAGAACTCTCTTCAAGACCAGTTGCGCGGCCGCTATCCAGCGGTGAAGCTCGAACTCACGGGGGAGACGCCACTTAACTTCGACATTCGGAAAGCCAGCGCCGACGATGTGCGACGCGCCGAAACCCTCGTGATTCCCGCCACACTCGCACTACTACTGGTGGCGTTCGGAAGCTTGGTGGCGGCCCTGATTCCGCTGGCTACAGGTCAGCTCGCCATCGCGGCCGCACTAGCCATTGCAGGATTCCTGGCTTTGCGCTGGCACTTGTCCATTCTGGTTCAGAACCTGGCCACGATGCTTGGCCTTGGCCTGGGAATTGACTACGCGCTACTCATGGTCAGCCGTTTCCGCGAAGCCATTGCCATCGAGCCAAACGGACTCAAGGCTTCGGTCATTGCCGCACGACAGGCAGGGCACACTCTCCTCATTTCAGCGTCGACGGTGGCCATCGGATTCCTGGCTCTCTTAACCGTTCCTATCAGCGAAGTCCGTTCCATCGGAGTGGCCGGATTCCTGGTCGCGGGCATGAGTGTGCTGCTGGCCAATACTCTGGTTCCGGCACTGCTAGCGGCGCTCGGCCAGCGAATCAATGCCGGCCGGTTGCCCTTTACTGCAAGTTTAGACGGGGATCGAGCCGCGCGTACGGGAGAGCGCTGGAGGCGATGGGGAAAGGTGATTGTCGCGCATCCGTGGCTTGCCATCCTTGTGGCAGGCGTCCCCTTGCTTCTGCTCGCCTCGCAGGCCGCGCGGCTCGACACCAACGTGCCCAAGGGAGATTGGCTGCCATCTGCGGCGGAATCGGTTCGCGCACTTCATACCCTTGAACACATGGATCGGGTTGGCATTGTTTATTCGCTGCGCGTGATTCTCGAACTGCCCGCAGATTCCATTGCTCAAACCGACGCGGGCTGGAATGCACTCGATCGGTTGAGCAAGCGGATCGCGAGCGATCCTCGTGCCGACCGCGTGCTCTCTATCACAACCATTGCGCAGAGTGACCGGTCTAATCTCGGAAGCATCTCGCGCGAGACCTATCGAAGCTTCCTGAGTCGCGACGGGCGGGCCGCGCTGATTGAAATCCTACCCGCAACCTCCGTTTCTCTGAACGATCAGGTGGCCTGGGTGCGAGAGTTGCGGAAGACGGGTGCGGAAGCGCTTACCGGAGTACCGGGCGCCACGCTGCGCATTGGTGGCATCCCCGCGCTAACTGCGGATTACCAAACGATTGTCAGAGAACGATTCGCTTCGGTAATGGCGCTGGTGGTAGGCGGGACTCTGCTGGCGCTGGTGGGCGGGTTCCGCTCACTTTTTGTCGCAGTGAAGGCCATTGCTCTGAACCTGCTTTCGGTTGCGGCTTCCTTCGGTGCCTTGGTTCTAGTCTTTCAGGACGGACATGGAATTCGGCTCTTTGGAGTTCCTGAGGGAACGCTCAGCATATTTCCCATCGTGCCCATCGTCGCCTTCGCCATTGTCTTTGGACTGAGCATGGATTACGAAGTGTTTCTGGTCGCGCGAGTCCTCGAATCGCGAAGGAGCGGGATGAGTGAACTGGAGGCTATCCCCGAGGGGCTGGCCAGAACTGCAGGGCTGATTACGAGCGCCGCCGCCATCATGATCGTAGTATTCGCGGCGTTCACCTTTGGAAACTTTCTGGTGGTGAAGATGCTCGGATTTACGCTGGCGGTAGCCGTGTTAATTGACGCGACGCTGGTTCGCATCGTGATTGGGCCTGCGCTTCTTCGCCTTGCCGGCGATTGGAACTGGTGGCCTGGAGGGCTTGCAGACGCTCGGAGTGCATCAGGGGTCGTCGACGGCGAATGACGCGAATACTCTGTGACGGACCAACTCCAAGGTCGGAGGAGGGGCTGACAACTATGCTATCCCCTGGCGTTCTAGAGTTCCCGTACCAGGCCTTCTTCGGTGGCTTTCGTATTACGGACAAGGAGCAGCACAAGCAGCATTCCCACGAATGGCACCAGCCCGGCCACTATCACGATCGGATCGAAAGTGTGAGTCGCAGTGGCCTGTCTCGCGTCAGAAAAATGTCCTACTAGCTTGAATGCAATGATTGTCCCAATGCCGGCCCCGGTCCCGCCCAGACCGCTGACGGAAGCGACCGACTCGTTGTTGAATACGTCAGACGGAAGCACGTTAGCGATCGTGCTGAAGCTAGCGTATGCAAAGGTCGAGAGCGCGAACAGCAACGTGATCACGTAGAGATTCGTAGTGAGTATGGTCGGAATGAGCAGCGTCACGCCGATCCCGCCAAATACAACCAGTGCTTTGCGGGCCGCGCCCAGCGACCATCCACTCTTGATCAGTTGGCCTGACATCCAACCGCTGAAAAAGTTTCCTATGTCTGCAGCGATAAATGGTACCCAGACCGCGATCAGCCCGCTCCTGAGATCGATCCCTTTTGCGACCAGATAGATGGGGAACCAATCGGTAACGAAGAACCAGACTGGATCAGTGAAACTCTTCGCGATAACGATTCCCCACGTCTGCGGCAGCCTCAGAAGATCGTTCCAGCCTGGGGCCGTCCCGCCCGCCGGTCGAGAGCGCGTGTCACATGTTTCCGCCTGGATCAGGGCCAACTCGTCAGAGGACACGCGAGCATGTTTTTCCGGCGGCTGATAGAGCCAGCGCCAGGCAAAAAGCCAAAGCAAACCCAACAAGCCCGGAATCACGAACGCCGGGCGCCAGCCCCAGCGGAAGTAAATCCCGAGCACGATAAATGGTGCGATCGCGCCTCCGATCGAGCTGCCGCTATCGAACAACGCCGTAGCCAAAGCGCGTTCCCGCTTGGGAAACCATTCGCCTACCACCTTGGTCGCAGCCGGCCAGTTCCCGGATTCGCCCGCCCCCAGAAGGAAACGAAATCCCATAAAGCTGTAGAAGCCACTGGCCAGCGAAGTGAGCATTGACGCGATCGAGTACCAGACTACCGTCAGCGTTAAGCCGCGCCTCGCGCCCACGCGGTCCATCAGGCGGCCACAGACCGTTTGCCCGATGGAGTAGGCCACGCGGAATCCGATGACGATGTCAGCGTAGTCGGAGTTGGTCCAGCGGTACTGCAGCTTGAGATAAGGGGCGAGTAACGAGAGAGTTTGGCGGTCAACGTAATTAATGACGGTGGATGCAAACAGGAGCCCGCCGATCCACCAGCGCAGCGCCGGAATGGGACCAGGTCTCGGGCTTGTCACGCCGGATATCTCAGTTCTGGCGAATTCAGTGGTTGATCTCCCCGAGGCCAAGCGAGCTTGCCGGTGCTAGAAATTGCTGATGCTAGATAGAGGTAAGCGTCGACTGCGCCAGCAATGCCGCTGAATTCTTGTCGAGGTACAAAGTTGTGTTTTCATGACGGCGCAAAATCGAAGCTGGAGCCATGGGGCTGATTTCTCCCTCGAGGCAAGCTTTTGCTGCCTTGGCCTTGCGTGAATCAGGGACGATGGCCACGATCTCTCTAGCTTTCAAGACTTGGCGTATCGACATGGAAATCGCCTGCTTCGGCGTTTCTGAAATATTGGCGAACCATCCCTCGCCGACTTGTTGCAGCCGGCAGGCTTCGTCCAGATTGACGATCAAGTAAGGCTCTTCGGTCTCGAAATCGGCGGGCGGATCATTGAACGCAAGATGGCCGTTCTCGCCAATGCCAACGAAGGCGATATCGATGGGCGCAGCGACAATGGCTTCGCTCGCGCTCCGGATTGACGCTGACGGATCGCCATCGCCATCGAGCAGGTGATAGTTGGTCATCCCGGTTTTTTGAATCAAGCGTTCCTGGAGAAACTTGCGGAAACTAGCCGGATGTGACATCGGCAAACCGATGTACTCGTCCAGGTGAAACATCTCGACGCGCTGCCAGTCGATATCCGCGGCCTTGGTCAAAACCTCCAGGAACTCAAACTGCGCCGCCCCAGTGGCCGCGATAATGCGGGCACGGCCCGACTCGCGGATCGAGTTCCGAATAGAAGAAGCAGCCTGCTCGGCCGCCGTTCGGGCGAGGTCTTTCTTTTCTTCAAACACTTTAATGAGCATTTTGGATTTCCATGCGCTCTACGCTTTTTAACCGGAACACTCTCTAACCCAACCAACGAAGTTTACGCCGCAGGTGGATGGTCGAGAATCTGCTCCGTTTTCGCATCGAAATAAATTCGCTTGCCGATCCAATATGCCTGCGTCGCCATCATGCAAGCCACGGAATGGGAAAATCCATTCTGCACGGTGGCGTTCGGTTGCTTACGCGAGCGCAGGCACTCGAACCAATTCGTCATGTGCGAAAGATCGTCATCCCCCATGCCGATCGGTGGCAGACCTTTGTCTCCAGGCAGCAGAATATCTTTACTGACGCGCTTCTTCTCGATCTCGGTGTCATCCTCATGATTGCCAACTTCCTGTACCAACTGCCAGCGCGGGCTGCCTTCTCCGCCCGTGTTGTACAGAGTGGCTTTTTTTCCCATGATGCGTGTGTAGCCGGTCGCATCATTCCCGAAACTCGTGGAGTAACTTACCAGAAAACCTTTCGGATAGGTCAGCAGGGCCTGGAACGTGTCGGGATTTTCGCGGCCATCATGCCAGGCAAAAATTCCGCCGTGAGCGACCGCCGACTCCGGGTAGGTCTCGTCCATAAAGTAATGGACCAGGTCGATACCATGGCTCATCCACTGGTCGGGAATTCCGCTGGAAAACTCCTTGTACAACCGGAACTCGAAGTAGAGCTGTGGATCGAACGGACGATACGGTTTGTTCATCAGCCAGGCGCGCCAGTCCGTGTCCTGCTCGCGGATTTGTTTTACTTCAGGACGCCCGCGCCAACGCGGCCCATGATAGTTCCAGGCGATTTCGTATTTGCTGACATCTCCCAGTGCGCCGCCGCGGATGAGTTCGCGTACCGCGATCTGGTAAGGCTCACTGCGGTGCTCCGTGCCGATCTGCACGATCAGGTTCTTGCTCTGAACCGCATCGCGTGCGGCTTTGGCCTCTTCGAGGACATTCCCCATGGGCTTTTCGCAGTAGCCATCCTTTCCCGCATCGGCGACCATCTTAAGCAGCGGAGAGTGGGAATGCTCGGGCGTGGAGATGATGACGGCGTCAACATCGTTCAAGGCGATGAGTTCTTCCGGGTGATGGCAAGCGCGCGGAGCCTTTCCGTACAACTTTTTGTTGGCGTCGACTGCGCGCTCCAGGTTGTAGGTCCAGAGATCGCAAACCGCCGTCATTTCAACGTTGAATTTGTCTTTGAGCGCGCCCACCATGCCCAGCAGTTCCGTCCCGCGGGATCCAGGCCCGATGTGGCCCAGTGATATACGATCATTCGCGCCCACGATGCGGCCGTATGACAGCGCCGTGCCGCTCAGGGCAGCGGTGCCTGCGGCCACGATTGCAGTGTTCTGAACAAATTTTCTGCGGTTCATTGTTTGTCGCCTGCTTCCTCAAAACGACGGTTCGCACGGAGCTGCGGAGTCGGCTTCAATTCCCCTGTTACTCCAATGGAAAACTTCTGCTCGTAAGGAACATCGTCCGGTCCGTCCACCGTGAGCCGCACTATAAAATCGGCGGCTCGGGTATAGCAATGAGAAACGTTCGGACCTGCCGCGACCGTTCCGTCTCCGAAATCCCAGTGATAGCCGACTGCCGGAACGCCGGCAGGGCCGGCCTGAGCCGAGAAGTCGATCGTCTCGCCGGCCTTCGACTGAGAAGGGACTCGGGCCGTAACGGTTGGGGCAGCCTTGGCGACGGCAGTGTCCACCAACTTGATCACGACTGCTGATTGTGGCGACTGATTCTCAATCCGGATCGCGCCACCTTCGAGCTTGGGCGAGACGCTTGAGTTCATGACCGAGGTCGCCGTCAGAGTGGAACTGGGCGTGAGTCCGAGATCTGCGAGACTCAATGAGCGCGAGCGCGGCTTGTCGGTCCAGTTGAAAACGGTGAGCATACTTTGCCGCGGACTTTGCCGAAGAAAGAAGACGCTCGGTTGTCCGTCCTCTGGCTCGTAGGTCATCAGATCTACGGGCGTAGAAGCGCGACCACCCTTGGCCATATTGAGCAAGTCAGGGTTTTCGACCAATGCGAGTCTATCCTTTTCGCTGTTGAGCACAAGCAAGTCATCGCCAATTTCATAATTGCCGCCAGCAACGGCAGAGAGTGCAATCGAAGCCTGAGCGGTTTCCAGCGTGTGCGAAGAATGCTCGTGTGAGTGCTCTACCAGATTCGTATCGGTGATGTTGAAAGCGTCGGGATCATCGATGAAAAAATTACCGTTCATGTAGAAACGGGCCGCAATGCCGGGAGCGGAAGCTTTCGTCCTGCGAAAACTGTGCCCGGTGTCGGAGGAGATGCGGCCTGTATCTACAATCCCTACCGGATTGAGCATGGGGCTTCCGTCTTTATCCAGAATCACGTCGTTGCCGACGGTGTCGCGGATCACCTGCAAGCCGATTCGCTGGGCCTCCAGTGCAGTCGTATCTGGGCGGTAGTAGAAGCCTTCGATTGCCGTCGTATCCATGAAGTCCAGCTTGATGAACCGAACTCCCCACTCCCGGACCAGCGTCTTGTAGGTCTGGCGCAAATATTCCTGCGCGCCAGGATGGGTCGGATCAAGCGCGTAAATCGTGTCAAAATTCTGCTTCCACAAATCCTCCAGGGGAATCGGCTCTCCCTTGGCATTGTGAACCAGCCAATCCTTGTGATGTTCGTAAACCCAGGCGCGGCTGGTTACCTCGAATGGCGCCGTCCACAAGCCAAGGGTAAGACCATCGTTCACGATATGATGTGCCACAAACCGCATGCCGTCCGGGAATTGCGTCGCGTTGGCGGTCTCGTACTCCCCGCGCGCATACTGATAACCTTCATCGATCTGGAAAAAGTTATACCCCAGTGAATTCAAATGCTGGGAGAGCGCGTCGGCATTGGCCAGGGTTTCGCCTTCGTTGATCGCTGCGTAATAAGCGGTCCAACTCCACCATCCGATTGGAATTCGGCTTGAAACCCGCGCGTGATGCAGCTGCCGGATCGCGGAACCATACGCGCGAAGTTGTGCCAGATAGTCCGGGCCAGCCGCGAACATCGCTCGTTCGGACCTCATCTCTTCGCCCGGCTTGAGGGGAAGACTGAGTTCGATCCGATCGCTAGTCAGATGCTTCGGCGCAAGAGTCTCCGCCTCGCTCAAATCTTTCTGAATCTCGGTGGTCCCGGTAGAATCGACGTTGTAGGACGCGATCTTCGCGTCGGCGCCCTTGCCTTCGGCCTTCAGCCGCAAAATCGTCAGGAAGCGATCCGAGGTGAGCGCACCGATAAACAAGCTCTGCTTGGTCTGCCGGTTATAAATCAGCTGGCTTCCAACTCCGCGATGCATTTCATCGGGCGCCTCCCCGAGATCGTAGATCACCAGGTCGGGCCAATCCTCGCTAAAACTATCCGAGAGCACTCGCTCATCCGACGGACGCCCGCCTAAGTTAAGAATCGGCTCTCCCGCCGCCTCAACGCTCCGAATTGCCTGCACCGACGTAGCTTGCCCCGTTCCGTTCCTCACCCGCACTTGAACAGTGCCATAGGGATTCTGAGCATAAAGCTGCACGGTGTAGATAAGGTCGGGGCTGCCGCGCAGTCCGCTGCATGTGACCGTCAGCTGTCGACCGGAGCCCAGAGCATCACTGAATTGCGACTCCGAAACCGAATGCGACGGGTAACTGCCAGAATGCAGCCACTTGTCATCGACCAGCGCCCCTACGCTTGATTGCAGAGTAGGTTGACTGCCAATGGGCCCAAATTCATACGAACCATCCTGACGGTTGACGGTCACGGATAAAGTGCCATTCGTTAGCTGCTGGGCAGAACACAGCATCGGGCTCAGAATCAACGTTATTGCGACGACCGTCGCGCCCATCATGCTGCGCTGCGAGACGGCGTGCAACTCCCGTGCGGTCTGGATTGGCCGCCGAGCAGTCGACTGCTTTCGGATGGGACGCCATATGTGGCTCATGATTTATGCAGTTCTCAAACGCCTGGACTTCCGCCTGGACTTCGAAGAAATGTGCGGGCTCGGCCTAACACTTCCGGCGGCAAACACAGTTTCGTGATGTTACGAATGATTACTTTTACTTCCGTGCTGTGCCCTTGTCAATCGGAATATTCTCTTTCTGGATCGTCGCTGAATTGGCGACAAACCTGATAATTGCCGCCAAGGTTCAGTCCTGCCAACTCTTACGCAAAGATCATTTGACTTCGCAAAGCTTTCCTTGTATTACGAATGCTTGCGTTTAGCGGCGTGCTTTTCGGAGGGCGAACGTGAGATCTCTGTCTCTGGTTGTGTTGTGGATGTGCGCATTTATATTGATATTCGTATCCCTATCCGCGGCCTATGGCCAGTCCTCCGCCTCCTTCTACGTGGCGACGACCGGGGCCGACTCGAATCCCGGTACCGAAAAAGCGCCTTGGCGCACGGTTCAGCACGCCGCAGACACTGCGCGGGCGGGTAGTACCGTCAATGTGCGCGGCGGAGTTTACGAGGAGCTGGTCACCATCAAGTTATCCGGCAATGCGGCTGATGGTTACATTACTTTTCGCAGCTATCCGGGAGAGACGGCAGTCCTCGACGCAGAACACATTGTTCCGACTGGCAGGAGTGCCATAATAACGATTCATGACCAGAGCTACGTGAGGATCGAAGGTTTTGAAGTTCGCAACTTCCGCACCGCCGAGCATCGGCTCACTCCACTCGGCATAAGCGTTATGGGGGCCGGCTCGCACATAGAACTTCTGAAGAACAACGTCCATCATATTGAGCAGACTTTTAACGGCCGCGATGGTCCGGGACACGGCGCCAACGGCTTCGGCATCGCTGTATACGGTACCGACGCCAGGACTCCGATCAGTGAGCTGGTGATTGACGGCAACGAGGTGCATCATCTTCAAACCGGATCGAGCGAGTCGCTGGTTGTGAACGGGAACGTCACGAACTTCCGCATTACTCACAATCGTGTCCACGACAACAACAACATTGGAATCGACGTCATTGGCTTCGAGCGCACGGCGCCCGACCCTGCCGTCGATCAGGCCCGCGACGGAGTAGTCAGCGGCAATCTGGTTTACAACATTACCTCGAAGGGCAATCCCGCCTACGGCGATGATGTAAATTCTGACGGTATCTACGTGGATGGCGGAACCAGGATTCTGATTGAACAAAACGTCATGCATGATGTGGACTTCGGAATCGAGCTGGCCAGTGAGCACAAGGACCGCGCCACCAGTTACATCACCGCCCGAAATAACCTGATCTATCACTGCCATACCGCGGGCGTTTCCATCGGTGGTTATGCGCCGGAGCGAGGACACACCGACCACAGCACTGTGGTCAACAACACGCTCTACGATAACGATACGTCGGGAACCGGCTCCGGTGAGTTCCAGATGCAGTGGAACATGGCGGATGACATTTTCGAGAACAACATCGTCTACGCAGGGGCCCGCTGCCTCATCACGCTGAATAGATCGCAAGTCGACAAGCAAAAGCCTCCGGTCGCGATCGATCACAACCTTTACTATTGTGCCTCCGGGGCGAACGCGAGCACGTGGAACGAGCTTGCGGGCACAGTGACAGGATTCGAACAAGAAGTTCGGTCAACGGGGGATGACCGTCATTCCCGTTTTCTGGATCCGCATTTCGTTGACGCTGCCGCCAACGACTTTCATCTGCGATCAGATTCTCCGGCAATCGCCGCTGGCGCGACTGCAGAATTGCCTGTGGGCGAGAAGGATCTTGAAGGCTCCCCACGAGTCAAAGCCGGGAACATAGACCTCGGTTGCTACCAGAGAAAATCGGAGTAATCCATTTCGAGGTTGGACAGGAGTCGCCGCGAATTCCCGGCAGCGAATTCATGAAGATCACCCCTGGTTCGCGCGCCGCCTTGGGCTACCGTCAGATTCGAAAACCAGGCAACGATCAGTCTCATAAACCCCTAGCCTGAGCGCCTCTTGCTTTCTACTTTTTCATCGCGCCGCTGGTTTCGCGCGCCTTTGCTACCAGGGCGTCGAATCGTGGGTCGCTGTGCAGAGACTTCAATTCAGGATCGCCTGAGAGTTCCCCCGGCGAGATGAGACCGTTTTCGATGGCATGGTTCAGGTTGGCGAGGGCCTCGTCGGGCCGGCCTCTCGCCGCCTCGGCGCAGGCAAAGTTGTACCAGGCCTCGGCCACTGTGGCCGGCTGATTATTTTTCTCCGCTGTCTCGATCACATCGTGAAACATTTTCTCTGAATCGGCATAGTGTCCCTCGCGGCTCAGGCCCATCGCTTCCATTTCCATGCTCTGCAACGTGGAGGTGTGGGTGGGGCCAAGCACGCGGGTTTTGATCTCGATAATCTGGCTCTGAAGCGTGTCGGCTTCAGCGTAATGGCCTTCTTTCATCATGGTGACCGCAAGCATCATCATTGCCCTGAGAGTTTGCGGATGCTCCGGTCCAAGCACGCGACGCTGAGCGGCAATCACATCGGAGTAAAGTTTTTCAGCTTCGGAGAAGCGGCCCTCTTCCTCGAGATTCTCGGCCGCGTGCGACATCGAAAGCAGGGTCGCGGGATGATCGGAGCCCAGAGTTCGTTTCTGCGCTGCGATCAGTTCGCCATAGATCTGATCTGCTTCGGCATACCGGCCCTGGGGCGTCAGAATCTCCGCCAGTTCGTTCAAGGTGCTCAAGGTTTGAGGATCATCCGGGCCAAGTGTTTTGCGCTCAGCGTTCAGGGTTTGGCGGAACAGACTTTCCGCATCAGCGTGACGTGCTTCATTGGCATAGACATAACCGAGACGATCCATCGACGCCAAGGTGTCAGGATCATTGGGGCCGAGAACCTGACGCTGGGCATCGATTGTTTTCTGCAACAACTTCTCCGCCTCCGGCAAATGCCCCTGGGCGCGAAGGAGCTGGGCCAGATAACTGTCGCTGGCCAGTGTTTCCCGGTTTCGTTCTCCGAACCGTGAGCTTTGAATCGCCCGCGCGTGTTCCACCAAATCCTGCGCCCGGGCATACAAGCCCAGACCGGCATAAGTCTGCGCCATGGTTCCCATCAATTGGGCCTGGAGTTCCGGGTCCTTGCGCAGGCCGGTGTCGATATCTCTCGAGGACTTATCCAGAATCTCGCGAGCCGTGACTGCGTTGCCCCGGGCCTCGCTGGGATTCGACACCTTGAACATGCCGGTCATAAACTTCGTAACCCGGTCAGCCCGGTCGCGCTCCCGCGTAATACGGCGCAACTGGACTGCCTGCATCACGCCGAACCCGATCAACAACAGGACCGCCGCGGCCGCCGCCGTTACTCCGAATCTGTGACGCTGAATATATTTCTTTGTCCGGTAACTCAAGCTTGCGGGCCGAGCAATGACGGGTTCGTTACGTAGATACCGCCCGAGATCGGCCGCCAGTTCCGCCGGCGTGCCATACCTGCGGGTGCGGTCCCTTTCCAGAGCTTTCAACGTGATCCAGTCCAGATCACCGCGCAGCATGCTCGCCAGCTGTTTCGGGTCAGTGCCGCGCTTTTCCGCGATGGCCGCCGCAGCCGGGTCTGTACTGAGTCTTGAGCTTGGACTCGTCGGCTCCTCTTCGTGCACTTGCCGGAGAACTTCATGAAAAGGTTTGCTCTCCCACTGTTTCGCATCCAGCGCCAACACTCCGGTTAGCAGCTCGTAGAGCACCACGCCCAGCGAATAGACGTCGGCCCGGGTATCCACGTCTGCCGTCATCGGGTCCATTTGCTCCGGGCTCATGTATCCCGGCGTGCCCACCATTCCTCCCGCGCGTGTCACCAGCGTCCCCCGCTGCGGTTCCGGTGTGATCGCTTTGGCCAGTCCGAAGTCGATGATGCGCGGCACCGGCCTGCCATCCACTTCCGCCACCAGGATGTTGGTCGGTTTCAGGTCGCGATGAATAATCGCCTTCTGATGCGCGTGCTGCACGCCTTCACATACAGTTGTGAAAATAAGCAGGCGCTCGCTGGGCGCGAGGCGCTGCTCATCGCAATACTGCGTGATGGGCAGGCCCACCACATATTCCATGGCGAAGTACGGTTGACCTTCCTTGGTGGAGCCGGCGTCGAAAACCTTAGCGATGGCGGGATGATCCATCAAGGCTAGCGCCTGGCGCTCCAGATCGAAGCGCACCAACGCGGAATGATCGTACCGTCCCGCCTTAATGATCTTCAGCGCAACCTGACGTTTGACGGGAGCGGACTGTTCCGCCAGCCACACCTCTCCCATCCCACCTTCGCCCAATTTTCTGATCAGCCGGTAAGGCCCAATCGAACCCAGGTCCGGCGTGGGAGTATCGGCACGAGCCGCGCCTGGGCCTGGAGCGCGCTCCTCCTTCGGACTGGCGCTTGCGTCGTGCGGAATTGACTCGGATCCCAGGTCGCTCACGCTGCCTCTTTGGAAGGAGATGCAATAAAAAGAGATGCAAATCGACCGTAAGTTTAGCACCCAGCGAAGGAGGCACGTAAGATACCCTGCCGCGGCGGGGCAATGCCGGAATGAAAGAATCAGGGCAAGAAAAAAGCCACGACCATAGGCCGTGGCCTTTCTAACTTTCAAGCTGGTCCTGTACTTTGCTCCCGATCCGATAACGAATTGTTGATCTCACGTCATCAGATTCAACTCCCGGTCAAGAGCTAGAAGTTGAACTTCAGCGTCAGCTGCACCAGCCGCGGCGAAGCGTCTGCTCCCAGGCCCGACCCCAGGATACTGGTCGGTGTGTTCACCGTATCCAGCACGTGCCCGAAGTTCGAGCTGTTGATGTCGTTCACCGGACTCTGGAAGTTAGGATGGTTGAACAGGTTGAAGAACTGGGCGCCAACTCCAAGCTTCGCTCCCTCCCAATGCGGAATGTTGGTGTATTTCATGACCGTCATGTCCGTATCGAAGTAGTGAGGTCCGAAGAACTGGTTGCGCCGTTGATTCTCGGTTCCCGTGTTCAACTGATTCTGTCATATGTTCCCACCCGCGGCTAAATCAGGGAAATCCGACGCCGACAGGCAAGGCCCCGCCGAGATATTGCTCGGACTGTTGCAGTTCGGCGTCGACGAAGGCCCTGCATAGTTTGCGAAAGCCGCGGACTGATAGTTGTAGCCGCCCAGGTCCCCCGATGCGCCGCTGTTTTCAATCGTATAAGGCAAACCGGTGCGCGCGAACAGCGTCCCGGAAAGTTGCCAACCCTTCAAGAACGCTGAAGGCCCCTTGGGCAGTTCGTAGATGTAATTCATACTCAGATAGTGCCGAGTGTCGTAGTCGGCGTTGCCGTAGTTGTATTGGCGAAGATTAGTGTTGCTGATCGGGTTCTGGAAGCTGCCCGCGCGGCCTGAGTTCGTGCCATTCGCAATGAACTGATTGAATCCGCCATTGGAAATCTCATCCAGGGCATGGCTCCACGTGTAGTTGGCCTGAATTTGCAACCCATGATTGAAGCGGTGCTGCGCCGAGAAGGAGAGACCGTTGTAATTGGAGACGGCCATAGTTTGAATCTGCGTCACCCCTCCGAAGCGTGAATCGGGCGCGCTCGCCGGCAGCCCTATAAACCCGACCGGACAAGTGGCCGGCGGGCAATAGGCGTTTTCGTTGTCGAAAAGCCCAGTCTCGTGAAAGCCGTGATTACCCACATAGTTGACGGTGATTGAAGTGTTGTTGCCGACCGCTTGTTGTACCTCAAAGTTCCACTCCCAATAACGCGGAGCCTGGATCGAATTGGCGTTAAAGAATCCTGGCGGAGAGAATTGACCGCCGTTCGCGGCAGCATTGGCGGCAATCTGAGCCGCAGTCAATCCCTGGGAGAATCCTGATTCGATGGCGGCATTAGTGACGGCGGCGCTGTTAAACACGTTGCCACCGGTTTGCTGGGTGGGTGCAAGATTACCCGTAACGTTGAACGGGAAAAAATTCTCCACTGGAGGATTCTCGGACAGACCGTCGGCAATCTGGCCCGGGAATGTATCCATGAACAACCCAATACCGCCGCGGAGCACAGTGTTCTTTAATCCCAGCGGTGTGTAGGAGAAACCAAACCGAGGCTGCCACACGATCGAAGTGAAACTCTGCATTGCCTGGCTCAGTCCGGTTTGGATGGCCTGGTTGTAAGGGATGGTCGGATCATGATTGGTGTCGGCGAACGGCGACGACAACCGGGCGAAGCAGTTGGTCTGGCAGGTAGGAATGGAATTATGATCGGCGCGCAGGGCAAGAGTAAGCTTCAGGTTACTCTTGACCTTCCACTCGTCCTGTAAATACCAGCCGAGTTGATACAGCTTGATGTCCTGGTCCTTGGCGGTTGGGAAACTCTGGTCGAGCAGCGTAGTGCCCCCGTCGGTTCCCACCCCACCATAGGCGAAATCGTTCAACGACAACGGTATGAGCAAGCCGCCGGTTGCAATGCCGCTGTCGAGGTCGCTCACCAGATTACGATGGAAGTACACGCCCAGTTTCAGGGTGTGCTGGCTGCCCAGACTATAGGAGAAATCGTCGACCAGTTGGTAGCCGGTCACCCTGCGTCCCTGCGGCCAGTCAACATCCGCGCCGCCCACGGGTGTAAGAGAGCCGTCGTTGAGGATTATGTCCGTGGGAAAAGCCGCGCGCGTAGCCGCGAGGTTCAAAGTCGAGAAGATCGCGCTGTACCACTGATCGGAGAGGACAAGATTGTTGGCGGCTTTCGCGCCAAAAGCGCGGTTCCAACTGACCTGGCCCTGATACTCCGGCTGGGTGCTGACTGCATTGAAAACCGGGTTAAGCTGATCGGTGAAGGTTGCCTGAACGCCTTTGTCCTCTTGCAGGCGCACGAAGATCCGGTCATTGTTCGTGACATTGAAGTCGAACCTGCCAGAGGTCAAATACTCGTGAGTGAAGTTATTTGCAATCCCGCGCCACGACTCCGCGCAGGGCAAGCCACCGGCGCCGAAACTTCCAGCGGCATTGCTGTAGGTTTGACCCTCGCAGCCGCTTGTGTCGGTCTCAGTCGGAACGCCCGGCACAGCCCGCGACACGCCCTCCGCCGTGTTGTAGATATTGAAGATGGTGTTGTAGAAAGGCACTGATTGCGAAAGGCCGGTATTATTCAGGTTGTCCAGGATGAAGCCCTGGAAGCTCGGAGTTGGGGCGACGACTTGGGAGCTGGTCGGAAGAATGACCCGCAAGCCTTCATAATTCCAGAAGAAGAATGCCTTGTCCTTCTTGATCGGTCCCCCGAATGACGCCGCATATTGGTTGGCGTTTACAAAGGGTCGGGGCGTGTCGTTTCCAACGTTGAAGAAGTTGTTGGCATTCATGGCCCGGCCGTCCCACTGGTAATTGGCGTTGCCGTGCCATTTGTTGGAGCCGGACTTGGTAATGTAGTTCACATTGGCGCCGGCAAAACCTCCGTACTGGCCCGAATATCCGTTGGTGACCACCGTCGCTTCCTGCACTTCGTTGTTGCCCAGCAGCAGGTTGGTCGCGCCCGAATTGTTCAGGTTCAGAAACGGGTCGTTATCATACATTCCATTCAAGGTGAAAAGGTTTGAAGACGCTGAGACGCCAAAGCTGGCGAAGTTTCCGGCTCCGCTGCCGGTATTCATCACCGAGCCGGCCGCCGTCTGGGCGACAAAAGTCAGGTCGTTGCCGGGGTTCGGCACCTCCGAGATTGCGCGGGCATTGAAAGTCGTGGAAATCTCGGCACTCTCCGTTTGCAGCAAGGCAGCGTCGCTCGTGACTTCTACCGTGGTCCCGGCCGCCCCCACCTCCAGCTTCGTGTTAACGGTCGAGGTGGCACCCACGCTCACCGTCGTAGTCACAGACGAGGTCTTAAAACTCGGAGCCGAAATTGTGATGGCATACCTTCCCGGCTCGAGCAGCGGAAACTGGTAGAAGCCCTGAGCGTTCGTCTTAGTCGAACTGGTAAAGCCCCTCTCAGTGCTCTTCAGGTTTACGATTATGTCGGGCAGAACCGCGCCGCTAGCGTCGGTTACAGTGCCGCTGATCGCTCCGTTGGTTGTACTCTGCGCCCCGAGTACGCTGGGCAGCAGAAAAGCTGCGAGCACGATCAAGACGGGCAGTTTGGTCGAGTTCAGTCGCATGGTTTGGCCTCC
>Ga0302324_100005036_pt1 | contig 29003 bp, 27 predicted proteins | sample Palsa_T0_1_FD_201949 | JGI IMG/M metagenome (GOLD analysis project Ga0302324, IMG submission 201949) | Peat permafrost microbial communities from Stordalen Mire near Abisko, Sweden - Palsa_T0_1 | ecosystem: Environmental > Terrestrial > Soil > Palsa > Peat permafrost | place: Sweden: Abisko...
GGCTTGGGGAATCGTCCTGGTCGTCGCAATGGCGTGGCATCCGTGGGTCCATCCGTGGACCGGGATCACCCACTAGACGTCGAAGCCGAATGGGGTGAGCGCGCGGATCGTCATTCTGGGCGGCGGCTTCGCCGGCGTGGCGGTCGCACAGCGATTGGAGAAGAAGCTGCGTCCCGACGAGGCGCAGATCGCGGTCGTGAGCCGCGAGAACTTCACCCTGTTCACGCCGATGCTGCCTGAGGTCAGTTCGGGCGGCATCGAGACGCGCCATGTGGTGACGCCGGTGCGCGCGCAGCTGCGGCGGTCGACCTTCGTTCTGGGCGAGATCACGCGCATCGACCTCGACGCGCGTGAGATTGAGGCTCGTCATCCGATCACCGGCGATGCGACCACGCTCGGCTACGATCAGCTGGTACTCGGACTCGGCAGCGTCAACGCCACCTTCGGCATCCCCGGCGTCACCGAGCACACCCTGCCGCTGAAGACGATCGAGGATGCGGAGACGCTCCGCAACCGGATCATCGCCGCGCTCGAGCAAGCCGTCGTGACCGCGCCCGGTGCCCAGCGCGATCGCCTGCTGAGCTTCGTCGTCGTCGGCGGCGGCTACACGGGCTGTGAAGCGGCCGGCGAACTGGTCGATCTGTTTCGCTCGATCGTGCCCTTCTATCGTCCGCTGGTGCTCGCCGACGTGCGCATGATCCTGATCGAGGCCGGCAAGGCCCTGCTGCCTGATCTTCCGCCGCGCATGGGAGCGTACACCACCCGCAACCTCGAGCGCCGGCGCGTTGAGCTCGTTCTGGGCGATGGTGTCAAGCAGATCGACGTCGATGGCCTTACCCTTGCCTCCGGCAAGATGATCCCGTGTGCGACCGCCATCTGGAGCGCGGGCGTTCGGCCTTCACCGATACTGAAGGATTTGCCCGGCGTCGTCCACGCGCGCAACGGCGGCATCGTCGTCCGGCGCGACATGTCCGTCATCGGGCGGCCGGGCGTGTGGGCGATCGGCGATTGCGCCTGGATTCCGAATAGCGACGATGCCGACCAGAGCGACCGCGCCGCGTGGTACCCCGCCACGGCGCAGCATGCGATCCGCGAAGGCCCGGCGCTCGGCGACAACATCGTCGCGACCTTGCGCGGCCGGCCTACCACACCGTTCGTCTACACATCGCTGGGCACGATGGCGTCGCTCGGCGGACGGCGCGGCGTGGCGGCCTTTCCGGGCGGCTTCGTCCTGACCGGTTTCCTGGCGTGGTTTTTGTGGCGCACCTACTACCTTGCGCGCCTGCCCGGACTCGACCGGCGGCTGCGCGTCACCGTCGACTGGACGCTGGGCCTGATCTTTCCGCGCGACATCGCCGAAATGCGGCTGTATACGGAGCGCGGCGGTTCGGCACTGCCTGAAATGCCGTCCGGGGCCGCCGTTCTGCCGCCCCCGTGACACCGTTTGACGACAAGCTGAAGCGCTGAGGCTGCGCTCAGCCTAGCCACGCATCGTCGGCGCCCGCGTACGTGTTCCCGTACAGCGTCGCCGCTTCGGGATAGGGTTCGGCCTCGACGAGATCGGTCGCGGCATTCACCTCATCGGCGATCGCGCGCTTGAACGCCTTGAGGGCCGCAGCATCGAGGATGCCCCGTTCGAGCACGTAGCGTTCGAAGCGCGGGACGGGATCCTCCGGACGGCGCCCCTCCACTTCATCGCGGGTGCGATAGGTGCGGTCGTCGTCGTCGGTCGTGTGCGAGAGAAAACGGTAACAGTGCGCCTCGACCAGCACCGGTCCGAGCCCCGCGGCGGCGTGCCTGCGTGCGGTGCTGACGGTCGTATAGACGGCGACCGGATCAAAACCGTCGCAGCTGAAGGCCTCCATGCCGTAGCCGGAGGCGCGCGCGGCGACGGCCGGTACGCGCATCTGCTTGGCGATCGGGGTCGAGATCGCCCAGCGGTTGTTTTCGCAGACGAACACGACCGGCAGCGCATGGACCGCGGCGAAGTTCATCGCTTCGTGCCACTCGCCTTGCGAGGTGGCGCCCTCCCCGAACTGACAGAAGACGACGCGGTCGCCCGCACCGCCGCGCTTGAGCGCCCAGGCGGCGCCGACCGCATGCGTGCACTGCGCCGCGATGATCGAAGAGATCGAGGCGATGCCCAAGGCGCGCGCCGTGACGTGGTTGATGATCGAACGTCCGCCGGTGCTATCGCGGGCGCGCGCGAGCTGCGAGCGAAACAGATCGACGAGCGGGAAACCGCAAGCCAAGATCAGTCCGGTATTGCGGTAGTACGGATAGAGCAGGTCGCGACCCCGCGCGAATGCCAGTCCGGTGCCGGCCTGCGCGCCTTCGTGCCCCTCGGAGCCCATCGCGATGCCGATTTTGCCCTGACGGTTCAACTGGAAGCCGCGCGTATCGACCGCGCGTTGCAGCAGCATGCTGCGCAGCAGCGTCGTCAGCTGCTCGGCAGATAACTCGGTGTGTGGAAGCGATGTCGCGGCGGGGATCATGACGCCTGGTGCGTTTCTGTGCGGTGTGCCTCGGCCCTACCGGGAGCATGGGGACGTCGGCAGCAAGGAGGCGCTCCTCGAACGCGGCTGGTCCGCAACCTCGACGTGCTCAATGCAATCCTCGCCGAGGGAATGGCGCAGGAAGCGGACGCGACCATTCGGTAGGGAGAACGATATGGCCACCACGGTTCCCAGCGAGCAGTTGATCGTTCCCAGCGGCGGCTTCACGCCGTACCCGGAGATCCCGCAGCCCAACATCTTTCCGATGGAGTGGCGGGTCGAGTCGCCCAAGCTGGCCGAGCTCTACGAGCGCGCCAAGCGTCACGTCTGGAACCCCTCCGATTTCCCGTGGGACCTGCTGCGCGCCGAGGATTTCACCGAAGAGCAGCGCCTCGGGATCATGTACTGGTACGGCGTGCTGGCGAACTTCGACGGCTCGGGGCCGGCGGTCTTCGCGAAAGCCACCATTCACGCGTTCGAAACGCACGCCGAGGATCCCATTCGCAAGTGTTTCTTCTCGATCACGCACGACGAGATGAACCACGAAGAAGTCTGCCAGCGCGCAATTCAAAAACTCGTCCCGGGCGGCCCGATGGACTTCGTCGCGACCTCCGATCTCGCGCGCGCCGCGCAAAACAACATCGGCTGGCTCTATCACAACGGCGGCCGCTACTGGAACGGCTACTCCGCGTCGCTCGCCAAGTACCCGCTGAGCGTCCTGTTCACGTCGTTCATGATGGGTGAAGTCGCCTCGTCGACCTTGTTCTTCGGCATGTCGAAGAAAGCGACGCATCCGGTCTTCAAGGAAATCTTTCGACGGGTCGGCCAGGACGAAGCACGGCATCTTGCGATTTGCCTCACGGTGCTCGAAAAAGACTGGCCCGGACTGACCGACGAGTACAAGCACATGATCACCAAGCAGCTGCGTGCGGGCTTCGTGTTCCTGAGCATGATCCTGTGGGAGCCACCCAATCAATTCTGGGATATCCCGGACTACTTTTTGCCGAACCACCGCGTGCTCGTGCAGCACGCGCGCGACGGCGGTTTGGGCGTGCTGACGTACGACGAGCAGGCGGAGAACTGGCGTACGGCGTTAGCCCGCGTGCGCGCGATCGTCGGCGAATGGGGGATCGCGTTTCCGGCCATCCCGGAGCTCGATCTCGACGGCGTCGACGTCAGCGACATCGGCCCCGAGGACATTATCCCCGTCTTCTAGCGCACCGCTCAGAGCGACTCGGCATAGGCGACCACCAGCGCGATCAGCATGGTCGCGAGGATCGGGAAGGCCAGACCGAAGATGCGCGCGGGAGCGATCCGCACCGTCATGCCGCGCGCTATCTCAATCAGGCGATCGATCGTCCATCCAACGTACCACGCGGCCTCCGCGCAGATGACGAACACGAGTGCCAGCGCCGGTCGCTGCCACTCGGGCACCGGCCGCAGGATCGCGCCGGCAGTCAGCGTGAGGATCACGGCCAACGTCGCGACCGGCGCCAGCCACAGGCCGGCTTTCGGACCGACGGCGACCGGACGACCGTCGAGCCGCAGACGCAGCGGAACGCGCGACGGGACCGCGGGGTACCGCCGCGCCAGCCGCCAGCCTACGGCGACGACCGTGGCCAATGCGGCAGCGTCGGCGAGCCATAACGCGGCCAGCGACGGACTGACGTTCACAGGGTATGCTTTCCGCGAATGGATGCGGCATGCTTTCCGAATCTCACCGGCGAGGCGGTCGACGGGACGCCGTTCGTGGGGCCGGCCGACTTCGCACCCGGGCGGACGATCGCGATGACGGCGTTCGCGCTGGAGAGCCGGGCCGAGGTCGAGAGTTGGGGTCCCTACATCGACGCCCTCGTGCGGTCGCGTTCCGACGTGCGGGCCAGGCTCTTCGCCGTCCTCGGCGCCGGTGCGAAGATGATGCGGGGCGTGATTTTGGGCGGCTTGCGAAGCGCGCTGACGGCGCCCGAACTGCGCGCCTCGACGGTGGTCGTGTTTACCGACGTCGACGCGTTCTGCCGAGCGCTCGGCGTGACCGATCGCAAGACCTTGGGCGTGTTCCTCGTCGAGGAGGACGGCCGTATCGCGTGGCGCGGCAGCGGCGCTTATACGGCGGCCGCGGGCGCGGCGCTGACCGCAGCCCTCAGCTAGCCGCATCCGCAGGGGACGCGCGGGCGGACGCACGAGTAACGACCTGATGACGACCGCGACCGCACCGACCGATTTTTCCACCCGCCACCGCGAGCTGCTCGACCGCGCGCGCGAAGCGATTCGCAGCCGGACGTTCTACAGCGGATTCCCGGAAAGCGCGCGCGCCTACGGCGAGAGCGCGCCCGCCGAGGGGACCGCCGCGTTCGAGGCGCGCCTCGGCAAGCCGTTCGTGCTGGCCGGTCCATCGGGCGACGGCTTCAGCGCGACCGAGCGTTCGCCGTACGGGCGCCCGCTCGACGTGCAGTATCCGGTCGCCGACGTCGACGCGCTGCTCGCGGCCGCGTCAGCGGCGATGCACGGTTGGGCCGCGGCGCCGATCGACGTGCGGGCCGGCGTCGCGCTCGAAGCGCTGGTGCGCATCAACGCCCACTCGTTCGAGATGGCGCACGCGGTAATGCACACCACCGGTCAGGCCTTCATGATGGCGTTCCAGGCCGGCGGCCCGCACGCGCAGGACCGCGCGCTCGAAGCGATCGCCTACGCGGTCGACGAGATGAGCCGCGTTCCCGAGCGCGTGCTCTGGGAGAAGCCCGCCAAACCCGAACCGCTGCGGATCGAGAAAACCTACCGCGTCGTGCCGCGCGGTATCGACCTCACGATCGGCTGTTCGACCTTCCCGACCTGGAACGCGTATCCGGGAATCTTCGCCAGCTTGGTGACCGGGAACGCGGTGATCGTGAAGCCGCATCCACAGGCCGTCCTGCCGCTTGCGATCACGGTCGAGATCATCCAGCAGACGCTGCGCGAAGCCGGCTTCGATCCGGCGCTCGTGACGCTGGCCGTCGATACGCCTGAGCGGCCGCTGGCGAAGATCCTCGCGCAGCGGCCCGAGATCGCGCTCATCGATTACACCGGTTCGAGCGGATTCGGCTCCTGGCTGGAAGATCACGCCGCCGCGCTGGTCTTCACCGAGAAGGCCGGCGTCAATAGCGTCGTGATCGACTCGACCGACGATCAGGCGGGAATGCTGCGCAACCTTGCGATGTCGCTCTCGCTGTATTCGGGCCAGATGTGCACCACGCCGCAGAACGTGTTCGTGCCGCGCGAGGGTATCATGGCGTCAGGCGAGCGCGTCGCATTCGACGATGTCGTCACCGGCTTGGTCGGTGCGATCGACGGCTTGCTGGGCGCGCCCGAACGCGCGGTCGAAATCCTGGGTGCGATTGCGACCGATGCCACCCTCGCGCGCGTCGACGGCGAGAACGCGAAGGCGGGCGTCGTGCGCCGCAGCGTCGCGCTCGAACATCCGAAGTTTCCGCAGGCGCGCGTCCGCACGCCGCTGGTCGCGGTGGTCGATGCGGCGGATGCGGAACGGTTCGATCACGAAGCCTTCGGTCCGATCACCTACATCGTGCGCACGGCCGATACGAACGAATCGCTCCGGCTGGCGACCGCGGCGGCGCAGCGCCGCGGCGCGATCACGGCGATCGTCTATACGACCGATCCGTCCGTGCTGGCGAAAGCGCAGACGTGGGCCCAGGACGGCAAAGTGAACCTCGCCGTCAACCTGACCGGTCCGCTGCTGGTCAACCAGTCGGCGGCCTTCAGCGACTTTCACGTCACCGGCGGCAACCCGGCCGGCAACGCCTCCCTGACCGACGCCGCCTTCGTCGCCAACCGCTTCCGCATCATCGAGACGCGAACGCCGGTCGCGTGAACGAGCCCGTTCTGGCCGACGACCTGGCGCAGGCCTGCGCGGTCGCGATGTATGCCCGCGACCGCGCCGCGCAGACGATGGGAATCACCGTGCTCGAAGCGCGCCCCGGCTTCGCACGGCTCGACATGACCATCACCGAGGCGATGATCAACGGCCACGACATCGCTCACGGCGGCGCGATCTTCACGCTGGCCGACACGGCCTTCGCCTACGCCTGCAATTCACGCAACGAGGCCAACGTCGCGCTGCAGTGTTCGATCTCATTCACCACCGCCGCACGGTTGGGTGAGCGGCTCGTCGCGGTCGGCGAACAGCGTAGCGGCGGGACGGGCCGCACCGGCGTCTACGACATCGCCGTCCTGCGTGCCGACGACGAGGAACTCGTCGCGCTGTTCCGCGGCGTTTGTTACCGCGTGAAGGGCTCCGTCTTGCAAGAGGAACCGGAGGCCTGACGGCCCGGCGCGCGGCGCGTCAGTAACGGCCGAGGATGCGCTGGTCGCCGCCGATGGCGGCCAAGGCGTCGTCGAGACGGCGGCTGTCGACGTTGGCGAGTTCGACGAAGAACCGGTAGCGGAACGGCGCCCGGCGGTCGGGGCGCGCGATCAGGAAGCGCAGGTCGATCGCACGATCGGCGAAGGCACTGAGCGCGTCGCGCAGCGACCCCGGCCGGTCGGCGACTTCGATCCCAATGCACGCCCGGCTGCCGGCAGGCGCCGCATCGCCGGCTGCGAGCAAGAAAAAACGGGTCGCGTTGTCGGGTTCATCTTCGATGGCCCGCGCGACGATCGTACCGCCGTACAGGTCGGCCGCGAGCGCCGGTCCGATCGCGGCAACTTCCGGGTCGGCAAGGGCGACGATCTCGCGCACCGCGCCCGCGGTATCGGTCGTCGTCGAGCGCTCCCAGCCGTGGCCGTCGATCAGCCGGCGGACCTGTTCGAGCGCGACCGGGTGCGAACGCACTTCGCGGATCGTCTCCATGTCCGTTCCGGCGACGCCGATCAGGCAGAGCTCGATCGACAGGGTCGTTTCAGCGCGGATGCGCAGCGCCGGATGCTCCCACAACAGCTCGTAGTTGCGCGGAACCGGGCCGGCGATCGCGTTTTCGACCGGCAGCACGCCGTACTCGACCTCGCCGCTCGCCAGCGCCGACGCGACCGCGTCGAACGAGGGGAAGCCGCGCGTCTGCGCATCCGGAACCAGCCGGCGCGCGGCGACGTCGCTGAACGCGCCGGGATTCCCCTGGTACGCGACGACCGGCATCAGGCGGGAAGATTGGCGGCGGCCGCGAGCCGGAAGGCGGCAACGTAGGCACGGAAGACGACTCGGTAATCGTCGTGCACGAAACGCACCGTCCGCCCGCCGATCCGTTCGAAGCCCGGAATCAGTTCGGCGAAATCGGCATTGTGCGTCCACACGAAGTCGATCTCGAGGGCGATCGGCGGTTCGAAGGTGTACGGTTTCGCCGCTGCGAGCTTGCCCAGCGCTTCCTTCGCCCCGGCGCGGATCAGTTCGCAGGCGCGGGCCGGGGAGACGGAGTTGGTCGCGTAGCGCCCGATCGACTCCTTCACCGCGACCCCCGTCACCCAGGGCAGCTCGGCGCGCGTCTGTTCGATGCTCACGCGATCGCCGGTCACCAGCACGACCGGAACGCCGTCGAGACCGAGCACCGCGGCGTTGAGCATCGCCTCGCTGCAGGGCCGTCCGTTGATGCGCGTCTCGTAGAGGGTCTCGCTGGTGTAGGTGTGATCGAGGGTTCCGTCCTGCGTGCCGTTGGCGGCGTGATAGCCGGTGAAGAACGCCGCATCGAACGAACCGTCGATGCCTTGCGACATCGAAAACGGCTTGCGGTTGCCGGAAAGCATGCGCACGTCGGCGGGGAGTTCGTCCCACAGCACGTTGCGCATCGAGGCATGCGAGTCGTTGATCAGTACCTCGCGGGCACCGGCCTCGCGCGCACCGTCGATCGCCGCGCGGACCTCGCGCGACATCTGCCGGCGGTAGATCGGATACTCGGTCGTGTTGGACGGGTCGACCTGGATCCAGGTGCAGACGCCGGCGGTTCCCTCCATGTCGCAGGAGATGTAGAGTTTCATCGGGCGAGCTCCTCGAGTGCGGCGCGCGCCGCGGCTGCGCGCGGGTCGCTGGGACCGACGATGACGAGATAATGCTTGAATGCGGCCTGCGCGTCGGTGTTGCGCCCGATCGCCTGCAGCACCACGCCGCGGTTGAACACGGCGGTCGGAAAGTCGCGCCGCTCATGCAGCACGCGATCGAGCTGCGCAAGCGCCGCCAGGTCGTGACCAATCTCGTGCAGCGCGACGGCGTCGTCGGTGCGCACGTCGGGGTTGGTGGGGTCGAGTGCGAGCGCGCGCGCGTAGAGGCCGTCGGCCTTGTCGAACTTGCGCGCGTCGAACTCCATGTTGCCGAGCGCCACGAGTGCGGCCAAATCCTTCGGATTGCGCGCGATGCGGCCGCGAAGTTCGGCGACCGCGGCCATGACCGGAGCAGGTGGTCCCGCCGGGGTACCGCCGCCGGTCTGCTGTCCCGGCAGTGCGCCGCCCGCACCGCCGCTGATCGGGCCGGTTCCGGTTTGCGGGACGGTGAACGTGCCGGGAGGATCGGTCGCGATCGGTGCCGGCGTCGCCTGCAAGACGGCATCGCCTTGCTGCGCAACCGTTGCACCCGGACCAAAGGCCGAGCCCGTCGTGCCGAAGCCGATCTTCAAAAAGTATCCCATGATACCGAGAAACAGGATCGCGAACACGGCGAAGACCGGCAGCGCGATGCGTTTGGGGAGGCCCATCGGCACGGAGTTCGCGCCGCCGGGGCGAATCACCGCCGCATATGAACTCGGGTTTGCCGGACGTTGCCGAACTTCAACTGCTGTTCGCGCAATACAATTTTCTGCATTTCGACGGGGAGATCCCGACCTACCGGATCGCCTATAACGCGCGCTTCTCGAACTGCGCCGGCCGTATCTGTTACAAACCGCCGCTGATCGAACTTTCGCCCAAGCATCTGGCCGGAAAGCTCGAGGAGCTGCGCGGTACGCTGCTTCACGAGATGATCCACGCCTGGCTGCATGCGCGCGGCGAGAACTCCGGCCACACCGCCCGCTTCAAGCGCAAGATGAACGAGCTCGGACTCACGTCGATCTACCATGACCTCGGACGCGCCGCGCCGCTCAACGAGTCGACGAAGCGCTACATCCTGCGCTGCGAGAAGTGCACGATGGAAGTGCTGCGCAAGAAGAAGCCCGCGCCTAATCTCCTCTGCGCCCGCTGCCGCAAACCGCTGGTCGCCTTTGAGATCCTCGAAGTGCGGCCGATCGAACTCAGCCGCGCGGCATTACGTCTGCGCTAGCCGCCGGCGCCGAAGACGAGGTGGCGTAGGGCGAGGCCGGCCGCGGCGGCGATGAGCGCGATCGCGAGCAGTGTGATCAGCGCTGGGGACGAGACGCGGCGCGCGATCGGCGGTGCGATGCTGCCGCCCGCGAGGCCGCCGAGCACGAGCGGGACCATCACGCTCCAATCGATGTCGCCGAAATACGCGTGGCCGAGGATGCCGACGGGGGCAGTGGTGGTGATGACGAGCGCGCTCGTCGCCGCGACGATATGCGGCGGCATGCGGGCCGCAAGCAAGAGCAGCGGGACCATGACGAATCCGCCGCCGATGCCGAAGGCTGACGAAAAGAACCCGATGGCGAGACCTCCGGCGATGCCGACGCGCCAATCGTAGACCCACGCGTAGGCCGCGGGTTCTGCCGCCGTTTCGGTGCGGCGGCGCAGCACGAGCCCCGCAAGGATGACCAGCATGATACCGTACGTGGTGTCGAAGACGACCGACGAAAAGTGCCGCACCGCGATCACTCCGATGATGCTGGTGGGGACCGCACCGATCGCAAACGGCAGCACGAGCTTCGGATCGACGGTTCCTGCCCGGAAAAAGCCGATCGACGACGCGGCCGTGTTCGCGAAAACCAAAACCAGCGACGTTCCGGCGACCTCGGCGGGCGGAATCCCGTAGAAGAGCCGCAGCACCGGAATCGCGACGAATCCACCGCCCAGGCCGACCAGCGAACCGAAAACGCTCGCGCCGACGCCGACCAGGAAGAGCGAGATGGCCCCCGCCGGCGTCACGCGTGAAGCATTCCGGTACTAGTGGTCCGCGGCGACCAGTGCTTCGGGCATGGCGGCGGGATCGAGCAGCGTCGAGGGATTCGGTTGGCCGGGTTCGAGCAGCCCGAGCACTTCGAAGTTGCGCAGCGCCAGCGTCTTGCCTTTGACGAACACCGGCGTCAGCTCGTTGACGATGAAGCGATCCTTCACTTCCTCGTAGGTCGACTCGCTGATGATGATCTGCCCGCCTTTGGCAACGTTGTAGAGCCGCGAGGCGGTGTTGACGCTGTCGCCGATCACCGTGTAGTTGAGACGGTCGCTCGAGCCGAGGTTGCCCATGACGACCTCGCCGGTGTTGAGGCCCATTCCGACGGTAAAGGTCTTCCGCCCGGAGGCTTCCCAGCCGACCATCATCTTGTCGATCCGCTGCTGCTGCTCCCACGCGCTTCGGACCGCACGGTACGGATCGTCCGGCAGCGGATTGGGTGCCGAGAAGACGGCCATCACGCAGTCGCCGATGAACTTGTCGACGTAGCCGCCGTATTCGAATACCAGCGCGCACATCTCTTCGAAGTACTCGTTGAGCGCACCATAGATCTGCTCCGGCGTCATCTTCTCCGACATCGCCGTGAAACCGCGAATGTCGGAGTAGAAGATCGTCACCCGGACGCGTTTCCCGGTCAGGTCGAGGGCTTTGAGCGGGTCGTCGTTTTCGAGCAGATGATCGACGATCGCGGGCGAGACGTGTTTGCCGAACATCTCGCGGATCACGCGCTTGTCGGCACCCTCGGTGACCGTCCGGTAGAGGGCGACAAACAGCGCCGCCAGGATCGTCGCTGCGTCGACATGGATCAGATCGACCCAATGCAGCGTATAGCCGTAGGTCGCGATCGCAGCCGCTGAGTAGACGACCACGATCAGCGCACTAGCCGCGACGCCCGTCGTCGCCGGAAGCTGCGTGACCGCGAAGCCGACCAGCAGCGGCACCAGGATGATCAGTGCGATGTCGAGCCAAGGACGGCTGCGGGTAATGAACTCGCCGCGCATCAGTTGGTCCATCATCCGCAGGTTGGCGAAGACGCCCGGATAGCGTCCGTAGGGCGTGTTCACGAAGTCGCCGAGCGCCTGCGCCGTCGAGCCGATGACCAGCACGTTGCCGTTGGCGAACGCGCGCAGCGTCGCATCGTCGAAATGCAGCGCGTCAACGAACGAGACGCTTTGGAAAAATGACGCGGCATTGACGGTGGTGCCGGCGCGCGAGGCCGGACCGCCCGCACCGCCGATGTCGATCGTTTGCTGACTCTGAAACGGCAGCATCAGCAGTGAGTGATCGCCGTCGAGCGGTACGCGCTCGTTACCCAGCTGTGCGCTCCAGGCATCGCCGGGAGCGACGTGCGTGCCGAGATACGTCGCCGCCGTTTGCGCCGCCAGCGACGCGTTCTCGGCCGTCACGCGGCCGGCTTGGTCGCGCTCGGTGATCACCAGCGGCTGACCGAGCACGAGGCCGCCGGGGGTGTCGATGGTCGTCGTTCCCAGCAGGTGTGCGGCCTGCGCGAGCTGCGGCGGCGGAAGCTCGACCGATGCCAAGCCCGTCGAGGTGGTGGCGATGCCGAACGGCAGGATCGTCGGCTGCGCGCGCATTCCGGCGGCGAAAGCCGCGTCGTCGCGCGGGTCAGGTGACGGCTCGAAGAAGTCGACATCGAAGGCGACGACCTTGGCGCCCGCGCGATGCAGGCGCGTCAGCAGTTGGCCGTACAGCCGCCGCGGCCACGGGAACTGCCCTAATCCCGGATGCTGCGGATCGCTCGGCGCGTTCATTGACGCCTCGTCGATCGCGATCAACTGGAGGTGTTCGTTCACGTCGTCACGGTTCGGAAAACCGAAGCGCCCCAGCGGCAGGTGGTCGTCCACCCAGCGTTTGCTGTCGTTGACGACCACGAAGTCGGCCACGCGGTTGACCGGTGCGCCGACCGCCGGCGGCAGCAGATACAGGAGGACGCCCAGCGCGGCCGCCGCGACCGACAGCCCGAGCGCAACCCCCAGGATGCGAAGCCGCCGTACCCTCACGGCTTACATCTCAGCTCTGAACGCGACCGATGTAGCGGCGATCGCGCGTGTCGATCTTGATGACGTCGCCGGGGTTCACGAACAGCGGAACGTTGACGCTGGCCCCGGTTTCGAGTTTCGCCGGTTTGGTGGTGCCCTGAGCCGTGTCGCCCTTGTAGCCGGGATCAGTGTCTTGCACGGTCAGTTCCACGTGCGCGGGGAGATCGGCGCCGATCGGCACGCCGTCGTGGAACTGCACGTCGATCTTCATGCCGTCTTTGAGGAAGTCGGCCGGGTCGCCGATGAGTTCGCGCGAGAGGGTGAAGTTCTCGTATGTCTCGGCATCCATGAAGTGGTAGCCGTCGGCATCGTTGTAGAGCATTTGCATCGACCGATTGTCGACCGTGGCGCGTTCGAGCTTTTCGCCGGCCCGAAACGTCCGCTCGACGGTGGATCCGGTCTTGACGTTTTTGAGCCGCGTGCGCACGAAAGCGGAGCCCTTCCCGGGCTTCACGTGGAGGAATTCGATGACGGTCCAAAGCTGGCCGTCGATGACGATCGTGACGCCGTTGCGGAAATCGTTCGAAGAGATCATGCAGGTTCGGGATTGAACTCCGGAATGAGGGCGCGGAAAAGGACGCGCACTATGTTCGGTTCGCCTTCAGCACCGATAAGCGGTTCTCCGTCCCCTGTGCCAGGCGTCCGAGGTTCTCGCGGTGCCGTACGATAACGAGCAGCGCCGCGGCCAAGCCGTACCCGAGACCGGGCGTACCGATGCCGAACCACAGGACCGGCGCCATTGCGAGCGCGCCGAGCATCGAACCGACCGAGGCGTAGCCGGCCGCCACGACGGCCGCGATCCAGACGATGGCGAATGCAAAGCCCGCCGGCCACCACAGGGCGAACAGCGTTCCAAACAGCGTCGCAACGCCTTTGCCGCCGCGGAAGCTCAGGAACGGCGACCAACAATGTCCGGCCACCGCGGCCAGGGCCGCAGCCGTGGCCGTTACGGGGCCGGCCAGCAGCCCGGCGGCAAGGGTCGGGACGAATCCCTTGAGGGCATCCAGCACCAGCACCGCCGCAGCGCCGCGTTTGCCGAGCGTGCGCAGTGCGTTCGCCGCGCCGATGTTGCCGCTGCCCGATCGGCGCAGATCGGTGCCGAAAAACGCGCGCGAGACCAGCACGCCGAACGGTATCGCACCGATCGCGAACGCTGCCGCCACGAGCAGGATGCTCAGGCCGACAGTCACCCGGATGTGTCCTCGTTCCGCCCGGACCTTTCGCGGAACTCGAAGCTCAGCGGAACGCCTTCGAAATCGAACTCAGAACGCAGCGTGTTCTCGATGAAGCGACGGTACGACGACGGCACGAGATCCGGATCGTTGACGTGAAAGACGAACAGCGGCGGATGCGTCTGCGGCTGCGAGCAGTACAGCATCTTGAGCGGCTTGCCGGAGTGGATCGGCGGCGGATGCGCCAGCACGGCGTCCCGGACGACGGCGTTAAGCTTCGCGGTCGGGATGCGACGGTCGAGATTTTCCGCGACCCGTTCGACGATCGGCATCAGGCTCTGCAGCCGCCGCCCGGTCAGTGCGGAGAGAAACGTGACCGGCGCGAACGACGCGAACGGCATTTGGGCGTGAATCTCGCTCGTGAGTTCGTTCTGGCTGTACTCGCCCAGTTCGCGCACCAGATCGTACTTGTTGCCGACGATGATCAGCGCTTTGCGTTCCTCGAGCGCAAGCCCGGCCAGCCGCCGGTCCTGATTGGTGGGACCTTTGAGCGCGTCGATAAGCAGTACCGCGATGTCGCAGCGGGCGATCGCCTTGAGCGCGCGCAGCGACGAATAGTACTCGATCGCTCCGCCGTGGGTTACTTTCTTGCGCACGCCGGCCGTGTCGATCAGCCGGAACGTCCGGCCTTTCCAGGTGAAGAGGGTGTCGATGGCATCGCGCGTCGTACCCGGGACGTCGGAGACGATGGTGCGCTCTTCATCGAGCAGCGCGTTGAGCAGCGACGACTTGCCGACGTTGGGCTGACCGATCAGCGCGATGGCGAGCTCGGGCGCCTCGAGCGCCGTTGGATCGTCCGGCGGAAGTTTGGCGACGATCGCGTCGAGCAGATCGCCCGTCCCCTCACCGTGCATCGCGGAAACGGCGAAAGGCTCACCAAAACCGAGGCCGCTGAACTCAGCATGCACCGAGGCGAGCGCTTTGGGTGACTCGACCTTGTTCGCGACCAGCAGTACCGGACGGCGTGTGCGGCGCAGGATGTCGGCAACGTCGCGATCGACCGGGAGCAGTCCGTCGATCGCGTCGACGACGAAGACGATGACGTCGGCGTCGCGGGCCGCCGACTCCGCTTGCGCGCGGGTTCCCTGCGCGATCGCATCGGCAGGGTCGATCTCGAGCTCGATGCCCCCGGTATCGACCAGCGTGAAGGTGCGGCCGTTCCAGTCGGTCAGCGCGTACAACCGGTCGCGCGTCACGCCAGGCGTGTCTTCGACGATCGCCAGCCGCTGGCCGACCAGGCGGTTGAAGAGCGCGCTCTTGCCTACGTTGGGGCGGCCGACGACGGCGACGGTGGCGGGGCGAACGCGCAGACTGGGGGCGAGGGCTTCGGACATGACCGCCCAAGGTTCCCTTGATATGCTCCGTCGCCTCGCGACTTTCGCCGCGTGCGTGGTCTTTCTGGGCGTCGTCCCGACCGGCTCGCTGTTCGTTACAACGCTGCCGACCGGCGCGGACGTGTGGGTGGACGGCACCTACGTCGGACGCAGTCCCGTCTTCGCCGATGCGCTGGCGGCGGGCCGGCATACGATTGGGCTGGCGCGGGCCGGATGGGCGGCGCAGCAGGTCGAGGCGACCGTCGTCGCCGGTCAAACGACCCTGAGCGCGCTGCGGCTCGAGCCGGCGCAGCCCGCGGTGCCGCTGGCGGGCGGCACCCTCGCCATCCATGGCGTCGACGTGCTGGCGGTCACCATCGACGGCGTGGCCGTGGCGCGCGGCAAGGACGGGACGTATCCGGCGTCGGCCGGCAGCCACGAATTGAGCGTGCGAACGGCTCACGGGAAGTTCACGCGCGCCGTGACGGTCTGGCCGCAGACGCGCACCGACGTCGTGCTACAGACGACGGCCGTCGCGGTACGGCCCAGCGTCGTCGCTCCAGCCGACGACTATCTCGCGCCGGGTGCGATCCTGATCGACGGTGACAAGATCGTGATCCACGCGCCGGGGCACGAGGCAACCGCACACCTCGGTTCGACGACCTACCGGCTCGACGGTCGAACGCTCGACTACGCCTCGCCGCCGGCCCTCATCGGTCAGCGCCTCTACCTGCCGATCGATTTCCTGACCGCGCTAACGGCGACCGCCCGCTAGCCAACGGTTTCGATGGCGTCAGGTTCCGTATTCTGATGCCCACGCGCGCCACGACTCCGAGAGTTCGGGGGCGTCGAGCATCTTGCGGACGTTGGCGCGGTCGAAAAAGTACAGTCGCGTCATCTCGCCGATGGTCAGGTCGTGGCTTGGACGAGAGACGATCGTAACGCTGTCACCGGCGGCGAGTTCGCCTTCTTCGATGATCCGCAAGTAGGCGCCGGGGCGCAACGCGTGCGCGAACGCTTTCACAAAGCCGGGGTCCTTCATGACGGCGGCGAGTTTGAAGCAGGGGACGCGCATCGCGGTTACTTGCAGGGTCGCGGTCCCGATACGCCATTGCTCGCCGATCTTCGCACCGGTGACGTCGATGCCGTCGAGGGTGAGATTTTCGCCGAACGTGCCGGGCAAAAGGGGACGGCCGAGCTGGTCGGCCCACCACGCGTAGTCGTCCGACGCATACGCATAGAGCGCGCGGTCGGGACCACCGTGGACGCGGCGGTCCCCCTGCTCGTCGCCCGCGAGATTGACCCCGCGCACGGCGACCGGCCCCATCACGGGCGTCTTTTTGATGCCCGTCGGAACCGGCTCGCGGTTGATTTGTATGGTGCGCACCGGCGACACGTTGACCGACCGAACCAGGCCGGTGCGGGACACGTTCATGCGAGCTAGTGTACCTCGGATCGCAAGGGCGATTGGCGGCCCCTCCCCGAACCGCAACACCCACCCTATGGCGCAGATCTACATCGAAACCCACGGCTGTCAGATGAACGAGGCGGACTCCCAGGAGATCGTGCGCCGCGCGCTGGGCGCCGGGTTCACCCTCGCGGAGCGGCCGGACGACGCCTCGGTGCTCGTCCTCAACACCTGCACCGTGCGCGACAACGCCGAACGTCGTGCGTATGGCCGCATCGGTCATTGGAAGGCCGTCAAGGACGCCGATCCCAGCGTGAAGGTCGTCGTCACCGGTTGTCTGGCCGAACAGGACCGCGACCGCATGCAGCGCCTCGCGCCGCACATCGACGGCATCTTCGGCACGCGCGAACTAACCGCGCTGGGCGACGCGCTCGCCGGCTGGCGGGCCGAGTATCCGGACGACGACTTCACCGTCGACCGCGAGATCGCGACCCTGATGGGCGGCGCGGGCGAGGGCATCGCCGGCCCGTACGACCACCTGCGCGGGTACGTCAACGTGCAGCGCGGCTGCTCGTACTATTGTACCTTCTGCATCGTGCCGCACGTGCGCGGCCGCTTCGACCACCGCGCGCTGGCCGACATCCTCAACGACGTGCGGTTCAAGCTGGCATCGGGCGCGCGCGAGATCACGCTGGTCGGACAAACGGTCAACGCCTATAAAGAGCCGGCCGGTGGGCGGGACTTTGCGGATCTGGTCGACGCGGTGTGCGCGCTCGAAGGCGTCGAGCGGGTGACCTTCGTGTCCTCGCATCCGAAGGATTGCACGGAGAAGTTTGCTCGCGCGTGCGCGCGGCTGCCGAAGATGAATCCCCGTTTCCATCTGGCGCTGCAATCCGGCTCGAACGCGATGCTGCGCCGTATGAACCGCAAGTACACGATCGAAGAGTTCCTCGACCGGATCGCCGTCTTCCGCGCCCACAACCCGACCTGGGCAGTCACGACCGACATCATCGTCGGTTTTCCGGGCGAGACCGAAGCCGACTTTCAGCTGACCCTCGACGTGTGCGCGACCGGTCTCTTCGCGCAGGCGTTCATGTTCGTCTACTCACCGCGGCGCGGTACGCCGGCGGCCGTGTGGCACGAAAAAGACCCCGTGCCGCGGGACGTCGCCCAAGAGCGCTTCGAGCGGCTGACCGCCGTGCAGGACGCCGCCTGCCGCGCCTATCACGACCGCAAGATCGGCTCGACGGTTCGCGCGCTCATCCACGGCGTCTCGCGCAAAGACGCAACCCGGCTCAGCGCCAAAACGCTCGACAACGTGACGGTGAACTTTCCGCTGGTCGAAGCAGCCGCCGATCCGTCGCGACCGTGGGCCGACGTGCAGATCGAATCCGCCTCGGTGTGGGGCGTGCGCGGCACGTGCGTCGGTCGTGCCGCGCGCTACGATGCGCCTGCGCAGCCGGTCGCGCTGCGGCCGATCGATCTCATCGTCGCCTGACGCCGGCGTGGTGAAGAAGCCCCGCCTCGACCGGGGAGCGTGCCGGTGCGGCCGGGAAGCGTGGCGGATGCGTTTACCGCTCGCATGACGACGGCGCCGACGTGGTCGCCGATGCTCGAGCAGTACTTCGGGATGAAGCACCGTTACCCCGAGGCCATCTTGCTCTCGCGAGTCGGCGACTTCTACGAGGCCTACGGTGAGGACGCAGAGACCATCGCGCGCGCGCTTTCGATCGCGCTGACCTCGAAGGATGCCGGCGCGGGGCGGAAGATCGCGATGGCCGGCGTGCCCCATCACGCGCTCGACGGATATCTGGCGAAGCTGGTCGCCCAGCGCCGCGTCGTCGCGCTGGCCGAACAGCTCGAAGCGCCGGTCCCCAACAAGCTCGTGCGGCGCGACGTCGTGCGCGTCGTCACTCCCGGCACGCTGCTCGAAGAACATATCCTCGACCGTTCGGCGCACAATTACCTTGCTGCCATCACCGCGGTCGACGACGTGATCGCGCTCGCGCACGCCGACATCTCCACCGGCCACGTCGGTGCTACCGCCTTCGACGGCGCGACGGCGCTCGAAGATGCGTTGGCCGAAATCGGCCGGCTCGACCCGGCCGAACTCGTCGCCGACGTGCCGGCCGGCGTGCGCGCCGCGCTCGACGGAGCGCTCGAAGGGGCGCAGACGCGCATCGCCGCGCCGGCGCTGGCCGCGGTCGAGTCGCGGCCGCGCGAACCGGTGGATGGCTTTTCGCTCGACGCATCGCTCGCGATGGCGCGAGCGCTCGACGCGCTGGGCGCTTACGTGCGGCGCGTCAGCGTCCACCATGGCGGACGCGAAGCTTTCCGCGAGACGCACTACTATCGCCAAGCCACGTTCCTGACGCTCGATCCGAACACGCGCAAACACCTCGAGCTCACCCGCGCGCTCGGTTCCAACGCGCGGGCGACGCTGCTGGCAACGGTCGACCGCACCCGCACCGCAATGGGCTCGCGGCTGCTCGGGCGCTGGATTCTGGCGCCGCTCGTGAACGCCGAGGCGATCGCAAAACGCGGCGATTGCGTGGACGCGTGCCTGGCCGATGCCGGCCGGCGGCTGGCGCTGCAAGACCTCTTACACGGGTGCTTCGACTTGGAGCGCATCGCGCAGAAGGTCCGCTTTCGCCGCGCGCTGCCGCGCGATCTGGGCTCGCTGCGCCGTACGTTGGCGCTGCTCGACCCGCTGCGCGACGTGCTCGATTCCGCGCTGCCCGAAGGGATGCGGGCGCTCGGCGTCCGGATTGGTGATTTCGACGAACTGCGCGCCGATCTCGAAGCGACGCTGCTCGACGACCTCCCGGCGACCCTGAGCGACGGCAACGTGGTGCGACCGGGCCGCGCGCCCGAACTGGCCGAATGCGTGGCCTTGCGCGGGGACGCGCGCGGACGCTTGGCGGCACTCGAGGAGCGCGAACGCGAGCGCACCGGCATCCGTTCGCTGAAGGTCAAATACGCGTCGGCGTTCGGCTACGCGATCGAAGTACCCAAAGCGCAGCTCGCGAACGTCCCGGCCGACTACACGCGCAAGCAGACCTTGGCGAACGGTGAGCGTTACGTCACCGCCGAGCTGCGCGAACTCGACGCCGCCATCAGTTCGGCCCAGTCGCGCCAACTGCGGCTCGAGCAGACGCTGTACGATGAACTGCTCGAGCGGACCGGCGACGCCGTCGATGCGCTGCTGGCGACCGCCGACGCGCTGGCCGAACTCGATGCCTACTGCGCACTGGCGCAGGTCGCGGGCGAGCGCGGCTACGTGCGGCCGGTGTTCGTCGACGAGAGCGTCTTGGAGTTCGTCGACGGCCGTCACCCGGTGATGGAGTCGCTGCTCGGCGCCGCGTTCGTGCCCAACGACATGCGGCTGGGCGGGGAGGGCACGCGCTTCATCTTGCTCACCGGTCCCAACATGGGCGGCAAATCGACCTATCTGCGCCAGACGGCGCTGCTGGTAATCCTGGCACAGATCGGCTCGTTCGTCCCCGCGCGCGCGGCGCGGCTCGGCGTCGTTGACCGGATCTTCACCCGCATCGGAGCGGGCGACGATCTGGCTTCGGGTCAGTCGACGTTCTACATCGAGATGGCGGAGGCGTCGAACATCTTGCGGCGTGCGACCGGACGCAGCTTGCTGCTGATCGACGAGATCGGCCGCGGCACCGGGACGGTCGATGGGCTCGCGATCGCCCAAGCGATCTCGGAGTTCTTGCTCGAACGTGAGGCCGCGGCTCCGCTCGTGCTGTTTGCGACCCATTTTCACGAGCTGGTCGGACTGGCCGAACGCTGGCCGCTGCTCAGCAACTTTCACATCACCGCGGTCGAGAGCACGCGCGGCGGCGCGCCGGTGTTTTCCCACCGCGTGCTGCCGGGGTCGTCATCGCGGTCGTTCGGCATCGAGGTTGCGCGCATGGCCGGGCTGCCGCCGGCAGTCATCGCGCGGGCGCGCGAGATTGCGGCCGTACTTGACGGCCGTCCGACGCTCGAAGACACGGTTCCGCTGCGCGGAAAGCTCGCCAAACCGGCGGTGCTCGAGCAGCCGCTGCTGTTCGATGTGTGATCCGCGCAGCCGGGTAGGAACGCCGTGATGGATCGTCTGGCATTGTTGACGCCGGCGCAGCTCGAGGTGCTGGTCGGCAGCGGCTGGATCGTGCTCGCGGCCGTCGTCGGCCTCGCAGTGCAGCGCGTCCTCTATTGGGGTCTGCGGCGCTGGGCGAAGGCGAAGCACAACACCTTCGCGGACGCGATCGTCCGCCAAACCGGGCGTCCTGCGGCCTACATTCTGCCGCTGCTGGCCATCCTGATCGTCGTGCCCGATCTGATCCTCCCGCCGCGTTGGATCGGATCGATCGAGCATGTGACCGGCCTGCTCGCGATCGGGGCGGTCGCCTGGTCGATCATCGCGCTGATCGGACTCTGGCGCGACATCACGGTCGCGCGGCATCGCCTCGATGTCGAGGATAATTTGCTCGCGCGTCAGCTCGGCACGCGGGTCGATATCCTCAGCCGCATCGCGAGCACGCTGATCGGGATCGTCGCGGTCGGGATGATCCTGATGACCTTCCCCGAGATCCGCTCGCTTGGCACGACGCTGTTGGCGTCGGCCGGCGTGGCGGGGATCGTGGCCGGACTCGCGGCGCGTCCGCTGTTCGAGAACCTGATCGCCGGGCTCCAGCTCGCCCTCACCCAGCCGATCCGCATCGACGACGTCGTGATCGTCGAAAAGCAGTATGGCCGCATCGAAGAGATTCACTCGACCTACGTCGTGGTTCGGCTGTGGGATCTGCGGCGGCTGGTCGTTCCGCTGACGTACTTCATCGAGACGCCGTTTGAGAACTGGACCCGGAAAACGGCCAACCTCATGGGCGAAGTCTATTTCTTTGCCGACTTCAGCCTCGATATCGAGGCGCTGCGGGCGCAGATCCCGGAGATGATCCGGAGCACGCCGCTGTGGGACGGGCAGTTCCAAAATCTGCAGGTCACCGACGCCACCGACCGGGCACTGCAGCTGCGGGTGCTGGTGACCGCGCGCAACTCGAGCGAACTCTTCGACCTGCGCTGCTTCATGCGCGAGCAGATCGTGACGTATCTGCGCGACCGTCAGCCCCAGTCGCTGCCGCGCGGCCGGCTGGGTGCGCATTCGGATCCCGAGGATGCCGTGCCGCCCGCGACGCAGGCTGCGCACCGCGGCGTCGAATGATGCCGGTGTGATCCGCGTCCTCGACCCTCAAACGATCGGACAGATCGCCGCGGGCGAGGTGATCGAGCGTCCGGTCTCGGTCGTCAAGGAGCTCGTCGAAAACGCACTCGACGCCGATGCGGCCCGGATTGCCGTGCGCGTGCAGGGCGGCGGTCTGCTGGAAATCGAGGTCGCCGACGACGGAACCGGGATCGCGCCGGAGGATCTGCCGCTCGCGGTGCGGCGTCATGCGACCTCGAAGTTGTCCGATGCCGCATCGCTGACCAGCGTCGATACGCTGGGGTTTCGCGGCGAGGGACTGGCCTCGATCGCAGCGGTGGCCCGGGTCACAATCAGCTCGCGCATTGCCGGCGCGGAAGTCGCCACCGGCATCGACGCGCACGGTGAAGAAGCGAACGAACCCTACGCGGTCGCGGGGCCGCCCGGAACGCGCGTCGTCGTGCGCGCACTGTTCGCCAACGTGCCGGTGCGTCGCGAATACCTGCGTTCGCCGGCGGCGGAATTCACCCGCATCGCTGGGTGGCTGGCGACGCTGTCGCTGGCCTACCCGCGGGTCGCGTTCCGGCTCGAGCACGATGGGAAGACCACCTTCACGTTTGCTCCCGGCGACGATCTGTCCGAGCGGCTGCGCTACGTGTTCGGTTCCGGCGCGGCGGCGATGTTGCCGGTCCGCGCCGCCGAAGCCGGTGCGCGCGTGCAGGGCTGGATCAGCGCGCCGGGCGACGATCGCGCCGACCGGCGCAGTCAAATCGTGTTCGTGAACGGGCGCTTGCTGCGCAGCACGATCGTGAGCGGTGCCTGGAGTGCAGCGTACCGGACCTTCGCCATGGTCGGGCGGCATCCGTACGGCGTCTTGTATCTCAGCGTTCCGCCCGACGAAGTCGACCCGAACGTGCATCCGACCAAGAGCGATGTGCGGCTGCGATATGGCGATCGCGTCGTCGCGGTCGTCAAGGAAGCGATCTCGGCCGCGCTGCGGCGAGCCGCGGTCGAACGCCTCGAGGATGCGGTCTCATTCGCCGCGTTCGACGAACGTGACGGCGGAGAGCGTGCTCCGGCAGCCTGGGCCGACAGCTTCATCCCCTCGGACGTGCCGGAAGCGAATTCCGGCGCCGGCGGTCTGCGCGTGCTCGCGCAGGTCGACCGGACCTTCATCCTCGCGACCGACGGCGACGCGGTCGTGCTGATCGACCAGCACGCGGCGCACGAGCGCGTCGTCTACGAACAGCTCTCCGCGAACGCAAGCGCGCACCGCCCCGCCGAGCCGATGCTGATTCCCCACACCTTCGAGATCGGTCCCGAGCTTTCCGAGCGGCTTGAAGCGTCGCTCGAAGCGTTGGCGGCCGGCGGACTCCACGTCGAGCGTTTCGGCGAGCGCGCGTTCCGCGTCACGGCGACGCCGGCGCGGCTCGTGCATGCCGGGCACAGCCGCCCGTTCGACGTGAACGACTTCATCGCGTGTCTGGCCGACGAAGCGCGCGGCCTCGATGCCGACCAGCGCGTCTGGGCATCGCTGGCCTGTCACTCGGTCGTGCGGGCCGGAGACGTGCTCGCCTATGCCGAGATGACGGCGCTGGTCGGGCGGCTGACGCAGTGCGAGAATCCGATGCATTGTCCGCACGGCCGGCCAACCATCGTCCGGCTCGAACCCGAGCGCATCGCGCGCCTTTTCAGGCGCATCTGACCGTGACCAGCGGCGTGCTGATCCTCAGCGGCCCGACCGCTGCCGGAAAGACCGCGCTCGCAATGCAGTTGGCCGAACGTTTCGATGCCGAGATCGTCGGCGCCGACTCGCGCCAGGTCTATCGCAAGATGCCGCTCGGCACCGCGGCGCCGAGCGCGGCCGACCAGGCGCGCGTCGCGCACCATCTGGTCGGCTTTCTCGATCCCGGCGAGCGGTACTCGGCAGCGCGCTTCGTCGACGACGCGCTGACGGCGATCGCCCAGATCCAAGCCCGCGGCCGGCGTCCGCTAGTCGTCGGCGGCACCGGCTTCTATCTGCGAGCGCTCGCCGGCGACATCGCGCTCTCACCGTTGCGTGACGAGGGGCTGCGTGACCGGTTGGCGCGCGAAGCGCGCGTGCACGCGCCCGACGTTTTGCATGCCTGGCTGACAGCGCTCGCGCCGCAGCGCGCCGGCGCGCTTGCACCGGGCGACCGCTATCGCATTACTCGCGCGCTGGAGATCGCGCTCGCCGAGCGGGAAGACGCCGCCGGCTCGTGCGGCCCGGCACAACCCGCGCCGCGGTCGCTGCGCGCGCTGGGCATTCCGCTTCGCAAGGTCTACCTCGACGTCGATCCAGCGAGGCTGGAGGAACGCATCGCGGCGCGCGTCGATGCGATGTTGGCCGGCGGCTTTCTCGAAGAAGCGGAGCGCGTTGGTGGCGCCGCCGTCGCCGCGGACGCGGTCGGCTATCGCGAAGCGCTGGCGTATCTCGCCGGTTTCGCGAATCGCGACGAACTGCGCGCCGCGCTGATTCGCACGACGCGCCGGTATGCGAAGCGTCAAGCGACCTGGTTTCGCCGCGAGCCGGACCTGCTGCGCATTGGACCGGCGCACGCGTTCGACCAGATCAGCGCCGCGGCGGCCGCGCTCCCGGGCTGGAGCTGAGCCGAAACGCGAGCAGCGGCTCAGCGGTGCTTGAGCATCTCGCGCGCGGCGTTCCAGCCGGCAGCTCCCATGACGCCCCCGCCGGGATGCGCCGCCGCGCCGCAGAGGTAGAGGTGCGGGACCGGCGTGCGGTAGCCCGCGAAACCGGGCGCCGGCCGGAACATGAACAGGCGGTTGAGGCTCATGGCGCCCTGGAAGATGTTGCCGCCGGTCAGATTGAACGTGCGCTCGAGGTCGACCGGACTGAGCACCTGACGTCCGATGACCGAGGCGGTGAAACCCGGCGCATACCGTTCGACGATCGCAAAGCAGCGGTCGGCGAAGGCATCGTTCTTGGCCTCGTCCCATGGGCCGTCGGCGCGCGTGTACGGCGCGTACTGGCAGAACATCGACATCAGATGCTTCCCTGGCGGCGCAACGGTCGGATCGACCGCTGACGGGATCGTGCACTCGACGATCGGGTCCGCCGACGGGCGGCCGTACTTCGCGTCGTCATAGCCCCGTTCGATGTAGTCTTGATCGGGACACAGATGAATCGTTCCGCGGTGCTGCGGCCCGGCTTCGCGGCCCGGGGCGGCGGTAAAGTCGGGCAGCGCATCGAGGGCGACGTTGATCTTGACCGAGGCGCTGCTGTAGTCGATGCGCCGGATCTCGGCCAGAAAATCCGGCGGCAGCGACGCGGGCTCGAGCAGCGTTTCAAACGTCAACCGGCAGTCGAGGTTGCTGGCCACGGTGCGCGCGCGGAACTCCTCGCCGCTTTCGAGCGCGACGCCGACGGCGCGGCCGTTCTCGACGAGAATGCGGTGGACTTCGGTGTCGGTGCGGATCTCCACGCCCATATCCGTCCCGGCCCGAGCCAAGGCTTGGGTGATGCCGCCCATCCCGCCGCGCACGTAGCTCCAGACCCCGCGGGCCCCGTTCGTTTCACCCATCACATGATGGAAGAGCACGTAGGCGGTTCCCGGCATCGACGGTGCGGCGAAGGCGCCGATGATCGCGTCGGTCGCAAGGGTGGCTTTCAGCTGCTCGGATTCGAACCAGCGATCGAGGATCGGCCGCGCCGCACCGGTCAGAATTTCAAGCGCCTCGCCGAGCGAGCCGTTGAGTTTTTTCGCATCCAGCCCCAGCCGGCCGAGTTGGAGCAGATCGCCGGCCCCGGGATGCACGACGTTGGGCGGCGTCTGCACGAGCGTCGGCTCGATGAGCGCCGCGACGCGTTCGAGCATTGCGACGTAACGCGGGTAATTGCGCGCATCGGCGGCGCTGAACTTGCCGATCTCGCGCAGGTTGGCGGCCTCGTCGGAGCCGAGCGTGAGCGAGCGCCCGTCGTCGAACGGCGAGAACGATGACGGATTGCGTTCGACGACCGCAAATCCGTAGTCGCCCAATCGCAGATCGCGGATGATCTCCGGACGCAAGAGGCTGTTGACGTAGGCCGCGGTCGAGACTTTGAAGCCGGGAAAGATCGTTTCTTCGGTGACGCAGGCGCCCCCGACGATCGATCGCCGCTCGAGCACGAGCACCTTCCACTTCGCGCGCGCAAGGTAGCAAGCGGTGACGAGGCCGTTGTGCCCACCGCCGATTACGATCGCGTCATACGTCGCCGCAGCCATGCTTCCCAGCATAACATTCGAAGCCGAACGGCGAGATGGAGGACCTCTTGGCGGATTCCGGCGGGAGGGCTCGCCGGGAGGGCGTAAGCCCCTACGGCTATGTCCATCGCTCGCCCGCAGCCGCTCCAAGATGCCTACCTCGCCGAGGTGAAGCGTCAGGCCGTTCCGGTGACGATCTATCTGGTCAACGGTTTTCAGCTGCGCGGCGTGGTGAAGGGCTTCGACCCCTTTACGATCGTGCTCGAATATGAAAAGCGCGCCCATCTCATTTACAAGCACGCGGTCTCGACGATCTCGCCGCTGGGCGCGGTATCGGCGCCGCTGGTGCCCGATGAGGGCGAAGTCGCCGCGACGTGACCGACGGCATTCCGGTGGTCAAGATGAATGGCAGCGGCAACGACTTCGTGCTGGTCGACGAGCGCTTCACCCCGCTGGCCGACCCGTTCGCCTTCGCCGTGCGCATCTGCGACCGGATCAAGTCGCTCGGCGCCGACGGGCTGCTGCTGGTCGGGAACTCGTCGGAATACGATGCGCGGATGCGCATCATCAACGCCGACGGCAGCGAGGCCGAGATGTGCGGAAACGGCATCCGCTGCGTGGCGCGCTATATGGACGAACACGACAACGAGGCGCCGGTGGTCATCGAGACCATCGCCGGCCCGGTGCCGGCGCGCGTACTGGGACGCGATCCCTACCGCATCGCCGTCGAGATGCCGGAGCCGCGCATCGGCATTCCGCACGAGTCCGCGGGCTTCACGGTGACGCCGGTCGACGTCGGAAACCCGCACGTCGTGATCCTGGTCGATTTCGTCGAGGCGATCGACCTCGACGTCGTGGGGCCGCGCATCGCGAAGGATCCGCGCTATCTCGAGGGCACGAACGTGCACTTCGCGGCCTACGAAAACGACGTCTGGCGCGTGCGTCATTGGGAGCGCGGCGCGGGCGCGACCGAAGCCTGCGGCAGCGGCGCGGTCGCGGTGGCGGCAGTCCTGATCACCACCGGGAACGCCCTCTCGCCGGTCGCGCTCGAGGTCCCCGGCGGCGTGCTCGAGGTCGCTTGGAAACCCGGCGAGCGCGCAACGCTGACCGGCGATGCGGTGCGCGAGTTCGAAATGCTGGTGTGAGCGGCCTCGCCTATACCGACGCGCGAGGACGCATCTACTTCGATCCGAGCCGTTCGCCGCTGGCGGATGGCGGAATCGAACGGCCGGCCGAGCCGGACGAACTGATTCCGGCGCCGCCCGGAACCGTCTCCACGATGCTGCCCGGGCGCGCGCCGCTGGTGGCGCCGAACCTGCCGCTCTCACGCCGCACCGCGCTGGCCGCGTTGCTGCCGGCCGGCTATACGCGCCTCTTGCTGCCCGCCGTGCGCAGCCGGCCGGATGCACCGGCGCTGCCGCTGTTCGGCTACACCTTCGCCTGCGTCGTCGACGACGCGCTGCACGTCGCCGCCATGCGCACCGACGAAAGCGACGATTGGACGCCGCGCTATTTCGGCGCCGGCGAACTCGACGCGCTGTTGCGCGCGCGCCAAGCGGAAGACCCCGCCAACCGGACGCTCGCGCAATTGGCGCTTTGCTCGCGCGACTACGGCTGCTTCACGGCGCAAAACGTCTTTCTGGAACGGGGCGAAGCCGCGCTGCCGGTGTCCCCGCGCTGCAATGCGGCCTGCGTCGGCTGCATCTCGGAACTTACGCCCGATGCCGGCATGCCTTCGCCGCAGACGCGGGTTGCGTTTGAGGCCGAGGTCGCCGACTTGGCGCGCATCGGCATCCGGCACTTGGAGCGCGTGAGCGACGGGATCGTCTCGTTCGGACAGGGCTGCGAGGGCGAGCCGCTGCTGCGCGTGACGACGCTCGAACGCACGATCGAAGCGATTCGTGCCGTCCGCAGCAACGGGACGCTGAACCTCAACACCAACGGCTCGCTGCCCAAGAGCCTCGAGCGGCTGATCGACGCCGGATTGCAGGCGGTGCGGATCAGCCTCAACGCGTTTCGTCGCGACGCCTATGCGGCGTATTACCGGCCGGTCGGCTACGATCTCGACGACGTGCTGGAATCGATCGCGCTCGCGGCGCGCCGAGGATTACGTGTCTCGCTAAATTACCTGACCCATCCGGGCGTGACCGACGAGCGTGCGGAGGTGGAAGCCGTCACGGCGTTTCTACGAGCGCACCCGGTCGCGATGGTGCAGACGCGCACGCTGAACATCGACCCCGAGCGCTACTTCGCCGCGGTCGGCCGCCCGCGCGAACCGCTCGGCATGCGCGAAGCGCTGCGCCGGATTGCGCACCTGGGCGTTCCGCTCGGCAACTTCACCCACACGCACTGAGGCTCAGGCGGCGCCGGCGAATCCGGTATCGCGCACCGGCAGCCTGCGCGGCGAAGGTGTGCTCCCGGTTGCGCTCCCCGCGTCGTGTTCGACGATGTCGCCGCCGACGCGGATCCCGTGCGCTTGGGCCGTGACGTCGACACCGCTTCCGGTCGACCGCAGCGTAGTGCTGATCGAGCCGCCGTTGCCGTCGGCAGCGCTGACGACCAGCGAACCATCGGCGTTGAAGGTGACATTTTCGCCGCCGCCGAGTGTAAGCGATTGGCCCGGCGTCAGCGCGACGGCTTGACCGTTGCTGGTCACGGAGTACGAGCCGTCGCGATTCATCGTCACCGCGTCCCGGCCGCAGTTCGCGTGCACGGTTGCCGACTGGTTCGAGGTCACGCCCTGCGCATTCGGCGGCGTGACGGTGGTCGAGACGCGGTAACCGCCCGCTAGCCCATGCGCGTCGATCAGATCGCTGTGGGAGCTCATGCTGTCGAAATGCTCGCTGACGGCCTGCGGCCCGCCGGGCGAAAGGCGGGTGCCGGTCTCGCTGAGGTGCGGATCGCCGGTCGACGCCAGCGTGACGTCGGCAAAAGGCTGGCTCGGCGCGGCACCACCCGAGCCTCCGTAGCCATAGCCGCCGTAGCCGCTAGGACCGGCATAACCAGTGTAGCCGCCAGGGCCGGCATAGCCGGCATATCCCTTCGACCC
>Ga0302324_100005038_pt1 | contig 28997 bp, 24 predicted proteins | sample Palsa_T0_1_FD_201949 | JGI IMG/M metagenome (GOLD analysis project Ga0302324, IMG submission 201949) | Peat permafrost microbial communities from Stordalen Mire near Abisko, Sweden - Palsa_T0_1 | ecosystem: Environmental > Terrestrial > Soil > Palsa > Peat permafrost | place: Sweden: Abisko...
GCTTGATCGACCGCGCCACCGCCGACCACAGGCGTTCTTCCTCCTCGGTGAGGCGGCGGCGGCCCGTACGGGCCGATGCCTGCCACGTCGGCGCGATGGATTTCTTCTCGCTCATTGCCGATAGCGCCGCGAACGCCGCGGCTCCTCTCGCGCGGCCAACGGCGAATTCGCGGCGGGATGGAGGGGATGGGCGGCCGCCTCCGACGGCGGCGGCTTTACCGGCGGCAGCGGCATGCGCGCGCCGGCCGCGGCGGGATCGATTTCGCGCGGCAGCAAAATGGCGAAGCGGCCCGGCTGCCGGATCCGGCCGGCGACCTGGCCGGCTTCGTCGCCGGCGCCGAAAAACAGGTCGGCGCGGGCCGGGCCGACGATCGCCGAGCCGGTGTCCTGCGCGATCATGATGCGGCGGAACGGCGACTGGCTTTTCGGGCTCGCCAGCGGCAGGTCGGCCTCGATGAAGAACGGCGTCCCATAGACGTGCAGAGCCTTGTCCACAGCGATCGAGCGCCCCGCCGACAGCGGGATGCCTTGGCCTCCGATCGCCTCGGTGTCGTCGTTCAATCCGACGATGCGGAAGAACACGACCGAGCGGTTCTGCCGGCGGACGTCCTTGGCGCCCTCGGGATTGTCGTGCATCCATTCGCGGATGCGCTGCATCGACATCTCCTCCCGGGGCACCAGGTTGCGTTCGATCAGCACCCGTCCGACCGGTACGTAGGAATAGCCGTTGTGGGCGTCGTAATTGATGCGCAGCATGGCGCCGTCCTCGAGCCGGACACGCGCGGAGCCCTGGATCTGGATGAACAGCGCCTCGGTCGCGCTGCGCAGCCAGCAAATCTCGAGATGCTGGCCGTCGAGCGCACCGTCCTCGATCTCGCCGCGGTCGTAATACGGCACCAGCTCGCCGCTCGCGGTGCGGCGGAAGGCGCGGCCGGTATTGGGAAACGGACCGCCATCAGGGAACCCGGGAGCGACCAGATCACGCGGGCGACGGTACAGTGGCACCGTGAATTCCCGGGTCGGGAACCGCGAGCCGTCGACGATGGGCTCGTAATAGCCAGTGAGGAAGCCGGCCGAATCGCCGAGCTTGCGTATTCGCACAGGCACGAAATTGGTCTCGAAGAACTGCCGCGCCGCCTCCGGTCCGAGCGGCGCCGCCTTGACCGCGCGCGCGCAGACCTGTTCGAGCGCGGTGCGTACCGGCCGGGTGTCGCCCCCCGCTACAGGCTGAGGATGAACGACTCGGCTGCGCGCCGAATGGAGATACAGGGGCTCCGCGCGTATGGCGCTGGCACGAACGATCGGTCGGCAGCTTGCATAGAAGGTCGCAAAGGCGCTGGCGTGATCGTCCTGGGCCCAGCCGTCGAGATCGGCCCAACTGGCCGGTTCCAGCGCAGCATTGGGAATTGTCAGAGGCCCTGAGCCCGGATCGGCCGCCACGGCGGCCGCAGGCGCAGGCCCGTGAGAAATCGAGCCGGTCACGGCATGGCGCGAGAGCGGCGGCGCATAGCGGCGCGCGTCGGCGCCAACCATGGCCGCGGCGGCGATCACGAGCGCCGCCAGCAGGGAGAACAGAAGACCTCGCGGCGGCGTGCGCATCGGTCCGGCTTTCCGGTCAGCCGCCGGCTTCGGTCGCGACCAGCTTCCAGTTGGGATCGCGCGAGGTCACGTCGCGGGCGAAAGTCCAGACATCGGTGACGCTGGTCACCCGGTCTGCGCTGCCGTCGATGACGTTGCCGTTGCGGTCCCGGGTCGCCGACACCAGTTGGGACACGAACCGCAAGGTGATCTGGGCGGTCTTGCCGCGAAATTCGGCTGCGGTGATCTCGGCCACGTCGATCGAGACGAACCGGGTCTCCGCCGTCTCGCCGCGCCCTTCGCGCTCGCGAATCACGGCATCGAACCCTTCGAACACCTCTTTGGCGAGGAGATCCTTCAAGGCCCGGCGATCGCCCTCGGCATAGGCGGTGACGATCATTTCGTAGGCCGAGCGGGCGCCGACGATGAAATGCTTGGCGTCGAAGCCCTTGTCTACGGCCGCGATGGCGTCGAGCCCCCGCGCCACCGCCGAACCGGCCGGCGCGATCCCGGCATAGCGGTCCGCCGATTCCTTGACCTCGACCGGCTTGGCTGGTTCAGCGGTGCGCGGCGGCAAAGGGATGACCTTGTCGTTTGCCGCATTGCGCACGGGATCGGGCGCGGAATAGGGGTCATAAGGCGGCCGTTCCCGGCCGGTCCGCTGTCCGAGGACACTGCGCAGCCGCAGGAAGATGAATACCGCCAACGCCAGGAAGATGATGGTGTAAATATCGAACACGTCAGTGCTTTCGCGGCTGCCGCAGTGCGCGCTGCAGCGCCTTTTGAGCTCAATCCAGTTCTACCATACCGTTGCCGCTCATATCATGTAGGGAACTGGTGAAGTTGTTCCAGGGTTACTCCGCTGGGCGCTTGTTTGCACTGCAAGCTTAGACGATCGGTGAGCGTGCGCCAACAGGGCGCCCCCAGGAGGTCCCATACAGGAAAAGCGTTGATGAACTAACATCGCGCCAGAAAAGAGGCCATATGACGTTTGTGGCAGCGCGCGGGTTAGGATTTTGAGCCGATGCAACTCGTCAAATGGATCGCTACCGGCCTGCTGGTGCTGCCGCTGGCGGAAATCGCGGCGTTCATCCTGGTCGCAAGCCAGGTGGGCTTCATCACGGCGCTCGGCCTGATGATCCTCATCTCGTTCCTGGGAGTGCTGGTGCTGCGCCATACCGGTAGCGGCGCGGTCACCCGCCTGCGCACCGCGGCCGGCCGCAGCGAAATCCACACGATCGCACTGGGCGGCTCCGGCGCCGGCACTGCTCTCGGCGGAATTCTGATGGTTATTCCGGGATTTATCACCGGCTTACTGGGCCTGCTGTTGATCCTGCCGGCGACCCGGGAGTGGCTCACCGGGACCATGCTGCGGCATTTCACGCAGCGTCCTCGGACGCCCCCGCCCGGCACCATCGACCTCGCGCCGGAGGAATGGCGGCCGCTGCCCGATCCGGAGTTGCCGCCACGCCGGCGCCGGCACAAAGACACCCCGCCAATTCGATAAGTGGATCCTCCGGCCGCGAATCTCGGGGGCTGGGCCGCTCGAGTGCGTCCTTGTTCGGCCTGATCGCCTGTGTTAGCCACACGGCAAATCGGTGGATGCGCATCGCCGGCAAGCGGAGGGGAATGGATGGCAAGTTCGACGAACGGTGGCAGCGCCGCCGACGAGGCAGGAGCCCAGCCGAACCTCGGCGTGATCGCGCAATACATCAAGGATTTTTCGTTCGAGAATCCGAACGCGCCGAATTCCCTGATGCAGCCGCAACAGCAGCCGCAGATCTCGATCCAGATCAATGTCAATCCGAACCAGCTCTCGACCACCGATTTCGAGGTCGAGCTCAAGATCGAGGGCAAGGCCGAACTCACCGGCAGCGTGTTGTTTGCGTTCGATCTCAACTATGCCGGCGTGTTCCGGCTGACCAACATCCCCCAGGAAAATCTCGGGCCGCTGTTGATGATCGAGTGCCCGCGGCTGCTGTTTCCGTTCGCCCGCGAGCTGATCGCCAGCGCGATCTCCAATGGCGGGTTCCCGCCGCTGATGCTGCAGCCGATCGATTTCGTCGGGCTCTATCAGCGGCGCCTCGCGGACATGCAAGCCCCCCAGCCGTCGACCCCGGCGTGAGGTTTTTGCGCCCGAGGCCGACCGGCCGCAGCTTCTTCCGGTGAAAATAATTCATCAAATCAATGGTTTGTGACGCCTTCCGATTCAACCTGAATCGATGGCGTTCTAACCCTTTGCGGCGGCGGCTCGGCTTGCTATGGTTCCGGAACGGGACAGTTCGGGCGGGGCGGGGTTGCGACACCGCGGGTCCGGAAGTCCTCACCCTGGGAAACCGATGAAACCCGCGCTCATCCTGAAATCGGTGCGCAATTTCCGCAATGCGATCGCGACCAACATCAATCGCGCGCGCGACCGCGCGTTCATTCCGAAATCGGCGATCTCGCTGGGCATCGAGACATCGAGCCTTTGCAACCTGGAATGCCGGTTCTGCGCCTACGTCAAGAAGCAGAGCCCCAAGGTGTCGATGAAGGACGAGTTCTTCCGTAACTGCATCGCGCAGGCCCTCGAGATGGGCTACCGCCGGTTCGACCTGACGCCCTGCACCGGCGACGTCTTCATGGACCGCGGCATCTTCAACAAGCTCGACCACATGGAGGCAAATCCGGCGGTGCTGAGCTACAGTTTCTTCACCAATTTCACCATTCCGAAGGCGCAGGACGTGAAACGCCTGTTCGACCTCGGCAAGCTGTCCCACCTCGCCATCAGCATCTATGGCTACGACGCCGAGACCTTCGTCGCCATCACCCAGTCGACCGAAAAGGTGTACCGCCGCCTCGTGTACAATCTCGAGACCTTCCTCGGGCAGTTCGAGCGCCGCAAGTTCGATTTGCACATCTCGCTTCACCCGGGAGTGGCGTCGCTGCGGGGCCGCAGCAGCGAGATCACGCGATTGCTCGACCGCTTCCGCAAGGCCGGCGTGACGGTGAAGGTTTCCAAGGGCGTCTACAACAACTGGGGCGGCTACGTCACCAATGACGACGTCCACGATCTGCCCATCGACATCGCCGGTCCCGACCTGATCTACAAGAACGGCGCCTGCGTCCGGCTCTTCACCACCGTGCAGATCATGGCCACCGGCATCGTGAACGGCTGCGCCTGCCGCGACGCCGACGCGACGTTGCGCCTCGGCGATCTCAAGGAAGCGCCGCTGCGGGACATCATCTCCAGCCGGAATCCGGCTTACATGGCCCTGATCGAAGAGCAGCAGCAGGGAAATTTCCGGCCGGTCTGCCAGAGCTGCGACATGTATGCGAGCATCTACCACAAGAGCTCGGTTTACCGGAAAGAGGGCGTCGAATTGGAGACGCTCGCGGAATTCAAGACGCGCCTGGGCTGAACCGGGCCGCCGCGATCGATCTGCGCCCTCTCCTTGGCGGGGCTACAGGGAGAACGTTCATGGCGTCGGGCATCACGCGCAAGGATTTCCTGCGATCGCCTCGCCATAACACCTCTTTCGCGGGCGCGTGCGATCAGTTAGCCTGAGAATAGCTGCCCTTGAAGCGGGACGTGCCGAAGTCCTTGTGGGGTCAACGGGCAGCAAGGATGCCGTCGGCGGGCGCGCCCTATGGGCACCGACATCCTTTTTTCGGTCGTACATCTTCGATTGGAATTTGAAGGGTCCGCGTGCCGCCATTGCAGCGGCGCGACCCAAGTTCTCGCGCAACTGCAAACACCGGGGATACCGTCCATGACTTCGAAAATCACCCGCAAGGATTTCCTCGCCGCGACGGCCGGTCTCACCGCCGGCATCGCCATGCCGGCGTTCTGGCGTGCGGATCGCGCGTTCGCTCAAGGGCCCGTTACGCTCAAGCTCGCACACCCGGATCCGCCGTTGCATCCGACCCAGACGGTGGCGACGAAATTTTCCGAACTGGTTGCGGCCAAGACCGGCGGGGCGATCCGCATCCAGGTGTTTTCCGGCGGCCAGCTCGGCAGCGAGGTCAATATCATGTCGGGCATGCAGACCGGCATCGTCGACATGGCGTTTCACACCACAGGATTCCTGGAGTCGTTCTTCCCGCGCATCCAGGTGCTCGACCTGCCGTTCCTGTTCCGCGATGCCAAGACCGCCGAGACCCTGCTCGACGGCCCAATTGGCCAGGCCCTCCTCGGCGACATGCCGGCCAAGGGCATCTACGGCTTCGTGTGGGGCCATTACGGCTGGCGCGAGACCGAGACCGCGAGCCAGCCGGTGCGCGAGCCCGCCGATCTCAAGGGCCTGAAAATCCGCATCCAGCCCGGCGCGGTGTTCGCCGCGAGCTTTCGGGCTTGCGGGGCGATCCCGGTGGTGATGGACCTGTCGGAAGTCTATATCGGGATTTCGCAGAAGACCGTCGGCGGCATCGAAGTGCCGTTCGTCGGCATCGTGTCCTCGAAACTCTACGAGGTGACGAAGTTCGTGGGCCTCACCAACCACGTCTACAATGCCGGCGCCTTGATGGCGAGCAAGGCCAAGTTCGACCGGCTCGAAGCAGCGCACCAGAAGGCGATCCGCGAGGCGGCGGCCGAAATTCAGCCGGTGTGGCGCGACACGGTCGGCCAGAAGACCGAGGAAGGCCGCCAGTTCTGCGCCGCCAGAGGCATGCAGATCGACGCCACCAATTTCGCCGCGTTCCATGCGGCGATGACCCCCGTCTATGACGAGTTTCGCGACCGGATCGGCGCCGACCTCGTCCAGCAGGTATTGAAGGCGACGCAGGCATAGCGCGTGTCCGCGGCGGCGAGGCCGCTATGACCGCGGAGCCGCAACCTGCGCCGCAGGCCGTCGCGGTCGAGCCGATGGCCGAACCGGCGCCGCCGCGCGCCGTCATCGGCTTCGTCACCGCGGCCGCCAACGCGGTACTTGCCTTCGCGCTGCTTGGTGAACTCGCGACAGTGTTCGCCAATGTGATCGCGCGGACCTTTTTCGACACCGCGTTCCTGTGGGCCGACGAGATAGCCAAGCTCGCGCTGTCGACGCTCGCCTTCATCGGCGGCGCCATCGCCTATGCCGCGAACCATCACACCTATGTCCGCGTTCTCCTCAAAGTGCTCGGCCCGCGGCGCGAGCGCGTCTGCCTCGTGGCTTCCGACCTCCTGGTGCTGCTGATCGCGGTCGTCACCGGCACGTCCTCGATCTTCCTGCTGCAGACGCGGTGGGACGAACTGACGCCGATCCTGCAGATACCGGCGTCATGGATCGTGGCGCCGCTCACGGCCAGCATGGTGCTGCTCGCCATCTACGCGATCGACCGCCTGAACCGGCAGCATCGCCCGACCGTGCTGGTGGTGGCGGCCGTATTCGCCGGATTGTTCGCGCTCGCCGTCGCGACGCGGCCGCTGTGGACGCCGTGGTTTGCCGGCGACGGCGCCATCGCCGCCGCGCTCATTCTGTTCTTCGTCACCATCTTCTGCGCATTGCCGATCGGATTCGCGCTGCTGTTGAGCACCATCGCCTATCTGTGGATCGCGGACACCGTCCCGATGGTGGCGCTGCCCCAGAACATGGTCGACGGCACCGGCAATTTCGTGCTGCTCGCGCTGCCCTTTTTCATCTTCGCCGGCCTCATCATGGAGCGCGGCGGCATCTCGCTGCGCCTGGTGCGGTTCGTGCACGCGCTGGTCGGGCATCTGCGCGGCGGCCTGCTCCACGTCATGGTGATGAGCATGTATCTGGTCTCCGGCCTGTCGGGCTCCAAGACCGCCGATGTCGCCGCCGTCGGCTCCGTCATGCGCGACATGCTCAAGAAGGAAGGCTACGCCGCTGCCGAAGGCGCCGCCGTGCTCGCAGCTTCCGCGGCCATGGGCGAGACGGTGCCGCCGAGCATCGCCATGCTGGTGCTGGGCTCCATCACTACGCTGTCGATGGCGGCGCTGTTCGTCGGCGGCCTCGTTCCCGCCGCGGTGGTCGCCACCTGCCTGATGGCGCTCATCTTCGTGCGCACCAGGCGCACGGCATCCCACCCGCTCCGGGCGCCGCTGCGCGTCATGGCGGCGAGCGGGGTCCGCGCCATTCTGCCGCTGCTGATGCCGGTGATCCTGTTCGCCGGCATTCTGCTCGGGGTCGCCACTCCGACGGAGGTATCGTCCTTCGCGGTGGTGTACGGCCTGATCCTGTCATGCCTCGTCTATCGCGAGCTCGATGTGCGGACCTTCGTCCGCACGGTGCTCGACAGCGCGACGCTCGCCGGCATGGTGCTGTTCATCCTCGCCGCGGCCTCGGGGTTTTCCTGGACGCTGACGGTCGCCTATCTGCCGCAGCGCCTGGTCGACCTCCTGCACGGCATCAACGACAATCCGGCGCTGTTCATGGTCGGCTCGATCCTGCTGCTGATCGTCATCGGCTCGCTGCTGGAGGGATTGCCGGCGCTGATCATCCTGGCGCCGCTGCTGCTCCCGCTCGCTGGAGGGATCGGACTGAGCGAATTGCACTACGGCATCGTGCTCTTGATCGCGATGGGCGTCGGGGCGTTCCTGCCGCCCGCGGGCGTCGGCTTCTACGTCGCCTGCGCCATCATGCGCACCGACATCGAGGGCGCCTCGCGGGCCATGATCCCCTACCTCGTGGTCCTGATCGCCGGGCTGCTGATCGTCGCTTTCGTTCCCTGGTTCACGGTGTTTTTGCCGCGCGCGTTCAACCTCGGGGGGTGATTCGTCGCCCCCGCGGGGAGCGTCAACCGCGGCGCTTCAGCCGGCGGACGAGATAATCGAAATTGACGATGAACTGATCCGGCCGCGAGATATTATGCTTGAGCTGGGCGATATCTCGGGCCGGAAATTCCGGGGCGGGATCGCCGGCGGCCTCGGTGATCATCTGGATCATCGCGGCGTTCTCCAGCATGATCGCGTTGATGACGGCCTCCTCGATCGATCCGCCCACCACGGCGACCCCGTGATTCCTGAGGAGCGCGGCGCGGTTACGACCGAGCGCACGGGCGACGCCGGTCCCCATCTCATGGGTGCGGATGAGATTGATGGTATCGACATAGGTGTCGAGTTCCCCGCTGAACAGCGCGGCCGGCTGGCTGTAGCATTTCATCGGCCGGCCGCTCGCCGAAAGCGCCACGGCATAGGGCGGATGGGTATGGATGACGCTCTGCACGTCGGCTCGGGCCTTGAAGATTTCGGAGTGGATGAAGACTTCGCTGTGGCGACGTGAGCCGCCGGCGACCACCTTGCCTTCGAGATCGATGGTGAGGATGTTCTCCATGGTGATCTCGTCGAGCCCGACGCTGTGCGGCTTCATGAAGAAATGCGAAGGCTGGTCCGGCACCCGCACGGAAACGTGGCCGCGGGTGAAATCGTCCTGTCCCTCTGCGACCAGCACCTGGCCGGCGAGGATGAGTTTCTGTTTTGCCTCTTCGTGAGTCATGTTCGAAAGGTTCCTCCAGGCCGGCTTGCGCTTCTTTTGTCGAACGCCCTCTTTCCACGAAGAATCGCAGGGCGCAATAGCGTAGCGCTGTCGCGCCCTACGCGTCTGTGACAGGTCGCATCGCAATCCCCGACCTCTCCTCCGCATCGCGTTCGCCGTATCGTGCCGTTAGCCCTTCGGCGGCACGATGCCGGTCTGGGTGGCGATCAGGCCGTAGTGCTCGATACGCCGGTGGCGGGCGAAATCGAACATGGTTTCCTTGGCGAACCGCGTCGCATCGAGGTCGCAATCATGCGCCAGGAGCTCGTCGTCCTCCGTCGACGTTTCCGCGACGATCTCGCCGTCGGGATTGACGATCACGGTGCCGGCCATGCAGTGATGGCCGTCCTCGACGCCGCACTTGGCGACCGCCACCACCCAGGTCGAGTTCTGATAGGCGCCGGCCTGAAGCGAAAGCTTGTGGTGGAACATGCGCTTTGCGAGGCCTTCGTCGCGGTTTTGCACATTGGCCGAGGGCGTATTGAAGCCGAGCACCACCATCTCGACGCCCTGCAGGCCGAGCACGCGAAACGTCTCCGGCCAGCGCCGGTCGTTGCAGATGCACATGCCGAACACGCCGCCCAGCATGCGCCACGCCGGAAAGCCGAGGTCGCCGGGCTCGAAATAGCGCTTTTCGAGATGCTGGTGGCTGCGCTTCGGATCGAACTCGTCGTGGCCGGGCAGATGGACCTTGCGGTACTTGCCGACGACGGCGCCTGCCTTGTCGACCAGGATCGACGTGTTGAAATGATGCCCGTCCGGCGTAAGCTCCGCATAGCCGAAGCTCATCGCCATCGCGGCGGCCTTCGCCTGCTCGAACAGCGGCCGGGTGGCGGCGCTCGGCATCTCGGGCTCGAACCAGATGTCGGCGTCGCCGCGGTCTTGGTAGTGCCAGCGCGGGAAGAACGTGGTCAGCGCGAGCTCCGGGTAAACGATGAGATCGCAGCCCTCGGCCTGTCGCATGAGATCGAGCATGCGCGCGACCACGGCCTGGCGGGTGTCGGCCTTCTGGATCGGGCCGAGCTGGGCGGCGGCGACCTTGATGTTGCGCATGCGCGGTTCCTCGTGTGCGTTCACGCCCGGAGTAGGCACGGCGCTACGCGCCTCTGCCTATCCTACACATCGGGCCGCCGGTTCGTTAGGCAGTCGTTGCGCATCAAACACTGCTGGAACGGCCAGCCGGGCAGGGTAAAATCGCGCGGGAGAAGCAGATGACTGCCGCGATCACGCTGACGCCGGGACGTGCGACGCTCGCCGACTGGCGCGCCGTGGCAGGTGGGGCGGCCGTCCGGCTCGATCCCGCCGCGATGCCGGCGGTCGAGGCGGGCGCGCGGGCGGTCAAAGCCATCGTCGCCAGGGGCGAGCCCGTTTACGGGATCAACACCGGCTTCGGGAAGCTTGCCAGCGTGCGCATCGCCTCCGAAGACCTCGCCACGCTCCAACGCAACATCGTGCTGTCCCACGCGGCCGGTGTCGGCGAGCCGATGCGGCCGGCGACCGTACGGCTGATGATGGCGCTGAAGTTGGTGTGCCTTGCCCGCGGCGCCTCCGGAGTTCGGTCACAGACCGTTGAAATGCTGGAAGCCATGTTGGCGTGCGACGTGATCCCGGTGATCCCGTGCCAGGGCTCGGTAGGGGCGTCCGGCGATCTCGCCCCGCTCGCGCACATGACGGCGGCGATGCTGGGCGTCGGCGAAGTGCAGCTTGCCGGCGAGCGCATGCCGGCGGATGCGGCCCTCGCGCGCGCCGGGCTCGCGCCGGTCGTGCTCGGCGCCAAAGAGGGGCTCGCGCTGCTCAACGGCACCCAGTTCTCGACCGCGGAGGCGTTGGCAGGCCTATTTGCGATCGAACGCGTGTTCCAGGCCGCGTTGGTCACCGGCGCGCTGTCGACCGACGCAGCCAAGGGCTCCGACACGCCGTTCGATGCGCGCATCCACGCGCTGCGCGGTCACCGCGGGCAGATCGAGGTCGCCGCCGCGTTGCGCGGGCTGATGGCGGGCAGCTCGATCCGCGCGTCTCACCTCATCAACGATGATCGCGTTCAAGACCCTTATTGCCTGCGCTGCCAGCCGCAGGTGATGGGCGCCGTGCTGGATTTGCTGCGGCAAACGGCCGCGACCCTGGCGACGGAAGCGAACGGCGTCACCGATAATCCGCTGATCTTCGCGGACAGCGGCGAGGCGCTGTCGGGCGGCAACTTCCATGCCGAGCCGGTGGCGTTTGCCGCCGACATTCTGGCGATCGCCGTGTGCGAGATCGGCTCGCTCGCCGAACGCCGTATTGCCATGTTGATCGATCCCGCTCTGTCCGGGCTGCCGGCCTTCCTGACCCCGCAGCCGGGACTCAATTCTGGGTTCATGGTGGCGCAGGTGACGGCGGCCGCGCTGGTCGCCGAGAACAAGCAGCGTGCCTATCCGGCAAGCGTCGACTCGATCCCGACCTGCGCCAACCAGGAGGACCACGTATCGATGGCCGCGCACGGCGCGCGCCGGCTCACGGCAATGGCGGAGAACGCCGTGAACATCGTCGCGATCGAGCTTGTCGCGGCGGCGCAAGGCTGCGACTTCCTCGCTCCGATGACGACCAGCGCGCCGCTGGAGCGCGTGCGCGCGCGCCTGCGCGAACGCGTGCCGTGGCTCGCGCGCGACCGCTATCTCGCGCCGGACATCGCCGCAGCCGCCGATCTGGTGCGGTCGGGCGCGCTCCTCGCGGTTACCGGAGCCGAGCTGCCGGACATCGACCCAACCCGCACCTGAAGAGGAATTCGATGCCGACCCGCCTCGACAATGCTCGCGTGATCCGGGCGCCGCGCGGCCCGAAGCTTACCGCCAAGAGCTGGCTGACCGAGGCGCCGCTGCGGATGCTCATGAACAATCTCGATCCGGAGGTGGCCGAGAAGCCGCACGAGCTCGTGGTGTATGGCGGCATCGGGCGCGCGGCGCGCGACTGGGAGAGCTACGACCGCATCGTCGCGGCGCTCACTGCACTCGAGGCGGACGAGACGCTGTGCGTGCAATCGGGAAAACCGGTCGGGGTATTTCGTACCCACCCGGACGCACCGCGCGTGCTGATCGCGAATTCGAACCTGGTGCCGCATTGGGCGACGCTAGACCATTTCAATGCGCTCGACCGCAAAGGCCTGATGATGTACGGCCAGATGACCGCCGGCTCGTGGATCTACATCGGCTCGCAGGGCATCGTGCAGGGCACCTACGAGACCTTCGCGGAGATCGGGCGGCGCCATTACGGCGGCGACCTCGCCGGCCGATGGTTTCTCACCGCCGGGCTCGGCGGCATGGGCGGCGCGCAGCCGCTTGCCGCGACCATGGCGGGCGCGTCGCTGCTTGCGATCGAATGCCAGCCCTCACGCATCGAGATGCGGCTCAAGACCGGCTATCTCGACGCCAAGGCAAACGGCCTGGACGAGGGACTGGCGATGATCGAACAGGCGTGCCGCGAGCGCAAACCGCTCTCTGTCGGCGTGCTCGGCAACGCAGCCGAAATGCTGCCCGAGCTGGTGCGCCGCGGCGTAAGGCCCGACGCGGTCACCGACCAGACCTCGGCGCACGATCCCATCAACGGCTACCTGCCCGCGGGGTGGACGCTCGCCGATTGGGAAGCGCGACGGGCGAGCGATCCGAAAGGCGTCGAACGCACGGCGAAGGAATCGATGGCCGTCCACGTGCGCGCCATGTTGGAGTTCTGGCGGCGCGGCGTTCCCACCCTCGACTACGGCAACAACATTCGCCAGATGGCGAAGGACATGGGGGTCGCCGACGCCTTCGATTTCCCCGGGTTCGTGCCGGCCTATATCCGTCCGATGTTTTGCCGCGGCGTCGGCCCGTTCCGCTGGGCGGCGCTCTCGGGCGAGCCGGAGGACATTTTCCGCACCGACGCCAAGGTCAAGGAGTTGATGCCGCACGACCGGCACCTGCACAACTGGCTCGACATGGCGAAGGCGCGCATCAGGTTCCAGGGCCTGCCGGCGCGCATCTGCTGGGTCGGGCTCGGCGACCGGCATCGCCTCGGGCTGGCGTTCAACGAGATGGTCGCACGCGGCGAACTCGAGGCGCCGATCGTCATCGGCCGCGATCACCTGGATTCCGGTTCCGTCGCGAGCCCCAACCGCGAGACCGAAGCGATGAAGGACGGCTCCGACGCCGTGTCCGACTGGCCGCTGCTCAACGCCTTGCTCAACTGCGCCTCCGGCGCCACCTGGGTGTCGTTCCATCATGGCGGCGGGGTCGGCATCGGCTTCTCGCAGCATGCCGGCATGGTCGTCGTGTGCGACGGCACGCCAGAGGCGGCACGGCGCATCGAGCGCGTCTTGTGGAACGACCCGGCGACCGGCGTCATGCGCCACGCCGACGCCGGCTACGACGAAGCGATCGCGTGTGCAAAGGCGCACGGGCTGAAGCTGCCGAGCCTGGGCTGAACGCCGGCCGGATTTCGCGGCTGATTGCCACGCCGAACATTACTTGGTCGGTGCAGCGTCAGGACCTTGCCAGGACTTCGGCCATACGCTCGACCGCCACGTCCACGTCCTCCAATGTGGTCGCGACACCGAAGCCGAAGCGCATCCGGTCGCCGCGATGGTCGGCGTGAACGTCGGCGGCGGCGAGGGCTGCTTCGATGGCCCCGGCGTGCGGCGTGCGGAAGCTGAGAAAGTTGCCGTGGGCGGCACCATTGCCGAACGGCGTGACGAGGCCGGCGCGCGTCAGGTCCTTGAAGCTCAGGCGATCGAGGCGCATCAGGAAATGCACCATCAGCGCCCTCGCATGTGCGTGCACGTCCTCGATTCCGAGACGTTTCGCGGCCATCCACGAGAACACCGCGCACAGCCGGTAGATACCGACGGGATCGAACGTCGCCCCGAGGAAGCGCGATCCGCTCGTAGGATAGCCGACGGTCTTGCCCGGTGCGGCCGCAAGCGCGCCGAATTCGGCGAACCAGCCGGTGTCGCGCGGGCGTGGGCCGTAGCCCGGCGGGCAATGCAGGAAGCAGACGCCCTCTCCCGCCATGGCGTACTTGTATCCGCCGGCCATGTAGAAGACCCGCGCCGCGACCTTGGACAGGTCGGTCGGGCGCGCCATGAAGCCGTGATAACCGTCGATGACCACGAAGGTCTCGCTGTCCGGCACGGCGGCGGCGAGGTCCTCGACCGGTCCGCTGGTCGCGCTGCTCGTAAAGAAGACCTGGGACACGAAGACGAGGTCGTATCCGCCCTTGGCCGCAGCTTCTTGAAAGCGCGCCGAGAAGGTCGCGGCTGGTTCGGCCGCCACGTAAGTGCACGTCGCCATGCCGTCCTCCTCGAGGCGGGCCACCTGTCGCCGGAAGGTATGAAACTCGGCGTCGGTCGACAGGATGCGAACCGTGCGGCTCGCTGGAAAACACGACAGGATACGACGCAGGAATTCGTGGGTGTTGGTCGCGATCGCAATTGTTGAGGGATCAGGGAGATTGAGGATTGCTGCGATTCCCCGCTGCAGGGAAGGCATCAATTCGCCGAGCACGAACCCCCACTTGTCGCCGGCGAGCCGCGCGGCGTCCTCCCAACAGCGCATCTGGGCCTCGAAGGTGACGTCCGGCCAATCGTGGTGACTGTGCGCGGCAAGGTTGATGCGCCTCGGATTCGCGGCACGGAAGCGGGAGAAGTCGGTGCGAAGGTCGAGGACAGGCATGGATCGCAAAGCCTTTCTCCTCCGCTCCCAGCCCGGATCGGCACCGTACCGATTTTCATTTGCTCGCGTAAACGAATCCAAGGCGCCGTTTGACGTCAGCGGGCAGTTCCGGCAGCGAGGAACGCGGGATGAGGAAAGTCGAAAGCTGGAACAGGTCACCGAAAATGCGATGGCGTTCGGCTGTGCTCCTGAGATAGGCGTGCCCCGACGAGCCGCCGGTACCGATCTTGCGCCCGATCATCCGCTCCACCATCAACGCATGACGGTAGCGCCAGAACGTCAGGGTCTGGTCTATGTCCATGAGCAGCGAGAGCAGGCGGAAGGGCTGCTGCACGGCGGGCATTTCGCGGTAGACCGTGATGAAGAGAGCCGCCTGCACGGCCTTGGGCGAGAGGCGCCAGGCGTTCGGGCTGGCGTCCGGTTCGAAGATGGCGGCGAATGCCTCGATGGCCTTGCCCAGTCCGCTCGTCTCCAGTTCCCGGCGTTGCGCCGGAATGACCGCGTCGGCCTTGACGGTTTCGACATCCGCGGAGAGATGCCTGACCACGGCCTCACGATAGGCCACGCGGAAGGACTCCCCGCCCCAATCGAGGAAAGGCGTGCGCGCCAGCCACGCGTCGAGCAGTGCGTGGATCGTCGGACACAGCCGCGCCGCCGCCAGCTTGGCCCGGTCGGCGACCGAAAGGCGCGTCTCGACCGCCTCGCCGTCGAACTGGACGCGCGTGCCTTCGGGCAAACCGAGCCGCGTCTCAATCAAACGGAATTGGAGCGATTGAAAGCCGGAAGCCGGGAAAAGGTAGTCGCGAAAATCGAGAAAATCTGCCGGCGTCATGGTCTCCAGCACATCGAGCTGCGCGACCAGGAGCTTGAGGATCTCGTGGATGCGCGCGAGCGAATGCACGATGCGGGCCATGGCCTCGTCGTCCACCGGATTGGTCGAAAAGTCCCGCTCGATGCGGTCGAACTCGTGCAGCACCTGCTTGAACCAGAGCTCGTAGGCCTGGTGGACGATGATGAACAGCATCTCGTCGTGCACCGGCGGCCCGTGCTTTGCGCTCTCGGGAACCTGCAAGGACAGCAGCCGGTCGACCTGCAGATAGTCCCCGTAATAGAGCGGCGGGCGGGTCATGGGAGGAACATCGCTGCGGTCGATCCCGGATGGTCCGGCAACGTGGCATCGTTTGCCCGAAACCGAGTTTCGCCGAAATGATGGCCGGATGTCGAGTCGAGGCCCCCGCAGACCGTACCCGCCGGGTTCCGCCTCGCGCCATGAAGAAGCTTTAATCTTAAACCTTCAAGCTTGAAATATCATGCCGAAGCTGCCATTATCCGGCTGTTTCGAGCAGGAAGGACGGCACCGCATGAAGATTGCGTGCCTCGGCGGCGGCCCGGCGGGCCTCTATTTCGCGATCAGCATGAAGCTGCGCGATGCGGCGAATGACATCACCGTGTTCGAGCGCAACCGGCCGGACGACACGTTCGGCTGGGGCGTGGTGCTGTCCGACGAGACGCTCGACAATCTCGCCGCCAACGATCCCGTCAGCGCCGAAGCGATCCGGCAACATTTCGCCTACTGGGACGACATCGCGGTCCATTACCGCGGCCGGCGCATCGTCTCGAGCGGACACGGCTTCTGCGGCATCGGACGCCGGCAATTGCTCACGCTGCTGCAGCAGCGGGCGATTTCGCTCGGCGTGACACTGCGCTTTCGGACCGAAATCGAGAGCGCTGCGGCAATCGCGAAGACCCATGATCTGGTGGTCGCTTCCGACGGTTTGAATTCGAAAATCCGGACCGAGTTCGCCCCGCACTTTCGACCCGGTGTCGACTTGCGCAAATGCAAGTTCGTGTGGCTGGGCACGCACCAGAAATTCGACGACGCCTTCACCTTCATTTTCGAGGAAACCGAGCACGGCTGGATCTGGGCGCACGCCTACCAGTTCGACGTGGACACGGCGACTTTCATCGTCGAGTGCTCGGAGGCGACATGGAACAAGTTCGGCTTCGGCACGATGTCGAGCGAGGAGTCGATCGCCACCTGCGAGCGCGTCTTCGGCAAATATCTCGGCGGCCACGGGCTGATGTCGAATGCGCGCCATCTGCGCGGCTCGGGCTGGCTGAACTTTCCGCGGGTGCTGTGCGAGACTTGGTCATACGAGAATATCGTGCTGATGGGCGATGCCGCCGCGACCGCGCATTTCTCCATCGGCTCTGGCACGAAGCTCGCGATGGAAAGCGCGATCTCGCTTGCCGGCTATCTGCACAGCGAACCGGACATTCCGGCGGCGTTCCGGAAATACGAGGAGGCGCGCCGGTCGGAAGTGCTGCGGCTGCAATCGGCGGCGCGCAATTCGCTCGAATGGTTCGAGAACATCGAGCGCTATCTCCATCTCGACCCCGTGCAGTTCACCTATTCGCTGCTGACGCGCTCGCAGCGCATCAGCCACGAGAACCTGCGGTTGCGCGACAAGGCCTGGCTCGAGAGCGCCGAGGCCTGGTTCCAGCGTCAGGCCCGCAGCGACAATGCGATCGTGCGCCGGCCGATGTTCGCGCCGTTCAAGCTCCGCGACATGGCGCTCAAGAACCGCGTCGTCGTCTCCCCGATGGCGCAATACAAGGCGGTCGACGGCTGCCCGACCGACTGGCACCTCGTGCATTATGGCGAGCGCGCCAAGGGTGGCGCGGGCCTCGTCTGCATCGAGATGACCTGCGTCAGTGCGCAGGGACGGATTTCGCCGGGCTGCACCGCCCTGTATGCGCCGGCGCACGAGGCGGCCTGGAGGCGCATCGTCGATTTCGTCCACGCCGAGACCGACGCCAAGATCTGCTGCCAGCTCGGCCATTCCGGGCCGAAGGGCTCGACCCAGCTCGGCTGGGAGGAGATGGATGCGCCGCTGGCGGATGGGAACTGGCCGTTGCTGGCGGCGTCCGAGATCGCTTGGTCGCCGCGCAACCAGCGCCCGAAAGCTATGGATCGCGCCGACATGAACCGCGTGCGCGATGAGTTCGTGGCCGCAGCCCGGATGGCCGACCGCGCGGGCTTCGACATGCTGGAGCTGCACTGCGCGCACGGCTATCTCCTGTCTTCCTTCATCACGCCGCTGACCAACCGGCGCGCCGACGAATACGGCGGCTCTTTGGAGAACCGGATGCGCTATCCGCTGGAAATCTTCCACGCGGTGCGCGCGGTGTGGCCCGCCGGCAAGCCAATTTCGGTCCGCATTTCCGCGAACGACTGGGTCGGCGACGACGGCATCGAGCCGCAAGACGCGGTCGAGATCGCACGTATGCTCCAGGAGGCCGGCGTCGATATCTGCAACGTCTCGGCCGGCCAGACCTCCGTCCGTGCCCGGCCGGTCTACGGCCGCATGTTCCAGACGCCATTCTCCGACCGCATCCGCAACGAAACCGGCATGGCGACAATGGCGGTCGGCAACATCTACGAGCCCGACCACGTCAACTCGATCCTGATGGCCGGCCGCGCCGACCTCGTGTGCCTGGCACGGCCGCATCTCGCCGATCCCTACTGGACGCTGCACGTCGCGGCGCGGCTCGGCGACAGGGGCGAAACTTGGCCCGCGCCCTATTACGCGGGTCGCGATCAACTCCATCGCCTGGCCGAAAGCGCCGAGGCGGCGGCGACGTCGGTATAGGCCGCGATGGACACGCTCGCCGGCAGACATGCGTTGGTAACCGGGGGCGGGACTGGAATCGGCGCCGCCATCGCGATGGCGCTCGCACATGCGGGCGCGACGGTTACGATTTCCGGCCGGCGGCTGCAACCTTTGCAATCCGTCGCAGCGGGCAACGCAAACATCCGCGCGGCGATCGCCGATGTCACAGACGAGGAGTCCTTGGCCAAGCTCTATGAGCAGGCGGAAACGGCCGGCACGCCCTTTGATATCGTCGTTGCAAACGCCGGGATGGCCGAGAGCGCACCCGCCCACAAGACCTCGCTCGATCTGTGGAACAGGACGCTCGGTGTGAACCTGACCGGCGCCTTCCTGACGGTCAAGCCCGCTCTCGGCGCCATGCGCGGGCGCGGCTGGGGACGCATCGTCTTCATCGCCTCGACGGCGGGGCTGAAGGGATATGCCTATGTGGCGCCCTATGTGGCCGCCAAGCACGGCGTGGTCGGGCTGACGCGCGCCTTGGCGCTGGAGACCGCGGCCATGGGCATCACCGTAAATGCGATCTGCCCGGGCTTCACCGAAACGGCGATGCTGTCGGATTCGGTCGACCGCATCGCCGAGGCGACCAAACGCCGCGAGGAGGATGTGCGCACCACCCTCGCCGCGGGCAATCCGCAGGGACGTTTCATCCGGCCGCAAGAGGTCGCCGACGCCGTGCTCTGGCTGTGCGGCACCGCGAGCGCGGCCATCACCGGCCAGGCGATTTCGGTATCGGGGGGCGAGACATGGTGAGTGCGCCGCTTCCCTCGGCTCGCCGCGACACCGACAGCAAGGCGCGGCTGCGGCTGTGGATCAGGCTGTTGCGCGCGACACGGCTGGTGGAGGGAGAGACGCGGGAACGGTTCAAGACCGAGTTCAACGTCACCTTGCCGCGCTTCGACGTGATGGCCGCGCTCTACCGCAAGCCCGACGGCATGCTGATGAGCGAGATTTCCCGCTTTCTCCTGGTCTCCAACGGCAACGTCACCGGGATCGTCGACCGTCTCGCGTCGGACGGTTTCGTGGCGCGTTCCCAGCGCGATGGCGACCGCCGCACCTCGTTCGTGCGCCTGACCGCCAAAGGCCGCGCGACGTTCGCGGACATGTCGGCGGCACACGAAGGTTGGATCGACAAGCTGCTCGGCGGCGTCACGGCGCGCGAGGCCGAACAATTGTCGGCGAAACTGAGGTCGTTTCGGAGCGACTGGGAGGGCGAAACATGAAGCCGATGGCCACGCTCAAGCCCGCGCATTTCCTGTGGCGGATGGAAGGCGACGTCGCCGTCATCCAGTTGAGCCGGCCGGAGCGGAAGAATCCGCTGACATTCGAGTCCTATAGCGAACTGCGCGACACCTTCCGCGACCTGCCCTATGCCGACGACGTGAATGCCGTGGTGTTGCTGCCCAACGGCGGGAACTTCTGCTCGGGCGGCGACGTTCACGACATCATCGGCCCACTCGTCGCCATGGACATGAAACGGTTGCTCGCATTCACCCGCATGACCGGCGATCTCGTCAAGGCGATGCTCGGCTGCGGCAAGCCGATCATCGCCGCCGTGGATGGCGTCGCGGTCGGCGCGGGGGCGATCATCGCCATGGCGTCCGACCTTCGCCTCGCGACGCCGGAGGCGAAGACGGCGTTCCTGTTCACGCGCGTCGGTCTCGCCGGCTGCGACATGGGCGCCTGCGCGATCCTGCCGCGCCTCATCGGCCACGGGCGCGCCGCCGAGCTTCTCTACACCGGCCGGACCATGACGGCGCAGGAGGGCGAGCGCTGGGGCTTTTTCAACAAGCTGGTTGGCGCCGAAACGCTTGCGCAAGAGGCGCTGATGCTCGCGCGCCAGCTGGCGGCGGGCCCGACCTTTGCGCACGGCATCACCAAAACGCAGCTCAATCAGGAGTGGTCCATGAGCCTCGAGCAAGCGATCGAATCCGAAGCGCAGGCGCAGGCGATGTGCATGCAAACCAGGGATTTCGAGCGCGCCTATCGGGCTTTCGTCGCCAAGGAGCGGCCGGTGTTCGAGGGCGACTGATGCCGGACAAGAGCTTCCTCGCCTGGCCGTTTTTCGAGGACCGGCATCGCGTTCTCGCCGCCGCGATCGACGACTGGTGCCGGTCGCATCTTCCGGTCGACCACGGCGATGTCGATGCGGCCTGCCGCGAACTCGTGGTGATGCTCGGCCGCGACGGCTGGCTCATGCATTCCGCCGTCGACCCCGATGCGCCGGGTGCGCTCGACCTGCGTACGGTCTGCCTCATCCGCGAGACGCTCGCGCGCCATGACGGGCTTGCCGATTTCGCCTTCGCCATGCAGGGGCTCGGTGCCGGCGCCATCGGCCTGTTCGGCACCGCGGCGCAGCGGCAATGGCTCGAGCGCACGCGGACGGGCGCTGCCATCGCGGCGTTCGCGTTGTCGGAGCCGAAGTCGGGATCGGATGTCGCCAACATCGACATGACGGCGACGCGAGACGGCGGCGACTATGTCCTCGACGGCGAAAAGACCTGGATTTCGAACGGCGGCATTGCCGATTTCTATGTGGTGTTCGCCCGCACCGGCGAGGGCCCGGGCGCCAAGGGGATTTCGGCTTTTATCGTGCCGGCTGACCTCCCCGGTTTCTCCATCGCAGAACGCATCGCGGTGATCGCGCCGCACCCGCTCGCACGCATAAGATTCGAACGGGCGCGTGTCCCGGCGACCGCCATGATCGGTGCGCCCGGCGAGGGTTTCAAGATCGCCATGGCGACGCTCGACGTGTTCCGTACGACGGTCGGAGCGGCGGCGCTCGGGTTCGCCCGCCGGGCGCTCGACGAGACGACCGCGCGTGCGCGCGAGCGTCGATTGTTCGGTGCGCCGCTGTCCGACCTGCAGATGGTGCAGGCGTATATTGCCGAGATGGCCCTCGACGTCGATGCGGCAGCGCTCTTGGTCTACCGCGCCGCCTGGGCCAAGGACATGGGGGCCGTGCGCGTCACCCGCGAGGCCGCCATGGCCAAGCTGTTCGCCACCGAGCGCGCCCAAGACGTGATCGACAAGGCGGTGCAGATCCATGGCGGCGACGGCGTCCGCCACGGACATATCGTGGAGAGCCTGTATCGTGAAATCCGCGCGCTCCGGATCTACGAAGGCGCATCGGAGGTCCAGAGGGTCGTCATCGCGCGACAGACACTTTCGGGAGGATGATCATGCTCGGGCCAACGGCGCATATGGACACCTTCGCACGCGACAATCTTCCGCCCTTCGAGCAATGGCCGGAGCTGTTGCTCCACGGCTTCGACTATCCCGAGGAACTCAACGCCGCGGTCGAGCTGACCGACCGTATGGTCGAGCGCGGGTTCGGCGACCAAGTCGCGCTGATCGGGAATGGCCGCAGGCGCACCTACAAGGAGCTTTCCGACTGGACCAACCGTATCGCCCATGCCCTGGTCGAGGACTACGGCATCCAGCCCGGCAACCGGATCCTGGTCCGCTCCGCCAATAATCCGGCCATGGTCGCCTGCTGGCTGGCGGCGACCAAGGCGGGCGCGGTGGTCGTCAACACGATGCCGATGCTGCGCGCCGGGGAACTCGGCAAGATCGTCGACAAGGCGGAGATCGCCCTCGCGCTCTGCGACACGCGGTTGATGGACGAGTTGGTCGCCTGCGCAAAAAGCAGCCGGTTCCTGAAAAAAGTGATCGGGTTCGACGGCACCGCCAATCACGACGCCGAACTCGACCGCATCGCGCTCAGCAAGTCGGTGCGCTTCGAGGCCGTCAGGACCAAATGCGACGACGTGGCGCTGTTGGGCTTCACCTCCGGCACCACCGGCGAGCCGAAGGCGACAATGCATTTCCACCGCGACCTGCTGCTGATTGCCGACAGCTACGCCAAGGAAATCCTGCAAGTGACACCCGCCGACATATTCGTCGGTTCGCCTCCGCTCGCCTTCACCTTCGGCCTCGGTGGCCTCGCGATTTTCCCGTTGCGCTTCGGGGCGACCGCGACGCTCCTGGAAAATGCATCGCCCGCGAACATGATCGAGATCATCGAGACCTACAAGGCGACGATCTCGTTCACCGCGCCGACCGCTTATCGCGTGATGCTCTCCGCCGTGAGCAGCGGCGCCGACCTCTCGTCGCTCAGGATCGCGGTGTCGGCGGGCGAGACCTTGCCGGCGCCGGTGTTCAAGGATTGGGTGAAGAAGACCGGCAAGCCGATCCTCGACGGCATCGGCTCGACGGAGCTGCTGCACATCTTCATTTCCAACCGACTCGAAGACTCCTCGCCCGCATGCACGGGGCGGCCGGTTGCCGGCTACGAGGCCAAGGTGGTCGATGACGACATGAACGAAAAGCCGCGCGGGGAAGTCGGCTGGCTCGCGGTCCGCGGCCCGACCGGATGCCGCTATCTGTCCGACTCCCGGCAGAGGACTTATGTGCGCGACGGCTGGAACCTGACCGGCGATGCCTTCATCCAGGATGCCGCCGGCTATTTCCATTTCGTCGCCCGCACCGACGATATGATCATCTCCTCCGGCTACAACATTGCCGGGCCGGAAGTGGAGGCGGCGCTGCTCTCCCACCCCGATGTCAGTGAGTGTGCGGTCGTCGGCTTTCCCGACGAGGAGCGGGGGCAGATCGTGCAGGCGCACGTGGTGTTGCGGAGCGATGTCGCCGGCGACGCGGAGACCGCGCGCAGGCTGCAGGATCACGTGAAGGCGACCATTGCGCCTTACAAGTATCCGCGCTCGGTCAAGTTCACCGACGCGCTGCCCAAGACGCAGACCGGAAAACTTCAGCGCTTCCGGCTGCGGCCGGGTTCCAGCCGTGAAACGAGGCAAGGCGAATGACCGGACAGCACGCGCCGCACCAGTTTCTACACCCGCGCCATTGGAAGCGTGCGAACGGCTACGCAAATGGAGTCGTCGCCGAAGGACGGACGGTTTTCGTCGCAGGCCAAGTCGGGTGGAACGCCGATCAGCAATTCGAGAGCCCGGACTTCGTCGCCCAGATCCGCCAGGCGCTCGAGAATGTCGTTGCGGTCGTGCGAGAGGCCGGCGGCACACCGGAGCACATCACGCGGCTCACCTGGTTCATCATCGACAAAAGAGATTATGTGTCGAGATTGCCCGAGGTCGGGGAAGCCTATCGCAGCGTGATGGGGACGCATTTTCCGGCGATGACCATGGTCCAGGTGGCCGGGCTCGTAGAAGACGCAGCGAGGGTCGAGATCGAGGCCTCGGCTGTGCTGCCTGGAGCATGACGTCCGTGGGTGCGTCAAGCTCATCGGAACATGGTCTGGCGTCATCGTGGCTGTCGACAACGGACCGGATTTGGCCGGTCATACGGTACGGCGATGCTGGCACGTCCCGTGCATGGCATGCGACCAATCGGGAGCGAATGATGCTGCAATTGATCCGACTTATGCTCGTGTTCGGCAGCGTGTTTTTTGCGATGGCGGCCCACGCGGCCTGGCCGGAGCGGGCGGTGACCGTGATGGTGCCGTTCACGGCCGGCGGGATCACCGACGTGCTCGCCCGGCTCGTGTCGGAACGGCTGCAGGACGCATTGAAGCAGCCGTTCGTGGTGGAGAACGTGCCGGGAGCCGCCGGCATCATTGCCGCGGAACGCGTGCTCAGGGCGCCGCCCGACGGCTACACCCTGCTGTTCACGCCGATCTTCCAGATCACGATGGCACCTTTCACCAACAACGTGACGTTCGACCCGGTGAAGGATTTCAAGCCGGTCGCGCCGGTCGGCGCGAGTCCCTTCGTCATCACCGTGGGCGCTTCGGTGCCGGCGAACACGCTCGCGGAGTTCATCGCCTACGTGAAACAACAGCCCGGCATGGTCACCTACGGGTCGGCCGGCAGCGGCAGCCTGACCCATGTCGCGTCGGCGGCGTTCCTGAAGAGCGCCGGCCTCGAGATGATCCACGTTCCGTATCGCGGCCTCGGCCAGGCATTCACGGACTTGCTCGCCGGCCACGTGGCGATGGTCTCGGTGACCCCGGTGGAGCTCAAGCCGTATCTCGGTTCTCGCAAGGTGAAGCCGCTCGCCGTGACCAGTGCGACGCGCTCGAAGCAACTGCCCGATGTGCCCACCGTCGGCGAAACGATCAAAAGCCCGCCGGTCGTCACCTACAACGGCCTGCTGGCGCCGGGGCGCGTGCCGCAGGACATCGTCGACCTCCTTGCGCGTGAGATCGTCGCGGCGGAAATGAGCCCCGAATTCCAGGAACGGTTGGTCAGCGTCGGGGTCGATCCGGTGATTGCCACGCCTGCGGAGTTCGCAAAAATCATCGCCGCGGACACCGAACGATGGCGCGACACCGTGCGCGACCTCAATCTCAAGCCGCAATAGGCGAGTGTGGGCGCAGGCATGGCCGCAGGCAACAACAACGCGCGGGTCGTCGTCGTCGGCGCGGGTCCGGTCGGGATGATATGCGCGCTCGCCCTCAACCGTCACGGCGTTGCGGTCACCGTGTTCGAGCAGGAGCCGGCGCCGGTCACCGACCAGCGCGCCGCCTCGATCCATCCCCCGACTCTGGAACTGCTCGACCAACTCGGCGTGGCGCAGACCATCATTCCGCTCGGCCTCAAGTCGCCGAGCTATCGTTTCCATGATCGCGTGACCCGCTCGGTGGTGGCCGAGTTCGACCTCGGCCTCATGAGCGACGAGTTCCGCTTCCCCTTTGTCCTGCAATACGAGCAGTACAAGCTGACCGCCGCGATCGCGGCCGCATACGCCAATGCCGGCGACTTCGACGTTCACTTTGCCCACGCCGTCACCGATATCCGCGATTGCGGCGGCCATGTCGACATCACGGTCGCGATGGATGGCACGACGGAGCGGCTGCAGGCGGCCTATGTGATCGGCTGCGACGGCGGGCGCAGCACCGTGCGCAAGCTCGCCGGCATCGACTTCGAGGGCTTCACCTATCCGGAGAAGTTCATCAAGATTGCGACCCCGTTCGACTTCGCCACCGTCAACCGCGACCTCGCGCTGCGGAACTACTTCGCCGATCCGGACGCGTGGAGCAACGTTTTCAAGGTGCGCGGCGAACGTCCGGGCGGGTTGTGGCGCGTCATCGTTCCGATCGGGCCCGACGAGAGCGACGAGACCGCGCTCGCTCCCGGCCGCGTCGAAGAGCGGCTGCAGAGGTTCTTTCCCAAAACCGGGCGCTATCCCGTCGAATACGTCAACGTCTATGGCGTGAGCCAGCGCGTGGCGGCGACTTTCCGCCGCGGCCGGGTGCTGCTGGCCGGCGATTCCGCCCACGTCAACAACCCGATCGGCGGCATGGGCATGAACGGCGGCATCCACGACGCCATCAATCTCGCCGACAAGCTCGCCTTCGCGCTGCACGGCGAGGCCGACGACACCTTGCTCGACCTCTACTCCCGGCAACGGCGTCATGCCGCGGTCGCATACGTCCAGGCCCAGACCATCGCCAACAAGAAGCTGATGGAGGAGCGCGACGCCCGGGTGCGTGCCGCGAATTTCGACGAGCTGAGGCGCACCGCCGAGGACCTCGAGGCGGCGCGGCGCTACATGCGGCGTGCCGCGCTGCTCGACAGCCTGAACACCGCGAACGCGGTCGAGTGACCGCGCTCGCTCCCCGGCTTCATCCGTCGGGCCGGGCGATGACGGAGAATTGTGAGTCAACCTGCACTAAAAACCCTCTAAAAGATTTGTGCTTGCACCGTCCCGATCGCCATCGCGACGGCCGCTTGGGTCGGGTCGATCACCGGCACGCCGAGCGCCGCTTCGAGCGGGCGGCGGTGGCGCGCCATGCCGGCGCAGCCCATGACGATCACGTCCGCACCATCCTTTTCCACGAGTTCGCGGCCGACCGCCTCCATGCGGGCGAAGGTGCCCTCGCCCGACGTGGTCTCGGCGACGCTCATGCCGAGCGGGCGTTCGCCCGCAAGCCGGCCGGCGAGCCCCATCTGCCGCAGATAGCGCTGGTGGCGCGCGATCGAGTTGGCCGCAATCGCGATGATGCCGAAGCGGTCGCCGCGCGCGAGCGCAGTCAGCACGCCGCACTCGTTGATGCCGAACACCGGGCGCCGCGTCGCCTCGCGGCACACCTGCAGGCCGGGATCGCTGAAGCACGCGATCACGAAGGCATCGGCCGCGTTGTCCTGTTCCACCAGCCGGCGCAGCGGTAGCGCGGCTTGCTCCACGTCCTTCTGGCTTTCGATGCCGAACGGCCCTTCGGAGAGCGTCGCGCAGCGGATTGACGGGCCGTCGGCCAGGCGCAGAGTGGCGAGCGCCGCATCGAGCCCCGCCGTGACCGCGGGGTTCGAGTTCGGGTTGATCACCAGAATGTCCGCGCGCGCCATGCCGTGCCGTGCGATGAGAGGAATTCCGCCTCCGCAACCTATGCCGGCTTCTGCCGCCTTCGGTCGGGGACAACAAAGAGAAAGCTACCGCCGGAGACCATGCCATGTCCACAAAGCCTTATGACCTCGTGCTGCGCGGCGGCACCGTCGCGACCTCCTCGGCGGTGTTTCCGGCCGATGTCGCAATCGATGGCGAGACCATCGCGGCGGTCGGCCGCGACCTGCCGCCGGGCGCAAAGGAGATCGACGCGCGCGGGAAGCTGGTGCTGCCGGGCGGCGTCGACAGCCACGCCCACATCGAGCAGGTCTCGGCCGCCGGCATCCTCAATGCCGACACGTTCGAAAGCGCCACCATCTCGGCGGCGTTCGGCGGCACCACCACGGTGATCTCGTTCGCGGCCCAGCATATCGGCCACAGGCTCGACGAGGTGCTCGACGCCTATCACGCGCTCGCCCGCAAGGGCGCGGTGATCGACTACGCCTTCCATATGATCATCGCCGATCCGACCGAGGCGACCCTCAAGGACCACGTTCCGAAGCTGGTGAAGTCCGGGCACGCCACCATCAAGGTGTTCATGACCTATGACCGTATCAAGCTCGACGACATGCAGCTGCTCGATGTGCTCTACGCCGCCCGCGAGAACGGTGCGCTCGTCTGCGTCCATGCCGAGAACCACGCCATGATCTCGTGGACCGGCAAGCGCCTCGTCGCCAACGGCTACCGGGCGCCGCGCTATCACGGCGTCAGCCATCCGCGCGCCGGCGAGGCCGAGGCCTTCAACCGGGTGATCGCGCTCGCCGCCTTCATCGACCAGCCGATCATGATCTTCCACGTTTCGTCCGCCGAAGGCGCGGCGCGGATACGCCAGGCGCGCGGCGAGGGGCTCAAGGTCTTTGCCGAGACCTGTCCGCAGTATCTTTTCCTCACCGCCGCCGATCTCGATCGCCCGGGGCTCGAGGGCGCGAAATGGATCTGCAGCCCGCCGGTGCGACAGCCGTCCGACCAGGAGGCGCTGTGGCGGGCGCTAGCGCTCGGCGATCTGCAAACGGTGTCGTCGGACCACGCGCCCTACCGCTTCGATGCGAGCGGCAAATTCGTCAACGGCGCCGATCCGGACTTCAAGGCGATCCCGAACGGCATGCCGGGCCTGGAGGCGCGGCTGCCGCTGCTGTTCGACGCCATGGTGTCGCAAGGCCGGCTCGGTCTGGAGAAATTCGTGTCGCTCTCCGCCACCGCGCCGGCAAAAATATACGGGCTTCATCCCCGCAAGGGCGAGATCGTCATCGGCGCCGACGCCGACATCGCGATCTGGGATCCCAAACGCAAGGTCACGATCAGCGCGGGGCTGATGCACGATCGCGCCGGCTATTCGCCCTATGAGGGCCGCGTCGTCACCGGCTGGCCCGTGACGGTGCTGAGCCGCGGCCGCGTCGTGGTCGACGACGCGACGCTTCGCGCCGCGCCGGGCTCCGGCCGCTTCCTCGCCCGCGAGGCCGGCGCCGCCGCGGTGCCCATCGGCCGCCGCGGGCCCGAGTTCGATCCGGAGCAGAATTTCGGGGCGCACATCTGAGCTGGGCGCGCGGGGCAACGGTCGGAGCTCCCGTGGCGAAGAGACAAAAGAAGAGGCCCGGTCGACGCGGCCGAGCCCCGGAGTCTTCACGCGCCGAGGGAGGAGCAGCGCGCATCGAACGCTCCGAACAATGACGTGGGGAGTATCGGCATTTCGAAAAGTGACCGGTTGCCGCAGTCGAGTGCGATGATTTGGCCGCTTGCACCGACGCCCGTGGAGCCACAAATAGTCTGCCAAAGGACTGTCCCCCAAGGGACCGGAGTGCGGAGGAACGCCCGTTGACAGCTTCAGCCCAAATAGCGACGTCGGACTACGCACGGCCCTGTCCGGTTTGTGATCAGGAAATGGAGCTCAGCAAGGTCGAAACAGTGCCGTGGGCGGCGCGCACCTCGGGCGAGCGGCTGGTCTTCCGTTGTGCGAAATGCGGACTGCTCCAGACCGAATGGCATACGATTCCCATGTTGACCTCACCCAGTCCTGAAATCGCGCCCGAGTGAGAGACCGGGGGCGAGTTCGTCTCGCCTGCATCGTTGCGGCAAACGTCGTTGCGTCCAGGCGGCGGCATCTGGGAAGTCCGCGGAGGACGTCGTAGTTTCACCCATTCGAAGGTGATGGCATGAGTCGCATTGGACCGGGCCATCAAAAGCGCGGAGGCGCTCCGACTCGAGGGGCCGATCGATCATTGGCGCAAGCTCCGCGCCGTGTTCGAAGACCGGCC
>Ga0302324_100005040_pt1 | contig 28991 bp, 21 predicted proteins | sample Palsa_T0_1_FD_201949 | JGI IMG/M metagenome (GOLD analysis project Ga0302324, IMG submission 201949) | Peat permafrost microbial communities from Stordalen Mire near Abisko, Sweden - Palsa_T0_1 | ecosystem: Environmental > Terrestrial > Soil > Palsa > Peat permafrost | place: Sweden: Abisko...
CACACCATACCAGCGACGACCGTCGCGATTGCCTTCCGCACCGTAGAGTGTGTAAGCGCTGAAAATTGCGAGCTGCGGTATCTGCGCAATGTCGATGGGCTGCACTGACCACAGCAGCTGCACGGCGAACGCGGTTTTTTCATCGCGCGGCCGCGCATCGGCAGACGCCTTGGGCGCAGTGCCCGCGGTCGGCTCCAGTCGCGGCTGCCTGATGGTGGTTCCAGCCGCTGCATCAGCTTTGCTCTCAAGCACGCTGAGCGCAGCGGATTCACTGAGGTCACGTGCAGGCTCAGCGGCGATGGGCGCAGGCGCAGGCGCGCCAGAGGCCAGAGACTTGTATACGCCGGTCGCAGCCAGCGTCAGAGCACCATGCGCGCCGGTGGTGTTCGCGGGCTTGAGCTCCGGCAGCGGCGCCAAAGTCGGGGCGCTGGCGCCGGTGTCGTCGAGCGAGGCGATCGCGGCGCGCACGTTGCTGAGGGCATGCGCCGCGGCTTCATTTTCACGTGCGCTCTGCGCCAATTCAGCCACTCGACGTCCTTCATCCGGCACCAGCGCCAGTGCCGATTCGGTAACGAGCGCCAATGGCGCAACCAACGCCAACTGCGCCTCGGGCGTCGCCACTGCCGCCGGCGGCGATGCCGCTATCGGTGCGGCGGGCGCTGCCGGTGCTGCCGGTGCTGTGGCCGCAGCCACCGGCTGCAGGCGCGCACTGTCGGCCGAGCTTTGCGCCGCCGCTTGCGCTGTGACCGCAGCTTCGCCAGCCGCAGTGGCTTCGGAAGCGGCGGTGACTTGCGCCTCGGCGTGGGCCTTGGCTCGCAGGCGCAGACCGGGCGACAGTCCCGCCCAGGCGCCGGGATAAATTTCGCGCACGATATCCAGCAGTTTCTCAGCCTCTTCCTGGCTTTCGAAATATCCCATGTGCAGACGGAAGCGCTCACGGCCTTCTTCGCGCCGGCGCGAAACAAAAAAAGTGAAACGCTTGAGGCCGGCGTGGTCGGGCGGTGTCAGCGACACCGGCGAGGTCGATGCGCAAAGATTGATGACGAACAGATTTCGCAATGTGCCCGGCGACGGCGAGGTGCCGCTCGGCGCCGAGGCATCGGGAATCTGGGCTGTGACTTGCTGCATCGCGCTGTCCCCTGTCTCTCAAATGGAACGGCGGCATCCGGAGGACATGCAGCGAGGAGGACACCGGGTCGAATAAGCGTACGTAGCGCGATTCGAGTCCCTGTGGCAACCCCGCTATCCCTTCACGAGTCCGGGACCGGTGGCTTTGCGTCCCTGTCTTGCGACAGGTTTGCTCTTTAAGTCACGGTAGCCAGTGTGCCACTTTGCGACAGTACGTCAAGGCCAAACACTTAGAGGGGAGTCACACTGACAGGCAAAATGCAGTGCAGCGAAAAATCATTCTGTCAAATGCGCGCAATAATCAGCCCGCAGCGCTCTGCAACCACGGTTCGGCGGGCTGGCGTGCAGCGAGCAGATCACTGACTTCGGCGACCGTCGATGGCCGTGCGAGCACGAAACCCTGTGCAATATCGCAGCCGCGTTCGCGCAGAAAATCGAGTTGCTCGAGTGTCTCGACACCTTCCGCAATCACCTGCTTGTCGAGTGCATGCGCCATGTGAATGATGGTGGCCGCGAGCGTGGCGGCCTGCAGACTCTCGGGAACTTCCTGCATGAACTTGCGGTCGATCTTGATTGCGTGCACCGGATATTGCCGCAGATAGTTGAGCGAGGAATAGCCGCTGCCGAATTCATCCAGCGCCAGGCGCACGCCCAGTGCCGCCAATTGACGCAGCGACACGCGCGCCTCTTCTTCCGCGAAAACGGACTCGCTGATTTCGAACTCGAGCAGCTGCGGTTTGAGCGAGTGACGCTGCAATGTGGTGCCCACCAGGCTGGCAAAATCGGGCATGCGCAGTTGCTGCACCGAGACGTTGAGCGCCAGGCGCGGCGGCGCGATGCCTTTGTCGCGCCAGAGCGCGAGCTGGTGGCAGGCGCTCTCGAGTGCCCAGGCGCCAATGTCGACGATCAGGCCGCTCTCCTCGGCTGCCGGAACGAAATCCTTCGGCAGACGAATGCCATCGCGTGGATTCTGCCAGCGCAGAAATCCCTCGAGTCCGACCAGCTCGCCGCTGCGCAGCGCGTATTGCGGCTGGTAGTAGAGGGAGAATTCGCGCCGTTGCAGCGCCCGGAACAGACCGCTGTCGGCCGCAGGCACCTGCGCCTGAGCCATCATGCTGTCGTAGAACACAGCGCGCGCGCGCCCGCCGTCCTTGGCCTGATACATGGCCAGATCGGCGTTGCGCATCAGTTCCTCGATGGTGTTGCCGTCGTCCGGGAACAACGTGATGCCGATGCTCGCGCGCACGTAGTGATCGCGGCCGGCGATGCTGACCGGCCGCTGCAGTGTCTCGATGATGCGCGCGGAGATTTCACTGGCGGTCTCGACCGAGGCGATATTACGCAGGATCACAGTGAACTCATCGCCACCCAGCCGCGCCACCGTATCGCCGTCCTTGACGCACGAGCGCAACCGCTGCGCCACGATGGTCAGCAGCTGATCGCCGGCGATGTGCCCGACCGAATCGTTGACCTTTTTGAAGTGATCCAGATCCACATACAACACGGCGCCGCGCTGCGAGCCGTCGGCGCTGGCGGCCAGCTCCTGCGACAGGCGATCGCGAAACAGCAGTCGATTCGGCAGCGAGGTCAGCGAATCGAAGTGCGCCTGGCGATACAGATGCTCGTCGCGCGCGCGGTTCGAGATCGCGATGTGCAGGCGCTCGGCGCATTGCGCTCCGTAACCGGCCTGCTGTGCCGGCAGCGGCGAGAGGTTGCGGGAACCGACCGAAAGAACGGCCGCGATCTGCTCGCCGACCACGATGGGCCAGAGCGTAAAATGCGTGGCCTCGAGCGCATGCAGCGGCGCCAGAAAACTGTAGCGCTCGGCGTCGGCAAGATTCACGCTCAGGCCGTCGGCCTCCTTGAGCAGGCTGGCGATGACTTCCTGGTCGAGATTGATGCGGCTGACCGGATAGTCGGCGCCGTCGGCGCCGCCGACGAACGAGCGCGCATATCCCGGCGCATCGCGATCGATCAGCAGCACCGCCGCCACGTGCGTGCCGGTCACGGCGCAAACACGCGGCAGCATGGCATCGAGCGATTGCTCGAGTTCCATGGCCTCGAGCAGCAGCCGATCGATCTGCGACAGCCGCGCCTGCGCGCCGACGCGCTGCTCGACCGCGCTGAGCGCCAGATTGAAACCCTGCGCGACCGCGCGCGGCGCATCGATCGCACCCTCGGTATCGACACGCTGATACCTGCCCTCCTGCAGCGCGCTCAATGACGAGTGCAGGCGCGCCAGCACCGGCTCCCACCGCCGGCCGAGGAAGTAGCTCGCAAGAGCCGCGCACGAAGCCGCCAACAGCAGCATCGGCACGATCAGCAGCAGAAATGAGTTCAACAGCGGCCGCGTGTCGGTGAGCCGCACGTAACACACGACATTCCACGGCATCGCACGCAGACGCGCGGCGCCGCTGAAATCCAGCCGTACCACCGCGCCGCGCCAGCTGGTGCCATTCTGCTGCCAGTCGCGCTGCACGGGCCGCAGCGGATCGCGTTCATCGATGTTGGTGAGCGCGAATTTATGGAACGCATCGAGCGCCAGCTCACCGCCGCGATAGATGATTCTGCCCGCGGTATCGACTACCGCGATCGCAGTCTGCCCGCCGCTGCCCTCGGCACCCTGCCAGAACCAGTTGGGCGCCAATTCAAAGAAGGCGATCTGCCTGGTTCTGGCGCTGCTGACCATGTGCGCCAGATAGATGCTCATGCCGCCGCTGGCTGACGGAACGACCTTGAGCAGGCTTTGGCCGCCGATCAGCGTGAGCCGGTCGGATGGCCCGAAACTGGGCAGGTTGGCGTCCGCCGCCGCTTCGGCGTCGGCGTCGGCGTCGGCATCGGTAAAATTCGACAGCCACGGCACAAACAACACGCCGCCGAAGGTATCGGAGGCCAGCACGCGCTGGCGCAGATCCGAGTCTTCGGCGCCGGCATCGGCGGTTGAAAGATATTCCACCAGCGCGTTGGCCATCTCGAGCCGCGACAGCAACTGCCGTGCGAAGCCGGGAGCCGCACCGCCCACGCGCTCGGCCAGATCAGCATCGCGATCGGTGGCGATCACCAGTACGGCAATCCAGGTCGCCGCCGACAGTGCAACCAGCACCACCAGCGTGACCACCAACACCATGCGTCGTCGCATCGACAGGAATGAAACCGGGCCTGATTGCATATTTTCGTGCCGTGCACGGCACGGATTTGGCCTTACGCCTCCTTGACTCCCTGGCCGGATTTAACGCCAGCACGCCCTCGCGGTGGAGTGCGTAGGCCCAGATTCGGTGAAAACCTTAGAGCAGAAATGTCGACTGCGTCACAATCGGGCGGCAAGAGCGCGCATGCCATCGTAGGCGTAGCGATTTACGCCCAAGCGAGCACTGCGCGCCGCGCCCAGCATGGCCGCTGCCACGGTGTCGGCCGAAATGCCCCGATACCGCGACCAGCTCCCTAGGATCAGGGGATTCACAGTCCACAGTGCCCCTTGGGCCAGCAGCTCGAGCGGCCGCATACTGCGCCGTGCGCCCAGCAGCACCGAAGGACTCAGAATGTCCAGCGCGCGAAAGCGCAGCGCCTCGAGCGAGCGCTCGGTCTCGCCCTTGACGCGCAGATAGAAGCTGCGCGAGGCCGCCGAGGCGCCGACGGCGGAGATGACTACCAGGCGCTGGGCGCCGGCGGTCAACGCCACACGCGCGAACTCCAGCACCAGATCATGGTCGACAGCGCGAAATGCCTGCTGGCTGCCGGCGTCCCGGATCGTGGTGCCGAGACAACAGAATGCATCATTGCATTGCAGTCCCTTGAGCTGCGCGGCCAGCGATTGATCGAATCGCACCACGCGGTTGGCGAGCCGCGCATGATCGAGCGGCAATGCCCGGCGCGAGAGTGCCAGCACACGGGTGTAGTCACTGCCATTGAGCAGCAGGGCGAGCAGCCGCGCGCCCACAAGTCCGCTGCCGCCTGCGACCAACGCTGTCCGTGCCGCACCGTCCGCCATGGCAGCAATCCTACCAGCAGGCGCGTACTACACGGCGGGGCCGATACTAAATTCCCAAAGTCATCTGACCGCCGCGGGTCGGCGGCGTGAAGTGCGCGCACGATAGTTCACGCGCTCGGCCCATGGTCAATCCGTGCCGCTTACAGGCCAGCGCGAATCGATCGCGCAGCAGCTGCGCCCACGGTCCGCTGCCGCGCATGCGGCTGCCGAAGCGCGGATCGTTCTCCTGGCCCTCGCGTGCGGCGCGAATCAACGACATCACGTGATCGGCGCGCTCGGGCATATGCTCATCGAGCCACTGTCGGAACAGCTGCTTGAGTTCGTGCGGCAGGCGCAGCAGTACGTAGCCGGCGCGGAACGCACCGGCGGCGGCCGCCGCCGCAACGATGCGCTCGAGTTCCGAGTCGTTGACCGCCGGAATGATCGGCGCCACCAGCACTCCGGTCGGAATGCCCGCAGCCGTGAGCTCGCGCACCACGCGCAGGCGCGCCGCGGGCGAGGCCGTACGCGGCTCGAGCGTGCGTTTGAGCTCGGCATCGAGCGAGGTCACGCTGACGAATACGTTGATCAGTCCGTCGCGACTGAGGCTCTGCAGCAGATCCAGATCCCGCAGGATCATGGTGCCCTTGGTGATCAGACTCACGGGATGGCGCGTGCGCTCGAGCACTTCGAGCAGCGAGCGCGTGACGCGCAGGTCGCGTTCCACCGGCTGATAGGGATCGGTATTGGCGCCGATCGTGATGGGCTTGACCACGTAGGAACGTCTGCTCAGTTCTTCCTCGAGCAGCCGCGCCGCATCGGCCTTGTAGAAAATCTTGGTCTCGAAATCGATCCCGGGCGACAGGTCCATGTAGGCATGCGAGGGACGGGCGTAGCAGTAAACGCATCCATGTTCGCAGCCTCTATAAGGATTGATCGACTGCTCGAACGGAATGTCGGGCGAGTCATTGTGCGAAATGATCGAACGCGCCGGCTCGGGCCGCACCTGGGTCGCGATCGATTGCGGAATCTCCTCGCGATACCAGCCGTCTTCGACCCCCTCGACGCCACGCCGCAAGAATCGCGGCTGCGGATTGCTCAGCGCGCCACGGCCGCCGTAGCCGCCGCGCGGGAGGTTAGGATCATCCATGCGCTATACTGTACATCCGTACAGTACTAACGTAAACGGTCCAGCCGCCGCAATTGCGGAAACAAACCTATCCAGCTGCCGACCACGGCCAAGGTCAGCACGCCTCCCAGCAGCACCGCGCGCACCGCGCCGAACCAGCGCGCGGTCACGCCCGATTCGAACTCACCGAGTTCGTTCGAGCCGCCGATGAACATGGAGTTGATCGCGCTGACGCGCCCGCGGATGGCATCGGGGGTATTGAGCTGCACCAGAATCCCACGCACGTAGATGCTGAGCATGTCGCCGCAGCCGAGCACGAACAGCGCTGCCAGCGATAAATACACATTGCGGGACAGGCCGAAGACGATGGTGCACAGGCCGAACACCGCGACACCGCCGAACATGTAGACGCCCGCGTGGCGGTTGATCGGCCGCAACGTCAGCAGGCCGGCCGTCAGTGCGGCGCCCACGCCGGGGGCGGTACGTAGCAGGCCTAAGCCGGCCGGACCGATGTGCAGCACCTCGGCCGCGAAAATCGGCAAAAGGGCCGTGGCGCCACCGAACAGCACCGCGAACAGATCGAGCGAGATGACGCCGAGCACCAGGCGCTGGTGCAGCACATAACGCAGTCCCTCCAGCAGTTGATGGCCGGTGCCGGCGGGTGCGCGCTCGGGCGCGCTCGCCTCCGCCTCCTGGGGCTGCGCACGGTGTCGACCCAGGCTCGCGGTCAGCAGCACCGTGAGCACGAACAGCCCCAGGCATACGCCGAATACCACCGCTGGACCGAGCAGGAACAGCACGCCGCCGAGCATCGGGCCGGTGATCACCGCGATCTGGAACAATGTCGAATTCAGCGACACGGCCAGCGGAAATTCCTCGCGCGGCACCAGCGTCGGCACCAGCGCCTGCATCGAGGGTGCGTAAAAGGCGCGCGTGCTGCCAAAGGTGGCGATGACCAGGTAGATCGGCCAGACCACGCGGGCGCCGGCGAGCGTGAACCACAGCAGCGCGCCGATGCACAGCGCCTCGATGCTCCAGGCGATCACCAGCACGTTGCGCCGGTCGGCGTGATCGGCCACATGTCCTCCCACCATGACCAGACACAGGAAGGGCAGGAATTCGCTCAGCCCCACGAGTCCGAGCGCCAACGGGTCGTGGGTCAGCGCGTACACCTGCCAGCCAACGGCCACGGCGAGCATCTGCCAGCTGAAGGTCGCAAGGAAGCGGCACAACGCAAAGCGCGCAAATTGTCGGTGCCGTAGCACGGCCAACCCCGCAAATCGAGCCTTCGCTGCCACCCGTTCAGGCGCCGAGGAACATGCGATAGGCGGCGTTGGCGGTTTCGTCGGTGTAGGGATAGTGCAGGTCGTTCAGGTGCTGCAGAAATTCCCCGCGTTCGGCCTTGGGCACTTCGATACCGGCCAGCACGCGCCCGTGATCGGAGCCATGATTCCTGTAATGAAACAAACTGATATTCCAGGCAGTGCCGACCGACTGCAGAAACTTCAGCAACGCCCCGGGGCGCTCCGGAAATTCGAAGCGAAACAATAATTCATCGTGGACATGCTCGGGGCTGCTGCGGGCGTGGCCGCCGATCATGTAGCGGATGTGAAGCTTCGCGATCTCATTGCCGCTCATGTCGGTGACCGCGTAGCCCGCAGCACGCAGCTGCGCGATGACCGCCGCGCGCTCTTCGTGACCGCCGGTCAGGCCGAAACCGACGAAGATGCGCGCGCGTTCGCTGCCCTGCCAGCGATAGTTGAATTCGGTGATGCTGCGCTGGCCCAGCGCCTCGCAGAACTGCAGGAAACTGCCTGGTCGCTCGGGCAGCTCCACCGCCAGCAACGCCTCGCGCTCGGCGCCCAGATCGGCGCGCTCGGCGACATGGCGCAGGCGATCGAAGTTCAGATTCGCACCGCTGTTGATCGCCACCAGACGCTGATCGTGCCAGCCATTGCGGGCCACATGATGTTTGATGCCGGCCACCGCCAGCGCTCCGGCGGGCTCGGAAATCGAGCGCGTGTCTTCGAATATGTCCTGGATGGCAGCGCAGATCTCATCGGTATTGACCAGCACGATCTCATCGACGTAGCGCTTGGCGAGCGTGAAGCATTCCTCGCCGACGCGGCGCACCGCAACGCCGTCGGCGAACAGACCGACCCGATCGAGCGTGACGCGCTTGCCGGCCTGCAGCGAATCGTACATGGCAGCAGAATCCTCCGGCTCCACGCCGATGATCTTGACGCGCGGGTAAAGCTGCTTGATGTAGGCAGCAATGCCGGCGATCAGGCCGCCGCCTCCCACCGGCACGAACACGGCGTCCAGCTCGCCGGCCGTCTGGCGTACGATTTCCATGCCGATGGTGCCCTGCCCGGCAATCACGTCGGCATCGTCGAACGGATGCACGAACACCAGATGCCGCTCGCGTGCAACCGTCAGCGCATGCTCGTAGGCGGAATCGTAGATATCCCCATGCAGGATGGTCTCAGCGCCCAGCTCGATCACGGCCTGCACTTTGATCGCCGGCGTCGTGCGCGGCATCACCACCACCGCCGGAATGCCGCGATGGCGAGCGGCCAGCGCCACGCCCTGCGCATGATTGCCGGCCGAAGCGCAGATGACCCCGCGCGCGGCGATCGCCGGCGACAGGTGCGCGATCTTGTTATAGGCCCCGCGCAGCTTGAACGAGAACACCGGCTGCAGGTCTTCGCGCTTGAACAGGATACGGTTGCCGAGCCGGCTCGAGAGGCGCGGCGCGACGTCGAGCGGCGACTCGATCGCAACATCGTAGACGCGCGCCTTGAGGATGCGCTGCAGATAATCTTCGGTCATGGGCGTACGCGCACTTACGGCGTGAGAGCCGTAAGCTTAAGCGATTGTGCGCCGCGCGCGCAGCCCTTTCAGGGCGGGGGCTTGTTGACGCTGTAGCGAAACTCGGTTTTGCCCAGGGTCACCAGATCTCCATCCTTGAGCGTGCGCCGGTTGACCCGCTGGCCGTTGACGTAGGTGCCGTTGGTGCTGTTGAGATCCTCGATGACGGTCTTGGCGCCGGCGCGCAACGCCACGGCATGGTGGCGACTGATGAACTCGGCATCCAGATGCACATCGTTGTCGGGCGTGCGACCGATGGTGGTGCGCTTGCCCAGCAGATGCAGGATGCCGGTCTGGCCGTCGGTGCGCACCAGCAGATGGGCATGCTCCTCGGCCCCCATATGCTCGAGGTTGTGCTGAATATTTCCAAGCATGGCGACGCTGCTGGCAGCCTCGGCCTCCACACGTTCGATCAACGCATTGCGCTGCGCCAGCGAATCGCGCACCGCACCGAACTGCACCCGCAGTTCGTGCAGGCTCTCGGCTTGTTTCTGCACCTCGCTCTCCAGCGCCGCTACGCGCTCGCGCGCCGTGGCGGCGGCAGCTTCGGCCGCAGTACGTGCCGCATCCAGCTCGGCGCTGCGGCGTTGCTCATCGCTCAGCGCGGCGTTCAACGACTGTTCACGCGCGAGCGTCTGCTCGCGCAGTTCGCTCAGGCTCAGGGTTTGTCCGTGCGTCTGCGTTTCCAGCGACTCGATGCGTTCGCGCGCGCTCGCGGCGGCCGCCTCGGCTCGCGTGCGCGCGGCATCGAGCTCGGCGTTGCGCTGCTGCTCCCTGCTCAGCGAGGCGTTCAGCTCCTCCTCACGCGTAGCGCTGTGGGTACGCAGTTCGCTCAGAGTCTTGATCTGCTTGTGGGCCTCGCTTTCCAGGTTCGCGATGCGTTCGCGCGAGGTGGCAGCAGCGGCGTCGGCGCGGATGCGAGCTGCATCGAGCTCGGCGTTGCGCTGCTGTTCCTTGGTCAGTGCCGCTTTCAATTCCTGCTCGTGGGCACCGCTCTGAGTACGCAGTTCGCGTAGTTTCTCGTCCTGCTTGCGGGTATCGGCCTCAAGAGCGGCTATTCGGTCGCGGGCAGTGGTGGCGGCTGATTCGGCGCGGGTGCGCGCCGCATCCAGCTCACGCGCAAGTCCCTCTTGACCGCGTACCGCGATGCGCAGGTCTTCCTCGCGCGCGCCGACGTGGCGCTCGCGCTCGGCTGCGCTGTGCTCCAACGCTGCAATGCGTGCCTCACGCTCGGCGATCATGCCATCATAGAGTTCGCGCCGGCCTTCCAGGCTTTGCAGACTCTCCTGAAAACGCGCGCCGCGTGCACGCCATTGACCCAGATCGAGCTCGGCCGCCTGCGAGCGGCGCAGCAGATCGGCGCGCTCGGCCTTGAGAGCCAGCAGCTCGGCGGTCTGTGATTCGTTGCGCGCCTGCAGCGCCTGGGCCTCGCCACGCGCCGTGATCAATTCATCGCGCAACCCCGTGCGTTGCGAGTTTGCCATCGCCAGTTCGGATTCGAATGCCGCCTGCCGTACCGCGAGCACGCTGTCGAAAGTGCTCTGGCGCGCGAGCAGATCGGAATCCAATTGCACAATCCGAGCCTCGAGCTCGGCAATGCGCCGATCGCGCTGGCCGACCTCGCGCTCGTAAACCGAGAGCTGTTCGCTCTTGCGGTTGAGCATTTGTTCAAGCTCGCGCAGATTGCCGGCAAGGCTTTGCAGATCGTGCTCGAGCTGACCGCGGCTTTCGCTGACCGACGCCAGATCGGAACGCAGCGCGCCGATCTCGGCTTCACGCAGACTGCGCTCGAGCGGCTCGGAATCCGCGCGCTGGCCGCGCGAGCGCTGCTGCGACAATGTCGGCAGGCTCTCGACCGTGGCGGTATCGTCGATGTTGGGAGCTCGCCAGGCATCGGTGGCCGACAGCGGATCGATGGCCGCGGCCATGCTCGGCGACAATTGCGGCAGCTCGGCGGTCTCTTCGAGATCGGCCGAGGGGGGAGCATTGGTTTTGGTATTCATGGACAAGCTATTTCTTCCTCGACACTCGGGGCCGCTCAGGCGAGCCCCAGGAATTCCCGTAATTGCGCTGCCTGTCGCTCGGGCTCGGCGGCGCCGTGAGCGCGCTCATCGGCGGCGCGAAGATCAATGACCAGCGACGGATGGCGCAAGCTGCGCGCCTCGGCGCGCACCGCCTCGGTGTCGGGCGAGAGCACCACGCGGCCGATCTGCGCCGCGCGCTGCTGCAGCATGGCGGCGGCGATCGCCACGCCACTGTCATGCGCGAGCAGATCGACGTGGCGTACATGCATCGAATCGAGAAAATCGCCCAGCGCCTCGGCGTAGCCGGCACTGGACAGAGGCTCGGGAGCGGCGTCCGATTCACCGCAGCCCGGCAGGTCCGGCGCATACACCGAGCGGTCGCGTCCCAGCGGCAACAGCAGCGGCGCGAAAAATCGTCCGGACCCCGGCGCACCCGGAATGCACAGCAGCGTGGTGGCCTCGTCGAAGCCGCCGCCGGCCGGTATTGCATAGTGCATATGCAACTGACCATAGCGGCAGTCGAAATAGGCACGGCGCAGCCGCGGCTCCATCGGTATGGGCCCTGTGACGCGACGGGCTTTGGTCATGGACGTAAAGCACCCCGTTGAGGCTGGAACGCCACGATTATTCCTCAACCTGTCGCGCCGCCCTGCGACCTATTACCCATCTTGCGCGACCGGCGCACCCGATTAATGACATAACTCGGTACGCCGCACTGCAACATCTGCCCTGGACGAGCCCGGCTGCGGGGGTTTCAGCCTTTCCAGGTACCTGCGCTCAGAACATGCCCGACGGATCGATCTCCCCAGGAGCCGCCTGCTGCGCGCGCGCGGCGATGAACTCGCCCGTGATCATGGCGTCGTAGCCCAGGCCCGGGCCGACCATGGGATACACGCCGGCCTCCGGGTCGATGATGACTTCGAGAAACGCCGGGCCTTTGAAGTTCAGGAACTCCTCGATCACGCCGGCCACGTCCTGTTTGCGATCCAGCCGCCGCGCCCACTGGAAACCATCGGCGCCAGCGGCCCGCACGAAGTCTTTTTTATGCAGCGACTTATCGCTGCCCGACAAGCGGCCCTTGAAGAACAGCTTCTGCCACTGCTTGACCATGCCATCGCCGAAATTGTTCAACACCACGATCTTGATCGGCAGGTCGTAGGTGGTGACGGTCTCCAGTTCGCCGATATTCATGCGAATGCTCGCGTCACCGTCGAAATCGATGACCAGCCGTCCCGGATGCGCGACCTGCGCACCGATGGCGGCGGGCAGGCCGAAGCCCATGGTGCCCATGCTGCCCGAAGTCAGCCATAGTCTCGGGCCGCGGAAATCGAACATCTGTGCCGCCCACATCTGATGCTGGCCGACGCCGGTGCTGATGATGGCCTCGCCGCGCGTGCGCCGGTTGATCTCCTCGATCACGTAGTGTGGCTGCACCAGCTCGCTGTCACGGTCGTAGTTCATCGCGTGCGCGCGCCGCAGCTCGGCCAGTTGCCGCTGCCACGGACCGAAGTCCGGTTTCGATTCGAGACGGCCACCGTAAGCCGTCAGTACCCGCAGCGCCTCGGGCAGCAGGCCGACATGGCTCCAGTGCGCACTCTTGACCTTGTTGATCTCGGCCTGATCGACGTCCAGGTGCGCGATGCGGCGCGCGTTGCTGGCGAATTTGAGCGGCACGCCGGCGACGCGATCATCGAAACGCGCGCCGACCGCAATCAGGAAATCGCAATCCTCGACCGCATAGTTGGCGAATGCAGCCCCGTGCATGCCGAGCATGCGCATCGACAGCGGATGGGTGGTATCGACGGCACCGATGCCCATCAGCGTGGTAACCACGGGGATACCCGTTTGCTGCACAAACTCGGCCAGCTGACTGGCCGCGCCGCCATTGATGACCCCGCCGCCGGCGTATATCAGCGGCCGCTGCGATTGCGCGAGCAGCTCGAAGAAGCTCGCGGCCGCGGCCTCGCTCAACAGGCTCGAAGTCAGCTCGCGCAAACGCTGCCGGTAGCCCGGAATCGCGAGCTTGCCTTGCCCAAGAAATACCCCGGCTGCGGTCTGAACGTCCTTGGGAATGTCGATGACCACCGGTCCCGGGCGGCCGGTGCGCGCGATCTCGAAAGCGGTACGCATGGTGGCTTCCAGCCGCGTCGCGTCGGTCACCAGAAACACATGCTTGGCGATCGAGCCCATCATGGAAGCCACCGGCGCCTCCTGGAAGGCATCGGTGCCGATGGAGGCGGTAGCGACCTGGCCGCAGATCACCACGATCGGTATCGAGTCGGCCATGCAGTCGCGCACCGGTGTCACGGTGTTGGTCGCGCCCGGACCCGAGGTCACCAGGCAGACCCCGACGCGGCCGCTGGCGCGCGCATAGCCCGCAGCCATGAAGCCCGCGCCCTGCTCGTTGGCCGGCACGATCAGCGGCACCTGCCGCCCGGCACAGCGCTTGCGCTCCTCGTTGAAGGTGAATACGGCATCGTAGGTCGGCAGGATGGCCCCGCCGCTGTAGCCAAAAATAGCCTCGGTGCCCTCATCTGCGATGACCTGGACGATCATCTGGGCGCCGGACATGGCCTTGCCCGCGAGCGGATGCGGCTCCGGACGCAATACTTTTGCGCTATCGCCCAGTGAGGTCATCGCTCGATTATGGCCGACGCGGCCTGCAATTGGCTATTCTGGGGCCATGCGGCACATCATCGCCATATTGCTCCAAAATGAGGCCGGCGCGCTCACGCGTGTGGCAGGCATGTTCTCCAGCCGCGGTTACAACATCGAGTCGCTGGCGGTGGCCACCACCGACGATCCGACCGTCTCGCGCCTGACGCTCGTGACCAGCGGCTCGGAAGCGGTCATCCTGCAGATCGCCAACCAGCTCAAGAAGCTCATCGACGTGGTCAGCGTCGAGGATATGACGCGCGGGGAACACATAGAACGCGAATTGGTGCTGATCAAGCTGCGCCTGGATGCGGCGCAGCGCGACACCGTGCGCGGTTATGTCATACGCACCGGCGGCCGGGTGCTCGATCCGTCCAGCGAATGCTTCATCGTCGAGTTGCTCGGCAGTGAGGCGGAAATCAACGGTTTCATGCGCGACCTGGCCACGCACACCGAGCTGATCGAGGTGGTGCGCAGCGGCGCCTTGGGAATCAGCCGCACTCAGCGCACACTCAGGCTGGTGGAGTGAGCCTCGGAATCAGCACCGAAGCGCCGATCGTGCGGCGCATCTCCAGATCGCGATGCGCCTGGGCGGCATCATCGAGGTCGTAACGCTGACCGATGGCCACGCGCAATTTACCGGCTTTGACCAGCGCGAACATCGAGCGCGCGGCGGCCTCGAGTTCCTCGTGTTTGGCGATGTAGTCGAACAGCGAAGGCCGCGTCAGGAATAGCGATCCGCGGCGTGCGAGTTCCAGCGGTGCGATCGCCGGCGCGGGGCCGGACGCATTGCCGAAGCTGACCATCATGCCGCGCGGGCGCAGACAGTCGAGCGAATCCATGAAGGAGTCCTTGCCCACCGAATCGTAGACCACGTCGGCCATATGGCCACGGGTATAGCTGCGAACCGAGGCGGCCATGTCATCACGACCGGCGACGAACACGCGGTGGCAGCCCTGGCGCTTGGCGATCGCCGCTTTAGCCTCGATGCCGACAATGCCCATGACACGCGCACCGAGTGCGCGCGCCCATTGCGACAGCAATGAGCCGGTGCCGCCAGCCGCGGCATGGATCAGGACATAGTCTCCGGCTTGCACGCGGTAGGTACGGCGCAACAGATATTCGGCCGTCAGCCCCTTGAGCATCAATGCCGCGGCCTGTTCATCGCTGATGGCGTTGGGCAGCTTGACCAGCCGCGCGGCGGCAATGTTGCGCTGCTCGCAGTACGCGCCGCTGGCCGCCTGCACGTAGGCCACACGCTGCCCGATCCGAAGGCCGCGCACGCCGCGGCCCAGCGCCATGACTACGCCGGCGCCCTCCCGGCCTGGGATCTCGGGCAGCGGCCTGGGATACAAGCCGCTGCGGTCATAGATGTCGATGAAATTGACGCCCACCGCGGTATGGCGCAGCCGCACTTCGCCGCGCGCCGGAGGCACCAGTTGCTGGCGCTCCCACTTGAGCACCTCGGCGCCGCCGTGCTCGTGGAAGACTATGGCGTTAGAGTGCGGCGTTGTCGGTCTCGCCGGTGCGAATACGAATCACGCGATTGATGTCGGTAATGAATATCTTGCCGTCGCCGACCTTGCCGGTCTTGGCGGCCTTCAGCACCGCCTCGACCACCTGATCGACCAGTTCGGTACGGACCGCGACTTCCACGCGCGTCTTGGGCACGAAGTCGACGACGTACTCTGCGCCTCGGTACAGCTCTGTATGTCCGCGTTGCCGGCCGAATCCCTTGACCTCGGTGACGGTCATGCCCGAGACGCCGATTTCGGACAAGGCCGCGCGCACATCATCGAGTTTGAAAGGTTTGATAATTGCCGTAACGAGTTTCATGCGAGAACTTCCGCCTCCATTCTTGTTCGATCGGCCGCTACCCCGCTTCTGAAGCAGTGCACCTTTCATGCCATGGCGCTGCCCTCCAAAACGAACGGCGCACAGCCTACCCTAGCACCAATTCAGAGCAAATTGATTAGGGCGGCGCCCGTTTGGTCCAGATTGGCTCAACGCAGCACCAACAGCAGATCCTTGGCATCCACCTGCATGGCCGGCTGCACCAGCACTTCGGCTACCTCGCCATCGATTTCGGCGCGCACTGCGGCCTCCATCTTCATGGCCTCCAGAGTCGTGACCACATCGCCGCGCGCGACACGCTGACCGACAGCGACGCTGATGCTGGCCACGGTGCCCGGCATGGGCGCGCCGATATGGCGCGGATTGCCGGCATCGACTTTGCGCGCCGGGGGCCGTTTTGGCTTCTGGCTGCGGTCGATCACGCGCACCGATCGCGGCTGTCCATTGAGCTCGAAGAACACGGTGCGCGTGCCGTCTTCGTGCGGCTCGCTTTGCGTCAGGTAGCGCACGATCAGGGTTTTGCCGCGCTCGAGATCGACGCTGATCTCCTGGCCGGCCTGCATGCCATAGAAGAACACCGGCGTGGGCAGAATCGCCACGTCGCTGAAGCGCCGACGGTCGGCGGCATATTCGGTGAACACGCTCGGATACATCAGGTAAGAGGCGAACTGCTGATCGGTCACCACTCGCGCGGCGCGCGCATTGGCCTCGATGCGCAACTGGGCGAAATCGGCCGGCGGCATTTCCTCGCCCGCACGCCGTTTGCGCGGCGCCGCGCCCTTGAGCACCTTGCGCTGCAGGCCTTGCGGAAAGCCGCCATAGGGCTGGCCGACGTCGCCGTGAAACAACCTGACCACCGATTCGGGAAAGGCGATCTGGGTGTCCGGGTCGAGCACCGCGGCGCGTGTAAGCCCGCTGCTCACCATCAGAATCGCCATGTCGCCGACCACTTTCGAAGTCGGCGTGACCTTGATGATATCGCCGAACATGTCGTTGACCTCGGCGTAGGTTCGCGCCACTTCGGGCCAGCGTGCATCCTCGATTCCAAGTGCGCGCGCCTGCTCGCGCAGGTTGGTGTACTGGCCGCCGGGCATGCCGTGCACATAGACCTCGGAGGCGCCGGCACGGTTGTCGCTCTCGAACGCGGCATAGCCCTTGCGCACCTGGCCCCAGTAGTGGGAGATGCTGCGGATGTGCTCGGTATCCAGCCCCGGATCGCGGGGTCCGTGACGCAGCGCTTCCGCAATCGAGCCCAGATTGGGCTGTGAAGTCAGGCCGCTCATCGAATCCATGGCCGCATCGACCGCATCGGCGCCGGCGGCAATAGCCGCGAACACACTGGCGGCGGCGATGCCGCTGGTGTCGTGGGTATGAAAGTGCACCGGCAGCCCGGTGTCGTCCTTGAGCGCTTTGATCAGATCGTAGGCCGCGCGCGGCTGACACAGCCCGGCCATGTCCTTGATCCCAAGGACATGGCTACCCGCGGCCTTGAGCTCGCGTGCAATCCTGAGGTAATAATCCAGCGTGTACTTGCGCTCGCCTGGATTGCTCAAGTTACCGCTGTAGCAGATCGCCGCCTCGCACAACTTGCCCGTGTCGAGCACGGCATCGATGGCCACGCGCATGTTCTCGACCCAGTTCAGTGAATCGAACACCCGGAACACATCGATGCCGGCCGCGGCCGACTGCTGCACGAAGTAGCGCACCACGTTGTCGGGATAATTGGTGTAGCCGACCGCATTGGCCGAACGCAGCAGCATCTGCAGCAGCAGGTTCGGCATGGCTTCGCGCAACTGCGCCAGCCGTTCCCACGGATCTTCCTTGAGAAAGCGCATGGCCACGTCAAAGGTCGCGCCGCCCCAGCACTCCACCGAGAACAGCTGCGGCAGCAGCGCGGCGTAAGCCGGAGCGATGGCCGCCATATCGATGGTGCGCATGCGCGTGGCCAGCAGCGACTGATGCGCGTCGCGCATGGTGGTGTCGGTCAGCAGCACCCGCTGCTGGGCGCACATCCATTGCGCGAAGCGCTCGGGGCCCAGTTCCTCCAGACGCTGCCTGCAGCCCGCCGGCGCACTGTCGGCCGATGCCAGCGGCGGCAGGCGAGGCGGCCGCACCGACACCAGGCGCTCGGGCACGGCTCGGCCGGTAACTTCGGCATTGCCGTTGACCACGGTTTCCGCAAGATAAGTCAGTATGCGTGTGGCGCGATCACGCCGTGCCGGCGCTGCGAACAGCTCCGGCGTCTCGTCGATGAAACGCGTGGTGTACTGCGCCTGCGCAAAACGCGGGTGGGTGATGATCTGATCGAGAAAGCGCAGGTTGGTGGCCACGCCGCGTACACGGAACTCCCACAACGCACGGTGCATGCGCGCGATCGTCTCCTCCGGTGTCGCCGCCCAGGTCGTGACCTTGACCAGCAGCGAATCGTAGGAGCGCGTGATCAGGGCACCGGCGTAGGCGGTGCCGGCGTCGAGCCGCACGCCGAATCCCGCGGGACTGCGGTAGGCGGTCATGCGGCCGTAATCGGGCACGAAATTGTTGTTCGGATCCTCGGTGGTGACCCGGCATTGCAGCGCGTGCGAGACCAGATGGATGTCGGCCTGCGGCGGCACGCCGCTGCCGTCCTCGCCAATACGCGCGCCGTCGGCGATGCGAATCTGCGCCTTCACCAGGTCGATGCCGGTGGCGCACTCGGTTACCGTGTGCTCGACCTGGATTCGCGGATTGACTTCGATAAAGTAGAACGCGCCGCTGTCGGCGTCCTGCAGGAACTCGACCGTGCCGGCGTTGCAGTAGTGCGCGGCACGGCCGATCTTGAGGGCCGCTTCGCACAGCCCCGCACGTTCCTCATCGCTCAGGAACACCGCCGGGGCTCGTTCCACCACCTTCTGATTGCGCCGCTGCACGGTGCAATCGCGTTCAAACAGATGCACCAGATTGCCATGGGTGTCGCCGAGGATCTGCACCTCGATGTGGCGCGCGCGGCGCACCAGCTTCTCGAGATAGACCTCGTCGTTGCCAAAGGCCGCCTTGGCCTCGCGGCGCGCGACTGGCAGCAGCTCGGCCAGCTGCGCGTCGCTTTCGATCACGCGCATGCCGCGGCCGCCGCCGCCCCAACTGGCCTTGAGCATGACCGGATAGCCAACCTGCTGCGCCAGCGCCATGCATTGGGCCAGCTCGTCGGGCAACGGCGGCGTCGCAGGCATGACCGCAACGCCGGCCGAGACCGCCAGGTGCCGGGCGGCGATCTTGTTGCCCAGCACTCGCATGGTGGTCGCGCTCGGGCCGACAAAAATGAACCCGGCCGCCGTGCATTGCTCGGCAAAATCAGGGTTCTCGGCCAGGAACCCGTAGCCCGGGTGGATGGCATCGACGTGCGCTTCGCGCGCGATGCGCAGCATTTCCGCGATGTCGAGGTAGGCTTCGATCGCGCCCTTGCCCTCGCCGACCAGGTAGGCCTCGTCGGCCTTGGTCCGATGCAGACCGAAGCGGTCTTCCTGCGAGTAGACGGCAATCGTGCCAACGCTGAGTTCATTCGCCGCGCGCATCACGCGAATGGCGATCTCGCCGCGATTGGCGATCAGCAGCCGGCGAATCCTATGGAGCACTGGAACCTCGAGGGCAGGAGGTGCTTGCGATTCTAGTCGGCCAGATATGAGGCTAGATAGTCCTCGAAGCTGCCGCGCCGCGCCGCCTCGATCGCCGCGTACTCCTCAAGCGACTGCTGCACTTCCTGTTCGAACTCGCGTGCGCGTTCGGGTGAGCATGGCAGGGCCTGCAGACAGAACTGCTTATGATCGCGGGAGAAGCGCAGCGCCAGGGCCGCAAAGCCTTCGCCTTTGTCGCGCAGCTCGCGCAGCAGTCGCGCCGAGGGGGTGTGCTCGACGTCCTCGAGCTTCAATCTCTGTTCGTGCAGCGCGGCCAGGTACGGCCGTTGCGGGTGCGCGCTGTCGAGCAGCTCGCAGATCCCCTGCATCGAGTCGAACAACTCGGCGATCCAGCTGCGCATGGACACAGCGCGCCCGTCACGTTCCAGCGTCAGTCCCGGTTCGCGCCCGCGCCGGGCAACCAGCAGGTGGTTGCGCTCGATCGCCTCCTCTTCGTCATTGTCGATCGGCGCACTGGACTTGAACAGCAGCAGGATCAGCAGCGCCTCGAGGAAGTGCAGTTTGCGCACATTGGTGCCGACCGGATCGAAGGCGCTGTTGTCCAGTGCGCGCACTTCGATGTATTCGACCCCGGCACGCGCGAGCGCGCCGGTGGTGCGCTCGCCGGCGCGCGGCGTGCGCTTGGGCCGTATGTAGCTGTAGTACTCATTCTCGATCTGCAGCGCATTGCCGGAGAGCTGCTGATACTGGTGATCGCGCTTGACGCCGAGCGCCGCGAATGGCGCGTGCGGCGCGCGGATCGCGCGCCGCAGATCGTGCAGGTATTCCTCGAGGCTGTTGACCGACACCGAGACCGCGGCCTGATTGCGGTTGCGATAGCCGATGTCGCTCATGCGCAGCGAGGTGGCGTACGGCCCGATCAGCGTGTCGGCGCCGAGCGCCTCGAGACCGCTGTCGTCGCGACCCTGCAGAAACGACCGGCACAGGGCCGGCGACACCCCGAACAGGTACGACACGATCCAGCCATGGCGGCGATAATTGCGCAGCAGATCGAAGTAGCGCGCGCTCTGGAATGGCTGGCCGGTCTCGTGGCTCTGGCACAGCTGCGCGTACAGGGGCCAGAACGGCACCGGCAGCGAGTAATTGAAATGCACGCCGGAAATCGCCTGCATCATGCCGCCATAGCGCACCTTGAGCCCGTGCCGGTAGATGTACTTCAAGCGGCCCTGATGCGAGCTGCCGTAGTTTGCGATCGGCACCTCGTCGTCGTTGCGGATCTCGCCGGGCATCGAGGTCGCCCACAGCAGCTCATCGCCGAGGCGCTGGTAGACAAACTGGTGCAGATCGCGCAGGTAATCGAGCAGCGCGGCATTGTCGGGGAAGGTAGGCGTCACCAGTTCGGTCAGCGCCTCGGAGTAGTCGGTGGTGATGTGCGGATTGGTCAGCGCCGAGCCGAGCGCGGCCGGGTGCGGCGTCTGCGCGATGCGCCCGTCGGCAGTCACGCGCAGCGATTCGCGCTCCAGCCCCCGCCGGCCGCGCGCCAGCAGCTGCTGCTCGCGGCTGTTGCTGAGGCCAGCCAGCCGGCGCTCGAATACGCGATCGACGCCAGAAGCGCTCATCCATCCTCCACCTGTACCTGCGGGCGTGGCATCCTATCAGCCTCGTTGAAGAAAGAGAGCGCAGGGGCGCCGGAGACAATATGTTGATTGGCAACAATACTCAGCGCGTCGCCATCCTCGGCGGCGTACGCACACCGTTCGCGCGTTCGCATACCGCCTACGCCGGTACCGACAACCAGGAGCTGCTGACCGCGGCCCTGCGTGCACTGGTCGAACGATTCCATCTGCAGGGTCAGCGGCTCGGCGACGTAATCGCCGGGGCGGTCATCAAGCATCCCAAGGACTACAACCTGACGCGTGAGTCACTGCTGTCCACGGGCCTGGATCCGCAGACCCCCGGACTGGACGTGCAGCGTGCCTGCGGCACCAGTCTCGAGGCGGCCATCCTGATCGGCAACAAAATCGCGCTGGGTCAGATCGAGGTCGGCATTGCGGCCGGCGTCGATGATCTCAGCGATCCTCCCGTGGTCTATCCCAAATCCTATCAACAGCGGCTGCTCGCGAGTTTTCGCGGCCGCAGCTTCGGCCAGCGCCTGCGGCCCTGGCTGGGCATCAAACGCGCGGATCTGAAACCGGTGTTGCCGGCCGTGGTCGAGCCACGCACGGGCCTGTCGATGGGTCAGAGCTGCGAGCTCATGGTCAAGACCTGGAAGATCACTCGCGAACAGCAGGACCAGGTTGCCTATGACAGCCACGTCAAGGCCGCGGCCGCCTGGAGCGCTGGTTTCTACGACGACCTGGTGGTGCCGTTCCATGACCTTAAAAGCGACAACAACATCCGCGCCGACGCCTCGCTCGAGCGGCTGGCCAAGCTCAAACCGGTGTACGATCTGAGCGGGTCCGGCAGCCTGACGGCCGGCAACAGCACACCGCTGACGGACGGCTCCGCGGCATTGCTGCTGTCCTCGGAAAAGTGGGCCACCGCACACGGTCTGCCGGTGCTCGCCTATCTGCGCGCAGGCAAAACCTGGGCGGTGGATTTCGCCAGCGGCAAGGAGGGCCTGCTGATGGCCCCGGCCTATGCCGTTTCAGCCATTCTGCGCGACACCGGCCTCAACCTGCAGGACTTCGACTACTACGAGATCCACGAGGCTTTCGCGGCCGTGCCGTTATGCCTGCTCAAGGCCTGGGAGTCGGCCGAGTACTGCCGTGATCGGCTCGGGCGCGATGCGGCGATGGGTGCGATCGACACCACCAAGCTCAATGTCAAAGGCGGCAGCGTCGCGATCGGACACCCGTTCGCGGCCACCGGAGCTCGCATTCTGGGCACGCTGGCCAAAGTGCTGGCCGACGACGCCAAGGCCACACGCGCTCTGGCCTCGGCCTGCACCGCCGGGGGCATGGGCGTGACGGCCATACTGGAGCGTGCATGAGTCAGTATGAAACGTTGATGGCGCGCGACGGCCACACGTTCAACACCTATATCGCCAAACCGAGCGGCAATGCGCGTGGCGCTGTGGTGGTGGTGCAGGAGATATTCGGCCTGTCGCCGTATGTGTGCCGTCAGGCCGACGGCTTCGCGCAGCTCGGTTATCTGGCGGTCGCGCCGTCACTGTTCGACCGCGTCGCGCGCTCGGTGGTGCTGGGTTACTCCCCGCCCGAGATCGAACAGGGCATGGGTTACCGCAAACAAATCCCGACACAGAAGGCGGTGCTGGATATTGCCGCGGCCGCGGCGATCTGCCGCCATGCGGGCAAGGTGGCCGTGATCGGCTTTTGCTGGGGTGGCCGCCTGGCCTGGGCCGCCGCCGCCGAAGTGCCGTTTGGCGCCGCGGTCTGCTACTACGGCGGCGGCATCGTCGAGGAACTGCCCAAGACGCCCAAGTGCCCGACCATGCTGCATTTTGGCGAGCGCGATAAATCAATCCCGCTCAGCGATGTCGAGCGCACCCGCGAGGCCTATCCGGGCGGCACCTACCACATCTATGCCGCCGGCCATGGCTTCGCCAACGACGAGCGGCCGCAGAACTACGATGCCGAGGCCACCGCCCTGGCGCGCGAGCGTACCGTCGCGTTCCTGGCGCAGAATATAGGCTGACCGCCAGCTCATGCCGAGCGCGGTTGCTGCACTGATTGTAAATACCGGCACGCCGCAGGCGCCGCGCAGCGCGGCGGTGCGCTCTTTCCTGCGCCGGTTCCTGTCCGATCCGCGCGTGATCGAGCTGCCGCGGGCGCTATGGCTGCCGCTGCTCTACGGCCTGGTGCTGCCGCTGCGGGCGCCGCGCAGTGCCCGCAAGTACCGCGAGATCTGGCGCGAGCAAGGCTCACCACTGCTGCTCAACACCTCGCGCCTGCGCGAGGGGCTGGCGCGTGAGCTGGGCAACGCGCGCGGCGCCTTTCGGGTCGAACAGGCGTTTCTGTACTCCCCGCCCTATGTGCCCGAGGTACTGAGCGCCTTGCGCAGCGCCGGAGTCCGGCGCCTGATCGTGCTGCCGTTGTATCCACAGAGCAGCGGCAGCACCACCGGGGCGGTCTACGATCAAGTGGCCGAGGGTCTGCGCGCCTGGCGCGACATGCCGGAACTGCGCGTTATCGCCAGCTACTGCAGTGAGCCTGATTACATCGGCGCACTGGCCGGCAGCCTCAGGGAGCACTGGAGCACGCACGGCCGCAACGGCCACCTGCTGATGTCCTTTCATGGCATCCCGCAAGCCTACGTGGTGCGCGGCGATCGCTACGACGAGCAGTGTCACAGCACCGCGGCGCAGCTGGCCGCGGCGCTGGATCTGCAGCCGCAGGACTGGAGCCTGAGCTTTCAATCAAGGTTCGGCGCCAATCGCTGGCTCACGCCGGCCACGGATCTGACCCTGGCCGAGCTGCCGCGCCGCGGGCAGCGCGCCGTCAGCGTGATCTGCCCCGGCTTTGCCGCCGACTGCCTCGAGACCCTCGAGGAGATTGCGCTGCGCGGACGTGAGATTTTCCTGGCCGCCGGCGGCGAGCGCTTCGACTATGTCAGTGCACTGAACGCCCGCACCGATCACGCGCGCGCGTTGGCGGGCGTGATTCTGCGCGCTACCGGCGATTGGGCCTGAAGCGCGAGCCTGCGATGTTCGGCCGCTTCCTCGAACTTGCGATCGCCACCGAGGACATTGCCGCATCGGTGCAGTTCTACGAGCGCCTCGGGTTCGCGCAGCTGTTGACCAGCGATGCCTGGCCGCACCGCTACGGGGTACTCAGCGACGGCCGCATCCACCTGGGCCTGCACGAACGCGCGCTGCCCTCACCGTCGGTGTGTTTTGTGCTGCCCGAGCTGGTGCAGGCGCGCGCTAGGCTGACCGCGGCACATATGGACCCGGAATTTGCGCGTCTGGGCGAGGAGCAATTGCATGAACTGCGGTTGCGCGATCCGGCCGGGCACGCCGTCACCTTGCTCGAGGCGCGCACCTATTCCCCGGGCGCACCGCCCGCAAACGGCGAATCGTTGTGCGGATATTTTTCGCACCTGAGCCTGCCGGAAGCGGACTTCGAACTCGCGCGCAGTTTCTGGGAACGCGGCGGTTTTGTTGCCTTATCCGAGCTCGATGAACCCTACCCGCATCTGCCGTTGACCAGCGACCGGCTGGATCTGGCGTTTCATCGGCGCCGAACCTTCGACGCGCCGCTGCTGGTGTTCGAATGCGCGGACCTGGCTCGGCGGCGCGAGCGGTTGCAGGACCTCGGCGTGCCGCTGTCGAGTGAGTTACCCCGCGGCGTCGAAGATTCCGACAGCGTCCTGATCGAAGCGCCCGAAGGCACGCTGCTATGGATGGTCGCTATCGCTGCCTGAGTCCGAGCGCTGCGCGAGCAGGCTATAGCGGATATGAATGGTCTCGGCCACGCGCAGCGCGCCCAGACCGACACTGTATGGCGTAAGCCCGAGCTGCGCGTGGGTCAGATCGAACTCGCCGCTGGCGCTCAACTCATCCGCCGTGGCTACCAGCGCCACCGGCACCTCAAGACTGCAGTCGTGATCGCGCACCGTGATGTGCAGCGTCACCAGCCAATGCTCACCCTCTGCGCGCAGCGGCCCGGATGCCAGGCGGATGAGCGGAAATCGGGTCGCATCCAGCAACTTCTCGCCGAGCATATGCCCGCGGGTACCATCGATGCTGGCGGCGTCGACCGTGGCATTGAAATCCTCGCCCTGCTGCGCGCGCAGCGACGGCTCATCAATGGTGATCCCGGCGACCGGAAATTGCAGCCGGAAGCTGGTCTGCGAGGTATCCGCCGGCATGGTGACATCCCCCGCCAGCGCATGCACCGACAGCACATGATTGTGTCCCAGTTTGGCCATGGGGCCGTCGCGGTACACCAGGATCAGCACCTGCGAGCGCTCGGCATTGATGCGGTAGTGCTTGATGATCTCGGGCACTACGGTCACCGGCGGCGGCGGCGCGGGCGGCGGCGCGACCTGCGGCGGCGGCACCGTCCGGCAGGCCGCGAGCACCAGCGCGCCCGCCAGCATGGTCCACGCGGCGACCCTCATCGTGCGGTGCGGGCGCGAGCGCGCTTGCGAGCCGGCTTGGCTACGGTCTTTTTCGATGATGGCCTTTTCGTCGCGGTCTTTTTCGCTGCTTGCTTGCGCCTGACTACGCTCTTCTTGGCTACCGCGGATCTCCTGACCGCCGCTCGTTTGACAACCCCGGGCGTGCGCGCGGGTTCCTCGCCGCGCAGCTGCGCGACGATGGCCGGATTTTCCAGCGTTGAGATATCCTGCGAAATCTCCTCGCCGCGCGCGATCGAGCGCAACAGCCGGCGCATGATCTTGCCCGAGCGCGTCTTGGGCAGGCTGTCGGTGAAGCGAATGTCATCGGGCTTGGCGATCGGGCTCAGCTGCTTTGCGACCCATTGGCGCAGCTGCTCGATCAATGCTGCGCTATCCGAAGTCGGCCGCGCGCCGCGGCAGACCACATAGGCGAACACCGACTCGCCCTTGATCTCGTGCGGACGTCCGACTACCGCAGCTTCGGCAACCCGCGGGTGCGCCACCAGCGCCGATTCGATTTCCATGGTTCCGAGCCGGTGTCCGGCCACATTCAGTACATCGTCGATGCGTCCGACTATCCAGAAATAACCGTCGGCATCGCGATTCGCGCCGTCACCGGCGACGTAGAAGCGCCCCTGAAATTTACTCCAGTAGGTGTTCAGATAGCGCTCGTTGTCGCCCCAGATGGTTCGCGCCAGGGAAGGCCAGGGCTTGCGGATGACCAGATAACCGCCGGCGCCGGGCCGCTGCACCGATTGCCCCTGGTCGTCGACGATGTCGGCGAATATGCCTGGCAGCGGCTGGGTGCAGGATCCGGGTTTGGTGACTGTGACGCCGGGCAACGGTGCAATCATGATGGCGCCGGTCTCGGTCTGCCACCAGGTATCGACGATCGGGCAGCGTTCGCGCCCGATCACGCGGTGGTACCACATCCAGGCTTCGGGATTGATCGGCTCGCCGACACTGCCGAGCAGGCGAATCCGCGACAGATCGTGCTGCGCCGGAAACTCGTCGCCGAGTTTCATGAGCGCGCGAATCGCGGTCGGTGCAGTATAGAAAATGCTGACCGCATGCGCGGCGCACATCTTCCAGAAACGCCCGGCGTCGGGATAGGTCGGTGCACCTTCGTAGATAAAAACGGTCGCGCCAGCCGCGAGCGGACCGTAGGCGACGTAGCTGTGGCCGGTCACCCAGCCGACATCGGCGGTGCACCAGAACACGTCGTCCTCGCGCAAATCGAACACCCACTCGAAACTGAGCTTGGCATTGAGCAGGTAACCGGCGCTCGAATGCTGAATGCCCTTGGGTTTGCCGGTGGAGCCTGAGGTGTAGAGCAGATACAACGGATGTTCCGCACCCACCCACTCCGGTTCGCACTGCGGCGAGGCGTTTTCGATCAGCTCATGCCACCAGCGGTCGCGCTGGCCGAACATGTTGACACTGGTGCCCGTGCGTCGCAGCACCACCACCGCAGTGACGGTAGGACAGCCCTCGGACAGCGCCTGGTCGACCGCGCTCTTCAAGGCCACGGCCTGGCCGCCGCGCCAGCCGCCATCGGCCGTGATCACCAGCGTCGCGCCGGCATCTTCAATGCGATCGCGCAGCGAAATGGCCGAAAAACCGCCGAACACCACCGAGTGGATGGCACCGATACGGGCACAGGCCTGCATCGCGATAATGGCCTCGGGCACCATGGGCATATAGATGACGATGCGATCGCCGCGTTTCGCGCCCAGACCTTTGAGCACATTGGCGAAGCGGCACACCTGCTCATGCAGCTCGCGGTAACTCAAGGTGCGCGTGTCGCCGGGCTCGCCCTCGAACACGATCGCGCGCTTCTGGCCGCGCGTGGCCAGATGCGCATCCAGGCAGTTCGCCGATACATTGAGTTCGCCGTCCTCGAACCAGCGGTAGTTCGGCGCCTGCGACTCATCCAGCGTGCGCGTGAACGGCCGATGCCACTGCAGATGGGCTCGGGCCAGATCGGCCCAGAAGCCGACATAATCCTCATCGGCGCGGCGGCGCAGTGCGTCCAGATCCTTGGCTTTGAGGCGCGCCCGGGCAGCGAAGCGTGCCGGAGGTGCAAAACTGCGCACCTCATTGAGCGCCGATTCGATGTGTTTGCCTTTCTTGTGCGCTTTCACGGCAGCCCCCACCCCATTATTCGACGGCCCATCTGATAGTAAGGATACATGCCAGAGGACCGGTTGCGCGCTAGAATCATGCGCTCGGAACTATTGCAGCCACGGCCACAACAAGAGGGGTTTCCGATGAGTCATTCCGTTTCACGCCGCGATGCCTTGAAGCAAGTCATGCTGCTGTTGGGCGCAGCCGCCGCCGTGCGCCCGGGCCAGAGCGCCCACGCCGCCGCCGACCTGCCTCACCTGGATGCGTCAGATCCGAATGCGAAGGCGCTCGGCTATCACGATAACGCCAAGAGCGTCGATGCCAAGGCCTTCCCGGTCTATACGCCCGGATCGGCCTGTAACAATTGCCTGCAGTACCAGGGCACCGCCGGACAACCGTATGGCCCCTGCAGCATCTTCGCCGGCAAGGCCGTGAATGCCAACGGCTGGTGCCAGGTGTACGTCAAGAAGCCCTGATCACAGTACTACCACCGCCGGCGGCAGACTCAGACGCTCCGCCTGGCGGCGCAGCAGGTTGCCGAACCCGTGGCCGCTGCAGAACGCTTCGATCTGTGCCAGGTCCGGTGCGCGGCGTTGCAGATCCGCATGCCGGGCATCCATGGGCACATCGCAGACGATGCGCGTCAGAGAGCGCGCCAGATAGGCGGCCGCGCGGTGCGCCAGCAGACGCGCGGGCAGTGAGGCGGCGCCGCGCAGGGGCAAGCGCGCGATCGCATCGAGCTGCTCGAACAGCTGATCGATCGAGGCACAGTGCATCATGAGCGCCGCCGCGGTCTTCGCTCCGACGCCGGGCACACCCGGTACGTTGTCGACGCTGTCGCCGCGCAGGGCCAGATAGTCGGCCATGCGCTCGGGCTGGGCGCCAAAGCGGGTGGCGATGTCCTGGTAACGGTATTCGACGGCCTCGCTGTAGTCCCAGAACACATCCCCGGGCCCGATCAACTGCGCCAGATCCTTATCGCGCGACACCACGGTCACGCACAGACCCTCGGCACGGCACAGCACCGCCAGCGTGCCGATCAGATCGTCGGCCTCGTAGGTCTCGTCGGCGAATTCGGCCACTCCCATGTGGCGACAGTATTCGCGGCACAGCTCAAACTGCCGCGCGAGCATGGGCGGTGCCGGCTCGCGATTGGCTTTGTAGGCCGGATACAGCTGGTTGCGGAAGCCGCGGCCGTGGCTGGCGTCGAAGGCCACCGCCACATAGCGCGGCTGCTTGCGTTCCAGCAGGTCGCTCAGGAAACGCGCGAATCCGTACAACGCCTGCGTCGGCTGTCCCTGGGCATCGGCAAGATCGGGCGGCAGCGAATACCAGGCCCGGAAGATGTATACCGAAGCATCGATCAGGTAGACCACGGAAGGCGGCGCCCTCAGGCGCGCCAGCGCGCAATGCGATCGTGCAGCGGGCTGTGGCGCGGAAAATGCGCCAGCAGGTATTGCATCTGATCGGCCAGCACGCGCCGGCCCTTCAGAAAGATATATTCCGCATAGGTCGGCGTGAACGGCACCGCAATCAGCTGCATT
>Ga0302324_100005041_pt1 | contig 28989 bp, 28 predicted proteins | sample Palsa_T0_1_FD_201949 | JGI IMG/M metagenome (GOLD analysis project Ga0302324, IMG submission 201949) | Peat permafrost microbial communities from Stordalen Mire near Abisko, Sweden - Palsa_T0_1 | ecosystem: Environmental > Terrestrial > Soil > Palsa > Peat permafrost | place: Sweden: Abisko...
CTTGCTCCGCACGGGCGCCGGGCGTTTCCGTGTGCTTGCTGTGAGCGTCTCCCCTCGCGCCAGGAGTGTCACGCTCTGGCTCAGTGCATCTACGGATGAAAAGTCAAGGGTTGCGCGAACATTTCTTGGGGATTTCTGAGGCGCGGGTTCACGCTCGAGGCGGCGCTTGGCGGCACAGCGATCGCACAGCGCCCGGAGGGGTGTGCATATGGTCTGTACTTGGCCGTTTGTGCCGGCGGGCGTGTGCTGATGCAGGGGGGAGCCTCGGCGGCGGGGGTAGCGCCGGGTGCTTCGGAGTGGAATGATTTGCGGTGGTGCGGGTGACTGACGTAGCGAAGCGCAGGCGTCAGGGGCTTGTGGCCTGCCGCGCGGCTTTGCCCTCTTTGGGCTTTTGAGATGCGCGCCCCGGTGTCGCGCCCGCACCACCCTTTGGTGCCGTTGTGCGCCAGTCATCGATCAGGCGCCGGTAGGCGAGCTCGGCCTGGTGTTGAAGCTCGCGCTCGGCCGCGCGCTGACTCGCATTAGCGCCGCTGACGGGCGCCCCTTTCTTCCGGCCGCGAGGCAGCTGCGGCGCGCCAGCGGCCAGTTCCAGCCGGCGGGTCTTTTGCCGCGTCAGCGAGGGTCGCGCGAACGCGTAGTCCTGGTCCTTGCTCAGCAGATGCCAGCACAGCACGACGAGCTTGCGCGCGACCGCGACCGCAGCGATCTGCGCGCCGCGACGCGCCCTGACTCGCTCCCCGAACGCCCTGAGCGGTCCGGGGCTTCGGATCGATATCCACGCGGCCTCGACCAGCATCGAGCGGGCCTGCGGATCCCCGCGCTTTGAGATGTGCCCATAGCGAGCGGGCTCAGACCCGGACTGGCGGACCTTCGGGTCAAGGCCCAAGTATGCGACGAGCTGCCCGGCGCTTGGGAAGCGCGTGATGTCCCCGACCGCGGCGATCACCGCCGCGGCAGTCCCGACGTCGACACCGGGGATCGTCAGCAGCCGCTGGAAGCCGGGGAACGCGAGCGACTGCCGCGCGATCTCCCGGTCCAGTGCCGCGATCTCCTCGCCGAGGAAGTCGATGTGCCGCAGGCAGCTTGCGACGGTCTCGGCCTCCTCACCGGGCAGCTCCTGTTCTGTGAGCCACACCCGGCCCTTCTTCCCGAACAGGTCGCTGACCGGAGGGCGGCCGAGCAGGCAGCGCGCGAGGACCGCGTGCACCTCGTTCTTCACACGGGTCCGGGCCCTCACCAGCCCAGCACGTCGAGCGACGCGCCGACGCAGCGAGCTCGTCGCCTCGTCGGGCACCCACACCGCCTTGAGCATCCCGGCCGACAGGAGCTTGGCGAGCATCGCCGCGTCAAAGCGATCGGACTTCACACGCGCGTGAGAGATCGCGCGCGTCTCGGCGGCATTGCACACCACCACCCCGCCGACGTCGCTCTCTTCCAACAGCCGGGCGATCATCATCGCGCCGCAACTCGCCTCCAACACCACCTGATCGCTGCCGTTCAAGCCGGCCGCGAACTCCCGAATCGCCTCCGGGGTCGAATCGATCCGTCCGACCCGAGAGACCTTCCCATCCTGCACGACCGCGACCTCGCAGAAATCGAGGTGCACATCCAAACCGAAAAACCGCACGGCACGCTCCCTTCACCAGCTGGATCTATGAAATGGAAGGCACCGCGGGCAGCGACAACTACGGATACGGGCTCTCAGCCCACCCGGGTGAGTCGCAGGGGCGACCATCTAGTCATTGACGGGCTCACAGCCCAAATGCACGGCGGCCTGCCCACAAGCGTCCTTCCCACGAGCCCCTGTCCCGATCAAACGACCCTACGATCGCCACCGGACAAAAGGCCCAAGCCGCATTTCATACCCGTAGTCTGTGCTGGAGGGGAGCGGAGCGAAGCGAGGGTGTGTCGGGACGGTCGGTGTCGCAGGTGGGACGCCGACGCTGGCGGCGACTGCCGCGCGACCGGGAGCAGATCGGGCGCTGTCGAAGCATCGTTGAAGCAGAAGGAGCGCGGGGGCTGTCGCTCGGCCGGAGCCGGCGTTCGTGAATTCGTTGGCCGGTTCGCGGGGTTTGGGGTCATTTACCCAGAGGCTCCACACCTCTGCCCAGAGTCGATGAACACGATCCCCACACGCATCTCGACCCGGCCTCGGCTGACGCGCGAGGACGTTCTCGACGGCCGCGATGTCGCCGAGCTGCTGCACCTGCCGGTCTCGACCGTGCTCGAATACGCACGGCGCGGGCTGCTGCCCGGACATAAGCTCGGCCGGCGCTGGATCTTCCTGCGCGACGAGATCGAGGCGGCGGTGCGAAGCCGACCGGGGGACAGGTCGGCGGCGTGAGCTGCCGAGAAGGCCATGCCCCTGGCCCTGCGCGGCGAAGCTGGGCGTTGGTGGGCGGGATCGTCGTCGGGCGAGGGGCCGCGCCCTGCGCAGCGGCGTGGCCCCTCTCTTCGCGTTCGTCAGATGACCTGGCCGACGAGCTGGCGCGTTGCGTCCACGACCAAAGCAGGAGCGAGCCGGGAGGCGGACGGACGAGTGCGTTTCGTCCGATGCGGGGGCGAGGCCGGTTACCTCCAGTGCTCCTGCTTCCCGTGCAAGGTATGGAAGCCGCCGCGTTCGGTGTGGTGTGGGCTGAGTTCGTCAGCCTTTATCGTGGATCGTGATGGCGTAGCCGTCCGGGTCTCTGAGCGTGAACGTCCGGCCGAAGGGGCCATCGATCGGCTCGGTCAGGATCGTCACGTCGTGCTGGGCGAGTTGGTCGTGAAGGGCTTGGGCGTCGTCGGCCCGCAGCCATAGCGCCACGCCGAGGCCGGGCTGTCCACGATCGAGATCGGTTCCGGGCAGCGGGTCTCTGAGGGCAAACGCGATTGGCTGCGTGGCGAACACGACGGCGTGCGGGGGTCCGGGTGCGCGCGTGAGCCCCAGCTCACGTTCATAGAACTCGGCGGCACGCTCGATGTCGCGGACTTGGAGGGCAATGAAATCGGGGCCGATAACGGTAGACAAGGGCGATCCTTCCTTTGGCGTTGTCAAGGTCTTGACGAAGCATACTATGTCAAGATCTTGACGTGCCGCAAGTCGATATCGATCAATCCGTGGGCTACGCCCTCAAGCGTGCCCAACACGCCCTGCACTCGACGATGGACGCAGAGCTGCGCGACTACGGACTCAGCGTGTCGCAGTACGCCTGTCTTGAGATCCTCGCGGCGCGTCCGCGCATCTCAAACGCAGACCTGGCGCGCGACGCGTTCGTCAGCCGACAAGCGATGCACCAGCTCCTCACCGGCCTACAAGCGAGCGGACTCGTGAGCGCCGTCGGGGAAGGCCGCAGCCAACGCTACGCCCTCACGGCCGAGGGGCGCACCTGCCTACGCAAGGCTTCCTCGACCGTCACAGCAATCGAGCAACGCATGATCGCGACGCTCAGTGGCGCCGAGCGCGAGCAGCTGCACCGCCAACTAAGCATCTGCGCGACCGCGCTCGGCCCGCCCGAACAGACGTACTGGGTGAGCACGATCAGCCGAGACCACGTGCAGCTGAGCGTAAAGGGCGGATTCACCCAGGCAGGCCACGGCAAGTCTTCCGGGCTCAAGCGCCTGAAGGCTGATGACTGGCTGGTCTACTACTCGCCCAAGACGGGCCTGCGAGACGGCGAGCCGGTGCAGGCCTTCACGGGAATAGGTCGGGTCGTCGACGAAGAGCTCTACCAGGTGGAACAGGCGCCGGGGTTCACACCATGGCGGCGCAACATCGAGTTCGTCAAGAGCATTGAGGCACCGATTAGACCGCTGATCGACCAGCTCAGCTTCATCAAGGACAAGCGCCGCTGGGGGAACATGTTCCGGTTCGGCCTATTCGAGATCCCACAAGATGACTTCGCGGTGATCTCACGGGCGATGACAGTCAGGAACCCGAGTCGCCGCCGTACCGCAAAACGTTCATGATCCTGCCAACGGGCAACCGGGTGGCCGAGGAGCAGGACTTACCTCCCGGATGGACCTCAGATCCGCCAGGAGCGGGGTTCCAACCATTGCCCTCTCGTCGGCAACCCAGCAGTTAGCGAATCTCACTGCTGCTCTGGACGAAAGCAGGGGCGACGCACAGACTCATCCCTCCAGCAGGCCGAGGTCGCGCAGGCTCTCGGCGGTCTCGATGATGGTCGTTTCGGCCGGGCGTGGTTGCCAGCCGAGCTCCTGCTTGGCGCGGTCGTTGTGGATCGTCAGCGGCGACGGCTCCTCGCCGGGCGCCTCATCGGTTGTGATGTGCTCGCCTGCGGGCCCGAGGTGCTCGCGGAGGATCTGTGCCAGCCCCAGCCAGGTGATCGTCGGGCCGTCCGCCAAGAGCAGGTAGCGCTTCCCGGCGGCGGCAGGAGTGGCCATCGCCGTGACGTGCGCGTCGGCGACATCGCGCACGTCGACGACGCCGAAGCGCTGGCGTGGCAGCGCCGGCATGGTGCCCTCGATGATCGCCTTGAAGTAGGTCAGCGTAGAGCGCAGTGCCAACACCAGCGACGGGCCGGCGATGAATGTCGGGTTCACGACCACCAGTTGGGTGTCGCCTCCTTCGGACTCGATGAAGTCCCAGGCGGCACGCTCGGCGATCGCCTTGGAGCGCGGGTAGGCGGGCAATCCTGGCGTGTCGGGGTCGGTCCAGTCCTCCTCGGTGTAGTCGCGGACCGCCTTGGGCGAGTACCCCACCGCTGCGAACGAGGAGGTCAGCACGACCCTGCGCGCGCCGGCGTCCCGCGCTGCCTGGAGCACACGCACCGTGCCCTCGCGAGCGGGGACGATCAGCTCGTCCGGGTCCTTGGGCTGAGCGGACGGGATCGGCGAGGCGACGTGGTGGACCTCCTCCACACCCTCAAGGGCGGCCGGCCAGCCGTCGTCGGAGCTGAGATCTGCTGCCACCAGCTCGATGCCGGTGTCGTCCACACCACCGCGGCGCACGGCCGCGCGCACAGCCTCCTCAGCATCCAGGGAGCGCACCGTCGCGCGCACATCACGCCCATCCCGCAGCAACGCCGCGATCAGCTGCGTGCCCAGATATCCGGACCCGCCTGTTACCAACACTTTGGAGCTCATCCGAGCATCGCCTCCTCCAGTCGTGGGAGCACTTTCTGTACCTGCGAGTTCGCCTCGGCTTCCGCGTCCGCGTCCTCACGGCTGCGGGCGTCCCAGAGCGCGGCCTTCGCCCGTAGGTAGTTGAGGTGCATGCGCAGCGTCTTGATTTCGGCCTCGACCCGCTTGGCGTGCTGTAGCAGCAGATCGCGCTGCTCACCCGCCTTGGCGTGCCCAAGCTGGCGGTTGGCCTGGTAGGTGCGCATCTCCTCGATTCCGACGCCCATCGCGCGCAGACACGCCAGCACCTGCAACGTGTCGAGGTCCTGCTCGCGGTAGCGGCGGTGGCTGCTGCTCGGGTCGCGGGCGATCGGACCGATCAGCCCGATCTCCTCGTAATAGCGCAGTGTCGGCCCGCTCAGCCCGCTGCGCCGGGAAACATCTTGGATGGTGAGAGTCGTCATGAGGCTACCTTGACATACCTCAAGCGCTTGAAGTCAAGGGCCTTGATGAAGTTTTTTCCAGAGACAGCCAGTGGGCAGCGTGACGCTCGGCACAGACACCCGCGCCGCCAACACCGACCCGACCTGCTCGTCGCCAATTGCAGGGCCGCGGCGCTTGCTTTCCCTTGGCGAGCGGTAGCCAGCGTCGGCGCTGATGGCGTTGCTGCTTAGGACGAGCACGGGCACTGGCTCACGCCAACAGGGACACTTCCGCATCGCGCCGCGTAAGCAAGCATGAACCGCCTCACCCGAAGGGCTCCCGCCCGTCAGCCGGAGATTGTACGTTCGAGGGCGCGCTGGCGGGTGGGTCGCTGGGTGAGCCGCGCCAGGTAGTCCCTCAGGTTCGCCGGGAGCTCATCTGCAAAGCCGATGCGCTCCGTGAAAGCCAGCGTGCTCCCGACAAGTACGTCAGCCACCGTGAAGCGCTCGCCGACGAGATAGTCGCTGCCATCCAAGGCGCTGGACACCGCGCGCGCGGCCTCGTCAAAGCGCTGTCGTGCAGCGGCGGACCGGTCGGGGTCGCGCTGAGCGTGCACGGCGGACTCGATCAGCGGCGGCTCGAGCTCGGCTGGGGCGAAGATCGTCCACTGGTAAAGCAGGGCGCGCTCGCGGGTCCCTGGTGCCGGCGCGAGGCCGGCGTCGGGATGCAGGTCCGCGAGGTGCAGGCAGATCGCCGCCGATTCGAATACGAACCCTTCCTCGTCCTCGAGTACGGGCACGCGGCCCAGGGGATGGCGGGCGCGATGCTCCTCGCTCTTGCTCTCTTCGCGCGTCATCACCGCGACCTCATACGGCTCGCCGAGCTCCTCGAGCATCCATGCGACGCGGATCGGGCGGCCCGCGTGCTCTCGGTGGTAGAGGCGCACCATGGACGGCACGATAGTGGCTGGCGCGAGAGCTCGCCCGCCTGGCCGCAGGGCTCAGGTTTGGTGCTGGCCGTACCCGCCGGTTAACCACAACGCCGGTGATCGGTGCCCCGTGCTGGACGACACTTGGGACGGTCTGCGGGTCTTGCCAAGGCGACTCGGCGACCTACTTCGGCGCGTAGACGAGGACGATCACGCCGCTGTCAAATTGCGTGGCCTTCGCGAGGGCGAGGTGCGGTGCGGAGTCGATGTCGGCAAAAAGGTGCTTACCCCTGCCGACCGCCACGGGCGTGAGGAGGAGATGAAACTCATCGATCAGTCCGTGCTCCATGAGCGTGGTGTCAAGCGGACCGTTCCCGTACTTCAGGAGATTCTGTCCGGACTTCCACTTTAGGTCATCGACGAATGTCGCGACATCGCCATCCTAGGTCAGTAATTCCTTGATCATGAGGCTCTCGCACGACATTGGGGGAGAGGGCAGGCTGGGCTAGTCCCTCTGGCATCACGCGCAATGCGGGCGGCGGCGGGTGGTAGTGTCGGGGCGTGTTTCGCTCAGCCGCCCACCTCACATCGGTGGTCGTCGTGTTCTTTGCGGTGAACGCCACCGCTGGCTCGGCTGTCGCCTCGTCGACGAAGGTCGACTTCGGGGACATCTCCCATAAGGGCCTGAAGAGCCTGGGGCAGGCCTCGACGGGGCTGAAGCTATCGCTCGAGCTGGGGATGGTCGCCAACCAGCAGGGCATCGCGAATGCCGTGAAGGCAGCAAGCAATCCCTCCTCGTCGACCTACGGCCAGTATCTCTCGCTGTCGACGCTGCAGAAGAAGTACGGCGCCTCCTCCTCGCGGCGCAACGCGGTGCTCGGTGCTTTCAAGCCCTACGGCGTGACGGCCACCGTCGATGTGACGCACCTGCGGGTCGGCGCGACGGTCAGCATCAAGAACGCGCAGAAGCTGTTCGGCACGAAGTGGGACCTGTACGCGACCGGCCAGCCGAATCAGGCCGTAGCGCTTCCGGTCAACACGCCGAAGTTGGGTTCGGGTCTGAAGGGCAACGTCGACACCGTCTCGGGCCTGGGGCTCTATGTCACCCAACGTGCATCCGCCAGCTCTTCGGTGTCCCGCGCGCAGGCCCTGACCGTGTCGGTTGCGGGCGGGACGCCCACCCGCACCGGGACGATCGAACCGGGCTGTGCCACCACGACGTACCCCGCGGGTGTGTTCTCGAGCGCCGGCCTGTTCCCCAACCAGATCCTCAGCGCTTACGGGATCGCCCAGCTGCAGGCCGGCGGCTTGCAGGGCCAGGGCTCGCGGATCGCCATCCTCGGCGAAGCGCCGACGCCGGTCAACGATGTCACCGCGTACCGCAACTGCTTCGGTTTCCCCGGGACCGCGTTGCAGATCCACGGCGGCTCGAACGTCGCCCCGATCCTCGAGAGCTCGCTGGACGCGATGACGGTTGCGATGGTGGCGCCAAAGCTTTCGCGGCTGGACCTGTGGGTGAAGGCGCTCGGGAAGGCCGACCCGCAGGGCGCCCTCGAACTGCTGGCCCAGCCGCTACAGGCGACGAAGAACGGCACCCCGCTCCCGAATGTGATCTCGATCTCCTACGGCGTGTGCGAGGCGAGCGTCGCGCCGTACACCGCGGCCCGCACCCTGTTCGAGCGCCAGGCAGCCGCGACGGCCGCGCTGGGGATCACGATCGTCGTCGCAGCAGGCGACAGCGGCTCGTCCTCGTGCGCGCACGGGGTGCCCTCCTCCCAGCTCAACAGCTTCGACAAGCAACAGTCGGCCTCCTGGCCGGCAACCTCGCCGTGGGTGCTCGCTGTCGGCGGGACCAACCTCACACTCACGCCCGCCAACACAATCGAATCATCAGGCGTGTGGAACGATACGGCGTACCCGCCGCCATACCAGCAGACCGCCGCGGGCGGAGGCGGCGTCAGCACCTTCGAAAAGCGCCCGTGGTGGCAGCCGGCGATCCCGTCGCAAAGCACCTACCGAATGGTTCCCGACGTCGCCGCGTTCGCGGACCCGAGCCCCGGCTACGCCATCGTCTGCTCGCCCGAAGTGCAGGGCTGCGGCCCCCCGCCCGGCCAGACGATCTCGTTCGTCGGCGGCACGAGCGCGGCCACCCCCCTCGTCGCGGGGATGATCGCCCTCTGGGACCAGCAGGCCAAGCAGTCCGGCCTACCCAACCCCGGGTTCGTCCCGCCGCTGCTGTACTCGATCGCCCAACACGCACCCGGATCGTTCCTGGACATCACCACCGGGAGCAACACCGTGTTCGGCGGAGTGTCGTGCTGCACAGCGACCCCCGGGTTCGACCTCGCATCCGGGCTCGGCTCGCCGCTCGCCGCCCAAATCGCCCAGAACCTGCACCACTGACGCCCCGACACAGTCACGTCCGCTGCCACACGACCTACTCCTGGGACGTCGCGGACCTCCACCGATCGCTACTGGTAGTAAGTCGATGCCCCGAATGGACCTGTCGGCTGCTGACGCCGGGCGTTTGCGCAAGTGGTGACCACCACCTACAGGTCGTCTGACACGCGGCCGTAGCGAAGGTAAACCACGCGAGAGCCAAACGTGCGTGTCTCGATCAGCTTGAGGTCGATCCCTTTCTCCAGGGTCGGGAAGTAGGGCGTGCCGCCGCCGAGTAGGACCGGGCTGACGAACAGCCGCCACTCGTCGATCAGCGCCAGCTTCATACACGCACGGGCGAGGCCGGCGCCGCCGACGGCGATGTCCTTTCCGGGCTGTTCCTTGAGCCTCGAGATCTCCTCGCCGACGCCGTCTCTGGCCAGCCTGGTGTTGCCCATCACGGTCTCCAGCGTCGTGGAGAACACGACCTTCGGCAGGGCCTTCCAGATTTGGGCGAACTTGACGTGCTCCGCCACAAGCGGACTCTCCTCAGCGGTCTCCCAGTAGACCATAGTTTCGTAGAGCCGCCGTCCGCAGAGATGCACACCAGTCTCCTGCACCTGCTGGGTGTGGAACCGAAACAGCTCCTCGTCGGGCACCGACCAGTCGATCGCGCCATCGGGTCCGGCGATGTAGCCGTCCAGCGACACGGTCATCGAGTAGATCAGCTTCCGCATCATGACCTCCTTCGGTTGGCGCCCAATGGCATTATCAGAACGGTATACGGCCTCAATGCAGCCGCAAATGTCACCTTGACAAGCGGCTGTCGTCCGGCGGCCCCCTTCTTGGCCCGAGAAGGCTCGGCGAGCGACCGAAGTGGAGCGATGGGACCGCGGATCTCATCAGAAGAGGGCGCGAGGGCAAGACGGGCCTCGCCCGCGCCATGGCATCGCGTCGAGCACGCTTGGCCGAGCAGTCGAACGCGCAACGCCGACATCGACCCGCCCACGCTCACCGATGGGGAGTACACCAGATCGTCAAAGTGTGGTGGCAGCTGCGGGATTCAGATCAGGCCCTCAAGGGCCTGACGGCCTTCATGCAACTCTCTCTGACGGGCTCGCTCGCACGCCTGCCTCGCTGACGGGTTCCCCCGCTTCACGCGTGCAGCGTGCTGCTCGTTGAATTCGGCCTCACGCACGAAGCTGAGCAGCAACTCGAGCTGCTACCAGCGCTCGCCCTGAGACCCGAGGCAGAGAGTCAGCTGGGAGTACGCGCGAATTGCACCGCGTTCTCGAAGTGCGGTGCCCAGGGCTGCGCGGACTGTGTCCAGATCTCGACCGTCGGCTCGATCCACGATGCATCGTCCATCGAGCCCGCCTTCAGGAATACCACTCCCGGCATCGACTCGATCGTGCTGAATATCGGCGACCCGCAGGCCGAGCAGAATCGCCGCTCGGTGGTGCTCTGGTAGTCCTCGCTGGCGGTCTTGAAGGAGGCGAGTGTGTCGCCCTCGACCGTGAACGCCTTGCTTGGCACGCCAACGACCACCGAGAACGCCGTGGCGGTCTGGCGCTGGCAGTTTGTGCAGTAGCACGCCCCCTGCCACGCCGGCTCGGCGTCGACGCTGTAGCTCACGCCACCGCACAGGCAGCGGCCGGTGATGGGTTTGGGTGCATCGGCCACGCACCCCGGACTCTACACCAGCCTTGTGCCGCCGACGCATCCGCCGGCGGATCAACACAGACGGCGAGGCGTCGCATCCTCGATCGTCGGCTAATCGCCGATGATGGCGTCGGTCACCGCGTCGATGCCGGCGAGCCCAGCGGCCAGCTCATCGGGGAGCCCGTAGCGGGCGGATAGCGCGGAGGGCGCCGTATAGCTGACCTTCGTCTGGTCTCCGTCGGACCAGATCAGCACCTTGAGCGGCAGATCCAGGGCCGCCAGCGGCCGCGCCACCATGACCGGCGTTCCCGTCCGAGGGCTGCCGAACATGACCACTTTGGTATCGCGCAGGTCGAGCCCCACATCGCTCGCCTCGCCGCTGTGATCGATCACGGCGAACACCTTCATCCCCTTCCCGGTTACCACCGCCGAAAGACGGGCCACCGTCTCATCTACCGAGGATCGGCTCAGCTTCGTGATCACCCCGCCATGCTGCCCAAACGTGTCATCGGCTGGTTGCGGCTCAGGATGTTGGTCGGACATCTCGACTCCTTGGGAGAGAAAAAAGAGTGGGGGAGACGCGAGAGCGCATCGTAGGCCGAAGTTGAGGGCAGAGGCCCGCCGGCCCTCGGGCGCCGGCCGGGTCTCCGCAGGCCGTGCAGGCGAAGTCGGGCGAGTGGTCGGTTGCCTGGCGTCAGCTTTCAACCCAGGATGTCGCGCACAGCGTTGCGCACGAGCTCCGCGAGCTCCTCGATCGGCACATCTCCGAAGACGGCATCGCCGGTCGCAAGCGCGCCGACCACCGCGGCGATCGAGCATGCCATCCGCACCCGCCGCTCGAGTGGGATCTCGGGACTCTGCAGAATGCGCCGGAAGCGCTGCTCGATGTCGTCGTTCTCGGCCTGATGGCGCTCGTTGTGCTGGAGTTGCTCGAGTGCGCCGTGGTTGCGTTGGTGCATGAGAACGAGCTCGCGGTTGTTGACGACCTCGTCGATAAAGTCGTCGAGCAGTCGTGGCCACGCGTCTGCGCGCTGTTGACCGTCCTCGAGGTCGTCCAGCCGCTCGAGCGCCTCGCGGCCCAGCGCGTGCAGGCGCATGTGAAGCTCGAGCAGGATGTCTTCCTTGCGCTCGAAGTGGTAGTAGAGCGCGGCCTTCGTCGTGCCCAGCCGCTCGGCGATGTCGCGCAGCGAGGTCTTGTCGTAGCCCTGCTCGGTGAACAGCTCCAGCGCGATGTCGAGGATGCGCTCGCGGGTCGAGGATGCCATGCAACTAGCTTACTTGACGACCGGCTAGAAAAGTGTATGATCCTTGCTGCCTGCTTGCCGACCGGTAAGGGGCTATAGAGGACCGATGATGACAAACACCTCGATGATCGAAGCCCACGGCCTGCACAAGCGCTTCGGCGCGACCGTCGCGCTCGACGGGATCGACCTGGAGGTGCCGGCGGGCTCGATCCTCGGCGTGCTGGGACCCAACGGCGCCGGCAAGACGACCGCGGTGCGCATCCTCACGACCCTCACGCTCCCCGACGACGGCACGGCGCGCGTTGCCGGCCATGATGTGGTGGGCGAAGCCGCGGAAGTGCAGCGCAACATCGGCGTCACCGCCCAGAACGCCACGCTCGACGAGGTGCTCACCGGCCGCGAGAACCTGGTAATGATCGGACGGCTGAGCGGCTTGCGGCGCGCCGAGGCGCGGGTTAGGGCGACCGCGCTGCTCGATCAGTTCGACCTCGCCGACGCCGCCGAGCGCATCCTCAAGGAGTACTCCGGCGGGATGCGCCGGCGCTTGGACCTCGCCGCCGGGCTGGTGACGCGACCGCCGGTGTTGTTCCTCGACGAGCCGACGACGGGCCTCGACCCCACCAGCAGGGTGCGGATGTGGGAGGTGATCCGGGTACTTGTGGCGGACGGTGTGACGCTGCTGCTGACCACTCAGTACCTCGACGAGGCCGACGAGCTGGCTGACCGGATCGTGGTGATCGACCACGGTCGCGTGATCGCCGGCGGCACCGCGGCCGAGCTGAAGGGGCAGGTGGGGGGAGCGCGCCTGGAGATCACGCTCAGCGAGGCCGATCCAACCGCGCCCGTCGCGCTCGCCCCGTTCGTTGCCGGTCCCGTGCATGTCAGCCACGACGGGCGCCGTCTGCGTGCGCCGGTCAACAGCGGCGCCGGGGTGGCGAGCACGGTTGTGCGCGCGCTCGACGGGGCGGGGATCACGGTGGATGACGTGGAGGTCCATCAGCCATCGCTCGACGACGTGTTCTTTGCCCTTACCGGGCACCCCACCGACCAAGAGGACGACCGCGCCGAGCCCGAGCGATCTGCCGCGAGCCTGGAGGTTGCCCGCCCATGAGCTCCACATCGCCGACTCCAGCCACGCCCACCCCCGCCGTGTCGAGTCCGGCGGCTCCCACTCCCACCACATCGGCGCCGGTCACTTCCATGCCCACCGCGCCGACTTCGGTCATTCCTCCTCACATCACACCCAAGCCAGCTCTACCGACTTCCACCACACCGGCTTCGGTCGCGTCCGTCTCGAGACCCACGCGAGCACACGGCCTGGCGCAAAGGGTCCGCGACGTCGCCGTCCTCACCGGACGCAACCTCGTGCACATCAAACGCGAGCCGTTGCAGCTCTCGGACGTCACCGTCCAGCCGGTGCTGTTCACGTTGTTGTTCGTGTACGTGTTCGGCGCCGGGGTGGTGCTGCCCGGCGGCGGCAGCTACAAGGACTTCGCGATCGCCGGGTTGCTCGCGATGAACCTCACCACCTCCGCGATGGGCACCGCGGTGGGGCTGAGCAGCGACCTGGGCAGCGGCGTGATCGCCCGCTTCCGAACGCTCCCGATGTGGCGCCCTGCGGTGCTCGTTGGGCGTTCGCTCGCCGACGTCGCGACCGCCGCCATCTGCGCCGCGTTCGTTGGTGTGACCGGCCTGCTGATCGGCTGGCGCCCGGATGCGAGCGTGGCCTCGGTCGCCGCCGGCTTCGGCATCTTCCTGCTGTTCAGCTACGGCCTCTCGTGGGGCTGCGCCTGTCTCGGCATGGTTAGCAAGAGCCCGGAGTCCGCGCAGGGGATCGGCCTCGTGATCCTGTTCCCGCTGGCGATCGTCTCCAACGCGCTGGTGCCGACCGAGCGCATGCCCGCGGTGCTGCAGGCGATCGCCAACTGGAATCCGGTGAGCGCGGTCACGACGGCCTGCCGTCAGCTCTTCGGGAATCCCAACCCGTCGGCGAGCATCCACGTTTGGCCGATGCAGCACCCGATCCTCGCCTCGCTGCTGTGGTCGGTTGCGCTGGTGGCGATCTTCGCTCCGCTGGCGACCGCGCTGTACCGGCGCCGCACCACCGACTGAGCACAGCCTGCGCTCCGATGCGCACCACCTGCCGAACCTCGGCGCGGGAGTTTGTGGCGCGAGAGTTTTGTGGAGTAGGATCTGTCGAAGGACGCCGCGCAGCGATGTATCTACGGGAGGTGAGCTCATGAGCACTGCCAGCCAGGATCAGATACCGCTCGAGGAGGTGCGTGTCGCCGATCGTGCGTGCTTCCAGGAGGGGCCGTCGCTGGAGCTGTTCCGGCGACTGCGCTCGGAGTGTCCGGTGCACTGGTCGAAGGGCATCTCCGAGTACCCCGGGGAGGATGGTTTCTGGTCGGTGACCACTGCCGACGACGTGTTCGAGGTGAGCCGCGACTGGCAGACGTTCTCCTCGGAAGCCGGCGGGTTCACCGCCTTGAAGAACGCGATCCTGCCGCTGGAGCCCCAGCGGGCGATGTTCATCGGCATGGACCCGCCCAAGCACGACCGGATCAAGGCGCTCTTCCAACGCGGCTTCACGCCGAAGCGGACCGCCGAGCATGAGGGCGCAATCCGTGCGATCACGACCGGCGTGCTCACCCGGCTCGATGGCCGCGAGACCTGCGATTTGGTAACCGATGTGGCGCAGCCGGCGGTGGCGAGGGTGATCGGCAGCTTCATGGGCCTGCCGCCCGAGGACGACGAGGTGTGGGCCAATCTCATGAACGCGATCGTCGGGGCGGGCGACCCGGACACAACGCCCGAGGGCGCTCAGGTCGTGATGGAGCGCGAAGTGCCCGAGGTGTTCGAGCGCTGCGGCAGGCTGATCGCCGAACGACGCGAGTCGCCGACCGACGACCTCACGAGTGTGCTGGTGCACGCGGAGATCGATGGCGAGCGGCTCGAGGACCACGAGATCGTGATGGGGTTCCTGCTGCTGATGGCCGCCGGCAACGACAGCACCAAGGCCACCTACTGCAGCGGGATGCGGGCGCTGATGGAAAACCCCGACCAGCGAGGGCGGTGCTGGCGGACCGCTCGCTCGTGCCGGCGGTCGTCGAGGAGTCGCTGCGCATGTTCCCGGCGTTCGCCCATTTCGCCCGCACCGCCACCCGCGACACCGAGCTGCACGGGCAGACGATCTGCGAGGGCGAGAAGGTCGTGATGTGGTACCCGTCCTCCAACCGCGATGAGACCCGCTACGAGGACCCCGACCGCTTCGACATCGCACGCAACGCCGAGCACCAAGCGTTCGGCGCAGGCGGCCGCCACTTCTGCCTCGGAACCGCGCTCGCCCGCCTCGAGCTGCGGGTTCTGATCGATGAGACGCTCGAGCGCTTCCCCGCGATGGAGATCGACGGCGACCCAACCTACGTCGAGTCGCCGTTCGCCAACCAGCACAAGACGCTGCCTGTCCGGCTGCGTTCGTTGTAGGTCTCGCGACCGTTTGCCAGTGGAGTCCGTGGGAGTGGTGCAGCACCCCGCCTGTGAGGTGGCATGCGCCGCCGGGCGGGGGGTGGTGTGCGGCGGGAGCGGAGAGCCCGGCGGCGCTGAATGCCACGCCACAGAGGATGCCTTTTGTGTGTGCCGGCAGCAATGGGGTGCAAGCCCCATTCATATGAGTCAGGGCTCGATGAGGCCGCGGCGGATCGCGTAACGGGTGAGCTCGACACGGTCGCGCATGCCGAGCTTCTCGAGCATGTTCGCGCGGTGACGCTCGACGGTCTTCTTGCTGATCGTGAGGGCCTCGGCGATCTGCTGGTTGGTGTGGCCCTCGGCGATCAGCTTGATGACCTGCAGCTCGCGTGGAGTCAGGGGGTCGGGGTGCTCCTCGGCGGGTCCGGCGAGGTAGTGACGGACGATCTCGGTGACGGCGGCGGGGTAGAGGAACGGCTCGCCACGCACGGCGGCGCGGCAGGCGCGCACGACGTCGCGGTCGGCGAGCGACTTGAGCACGTAGCCGCTGGCGCCGGCCTGCAGGGCCTCGTATAGGAACTGCTCGTTGTCGTGCATCGAGAGCATCAGGATCTTCAGTGCGGGCCGCTGGCGATGGATTTCGCGCGCAGCGTGCAGCCCGGTCATGCGCGGCATCGAGATGTCGAGGAGGGCGAGGTGCAGGTCGTCGTGGGCGAGCGCCATGCTGACGGCCTCCAGGCCGTCGCTGGCCTCGGCGCGGACAACGAGGTCGGGCTCGCTTTCGAGCACCAGCCGCAGCCCCTGACGCACGACGGCGTGATCGTCGGCGAGCAGAATGTTGGTCTTCAGCGCGGTCATGCGCCCTCGGCGGCGAGCGGAACGTCCAGATGCACCTCGGTGCCGGCGTGTGGCGCGCTGGTGATCTGCAGGGAGGCGCCGACGAGTCCGGCACGCTCGCGCATGCCGCGCATCCCGCCGCCCTCGCGGTGCCTGTCGGGCACGCCGCGCCCATCGTCGCGGACGCTCAGCGCGAGGCGGTCGTGGCGCAACTGCAGAACGATGCTCACACTGGCGGCGCCCGAGTGACGGATGGCGTTGGTCAGCGCCTCCTGGGCGACGCGGTAGACGACGAGTTCGCGCTCGGGCGATTGAGGCGGGAGGTCCGCGGGAATGCGGCAGGCGATTCGCAGCCCGGACTGCTCGCGCATCCGCCGGGAGAGCGCCAGCAGCGCCACGGCGAGGCCGAGATCCTCGAGTGGCTCGGGGCGCAGGCGCTGAGCGATGCGGCGGACATCGTCGATGCTGGCGCGCGTGGTCTCGAGCAGCTGCTCCAGCGGTTGGGCGAGGTCGAGCGGCGCGTCGCGTGAGACGCGTGCCAACCCCAGCAGCACCCCGGTAAGCGTCTGGCCGACCTCGTCGTGCAGCTCCCGCGCGACTCGTAGCCGCTCGTTCTCCTGGGCCGAGAGCACCCGCCGCGTGCTCTCCAGGCGCTCGGTCTCGAGCTCGTCGAGCATCTCGTTGTAGGCCTGCGCCAACTCGGCGGCCTCCGACGGGGCGCTGGGCACCTGCAGGCGCTCCCCGGACTGCAGCGGGTCGACGCGCCGCAGGAGCGCGGGCAGGTGGGTCAGCGGGGCGAGCGCGTGGCGCAGCAGCAGGGCGTTGGCGACGAGCGTCACGGTCAGAGTGACGGCGAGGATGGTGGCGTCGTCGGCGGCGATGTGCGCGACCGGGTCGGGCAGCACGATGGCGATCGCGATCGCCATCGTGGTGACGAGGGCGCCGTTCAGTGCGAGCACGCGCCAGAAGAGAGGCAGGTACCGGCGGATCTCTGGCGGCAATGGGGCGGGGCCAGTTGGTGTGGCGTCGGCGACCGCGGTGGCGGAGCTTGCGGCCATGGCGCGGGTGGCGCCATCCGAGTTCCCGCGGACGTCGGGGCTCGTACCGGAGCGATCCGTGACGACTTGCGCGAAACCGGCTTGTTCGTCGGCCTGCTGCACCGCCGCTCACGCTAGTGCCTGCGCATGAGGGCCTCTTGAAGATGGGGCCTCGACCTCATGGTGACAGCGTGCGATCGGCCTGAAGATGTTGCGTGTGACCGAACATCGCTCGACCGGCTGGAGGCGAAGGTATTCGCAGCCCTCTGGCCGAGGCGCGACAGGACGGCGGCCCCCTCTCCCCACTACGTGTGTGGGCGCCGTTGTAGATACGAGTTCGGTCACACGGCACGGGCAAAGGGACGGACCCCCAGCCTGTGCCGCTTAGCTTATGCGCGGCGCTGCGGATGGTGCGCCACAGAGAGGCGATCGGAGGGGCCGTCACTCGATGACCTGCACCCACATAGGAGGAAGACGCGATGGCGATTAGCGCGGCGAATATCGATGAGGCGAAGCTAGAAGCATTCATGGGACAGGCGGTGACGGACATGGGCGCGATCATCAGCGCGCCGCTGTTCCTGATCGGGGAGAAGCTCGGCCTCTACAAGGCGATGGCCGGCGCGGGGCCGTTGACCTCGCAGGAGGTGGCCGAGCGCGCGGGGGCGGCCGAGCGTTACGTGCGCGAGTGGTTGCGCAACCAGGCGGCGGGTGGCTATGTGACCTACGACGCTGAGAGCGATCGCTACACGCTGCCCGACGAGCAGGCGCTCGCCTTGGCCGACGAAGACAGCCCCTTCTACATCCTGGGCGCGTATGAGTTGATCGCGTCGCTATACGCGGACGAGGAGCGAATCGTGGAGGCTTTCCGCAGCGGCTCTGGGATGGGTTGGCACGAGCACGACCATCGCCTGTTCTGCGGCACGGAGCGCTTCTTCCGTCCGGGCTACCGCGCGCACCTGGTGACCGAGTGGATCCCGGCGCTCGACGGTGTCAAGGAGAAGCTGCAGCGCGGCGCGAAGGTCGCCGACGTGGGTTGCGGCCACGGAGCGTCGACGATCATCATGGCCGAAGCGTTCCCCAACTCGCGCTTCTCGGGCTTTGACTACCACATGCCCTCGATCGACCGCGCACGCCAGGCGGCCAGCGACGCTGGTGTCTCAGAGCGGGTTGTGTTCGAGGCCGCGTCTGCCAAGGAGTACCCGGGCAGGGACTATGACCTGGTGTGCGTCTTCGACTGCCTGCACGACATGGGCGATCCGGTTGGGGCGTCGGCGCACGTGCGTGAGACGCTGCATCCTGATGGGGCGTGGATGATCGTCGAGCCATTCGCGAAGGACCGCGTCGAGGAGAACTTCAACCCGGTGGGCCGTGTCTTCTACGGGGCTTCGACGGTGATCTGCACGCCCGCGTCGCTGGCCCAGGAGGTCGGGCTCGCGCTTGGGGCGCAGGCCGGCGAGGCGCGCCTGCGCCAGGTGCTCACCGAGGGTGGGTTCAGCCGGGTCCGCCGCGCGGCGGAGACTCCGTTCAACATGATCCTCGAAGCCAAGCCGTAGCTCGCGGATCGGACGCGTCCACTGGCGCCCAGCCACAAGAGTGCACCGTTTACCGCCGGTGCGCGACGACGACGCACCTCCGTTGCGCGGACGGGTCTGCTTCTATGCAGCCGATGAGCTCGGAGTCGCGGGAGACGGCATCATCCGACGGCGGGCACGTTGAGGAGGCAGGAGACGCTACGCGCCGTACGCGTCTAGCCAACGAGCGCACCTACCTGGCCTGGTGGCGGACGGGGCTGGCCTCGCTGGCGGTGGGCCTTGGCGCCGGGAAGCTAGTGCCGGCGCTTGCTCCTGGCGTGCAGTGGCCATATACGATCGTGGGCATCGGGTTCGCGGGGATCGGCGTGATCTTCATCGGCTACGCGTTCATACGTCACAGGCGTGTCGATCGAGCGCTCGCCCGCGGCGAGTTCGCTCCACCGGAGGAACGCCTCATTGCAGTGCTTGCCGTGATCGGCGTTCTGCTCGGCCTGCTCGTGCTGGTGATCGTCGCCACCCAGAGCTGACAGTTTCGTAGCGCCGGAGGTCGTCGGGAGGAGCGCCCCGCCTTGGAAGCGGTCCGCACGGGTGCTGCGTGTAATCATCCCAATGGGGCGATGTTGGCTCACCCATACAGCAGACACCTTGGCTCTCGGATGGAAATGAGCGGTAGACAGGACGCCACCGATTTCACGAAGGCCGTCAACGACGCGCTGCTGACTCTGCTGCCGTTCGAGGATCGCCAGGACTTCGAGGACGCGGCCCGCGGCCACATCGCCGACATCAGCGGGTCGGTCGTGCACGCCCCCGACGGTCGCGTGACGTGGGATCCGAACAAGTTCGCGTTCGTCGGCGAGGAGCAGCCGTGCCCCCCGACCGTCAACCCCAGCCTGTGGCGCCAGTCGCAACTGTGCGCGAAGGGCGGTCTGTTCAAGGTCGTCGAGCGCATGTACCAGGTGCGCAACCACGACATCTCAAATCTCACGATCGTCGAGGGTGACACGGGGTTGATCCTGTTCGACCCGCTGATCTCGACCGAGTGCTCCAAGGCGGCGCTAGAGCTGTACTTCGAGCACCGCCCGCGCAAGCCCGTCGTCGCGGTCGTCTATTCGCACAGCCACGTCGACCACTACGGTGGGGTCAAGGGTGTGATCTGCGAGGAGGATGTCGCCGCGGGCAAGGTGCGCGTGATCGCTCCCGAGGGGTTCCTCGAGGCGGCGGTCTCGGAGAACGTGATGGCCGGCAACGTGATGAGCCGCCGTGCCTTCTACCAGTACGGCTCGATGATCCCGTTCGATGAAAAGGGCAACGTCGGGCTGGGCCTGGGCACCTCTGTCTCGCTCGGGACGATCACGCTGATCGCGCCGACCGAGACGATCACCGAAACCGGGCAGAGGCTCGAGATCGACGGGCTGACGTTCGAATTCATGCTCGCCCCGGACACCGAGGCGCCGTCGGAGATGCATTGGTTCATCGAGGAGCTTGGCGCGCTGACCGCAGCGGAGAACTGCTGTCACACCCTGCACAACACATACACGCTGCGCGGGGCCCAGATCCGCGATCCGCACGCCTGGTCGCAGTATCTCGGTGAGACGATCGAGCGCTGGGGCCACAAGACCGAGGTGCTGTACGGCATGCACCACTGGCCGGTGTGGGGCGCGGATCGCGCGGTCGATCTACTCGGCAAGGGCCGCGACGCGTACGGGTTCATCAACGATGAGACCCTGCGCCTGGCCAACCACGGCTTCGGCCCGGTGGAGATCGGGGAGATGGTGAAACTGCCCGACGTGCTCGACCGCCACTGGGCGCTGCGGGGCTACTACGGCACCCTCAACCACAACGTCAAGGCGACGTATGTGAAGTACCTTGGTTGGTTCGACGGCAACCCGGCGACGCTGTATCCGCTGCCGCCGCAAGACAGCGCGAAGAAGTACCTGGAGTTCATGGGCGGCGCCGAAGCGGTGCTCGAGAAGGCGCGCGAGGCATACGACAAGGGCGAGTACAGGTGGGTCGCGGAGGTCGTCAACCACGTTGTGTTCGCCGAACCTCAAAACACCGCCGCGCGTGAGCTGCAAGCAAACACGCTCGAGCAGCTCGGATACCAGTCAGAGGCGGGAACGTGGCGCAACCTGTATCTGACCGGTGCGCAGGAGCTGCGCCACGGCCCGCCGAGCGTGAACCTGCCATCGACCGCATCGGAGGACAGCATCAAGGCGATGAGCCTCGACCTGTTCTTCAACTACATGGGCGTGCGGCTCAACGGCGAGAAGGCCGGCGGGACCGACGACATCACGCTCAACTGGGTGTTCACCGACACGAAGGAGCGGGTAGTGCTGCGTCTCTCCAACGGCGCTCTCAGCCACGTGGTCGGGCGCACCGACGCCAGCGCCGATGTGACGATCAGGCTCACGCGAACGTCGCTCAACAGGTTCATCCTCGGGCAGAGCACGCTCGACGATGAGGCCTCCAGTGGCGAGATCACCGTCGAGCCGGACATCGCGCCGCTCCACACGCTGCTCGGCCTACTCGACGACTTCTACCTGTGGTTCAACATCATCGAGCCCTGATCGGGTCGATGGTCGGGTTCGTCGAGGGTCTGGGAGCCGGAAGACCTACGCGACCGACGCCATCGCTGGCTCGGTCGCGATCTCGGGTGTCTCGTCGTGGCGCAGGTCGCTGTCGCGGACCAGCAGCAGCGCGAGCACGGCGCCCGCGAGCGCGAGGGCGCTGCCAGCCAGGAGGATGGTCGAGAAGCCGTGGGCGAAGCCCTCGCGCGCGGCGTGAACGATCGGTGCGGGCGTACCCGACGGGATGGTGCCCGAGGAGGCCGCTTCCGCGAGGCCGCGCGCTCGGGCACCGCTCACACCGGGCAGAAGATCCTGGATCCGCTGCTGAGAGAGCGCGAGGAACAGGGCGCCCAGCCCAGCCGTACCTGAGGCGATCGCCACCTGACGGAAGGTGTCGTTGATGCCCGATGCCACGCCGCTCATCCGCTCCGGCACGGTCGAGAGCGCTACGTTCGCGAGCACCGGATTTACGAGACCGACGCCGAGACCGCCAACGATGAAGCCGGGGAGCAGAACCGTCCAGGAGTCGTTTGCCTGAGCGCCGCTCATCAGGATCAGACCGACCCCAGTGATCGCGAGGCCGGCCGAAAGCAGTACGCGTGGAGAGACCTTCCCCTCCAGCGAGGCAGTTACGCCCGCAACCAAGAACGTGCCCACCGTGAAAGGCAGATAGCGCAGGCCGGCCTGCAGCGGCGAGAGGTGCTCGATCTCCTGCATGTAGAGCGTGATGTAGAGGAACAGCGCGAACATGGAGCCGCTGAGCGCAAACGCGGTGACCTGCGCGCCGGTGAAGGCGTGACTGCGGAAGAGGTTGAGCGGGAGCATCGGCTGCGCGACGCGCAACTCGATCGCCACGAACGCCACGAACAGCACGATCGCCGCGGCGAGCAGACCAAGGATCACGCCGGACGTCCAGCCCTCGGCGTTCCCGCGCAGCAGCGCCAACACCAGCAGCGCGTTGGCGGCCGAGAATGTGACGGTGCCGCCCCAGTCCACGCCGCGGGCCATCTCATCGCGCGATTCGGCGATCTTGAGCACCGTCACGGCGATCGCGGCGATGCCGACCGGGATGTTCAGGAAGAAGATCGACTGCCAGCCGATCGCCTGGGTGAGCGCGCCGCCGACGAGCGGGCCCAACGCGACGGCGACACCGATGGTGGCCCCGTAGATCGCGGTGGCGGTTGCGCGCTCCGGGCCTCGCCACTCCTGTGCGAGCAGCGCCAGCGACACCGCGAACATCACGGCGCCGCCGACGCCCTGCAGTGCGCGCGCGAGATTCAGCTCCGTCGGAGATCCCGCCAGCCCGCAGAGCAGCGAGGCCACGGTGAAGATCCCGACACCGATCACGAACACGCGCTTGCGTCCGAGTCGATCGGCGAGCGATCCCGACGTGAGCACGAACGCGGCGAGCGTCAGCGCGTAGGCGTCAACCACCCACTGGAGGTCGGTGAACGACGAATGGAGGTCCCTGCGGATGCTCGGCAGGGCTGTATTGACGACCGTGATGTCGAGGAGCAGCATGAACGTCGCCACACACACGGCGATCAATGTCCACCACTTACGTTCCATCTCGAATCCTTCCCGTGGCGCTAGTAAAATAGTAAGGAACCCTTGTAGTCAGGCTACCTTACCAAACAGCGCATTGGATCGCACAGAACATGCATGCCGTTGCCACCGACCAGCATCTCGTTGGGCTCCTCGAGTCCGTCAAGGAGGAGCTGCTGGAGGAGATGTACCGCCGCGTCACCGCCGCCGGCTACCCTGGTCTGCGGCCGTCGCACGGCTGTGTGTTCCGCTATCTGGACGTTGATGGATCCAGGCTCGCCGAGCTCGCGGAGAGATCAGGGATGACGAAGCAGGCGTTTGGCGAGCACGTCGCCAACGTCGAAGCACTTGGCTACGTAGAGCGGGTCGCCGATCCCCAAGACGGTCGCGCGAAGCTCGTCGTGCCGACGCCGCGGGGTCGCGAGGCATTGATCCTCGGTCGCCAGATCTTTGCCGACCTCGAGCGCGAGTGGGCCGAGGCGATTGGCGCCGAGCGAGTCGCCGGATTGCGCGAGACATTGCAGGAGATCCACGCGCTCCAGGCGGGACGCGGAGCCTTTCTTCCATGAAGTACACGCTCCAGATCTTTACGCACGACGTGACCGACGCCTCCGAAAGTAGTCTCTCCGAGGGCGCGATCGAGCGGGTCTTCCACGATGAGTGGGGGCGCGTCCTCGCTGCGTTGATTGGCTTCCTCCGCGACTTCGACCTCGCCGAGGAAGCAGCGCAGGAGGCGTTTGCGGCGGCGGCGGAGCGTTGGCCGCGCGACGGCCTGCCTGAGCGCCCCGGCGCGTGGCTGACCACGACCGCGCGCAGCCGCGCGATCGACCGCATCCGCCGCGACCGCACGCTGGCCGCCAAGTCGAAGCTGCTGGAGGCACCCGAGGCGATGATGCAGGAGCCCGACATCGGGGAGACCGTGTTTCCCGACGAACGCTTGGAGCTGATCTTCACCTGCTGTCACCCGGCGCTCGCCGGCGACGCGCAGGTGGCGCTGACGCTGCGCACGCTCGGCGGCCTATCCACCGATGAGATCGCGCGCGCCTTCCTCGTGCCCGAGCCGACGATGGCGCAGCGGCTGGTGCGCGCCAAGCGCAAGATCAAGGATGCCGCGATCCCCTTCAGGATCCCGCCCGCCCACCTGCTGCCCGATCGGCTCGCCGCGGTGCTGGCGGTTGTGTACCTGATCTTCAACGAGGGCTACTCGGCGCCGCCCTCGCGCGTGGAGCTCTCCACCGAGGCGCTCCGCCTCGGTGGGGCCCTGGCGGAGCTGATGCCAGACGAGCCCGAGGTGTGGGGTCTGTTGGCGCTGATGCTGCTGCACGACTCGCGTCGTGCCGCCCGCTTGCGCGACGGCGAGCTCGTGCTGCTGGAGGAACAGGACCGGGCGCTGTGGAATCGCGAGCAGATCGACGCGGGCCACGCCGCGTTCGAGCGCGCGCGTGCGTTGTACGGCGGTGGGGCGGCCGGGATCTACACGTTGCAGGCGGCGGTCGCCTACCTGCACACCGAAGACCCCCGCGACTGGCAGCAGATCGCTGCCCTCTACGGAGAGCTCGCGCGGCTGACCGGCTCCCCCGTGGTCGAGCTCAACCGCGCCGTCGCGCTCGCCGAAGCCGACGGCCCCGAGGTCGGACTGCGGGCGCTGGAGGGGCTCGACGGCATCGACGACTACCGCTATCTGCACGCCGCGCGGGCCGATCTCCTGCGTCGTCTTGGCCGCTCCCCCGAAGCCCGCGCTGCCTACGAGCGTGCGTTGGCGCTGGCCCAGGCCGAGCCCGAGCGGCGCTTCCTCGCACGGCGGCTGGCGGAGCTGGAGGCCTACCCCTCGGCGTAGGCGCGCATCGCTTCGACCACCGGCGCCAACCGCCGGCCGCGCGCGGTGAGGCGGTACTCGACGGTGGGGGGGCTGGAGGGAATCACGGTGCGCTCCACAAGGCCTGCGGCCTCCAGGTCACGCAGGCGCTCGGAGAGCATGCGGGGGGAGATGCCGCCGACCGCCTCGGCGAACTCGCTGAAGCGCAGCGCGCCGGTCAATGCGGCGTAGATGATCGACAGCTGCCAGCGCCGCTCCAGGAGGTCCGCCGTGCGGCGGACCTCCACGGGAACGGGTTGGCATCTACGGGAGCTGGTGGGCGACATCGCGCGTGGGCTCCAGCGCCCGGTCGAGCACCTCCTGGACGGTCATCACCGGGTGGAAGCTCATCTGCTCGCGAACCTCCTTGGGGATGTCGTCCAGGTCGCCGCGGTTGCGCTCCGGCAGGATCACGTCGGTGAGGCCGGCCGCGTGGGCCGCCAGCACCTTCTGCTTGAGCCCGCCGATCGGCAGCACGCGGCCCTGCAGGGTGACCTCGCCGGTCATCCCCACCGTGTGCTTCACCGGGCGGCCGCTCAGCAGCGAGGCCAGCGCGGTCACCATCGTTACGCCCGCGGAGGGGCCGTCCTTGGGGATCGCCCCGGCGGGCACGTGCACGTGGAACTCCTGCCCCTCGAACGCGCTGGCCTCGTCGATGCCGATCTCCTCGGCGTGGCCACGCACGTAGGAGAGCGCGATCCGCGCCGACTCCTTCATCACGTCGCCCAGCTGGCCGGTCAGCACCAGCCCGCCGCCGCCGCCCGAGCCGTTGCTCTTCATCGCTGTGGCCTCCACGAACAGCACGTCCCCACCGGTGCCGGTCACGGCCAGGCCGGTCGCGACGCCCGGGGTCGCTGTGCGCGACGCGGACTCCTGGAAGAACTTCTGGCGACCCAGCGCCTCGCGCACGGTCTCCAGGTCGATCTCCACGGGTGCTTTCGGCGTGGACTCCTCCGCGGCCGGCTCGGCGCCGTCCTCCGCCGGCAGGCTCGAGGCGATCTTCGTGGCGGTCTTGCGCAGCAGCGTGCTGAGCTCGCGCTCGAGCGAGCGCACGCCCGCCTCGCGGGTGTACTCCGCGATCACGGTTCGCAGCAGCTCGTCGCTGATCTCCACCTCGCCCTCCAGCAGGCCGTTGCGGTCGCGCTGGCGCGGCCACAGGTAGCCCTTGGCGATCGCCAGCTTCTCCTCGGAGGTGTAGCCGTCGAAGCGGATCACCTCCATGCGGTCGAGCAAAGGGCCGGGGATGGTGTCGGCGACGTTGGCGGTGGCGATGAACATCACCTGGCTCAAATCCAGCTCCACGTCCAGGTAGTGGTCGCGGAATGAGTGGTTCTGAGCAGGGTCCAGCACCTCCAGCAGCGCGGCCGATGGGTCTCCGCGCCAGTCGGCGCCGACCTTGTCGACCTCGTCGAGCAGGATCACCGGGTTCATCGTGCCCGCGTCGCGCAGCGCCCTTACCAGGCGGCCCGGCAAAGCGCCGATGTAGGTGCGCCGGTGCCCGCGGATCTCGGCCTCGTCGCGCACGCCGCCGAGCGACATGCGCACGAACTCGCGGCCTAGCGCACGGGCGATCGACTCGCCGATCGAGGTCTTGCCGGTACCGGGGGGGCCGATCAGCGTGAGGATCGCCCCCGACTTCGGGTCGGCCTCGATGCCGCGGTCCTGGCGCAGCTTGCGCACTGCGAGGTACTCGACGATGCGGTCCTTGACGTCCTCCAGGCCGGCGTGGTCGGCGTCCAGCACCACACGCGCCGCGGTTGGGTCGAGGTGCTCCTCCGAGCGCTTGGCCCACGGCAGCGCGATCAGCCAGTCGAGGTAGGTACGGATCATGGAGGACTCGCCGGTCTGCTCGCCCATGCGCTCCAACCGGCCGAGCTCCTTCAGGGCCTGCTTCTCGACTTCCTCGGGCATCTCCGCGGCCTCGATCTTGGTGCGGTACTCATCGACGATCGAGCCCTCGTCCTCGCCCAGCTCCTTACGGATCGACTCCATCTGCTTGCGCAGGAAGTAGTCGCGCTGCTGCTTCTCGGCGCCGTCCTGCACGTCCTCGCGGATGCGCTTGCGCACCTGCAGCTCGGCGAGCGACTCGCGCTGCAGCTTCACCGCCAGCTCCAGGCGGTCGCTGACGTCGAGCGTGCGCAGCAGCTCGACCTTCTGCGCGTATGAGAGGTTGGGGGAGTAGCCGGCGGAGTCGGCCAGCGGGCCGGGCTCGACGATCGCGCGCAGGAAGGCCGCGATGCGCCCGTCGTCGCCGCGCAGCTCGAGGATCTCCTCGACGATCGCACGGTACTCGCGCTCCAGGTTGCGGGTGCGCCCATCCGTCGGCACCCCGTCGGGGGCCTCCTGCACCTCCACGCGCAGATCCCCGTCGGGCCCCGTCTGGGCGGCGCCGATCTGTGCGCGGTGCTGGCCGGAGAGCGCCACAGCGCGCCCGCCGCCGGGCAGGCGGATGTGGTCCTCGACCTCGGCGACGGTGCCGACCTCGAGGAACTCGTTGTCGTGGCGGGGGACGAGCACGACGCGCTCGTCGTCGCCGACGTCCACGGTAAGCGTGATCCCCATGTTGGGGAACACGACGGTGTCGTCGAGCGGGATCAGCCGCAGCAACTGGCGCGGCTCCGTCTGGGAGCCGGCGTCCGCGCGGGGGGTGGGGGCTTGGGACTTTCCGTTATCTGAGCTTGTAGGCATTGGTATACGCTCCATATGAGCTTACGAATTGATAGCTACTATAACAAAGTCCCGGAGGGTCCGCAAGGGCTATCTCCTCTCCCGTCCGCAAGGGGTGTCGCCGGCCTTGGGTTGATGTTCTTTTTCGGCCCCAACCAAACAAGAACGAGACTCAATCTCATTTGGTTATAGGCTCAAAAAGGAAGTGTTTGCCCAGCGAGGCGCCGCTTGGCCGCGCGCGCATGTCGCTGCCCAGAACACGCAAGGAGGTGCGTCATCGAGATGCGAGCCCCGCCAGCGGCCCCGAAGGGGGGCCGCCCATCCCACTCCCCAAGGGCCGGACGCGCTAGCGATCCTCCTCGAAGCTGACCTCGACGTTCTCCTCCTCCAAACGCTCCTCCACCTCCGCCAGTGAGGTGAGCGCGCGCCGGTCGGCATCAAGCAGCGGCGCCGAGAAGAAGCTGCGCGGCCACAGCCGCTGTGCGCGCACGACGTTGATCTCCATCGCGAACAGCGTCACCTGGCTGCCTAGGTACAGCCACGAGAGCAGCCCCAGCACAAACGCGAACAGGCCGGAGGTCTCCTTGGCGTGGCGCACCACGTGCTCGACGTAGTAGCCGCCGAGGTGCTGCAGGATCTGCCACAGCACCGCCGCGACGAGCACGCCGGGGAGTAGGTCGCGGGTGGGAATGTCCTGGGTGGTGAGCAGCCTGAAGGCGCAAAAGAACAGCAGCAGGTTGGCCACCAACGCGAGCACCACGCCGGCGAGCGCCGTCAGCGCGCTGGGTGCCGCGGCCGTCACGTAGCCGGCGACGACGGTCGAGACGATCGTGAGCGTGCCGAGCACGATCAGCAGCCCCAGCCCGCGCAGCCGCCACGCGAGGAAGTTGGGGCGCTCCTTGCGGGGCACGTGCCAGACTTCGTCGAACGCGGTGCGCGCTGCCCCGGTGATGCCGAGGCCCGCCAGTAGCGAGCCGATCACGCCGATCGCCAGCCCCACGCCGCTGCCCTTGAGCGAGTGGACGTTCTGCTCCAGCTGGTTGCCGATGATCGGGAACTGGCTGAGCGTGGAGTGCAGCACGCTCGCCTGAGCGCTCGGGTTGCCCTCCAGCACGAAGCCCAGCACCGTCACGAACACCAGCAGCAGCGGGAACAGCGCGAAGAAGCCGTAGTAGGCGATCAGCGCCGCCAGTCTGCCGGCGCCGTCGTCGCCGAACTTCTTGATCACCGCCGCGAGAAAGCTCAGCCCGCGGTGGCGCTGCTGAAAGCTGTCGACTGCTTGCAGGCGCTCGCCGAAGGTCATTTTTTGGGGGAGGGGGAGGGGGATGGGGGGTCGATGGCGCCGATCAATGCGCGGCCCGGCCCAATTGCCGCGTGTGCTCGCAACGGCGCAAATCCGGAGGGGGGTCTCCCCGCGGCTGGGTGCGACATGCCTGTGTGTCTACCCCATACACGCACCGACCGTCATCCCCGTCGTCGCGGGGGGAGCAGCCGAGGCCCGGCTGTGCCACGGCCGACCCGGCGGATCGCCCGGCGACCGGACGGGTCGGGGAGGGATCGGTGGGACGCGCGGCCGACCCGGCAGACCGGCCTGCGGCCGGATGGGGCGGGGCGGAATTGGCGGGACGCTCGGCCGCCGAGGAGATCGCGCTCGTGGTGCGCGCTCGCCGCGAGGGGATGCTGCGCGCCTACCGCAACATGCTGCGGCGTGAGGACCTCGAGGACTGCCTGAGCCAGGCCGTCGTCGAGCTGCTCGCTCGCAGTGCCCGCGGCCAGCGCTTTGC
>Ga0302324_100005043_pt1 | contig 28982 bp, 24 predicted proteins | sample Palsa_T0_1_FD_201949 | JGI IMG/M metagenome (GOLD analysis project Ga0302324, IMG submission 201949) | Peat permafrost microbial communities from Stordalen Mire near Abisko, Sweden - Palsa_T0_1 | ecosystem: Environmental > Terrestrial > Soil > Palsa > Peat permafrost | place: Sweden: Abisko...
ACCTCTTCCTCTCTCCGGAAAAACGCCTCAAGCGCAAGATGATCGAGGTCCTCATCACCTTCCAGCTCGAAGCCCGCTTCAACAAGCAGCAGATCTTCGAGATGTACGCGAATGAGATAAACCTCGGCCAGCGCGGCAGCTACGCCATCAACGGCTTCGGTGAGGCCGCGCAGACCTTCTTCGGCAAAAACCTGCAGCAGCTCGACACCGCCGAGTGCGCCCTCCTCGCCGGCACCATCCAGTCACCCAGCCGCCTCAACCCCTACCGCCATCCCGAGCGCGCCATGGAGCGCCGCAACGTCGTCCTCGACTCCATGGTCGAGACCGGTGCCATCACCGCTAGCGAGGCCGAACGCGCCAAGGCTGAGCCGCTGCGCCTCGCTCCACCCAACATCGACGCCAGCGAAGCTCCTTACTTCGTCGATCTCGTCCACGATCAGCTCGTCAAACGCATCGGCGACCAGGACCTCTCCCACCAGAACCTTCGCATCTACACCTCGCTTGATCCCGAGCTTCAGCGCGCCGCCTCCGAGGCCGTCGAAATCGGCATGAAGAACGTCGACGAGCTCGTCCGCAAATTACATAAGACTCCCAAGGGCGAAGAGCCCGGTCCCATCACCTATCCTCAGGTCGCGCTCGTCGCCATCAACCCGCACACCGGCCAGATCCTCGCTCTCGTCGGTGGCCGCAACTATGGTGTCTCCCAGCTCGACCACGCCGTCGCCGACCGCCCCACCGGCTCCATCTTCAAACCCTTCGTCTACGCCACCGCGTACAACACCAGTCTCGACGGCATGTCCCTCGGCGAAGGCGGCGTATTCACCGCTCTCACCAAGCTCAACGACGACTCCCAGGACTTCGGTACCAATGGCCAGTCCTACACCCCAGGCAACTTCGAGAAGGGCGAATACCCTGGCATGGTAACTGCCGTCGACGCCATCGATCACTCACTCAACATCGCCACTATCTCACTCGCCCAGATGGTTGGATACGGCAACGTGGCCGCTCTCGCCCGCTCCGCCGGAATCACCAGCGCCCGCGCTACGCCTTCGGTCGCCATCGGCACCTACAGCGCAACGCCCGTCGACATGGCGGGCGCCTATACGGTCTTCGCCAACGGCGGCGTCCACCTCACCCCATGGATGCTCGCATCGGTACGAAACGCGAACGGCGACATCGTCTCCGACTTCTCTCCCGAAGCCAAGCAGGTCCTCGATCCGCGCGTGGCTTTTCTTACCCAGTCACTGCTTGAAAACGTCATGACTCGCGGAACAGGTGCCTCTGCCCGCCAGCACGGCTTCCTGGCTCCCGCCGCCGGCAAAACCGGAACAAGCCACGACGTCTGGTTCGCTGGCTACACCTCCAACCTCATCTGCGTCGTCTGGGTCGGCAACGACGACTACACAGATATCTCGCATGGACTATCACGGCCGCTCCAGGGGGCTGACGCGGCCGCTCCCCTCTGGGCCGAGTTCATGAAGCGCGCCATCCTGCTCCCGCAATACTCCGATGTAAAACCCTTCACCGCGCCTGAAGGCGTCACCACCGCGCGCATTGACAAAACCTCCAACCTCCTCATCGACTCAACCTGCCCCAGCAACAGCTTCTATGTTGCCTTCCTCGATGGCACAGCCCCGCAGAATACCTGCAGCCAGATGGGCGAAAATCCACAAAATCTCATCCAGAAGATCTTCGGTATAGGCGGCAATAAATCCACTCCCCCCGCCGCCACTGCACCATCAACAACGGGCGCCCCCATCGTCCGCATTGCACCCGCCGTCCGCCCCGCTCCCAACACTCCGCCCGACGGCAACGCACCTGACACCACTCAACCACCGGCTCCAGCCAAAAAGAAAAACTTCTTCCAAAAAATCTTCGGTGGCGGCAAGGATAAAGACAAACCACCTCAACCCAACCAGCAACCTCCACAGTAGACATACATCTCCGTTCCCGGGTGTGCATATCTCGATTCTGAGATGTGAGTGTACTCACCGCGCGCCAGCTCTCTTTGCCAAATCTTAAAAACATCGTGTCCATGTTTAGCCCAATCTGCGGCTAAGCATCTCATCACACCAAAACTTACCTGCCCACCGGAGCGGCCGTCTCACCCATCCCTAACCAGGGCTGGCACTCCGGGCACCAGTAAGTCGACCGCGCTTGCACTCCCTGCTTCCTCATCATCACAGCCGCGCCGCACCGCCGACACTCCTGTCCCTGCTGTCGATACACCCACAGCCGCTCCTTCTGATCCATCGCACACGTCGTCCGCCGGTTGCCTGTGTACGTCACAATCCCGTCACCGCCTGTCACAGAAGAACTCCCGTCCACGACATTGGCCTTCATGTACCGATGCGCCACCTCCACCATCCTCTCCATCTCTCGCGGCGTAATCGTCCTCATCGCCCGAAACGGATTCACCTTCGCGGCAAACGCAACCTCGCTCTTATAGACATTTCCCAACCCCGCCAGCACTCGCTGATTCAGCAGCACCACCGCAATCTCCGCCTCAGGATTCTCCCTCGCATAAGCAGCCAGACAAGTCACCCCGCCCTCCACGGTAAACTCGTCCGACAGAATATCCGGCCCCAGCTTAGGCACCTGGCTGCTCCGCTCCAGCGACCGCGCCGTATGAAACTCGGCAATCGGCACATTGAACGCAACCGCCTCCCAATCCACCGTCCGAATCATCACACGCATCTTCGAGCGCCCCATCCTCCACCGCTCCCCCGTGCGATACAGATGCCAGCTCCCACTCATCAACATATGCGTTACCAAAATCAGATCACCCGAGAAAAAAATCAAACACCACTTCCCCCGCGACTCGACCTTCTCCACCACCCGCCCCACCAGTGGAGCATCATCATTCACCCGAGCCAGCTTAGCCAACCCAGTCTCAAACCCAGTCACCTCCTTGCCGCCCAAAGCCTTCTGCAAAGCTCGTGCCGCCCGATAGATTGTGTCCCCTTCAGGCATCTTTCTCCTCGTCGAACGTATGTTCTATTTCAGATGCACCACATGATCTCCACGAATAAAACTTCACTTCGACCCCTCTTCACGCAATAATGAATCACCCAAATGCCCGCGATCACCAGCCCCGGCGCGCGTGTCCAGTCCATCGACGCTCTGCGCGGAGCCATCATGATCATCATGGCTCTCGATCACACCCGCGACTTTTTTCACGCCGCGGCTAAGTCCTTTTCGCCCACCGATCTCACCCACACCTACCCATTCCTCTTCTTCACCCGCTGGATCACCCATTTCTGCGCTCCAGTCTTCACCTTTAGCGCCGGCCTCGGAGCCTTCCTGTGGCTCCAACGCGGACGCACCAAAGCCCAACTATCCAGCTTTCTACTAACAAGAGGGATCTGGCTAATTTTTCTAGAACTTACGGTCATGCGTTTCGCCTACAACTTTAATTTTTCCTCGCACTTCCCCGTTCTACTCCTCGTCTTCTGGGAGCTGGGCGCATGCATGGTCGTACTTGCAGCGTTAGTGCGCCTTCCGTATAGCCTTCTCACATTCCTCAGCGTTGCGGTCATGGTTCTGCATAACTGTCTCGACCGAATCAACGCAGCGTCCTTCGGACACTACGCTCCTCTCTGGAATCTTCTCCACCAGCCCGGCGCCTTTCCGGTTCTGGGGTTGTTCATTGTCGTCGGGTATCCCCTCATCCCGTGGATCACCGTCATGTCCGCAGGCTTCTGCTTCGGCCGCGTCTTTCTACTCGAACCTGCAACCCGACAGAAGATCATCCTCACAACCGGAGGCGCGCTGATACTAGCCTTTCTCATTCTGCGCACCGCCAACGTCTATGGAGATCCCGCTCCCTGGTCATCCCAGCATTCTGCGATCTTTACACTTTTGTCTTTCCTGAACTGCACCAAATATCCGCCCTCGCTCCTATACCTCCTCATGACTCTCGGTCCTGCCCTGATCCTTCTCGCTCTTCTTGATCGCTATCGCTTCAAAGCCACAAATCCGCTCATCATCTTCGGGCGCGTCCCGTTCTTTTACTTCGTCGCGCATTTTTACCTCATCCATCTTCTGTCATTCCTCAGCACATGGCTGCGCTATGGCGCCCGCTCCTATCCGATCCTCTTCAGTTCCACTCCGGCAATGGGTGGTTCTGAAGATCTCTTCCCCGCCGACTTTGGATACTCGCTGTGGGTTGTCTACGCGGTCTGGCTCTTCGTCGTCGTCTCTCTTTACCCAGCCTGTCGATGGTTTGCGAATCTCAAAGCCACACGTAGCGATTGGTGGCTAAGCTACCTCTAAGTTCAGGCATTCGCTCTCACCTCACCGCGGCTGCCCGGCAACGGCGGCAACCCACGTCGCACGTTGAACCCCATCGCCCCTGCCGCAAAACCCGCATCCAGCAAAAACCGCGCCATCCAATGCTCCGCCACCGCCACACCATTCACCGCGGCAATCAGCATGCCGCTGCGGCCACTCTCCTCCTCAAGCGCCTGCACCCGCCCTACCAGAAACTCCGCTAAACTACGTGCAACCTGCGACCGCTGCGGCTCCTCCTCCGGCAGAAACACCTGCAGATTCGGATTCCCTCTCCGTAGATAAGCCACCAGCGCACCAGCGCAAAGAATCACCTTCGCACCTACACTGCGCGTCAGCGACGACCCAGCATCCGGCGCCGCCGGCCATCGCATCAACGCTCCATAAGGGTTCGCCGGATCGGTAGCCGCCAACTGCATCATCTCAGTCCTGTCGCCCTGCGAAGAAATACGCAATGACCGCAACAAATCAACCGCTGCTGGCATGGCAAACTGCGTCGCTCCAAGGTCCGCCGCGAAATATCCACGCCGAACCTTCCCACTCTCTTCCAGCGCCTTCATCACGTCATAGATCGCCGAAAATCCACCTGGAAGATTCTCCGCATGCGCCGTCTCGCGAAACACCACACCATACCGCGTCAACAACTGCTGCGCCATCGCATGACTCCACTCTGTCGCGGACCGGTCCTTCGCAAACGCCGTCGCATTCAGCGCCCAGCGCCCCTGCCCCGTAGGTGGAGTCGTCCTTCGCGACCGAAAACCAGCCTGCTGATGCACCCTTCGTGTAGGCTTCCGTGAGCTGCTCGAAGTTGGCCTCTCACAATAAGCTCGCAGCGCAGCCATCCCGTCGTTAGTCAACATCCCCTTCCACACCAGGCTCCAAAGCGCCTCCAGCGTCTCGCCCGGATAGCCGCCGCCCACACCATCATGCACATCCTGAAAGAAGGAAGCTCCATGTGCGCGCAGATAAACAACAATCTCATCCTCTTTACTCGTGGCAGTCTCAGCAACGGAGCCCTTTGGCTGCAATGGCGCAACCGGCCAAAGATCAGCTAGCCTCTCAGCAAGATAAAGCCCAATCCGTCCATCCCGCTCGCCGATCGGATCGAGCCCAACCCAAACCACCTCACCCGCTGCAATCAACGTATCCAGATCGGCCTGCTTATACCCCAGCAATCGCGCCGGCAAAATCTCAGCCTCCAGAATTGACGCCGGTAGCGGCGCTCCTTGCAGGTTCTCAATCACATCCAGCAATGCATCCAGCCCACGCCGCGGCTGCACAACCCCCTGCCATCGTGTAAATAGTCGAGCCAGCGTTCTTTGTTCAACCGGCTCCACCTCTTTACGCAACCGTGCCAGCGACTTTCTACGAATCGTCCGCAGCACCTCGCTATCGCACCACTCCCGATGAATGCCTCCCGGACGAAACCCTCCCTCTACCACCCTTCCGGTCTGCACCAGCCGCTGCAACACCGCCTCCACACTCTCCGCCTGTAGAGCAAACCGCTTCGCAGCCTCACGAGTCGTAAACGGCCCATGCGTCCGCGCAAACCGTCGTAACAAATCCACCATCGCATCCGGCATCTTCTGTAAAAATGCAGACGGCAACCCCGGCGGCAGCGGCACACCTAGCGCATCTTGATACCGCGCCGCATCCTCCACCGCAATCAGCCGCTTCTCCCCTGCAATCTGTACCTCCAGCACCCTTCGCGCCCGCATCAGCTTGCCAACACTATCTGCAACCTCATCGGTTACACATCGCATCCGTAGTTCGTCACGGGTCAAATCACCCAGCCGTAGCAGCAGATCATGCACCCCATCCATCGAACGTGCCTTGTAGCTCTCAACAACGCACTGCAACTGCTCTTCCGTCTCCTCCATCGCGTTGATATCCAGAAGCTCCCGAAGATCCGCATCGCCCATCAACTCCCGCAGCTGGTCCTGGTCGATCGACAACGCCTGCGCACGTCTCTCCGCCAGTGGAGCGTCCCCGTCATAGATGTAGTTCGCCACATAGCTGAACAGAAGTGCCGAAGCAAACGGCGAAGGTGTCCGCGAATCCACCGTATGCACCCGGAGGGAGCGATTCCCTATACTCTGCAGTATCTCCATCAGCGCGGGCATATCGAACACATCGCGCAGACACTCTCGATAAGCCTCCAGCAAAATCGGAAAACTAGAATACCGGCTAGCCACGCTCAACAGGTCATACGCCCGCTTCCTCTGCTGCCAGAGTGGAGTCCGACCACCCGCCCGTCTCCTCGGCAGCAGCAACGCCCTTGCAGCACTCTCACGAAACTTCGCTGCAAACAGTGCCGTCGATCCCAACTGACGCAGCACCAGCTCCGCCGCATCCTCCGGCTCAAGCAAAATCGAATCGATCGCCGGAGCCTCTTCAGTCTCAGGAAAGCGCAGCACAAAGCCATCCTCAGACCACATCGTCTCCACCTCCTGCCCACTCGCCGCACGCAGCTTCGCCGTCACGGCCATGGCCCATGGAGCATGAATCCTCGAACCAAAAGGAGTCAGCACACAGACTCGCCAGTCCCCTAGCTCATCCCTTACACGTTCGATCACTATGTTCCGATCGTCAGGAACCACAACCGTAGCCAGCTCCTGATCGCCTAGATACCGCAGCACATTCTCCGCTGCCCCCCGCTCCAGATCATGCTCCGCAGTCAACCTCGCAATCGCCACGCTTCGCGGAGCCTCACGCAGCTCCCGCACCAGCGCGCCAATCCTGCGTCCAAACTCCAGCGGTCGCCCAGCCCGGTCGCCATGCCAGAACGGCATCTTCCCCGCCTCCCCCGGAGCCGGCGTCACCAGCACACGATCATGCGTAATCTCATCGATCCGCCACGCCGAAGCCCCCAGAATGAACGTATCTCCCGTCCGGCTCTCGAACACCATCTCCTCGTCCAGTTCACCGACCCGCACCGGCTTCGATCTCTCGCCCGCCAGAAAGACCCCATACGTCCCGCGATCAGGAATAGTCCCGCCATTCAAGATTGCGATCCGTTTCACACCTGCGCGCGGTGTAATCCAATTCCTTGTCCTGTCCCAGGTAATCCGCGGCCTCAGCTCTGCGAACTCATCCGACGGATACCGTCCCGCCAGCATATCCAGCACGCCATCAAAGACGCTTTGACCCAAACCGGCAAAAGACGCAGCCCCGCGCACCAAGGCAAACAGCGCAGCATAGCTGATACCCGGACTCTGCTCCTCCTCGGTCGTATACTTCGTCCTTTTCTCCGCGTCCGCAAAGCCCAGCGGCGGATGTGCAATCACCGCCACCATCTGCTGCGCCAGCACGTCCAGCGGATTGCGCAAAAACCGCGTCGACTCTACATGCCCCTCATGCATCGCCCGCGTCACCGCCGCGCAGGCAATTAAATCAGCCCTATACTTCGGGAAGATGATCCCATGCGAAGGTGCCCCCACCTGGTGCCCGGCACGCCCAATCCGCTGCATCCCACTCGCGACCGACGGCGGAGCCTCAATCTGAATCACCAGATCAATCGCCCCCATATCGATCCCTAGTTCGAGCGACGAAGTCGCCACCAACGCCTTGATCTTCCCCTCTTTCAGCAACTCCTCAATTTCAGTACGCTGCGTAGCTGCAAGCGAACCATGATGCGCCCGCGCAATCGGCTCTCCAGCAAGCTCATTCAACGCCCCTGCAAGCCGCTCCGCCACGCGACGCGCATTCACGAAGATCAGCGTCGAAGTTCGTCCCTGAATAATCTCCAATAGCCGCGGATGAATAGACTGCCAGATCGAGGTCCGCTTCGGCCCCTGCGACGCTGGCCCACTTACCTGCTCCTGAATCTCGCCAAGCCTAGCCATGTCCTCTACTGGAACCTCCACCTTCAGCTCCAGCACCTTCCTCGCCCCCGCATTCACCACTGTCACCGGTCGATACTGTGCAACATTCACTTCTACATCTGGCTTTACCCCACCGTCGCTGGCCGTACTCATCAATACGCTGGCAATCTCCTCACCAGGCTCCGGCATCCGCGATGATTCTGTAACCGATGAAGTTACATTTACTTCTAACGAAGTTTCAGCTCCTCCCAGAAACCGAGCCACTTCCTCCAGCGGCCTCTGCGTCGCCGACAGCCCGATCCGCTGCAGCTTCCTTCCCGTCAGTGCCTCCAGCCGCTCCAGCGACAGCGCCAGATGCGCCCCACGTTTACTCGGAACCATGGCATGAATCTCATCCACAATCACCGTTTCAACCGATCGTAGCGACTCTCCGCCCTCTGACGTCAGCAAGAGATACAAGCTCTCCGGAGTAGTAATTAAAATGTCTCCTGGATGTTTACGAAACCTCGCCCGATCCTTAGGCGAAGTATCTCCCGTACGAACGCTGATCTCTGGCATTCGTACAGCAACACCCTCGCGCTTCGCCATGTTCGCAATCCCGGCCAGCGGAGCTCGCAGATTGCGCTCCACGTCCGCCGCCAGCGCCTTCAGCGGTGACAGATACACCACGCGACACCCGCGCTCTGCCTCCGGTGAAGTCCGCAACATCAGCTTATCGAGGCACCATAAAAACGCCGTCAGTGTCTTGCCCGTGCCTGTCGGTGCAAGAATCAGCGTCGATTCCCCACGCGCAATCGCCGGCCATCCCTCCATCTGCGGAGCTGTAGGCCCATCGAACACAGCCCGAAACCACTTCGCCGCAATCGGATGAAACAGCCCAAGCGCCGCCTCGGCAGGAGAGGATACAGATTCCTGCGGCGTCGTCACCGCCGGAGACTTTACAGCAACGGGCTTTTTCTTCGGTCTGGAGGGGTTGCGTGGCATGGCTTATATATCTTCTCAGCAGCATACCTGCCGCACATATAAGATGCATCCCAACCCTCTGACGTTCACCCGTGTCTACGGCGTGCAACACCTTAGAGTGCAGCCACCGGTCGGTAAAAATAGCAGTTCTTTGCGAACTCCACTTCAAAAAGATCCGTAGAATCCTCCGCCTGCTCCGCATTTCCCAGCACAAGATAGCCATTCAGCATCATCTTCCGATGCACTCCGGAAAACAGCGTCCTTCGGTCGTGTTGAGAAAAATAAAGCAGCACATTTCTCAATAGCACCAAATCGAACTTAGGCAGTTGCAACAAAGGCTCGCATAGATTCGCATATTGAAACTCACACATCGACCGAATCTGTGCGCTCACCTCCCACTCTTCTCCGTTGCGCTTCAGGTACTTCAGCAGCATCCGTGCCGGCAGCCCACGGTTCACCTCCAGGCGTCGATACCGTCCTCTCTGCGCATAATCCACCACCTGCCGCGAGATGTCGGTTCCGATAATCTTTACATCCCAGTGCGCCAGCTCCGGAAAGTGTTCGGCAAGCAGCATACCTACGCTATACGCCTCCTGCCCAGTGGAGCTGGCCGCACTCCATATCCTCAGATGCCGCTCCCTTCTTCTCTCCTTCATCAAACTTGGAATCACCACCTCGCGCAGCATCTCAAACGGTTGCAGATCGCGAAAAAAACTCGTCTCGTTTACCGTCATGGCTTCGGCAACCGCGCGATGCAGATGCGCCGGTCTGCCGGACCTTAATATATTGACGAAGTCTTCCAGGTTCGACGCCCCTGCCAATCGTGCGATCGGTGTCAGGCGAGTATCGAAGAGCGCGTTGCGCGACGGATCGATCTGGTTCGCTGACTGCGCCAGCACAAGATCGCGCAGATAGGCGTAATCCGAATCAGAGCATCCCATGCAGTACCTCCTGACGTGAGACCATTCCGCTTGTTCTATCTCGCGCAACCTCTGGCTTAGCTGTCCTGCCCGCACTCACTCGTTGCCGCAATGCCAACGAAATTGCCGAAAGTGGCAGCGTCGCACTGGCGATGCCGGCTTCAGCCACTCGTCCGGGCATTCCCCATACCGCAGAGGTAGCCTCATCCTGAGCCAGTACCACTCCCCCACATTCATGCACCGCACGAGCTCCGTTCAGCCCATCCGCGCCCATTCCCGTCATCACAAGCGCCAGCGTGCCCGCACCATACATTCGCGCCGCCGAATGGAACAGGTAGTCCACCGATGGCCGGCAGTGGTTCAGCAACTCCTGCTGATGCAACCGCACCCTGCCGCTGCGCACACTCCCATTGCTCTCGTCTTCGCCGATCATCCTCTGACGTGGTGCGACCTCCATGTGCGAGCCCCCAGGCGCCAGCCAAACCGTTCCCGGACGAAGCGGCGCGTGGTCATATGCTTGTTCTACGTGTAGTGCGCAGCATTTATCCAGCCGCTCCGCCAACGCCGAGGTAAACACCTTTGGCATATGCTGCACAATCAACACCGGCACGGGAAAATCGGCCGGCAGCTGAGGCAGCAGATGCTCCAACGCAGACGGTCCTCCCGTAGACAACCCAATCACCACCACCTCCACCACCGACTGCGGCGGCACATGCACCTCTGCCGATCGCTGTTCGCCCCCCGCCTGGCCAACTTTGCCGGAGCTTTCTCCTCTCCTGGGCTCCTTCGCCAGCGCAGCAATCCGAGGCAGCAGTTGTTGTGACAGGGAAAGGAGAGCGGCGGCAAGGTCTCGTTGCTCGTACGGCTTCATCACATAGTCGGACGCGCCGTGTGTCAGCGCCTCCAGGGTCGACCTCGCACCATACTCCGTATACGAGCTGCACATAATGACCGGCAGATCCGGGCTCTCGCCGCGCAACCGATCCAGCACCTCCAGACCATTCATCCTCGGCATCTCGAGGTCCAGCACCAGCACATCGGGATACAGCAGCCTTACCGCCTCCAGGCACTCCACCCCGTCCCGCGCCAGACCGCATAACTCCATCGGCGGCAGGTCGCTGCATCGATCTTCGTCATGCATCGCAAACAACTCTCGCAGAATGCCACGCATCACCGCGGAGTCGTCCGCAGCCAGGATTCGAAGCGGCCGTTCTCTCTGCATCTCCATACTCGCTCCTCTTCCTCTGTCTGTCAGGCAGCGGCCACAAATCCCATCAGAAGCATCTTTTCCCGCAGACTCTCCGGCGTGAATGGCTTCATCAAAAACTCATCCGCTCCGTTGTCCAGCGCCGTGGTGATGAACGTATGGTCGGCCTCAGTTGTCACCATCATCACCTTCATCTCTGGTCCAAGATGTTTCTCGCGCAATGTCTTCACGCACTCCAACCCATTCATCACCGGCATATTGACATCCAGCAACATCAGATCGAAGTCCTGGGCCTGCGCCAGCACCGTGAGCGCATGGTCGCCATCGATGGCCTCCTCGCACACAATGCCCATCCGGTGTAAAAGGTGCTTGAGATATTCGCGAATAAAACTTGAGTCATCGACGATCAGTGCTCGCATCCGTACCTCCATCTGTCCTCTGTTGAAATAAGCCCGTCTCCGCCAGCCGCGCCGGACGCAGCCTCTGTGGATCAAGCTGAACCATCAAACCCGTCCGCATCTTGTAGGCTCCATCAAACAGCCATCTGTCCCGAGGCTCCAGCGTGCACGGGTTCGCCTCCAGCATGTCTAGACTCAGCGTCACCACACCGCCAACTGAATCCACCACCAGGCCAAACCGCTCAGCGGCTTCATCGTCCTCGAGCACCAGCACGCAGCTCTTACCCGCATACTCGCCCAAACTCAGCAGTGCCCGAAAGTTCACCGTCGTCAACACCTCACCACGGTAAGGCACAACGCCTCCGATAAACATCGGTGCCATCGGAACCCGATGCAGATCGCGTTCCCCAAGCACCTCACAAACCTTCCGCGTATCGATGCCGAAGACTGCCTCGCCCGCATGAAACGAGCAAAGCGAAATAACCTCGCTCTCCTCTTGAATCGCATCCGTCATCTCCACCGTGCCCTCTATTTCGGTAGTGCTCATGCAACCTCCCGCCAAGCGGCCTTCGTGCTCATCTCGAACTCCCGCTGGACGACCGTGACCTTCTCCTTCACCAGCGCCAGCTGTATGCCATCGACCGCCTTATCTCCTTCCAGCAAGGTGCCTGCAGAAACATCGAGCACCTTCCGCACAACCATGCCAAAGCGCAACTTCCTCTCTCCGCCTGGAGCGCCGCAGATCAACACAGTGGCCACAGCATCCTCTCCTCGCGCGTGTTCCGCCTCCATCTCTACCAGCACATTGCCTTCGTCTCGCAGCGGCAGCAGCTCTCCTCTGTACTGCAGCATCGCGCGGCCGCCGGCATACTCAATCTGGCGTATCGGCACACTTTCGATCCGCTCCACAACACTCAGGGGCAGTGCCGTTCTCTCCCGCGAGCGAGCCTCAAAGACGAGAAGAGATATCTCCTGCAACTCCTGCGCCACAATCGTCTTCAACTCGACCATCTCTTCCTCGACAGGCTTCACGCCAGCGCGGGCCGCGGTAGCGCCTACATCGAGAATCAGCGCCAGCGTTCCATTACCCAGCACCGTCGCGCCAGAGAAGACTCCGATCTCCCGTAGCACCGCCGAGAGCGGTTTCACCACAATCTCCTCAGGCGACACCAGGTCATCGACCACCAGACCATACCTGCATCCCTCCGCCTCCAGCACCGCGATGTAGTGGCTCCGCTGCGTCTCCGCGAAGTACGGCTCGAGCCCCAGTAATCGGTCCAGCCAAACCATCGGCAACAGACTCTCGCGCAACCGATACACCTCTGTCGTCCCAATCTGCTGCACTAGCTGGCCCGCATCGCCATTCGGCAGGTCCACAAGCTCCACCAGAGCGCTCTGCGGCAGGGCGAAGCTCTGTCCCCCGCTCCGCACCACCAGCGAAGGAACGATCGCCAGGGTCAGTGGAACCCGCAACCGCAGGGTCGTCCCCACACCCAGCCGCGACTCAACCTCGACGCTTCCACCCACTCGTTCTACATTGGCTCGGACAACATCCATCCCAACGCCACGTCCCGAGACCGTCGTCACCGCCGCCGCCGTCGAAAATCCCGGCAGAAAGATAAGTTGCAGCGCCTCGCGCTCGGACATCGCCGCTGCCTGCTCTGCCGTCACCAGCTTGCGCTCCACTGCCTTGGCCAGCACACGTTCTAGAGCAATCCCTCCACCGTCGTCCGAGACCTCGATCACCACCGAGCCGCTCTGATGAAACGCCTTCAGCCGCAGACATCCCTCCGCCGGCTTCCCCGCGAGTACGCGAAGACCGGGCGCTTCAATTCCGTGGTCGACCGCGTTCCGTACCGCGTGGGTCAACGGATCCTTGATCGCCTCCAACAGGCTCTTATCCAGTCCTGTCTCCTGTCCGCTAAACTCCATCCGTACACTACGGCCACACGTGTTAGCCAGGTCCCGCACCATGCGCGGAAACTTTCCAAACAGGTTGCCCACCGGCTGCATCCGCGCCTGCATCACGGTCTCTCGCAGGTCTGCCGTCACACTGTCGAGCCGTCGCGACAGCTCAGGAAAGTTCGCCTCTGCCAGACCGCTCTGCAACATCTGGTTGCGAGTCAGGACCAGCTCTCCCACCAGGTTCATCATCCGGTTCAAGACACTTACATCGATGCGCAGCGTCTTATCGCTTACGCCACTTGCGCTGCCCGACGAAGTGGGACTAAGAGCCGCCGCAGGTTCGGCGATCTGCCGCGCCTCAGCGATGCTCTTCACCGGCAATGCCCTTGCCTCACCGATCTCCTGCGTCTGCCCCCGCAACATACTAAGCTCCGCGATCAGCGCTCCATCTTCATCGCTGAACCGCGCACCTTCGCCTCCCGTCTCTTCAATCAAGGTCAGAATACTGCGCAGTCCATCCATCAAAAGCAGCAATCCGCTGATCAGCTCCGAAGTCACCGCCAGCTTGCCGTCTCGCAGAGCGCTCAGCAGATGCTCTCCCGTGTGCGCCAGCTTCTCCAGGCGATCGAAACCAAGAAAACCCGTTGTGCCTTTAATCGTATGGACGACGCGAAAGATCTCACCCACCAACTCGCCGTCTTCTGGTCTTGTCTCCAGTTCGGTCAGGCATCGCTCCATCCGATCCAGACCCTCCTGGCTCTCCGCGATAAACTCTTTTGTCAGATCGTCCACACCCTCCTTATCGGGACGTAGCCTTGAAACCATTAGTTCGCACAACTTGCCATCACCCCGCGACACCCGGTAGCCTCACACACATCATGTCCGCAGCCAACCCTTCCAGCGGCCTATCCGCCTCCACGCTTACACAATCTCAAGTTGCCGACCTCCAGCAGCGTGCCGTCGACATCGCCCACCACGCCTACGCTCCTTACAGCCACTTCCGCGTCGGCGCCGCGCTCCTGCTCGACGACGAGGCCCACACCATCGTCACCGGATGCAACGTCGAAAACGCCTCCTACCGGCTCACCGTCTGTGCCGAGCAGGCCGCCATCGCCACCGCCGTCAGCCTCCACGGCCCCAACATCCGCATCCGCGCCATCGCCGTTGCCAACCTCAACAACACCGCCAGCCAACCCTGCGGTGCCTGCCGCCAGACCATCCACGAGTTCAGCACCCCCGACACGGTCGTCTTCTTCTCCGCTCAGGCAGGCGCCATCGCGCAGGCTACCATCGCCGACCTGCTCCCCTCCGCCTTCCTCCTCGAAAACTCCTGATCCCCAAAGAGACATGACCCAAACCATCCATCCCATCGACGTCATCCTGCACAAGCGCGATGGCCTCGCCCTCACCGACGCGGAGATTCAAGCCTTCATTCACGCCATCGTCGATCGCACTCCGGAAGATCAACTCGTCACCGACTCCCAGATCGCATCCTTCCTGATGGCCGTCTTCCAGCACGGCCTCGATCCGCATGAGCTCGCCACCCTCACCTCCGCAATGCGCTACTCCGGCGACACCTTCGACGCCAGCCGCATCGACCCCATCACCCCCGTCTTCTGTGTAGACAAGCACTCCACCGGAGGCGTCGGCGACAAGACCTCGCTCCTCATCGCCCCTATACTCGCCGCAGCCGGACTAGCCAGCCCAACGCCCGCCGGAGTCCCCGGCATCTGCGTCCCCATGATCTCTGGCCGCAGCCTCGGCCACACCGGCGGCACTCTAGATAAGCTCGAAACCATCCCCGGCTTTAACACCCAACTCACTCTCGACCAGTTCTTCCAGACGCTAAAGCAATGTGGCGCAGCCCTCGTCGGCCAGACCCCGCGCCTCGTCCCCGCCGACCGCATCCTCTACGCCTTGCGCGATCACACCGGCACGGTTGAATCCCCATTCCTCATCACCGCCAGCATCATGAGCAAAAAACTCGCCGAAGACCTCAACGCCCTCGTCCTCGACGTCAAGGTCGGCTCCGGCGCCTTCATGCCCACCTACGAGCAATCAAAATTCCTCGCCGAACTCATGGTCCAGACTGGCGAGTCCTCCGGCACCCACACCGTCGCACTCCTCACTGCCATGGACGAACCCCTCGGCCGCTTCTCCGGTAACTGGGTCGAGGTCTGGGAGTGCGTCGACATCATGCGCGGCACACGCCACAAGATGTCCTCAGACCTCATTGAGCTCTCGAACACTCTCGCCGGCTGGATGCTCCACTTCTCCGGTCGCGCCGACACCCCCGACGCGGGCGCAAAGCTCTCCAACGAGATCCTTACCACCGGCGCCGCCTATCGAGCCTGGCTCAAGATCGTCCAGGCCCAACACGGCGACATTACCGTATTCGAGGACCCTGCTGCACACCACAAACCAGCAGCCTCGCGCATTCTCACCGCCGCAACCTCTGGCTATCTCGCCTCCATGGACTGCAAACAAGTAGGCTGGGCCGTGCAGCGTCTCGGTGCGGGCCGCGCCAAACCCGGCGACCCCGTCTCTGCCCACGCCGGCATCGAGATGCACGCCAAGCTAGGCGACCGCCTCGAAGCAGGCCAGCCCCTCGTCACGCTCTTCAGCGAGGACGAATCCCTCCTCGCTGAACCTGAAGCCATGCTTCGCGAAACGTTTCAGATCGCCGCCACCCCACCGCAACGTCAGCCTCTTATTCGAGAGGTTGTCACAGTGCTTCGGCACTAAGTAAGCTCTTCAACCGCTAGGAAGGCACATCCTCCGCCATAGCAGTTCGCAGCCGCCTGCGCGACGACTCAGAGGCGATCAACGTAGTCGTCTCGATGGAAAGTCGTCCCGAGATTGGCTGCATCTCTGGTCTCGCCCTCTGCGGAACCGTCGGCTTTTGCTTCAGCAAATACATGCGCTGATCGGCCACTCTCAGCAGCCGGGCCGCATCCTGCGCATCATCCGGATAGATCGCAACCCCAAGACTGGCTGTCACCACCAACCTCTGCCCATCGACCATCAACGGCCTCTCGACAGCTCGCCGCACCTCATCCAGTAGACGCTCCAGAGACTGCTTCTCCCGCACATCCGAGGCGATCAACGTAAACTCATCCCCCCCCAGTCGCGCCAGCGTGTCCAGGCTAGGAATATGCTCCCGCAGATTCTTCGCCACCTCGCGCAGCACCTGATCGCCTACGCAATGCCCCATCGAATCGTTGATCTTCTTGAAGCCATTCAGATCAAGCATCAGCAGAGCAACGTTGCCGTTCCTACGCCGCGAACGATCCAGCGCACAGCTCAGCCGATCCTCAAACGAACGCCGGTTCGGCAGGCCCGTCAGCTCATCATGCAACGCCAACCACTCGTTACTCGACACCTGCTCCTCCAGCATCAGCAGAATCATGCCGATAGAGATCAGCGACTTCTGCATGTTCCACACATGCGAGGCAATGTCGACAAACGCCGCGTAATGTACCACCCATGGGTGCAACAGAAAACACAGCGCCCAGATCGAGAAGCCAGTCACGATCGCCAGCCGGCCTGTGCTTCTCGCCGGCAAACGCCGCTGAAAGTTAAACGCAGCTATACCGTAAACGCAGCTTAGGCTCCAATACACTGCCTCGCGATAGTCTCCGGCCTTGATCAGAAAACCAATCGTCAGCCAGCCGCAGAGCTGCAATCCTGCGTACGCCCAGCTTCGCCGCAAATAGATCGAACTTGCCATTCCCACCATCAATCCAACAGCGACAACGGCGAAGTATGGCTTCGGCGTGCGGAAATGCAGACCATACAGGCTGTTGATCGCAAGCAACGGCAGACCACTCAGCGCCACATACAACAGCCTGTGTTTCGTAGTCAGCTTTTTGTTTCCAGAGGCCAGCGTGAACGTGATGCCCGCCAAAAGATAGCAGTCCACCACGATCACATGCAGATATTTGTCCGGCATCCCCTGCGGAGCATAGAAGGTGTGCGCAACCGCTTCGACCAGTGTAAAAAACAGTCCCAGCAGCCAGAGGTCAACCTGCCTCTGCGGGTGGCGGCTGCGCAGCACCGACAGAATGACAATCAAAATCGCCAGCGCGAATAGATCGGGAAGAAAGGCGTAGTTCATCAGGCACCACGTACATCATGCGGATTTATTCTGCAAAAAGTATCTGTACTGGAAAATTATCTGGCCCGGTAATATTACGAACGCATCGCTTTAAGCCGCCAGCCTCGCGTAATCATCAAACCTGTGTCGGAGGAGTCCTCGGATCGCCTGCTCCGGCCAGCCCAATGCCGATTCAAAACCGCCCCATTGGAAAACTCCAATTGGGGGTCTGTGCTCAATATGCGGATGGATTCCCCCAATTATCGAGCATTTAACAAGAACCAAGAATAAATCTTCTCTCTCCTAACCATTAAATGCAATGTTTTTCACATCCAAGCGCCCGTCTATACCGCTAGACAATCAGCAAAAAATCCTTCGCTCACCATCCGCGTAACGCGCTCGAATCTCGCAAACTCCTACCTTGTCGACAGCCCCCAAACATAGAAACCTTAGTTAGCCCGCCTTCACCCGGGTACACTCAACCCACACGCTTCATTGCCATCACCAACGCAGGAGAGCAATCCTTTGGCACGTTTCACCGGTCTTCTCGGCCTCATCACCTTTCTTGGCCTCTCGTACGCCTTCTCGACCAATCGCCGCGCCATCCGCTGGCGCACCGTCCTCTGGGGCCTCGGCCTTCAGGTCGTCTTCGCCTTCCTCGTCATTAAGTGGACCTACGGCCAGACCCTCCTGCACAAGGCCAGTGTTATCATCACCTCCCTGCTCGCCCATTCGGTCGATGGCTCCTCCGTAGTCTTCGGCCCTCTCGGTATTCCCGGAAACCCGCTCGCCATCTTCGCCTTCGCCGTCCTCCCCACAATCATCTTCGTCTCTGCCTTCTTCGCCGTCCTCTACCACATCGGCCTCATGCAGAGGATCATCCGCGTCGTCGCCTGGGTCATGCAACGCACCATGGGAACCAGCGGCGCAGAGTCCACCAACGTCGCCGCCAGCATCTTCATGGGCCAGACCGAAGCTCCTCTCACCATCCGCCCCTTCCTCTCCGGCGCCACCAACTCCGAGCTCATGACCATCATGACCTCCGGCATGGCCCACGTCTCCGGCGGCATCATGGCGGCCTACATCAGCTTCGGCATCAACGCCCAGGACCTCCTCTCTGCCGTCATCATGACCGCTCCCGGAACCATCCTCGTAGCGAAGATGCTTGTGCCCGAGACCGAAGTCCCCGCCACCGCCGGCACTGTCACCATGCCGCCGAACGAAGAGCACAAGAACGACAACCTCATCGCCGCCATCGCCCGCGGCACCATCGACGGCGGCGCGCTCGCCTTCAACGTAGCCATCATGCTCATCAGCTTCCTGGCTCTCGTCGGCCTCGCCAACGCCGTCATGCTCAGCATCTCCAACCTCCTCTGGGCGCACGGCCACATCCCCTTTCCCCACTCGCTCAACGCCATCCTCGGCGTCGTGGGCGCGCCTGTCGCCTGGCTCATCGGCATCCCCTGGCACGACTGCCACGTCATCGGCAACCTCCTCGGCACCCGCACCATCATCAACGAGTTCGTCGCCTTCACCAACCTTGGCCAGATCAAATCCACGCTCACTCCGCGCACCTTCTCCATCGCCACCTTCGCCCTCTGCGGCTTCGCCAACCTGGGCTCCATCGGCATGCAGATCGGCGGCATCGGAGCCCTCGTCCCCAACCGTCGCAACGACCTCGCCCGCCTCGGTCTCCGCGCTATGCTCGCCGGTACCATGGCCAACCTCATGTCCGCCAGCATCGTCTCCATGCTCATCCGCTAACTCGCCAGCAAGCAGCAAATCACCGTTTTCACTCCAGTCACTGCCTGATAGACTGACCCTGTCTTTCTTCGAGGTGGCCTCATGCGATACGCCGCTTATCTTCTGCTCGCAACTCTCGTCGGTATCTCTTCCCTGCGAGCGCAGACTGGCCCTCCGCAGTCCACTGCTCCAGTCCAGCGCGGCCCCGATGGAGAGATAAGAACCTCCGTCCCCGGCGTCGAAGTCCTTCCCCTCCCCGGCATGCCCTTCACCGGTAGGGGGCACACAACCTTCACTCGAAGCGCCGATGGCGGAGTCTCTCTCACCTCCTATCTTGAAGCCAACGTCGGTCGCGACAGCCAGGGCCGCGTCTATCGTGAGCGTCACCACTTTGGCCCGGCTGATGTCAATCCCCAAAAGACCCTCTACGAGTCGTACGTGCTCGATCCGATCGCCCACACCCGCACCGCCTGCTACTACCCGACCCGTCGTTGCACCATCACCAGCTACCATCCCACGCTATCGTTCGCGGTCCTTCCCGCCGGGCCCTACGACCAAGGCCAGCGCTTCCTCACGCGCGAAACCCTCGGCAATCAGACCATGGAGGACCTCCCCGTCATCGGCACCCGCGAGATCACCACCTACGCGGCCGGCGTCATCGGAAACGATCAGCCCGTCACCTCCACGCGTGAGTTCTGGTACTCCACCGATCTAAAAACCAATCTCGCCGTCACCCGCAAGGACCCCCGCGAAGGAAACGTGGTCGTTCACCTCTCCATCTACTCCCGCGCCGAACCCGACCCCGCCATCTTCGCTACCCCTCCCGCCTTCACCGTGCAGGACGACCGTCAACTGACCGCCACTCCACCAACGGATAGACCCTCTCTTCGCGGACCGCGTTGAAAGATCGAGACGGGCCAATCAATGCGGAAGAAGCTTCTCAGCTAATCCAGCCTACTTGGTCGTGAACGCGTGCTTGTGCTCGGCCATCTCGGAGTCGTATTCGAAGTGCCTCTTCAGTCGCAGGAACTTGACCTCAAACAGGTCGTAGCTCAACTTCGCGACGAAAAATACGATGGTGAAGTTGAGGCTCAGTGCGATCGCCCCGGCAATCGCCTTCGAATGGAAGTGGTTTGTCAGCCTGATGAGAATCTGAATCCACGCCCAGGCGTAAAGGTAGTGGAAGATATAAAAGCCGTAGCTGTATCTGCCGAGAATGAGCAAAGGCTTCCGATAGAACAGCCGGAACGAGTTTGAGCCGGAACGAAGCGTCAAGCCAACCAGGCCCGCACCGGCAAGCGCGATCAAGGTAAGGCCGACGGTCAATAGCCAGCCCGAATCATATGCCGGCGACAAAAGAAAGATCGCCAGCACCAACCCACTGGAGATGAGCAAGAGCGGGCGGCAGAGGCGCTGCCAGCGAGCGGCATTCGGCCCACGCAGCAGCAGCGCAAGCATCCCACCGATCAGGAGCGTATCCATACGGAAGGGCAGAGTCCGGATGATCCACGTCTCCGCAACCACCGGTCCAGCTACCACCAGCATCACGCAGCGAAGAACTAGCGCGAGTACGGAGATGCCGAAGGCAGTCCAGAGCAGTTTGACGCGATCATGCACCAACCACACCACCGCAGGCCACAGCAGGTAAAACTGCTCCTCCACGCAGAGCGACCAGAAGTGTCCAATGGACGCTTTGAAGGTCGGATGGTTGGCACTGAGAACCTCGTAGAGAGAAAAATCGTGGTTCCCCCAAAGATTACCCATGTAGACAAGAAAGAGCAGGTGCCCAGCCCGCCACTGGTACTGCAGAATCGGTGTCAACGCCAGCAGAATCGCAACAACGAGGTAGAAGACAGGAAAGATGCGAACGCTACGCCGAACGAAGAACCTTTTGAAGAAATGGCTGTCATCGCGCGTATCAAAGAGTATCCCCGTAATCAGAAAACCCGAGAGTACGAAGAAAAGATCGACGCCAACCCAACCGCGTGTGCAAATCTCACGGACGAACTGCAGTACGCGCCCACTATGGGCGCCACCGCCAAAGTGGTCTATGAACACCAGCGTTACGGCCATCGCGCGGATACCGTCAAGCGCCGGAAAACGATCTTTGAAGTTGATAGGGGGGAAGTGATCTGTTTTATCTGGCATGAGCTTCGGTTAATAACTCCGGCGAGAGCGGTTGGTAAAGAGCAAACGTAGGACGTTCGATATCAACAGGATGCTCGACCACAAAGGCATCGGCAGCTCTACACAAACGACGAGTCTTGGCTATCATCATCTCACCGACTAGAAGTGCGATGATGATTTGCAGGAAAATGATGACCAATCTCTATAGCAACGCTCAGTCCGCCGCCGCCTACATCCGCACCTGCACCTCCGTCACTCCAACCATCGGCATCATCCTCGGCTCCGGCCTCGGCAACTTCGCCACCCACGTCAAATCCCCCACCACCATCCCCTACGCCGACATCCCCCACTTCCCCCAGTCCACCGTCGTCGGCCACTCCGGCCATCTCGTCATAGGCAACATCGCCGGCGTCCCCGTAGCCGTCATGCAGGGCCGCGTCCACGCCTACGAGGGCTATCCCATCTCCGAGGTCACCTTCCCCACCCGCGTCCTCGGCCTCCTCGGCTCGAAGACCCTCATCGTCACCAACGCCGCCGGCGGCATCCGCACCACCCTGCAGCAAGGCTCGCTCGTAGCCATCTCCGACCACATCAACTTCACCGGCACCAACGCCGCCCTGGGCCCCAACGAGCCCCGCTTCAGCATGGTTCCCGACGCTGGCCAGCGCTTCTTCGACATGTCCGCCGCCTACTCCATGCGCCTTCGCACCTTGGCCATTGAAGAAGCCGCACGCCAGCAGTTCCTCCTCACCGAAGGCGTCTATCTCGCAGTCCTCGGCCCCAGCTTCGAGACCCCCGCGGAGATCCGCGCCTTCCGCACCCTCGGCGCAGATCTCGTCGGCATGTCCACCGTCCATGAGGTCATCGTCGCCCGCCACATGGGCCTCGAGGTCCTCGGCCTCTCGCTCGTCACCAATATGGCAGCCGGCGTCCTCAACAAACCACTCAACCACGAAGAGGTTATCGAGACCGGCCACCGCATCGAAAAGCAGTTCACGAGCCTCCTCACCGCCCTCATCCCCCAAATCACCGCAAAATCCATCTCATGAATGCAGTAGCTCTTATAGATCATTCCTATTTAAAGCCGTTCCATTGCGAGTGCATTCACCGCAGCCCGAGCCTCCAACGCAGCCAGCTTTCGATGCAAGCCATCGCTCGAAAACGCAATTGGCCCCTCCGCAAACCGCACCTCGGCCTTCACACCGCGCAGCCCAAGAAACGTAAAAATATGCCCTAGCATTTTTCTATCTCCCCAGTAACAAACATCATCGGCCAGGCTCACACCAGCCCTATTCTCGACGCCAAAACTATACTGCAAATAAGCTGCCGTCACAGGAGCGCCACTCTCCATCGCCTGCGCCAGCAGTCCGCTATGGAACTTCAGCAACTCGCCTCCGTTCGTCGTCGTTCCTTCAGGAAAAAACACCACTGGCAGCCCTGCATCCACAGTAGCCTGCATCCCTCGACGCGCCTTCAACGCGGAACCGCCATGGCCCCGCTCCACATACACCGTCCCCGACATCGTCGTCATCCACCCCACTACCGGCCACGCTGCAATCTCAGCCTTCGACACGAACACACACGGATGCAGCGCCGCAAACACCACAATATCCAGGTAGCTCAGGTGGTTCGAGATCACCGCCCCGCGCTCCGGAAACCCTCCTTCTACGCGAATCTCAATCCCCAGCCCACGCATCGCCCGCGCGCAAAAACGATGCAGCCAGTCCGCCCGCGCCTCCCGCGTCTGTGGCCGCTTCACCGCCAGCTCCGTCCCCGCAACCACGAACATCCCCACCAGCCGGACGCTCCTCCCCACAGCCCGAAAAAAGCTCACCAGATCGAACCCTCGCCTCTCGCAACCTTGACCCAGCCTACAGACCGTTGCTCGGCAGTCTATCCTGTCACTAGTGCAACCCAGCGAACCAAACCTGACCGCTCCCTTAGAAAGTCCTCCACTCGTCCATCACAACTGGGCTTACCGCCGCATCGCGCTTCCCATTCTCGCTCTCCTGCGCATGGGAGCCTCCCCACAAAAATTGGCCTGGAGCATCGCCGTCGGCCTCCTCATCGGCATCAATCCCATCCTCGGCAGCACCACCCTCTTCTGTCTCGCCGTCGCCGTCGTCCTTCGTCTCAACGTGGCCGCATCCCAACTTGCGAACCACGTCGTCTACCCGCTTGAGATCATCCTCATAGTCCCCTTCATCCGCATCGCCAGCCGAGTCTTCCACACCGCGCCCATGCCTCTCTCGGCAAGCGACCTCCTTCACGCAGCTCGCGAGCATCCGCTCGATCTCTCCCACCGGCTCTGGCTATGGGAGTGGCATGCCTTCCTCCTTTGGGCCATCCTCGCCGCAATCGCAATCCCTCTCATTGCGCTCGCCCTTACCCCAGTCCTCCACGGGCTCCTCCGCCGTGTCGACCGCCATCAATACCCGATCCTCTCGCCTGCGCCCGAGCCAGAGGAGTAGCTCTACATCGCCCCTCGATACCCCTGCACCGGCTCCGCACTCTTCACCCACGCCGAATAGATCATGTCCCGCAGCTCCGTCGCGCCGGCTGCCAGCCGCTCCTCGGTAAACGCCCTACCCTCCTGTGTCCCCGCCCCGGCGAACCCACCCGCCTTCTCCAACTGATACGTCTTCTCCACCAGAGAGTTCGTATGCCGCAGATAAGCCATGTAATCGGTAAACACATCCCCCAACACCACCGGCTTCGCTGCAATCAGCGGAGCCACCTCTGCCGGCTTGATATTCGCCGACACAAACACTGACTCAAACTGAGCATGAATCTTGTGCTCTGTCGTGTATCCATTCGGATTCGGCCCTGTCCATCCGTTGTACTGAATCGTCGTATGCAGCGGCTGCGATCCATCCCCGACATAGTGCCCCAGCCATCCCGCCAGAAACACAATCTCGCACTCCACTGGCTTCGTGTCCTTGTGGTCTTCCTTCAGCTTTCTGTAATCCCTCATCGCACTCTTCAACCGCTCCCACACCTCGGTCGTCACATACGGCTGCAGTCCCACCTTCTCCGGCGACAGCGCCAGATCCGGATGCGACTTCTGCGCAAACGCCAGCGCTCGCACATAGTCATACCGACGTCGTGGCAGGTCCCCTCCGAGGTCTGCATACTCCAGATCGATATAGTGCTCCGGCGACTGTGCTTCGTTCAGCTCCGGCTCTCCAGCAGACTTCCACCGGTCCGGCTCCGGCCCATAGTATTCCAACGCTTCCACCGCCTGCGGAGACCGTAGAAACTTCGGCACATCCTTCGGCAGCGCCTCTCCCGCCAGCCGATTGATCATCATGTGACCATCCCTCCCCCACGCCATCCCCTGCTGAACCAGCATCACTGGCAGCAAACCGACTGCCACCGCAATCTGCAACACCCTAACCAAACTCTTCATGCAAAAAATTATACGAGGCCACCCTTCCCAAAGATGTTTAGAAATTGATGACGATCCCGACCAACGGGAGGACCAAAGAGAATCATCCCTGCCCCGACCGGTACACAAGCCACGAAGTGGCCGCTCGAACCGGGGTCCCTGCAAACAGGTCTTCGTTTGCGGGGTGGCCGAGCGCAGTGGGCCCGTCCGGCAGGACAAGAGTCTCTAAACCGTAACAGCCGCCCCCTCCACCGCCTCACTCCCAAACACCCTCCGATACCGCGCAATCGCCTCCGCCCCACCCGTAGCCTTCCGCGCATTGTCCGACAGCTTCACCGCCGGCCTTCCCTCCACGGTCATCAGCTTGCACACCAGGCTGATCGGTTCCAGCCCCGTCTCTCCCCTCGGATGGCACCCGCGAAAATCATTCGTCAGCAGCGTCCCCCACCCAGCGCTGAACCGAATCCTTCCATGAAAGTAACTATGCAGCCGCAGAATGTCGTCCACATCCAGCCCGTCGGAGGCGATCAGCCTCTTCTTCCCCGCATCACGCCCCCGCTGCAGTAGCCACGCAATATACTCATCCCCGGCAACGAACGGATCTTTACTGTCGCACCTCTGTCCCGTCCAGTCCGCCACCCAATCCGGAGCCCCTTCCAGAAACTGCGTCGTCCCAAACGTATCCGGCAGCATGATCAGCAACTCCCCGCCATAACTCCTCTGCCAAAGCTCCAGCACGCGATACTGCGACAGCCGCAGCTCCTCATCGTCCTCCGCCAACGCAGCCATCGCCATCGGCAACTCATGCGCATTGGTTCCCATCGCCTCCAGGTCATGCTTGTACGCAAGAAAAGTATTCGACGTACCCGACAGGCTCGCCCCCAGCGCCACCCGCATCACCTCTACCACATACTCCTGCCACAAAAAGCTATGCCTTCGCCGTGTCCCAAACTCCGAGATCCTCACCTCCGGCACCGTCCGCAGCAGTTCAATCTTCTCCCACAACTTCGTCTTCGCCCGCGCATACAACACATCCAGCTCCAGCTCGCTCAACATACTCAACGCCGCCCGCGTCTTCATCTCGCTCACAATCGCCAGCGCATACACCTCCCACATCGTCACCTCAGCCCACAGCCCGTGGAACCGCACCACCAACTGCCCATCCACTTCGCTCACCTCATAGTCCGACAGCTTGAAATCCCTCTCCAGCCACTCCAGAAACGCCGGCTCAAAGATGCTCCGCGTTCCATAAAAAGTATTGCCCGCCAGCCAGATCAGCTCCGACTTGCGAAACCGCAGCCCCCGCACATGCTCCATCTGGTCCGTCAGCATCGCAGCGGAGATATGCTCCGCCAACCGCACCGACACCGTCCTGTTTGTAACCTCCGACGTTACATGAACCTTTGGAAAGTTCTTCCAGATAAACTGCAGCATCAGCAGCTTGTAAAAGTCCGTATCCAGCAGCGACCGCACAATCGGATCCAGCCGCCAGTTATGGTTATGCGCCCGCTCCGCAAAGTTCACATTCATGCCGAAATCCTCACCCTAAGCCTACCAACTGCCGTCTCGCGAGCCGATTGGAACCTAGCTAGCAAAGCTTCAAAATAAAATGACAAGCATGCTTGACATAAATACCTGACTTATGTAAAGTTTAATTGTCTTTGTGACAATCTAAGTTGTCTAAATAGAAAGGACTCTTGTCATGATCTGCATTCCGACAACGAAAGCCAGACGCCGTTACACACGCCGCCTCGCCCCAACGATGGCTATCTATCTTGTCTTTCTCTTCATCGCACAATGGACATTCCATCATCATCCTCCAACTGGCTTCGTCGTCTACCTCCTCGCCGTGCTTCCTGCATTGCCCCTCATCGGCTCGCTTGCCATCGTTGGCCTCTACATTACTGAAGAGTCCGACGAATTTGAGCGTTCCGTCCTCGTTCAGTCCATGCTATGGGGTTTCGGCGGAGCTCTTGCCGTCAGCACCATCTGGGGCTTTCTGGAAGATTTCGCGAAGGCGTCTCATCTCCCCACCTTTTATGTCTACGTCTTCTTCTGGATACTCATGGCAATCTCTCAGCCGTTCATCCGCATGAGGTACCGATGAAAAACCGCCTCCGTATTCTCCGCGCCGAACGCAACTGGTCCCAGGCCGACCTCGCCGAACGTCTCGAGGTCTCGCGTCAATCCGTCAACGCCATTGAGACCGGCAAGTACGACCCGTCACTTCCGCTCGCCTTCAAACTCGCCCGCCTCTTCAACAGCCCCATCGAAACCATCTTCACCGACGAGGAGTAGACAAGAAGCAATCCTCCTCGAACAGCCGCCAGTACCATGACAACTGTCACCTCGCTTCAATGACGCACCGCACTGGCACCGAAGCAACGCAACCGAGACACTCGAGTAGTCCCAGGAGCCTGACCATGTCCGTATCCCGCATAACTCTCCGCATCTTCGCTCTTCTTCTCCTCCTCGCAGCCATCCTCCTGCTGCGCAAGCCGCTCTTCGGCCAGGCCATCACCGCCGCCCCCACACGCTTCTCCGTCGTTATCGAAGGCGTCGCGCCCGGCAATGGCACCGACGTCCTCCTCCTCCCCGGCCTCGCCAGCTCGCGCGACGTCTACGCCGCCGAAGCCAAACTCCTCGCGCCCAACTTCCGCCTTCACCTCATCCAGGTTGCAGGCTTCGCTTGCGAACCCGCAGGCCCCAACGCATCCGGCCCCATCCTCGCCCCCGTGGTCGAGCAGCTCCACCAGTACATCATCGACAACCACCTCCAGCCCATTCCCGTCATCGGCCACTCCATGGGTGGTCTCCTCGCCCTCATGCTTGCCCAGGCGCACCCCGGCGACGTAAGCAAGCTCCTCATCGTAGACACGCTTCCCTTCTACGGCCTCGTCTTCAGCCCTGGCGCAACAGTCGAGAGCGTAGCTCCTCAGGCCAAAGTTATGGCCGACCAGATACTCAAGATGCCCGCCGACCAGTTCGCCGCCTCGCAGCCCCTCTTTGCCAGCCGCATGGTCATCTCTCCCGACGGAGTCAAAGCCATCTCAGCCTCATCCATCGCCTCCGACCGCACCGTCTTCGTCAACGCCATGGTCGAAGACCTCGCCACCGACCTCCGCCCACAACTCGCCACCATCAAAACCCCCGCCACCCTTCTCTACCCCTGCGAAGCCGCCGAAGGCTCCGAAGCCCAGGTCACAGCCCTTTACACGACGGCCTACGCGTCTATGCCTAACCTGCATCTAGTCCGCATCGACAGCTCCCGCCACTTCATCATGTACGACCAACCCATCGCATTCGACAAAGCCATCCAAACCTTCCTCAAACCCTAGCCACACTATTGAGCTTTCTCCGTTTCGGCGTTTTACGCCTCAAAAGAAATTGTTGAGTGCAAGTTATCCGATAACATGTAGCGGAGGATGCCACCGATGAAAGCTATAAAGCCACTCACGGCGATATTTCTAGCCTTGGCGGTTGTTTCTTCATCTGGTCAGGATAACCAGGGTGTCGACCCTAACAAATTCCCCGTAGTGTTCTACATCGATTCATCTGGAACAAATTCCGGTGTGTGCTGGATGAGTCTGCAGTCAGCTGGTGTGTCTTACTACGTTCGAGGCGGGGAATTCCCCCCACTGTACATCGTTACGTCCCAAGCAATCTATTCGTGGCAAATTTCACCCTTTGCGTGCGAATCTGCAGATAGTGTTTATGGGCGAAGATGGCAAGCTCAAGAAGGCTTGGTATTCAGTAGTGTCCACCAGAAACATGCAGTAAAATCTAGTTTCCCCGCAGAATTCTGACTACTTAGTCGCTTCGTACGTAAGCGCTCTCTGGGTCGGTCTTCTCCGTTTATGCAGTTTGATCGCATGAAGAGGTTTCGCGCGAATCGCCTTTCTCTTTCTCTACATATTATTAAACTGATACTCTGCCTCCTCCATCCGCTCTCCGGATCCCAAAAACCTTGTCAACCCCGTAAACGACATAACCCCCCATCCTGCAATCACATCCGCGTGACCTATTCCACCCACCCAATCCCGTAAAATAGTAGTATGTCCACGGAAACGTCTCTCACCAAGGCGACCACCCGCAACTCAAGCTGGATCAATACTTTACAA
>Ga0302324_100005045_pt1 | contig 28978 bp, 22 predicted proteins | sample Palsa_T0_1_FD_201949 | JGI IMG/M metagenome (GOLD analysis project Ga0302324, IMG submission 201949) | Peat permafrost microbial communities from Stordalen Mire near Abisko, Sweden - Palsa_T0_1 | ecosystem: Environmental > Terrestrial > Soil > Palsa > Peat permafrost | place: Sweden: Abisko...
ACGCAAACTCGCCGGGTATGTCAAGCCGGTAGCCAAGCCAAAACCAGCCGTGCATCTGCCACATGGCCCCAGAATGACGCCCCACGACGCGCTACGTAAGGTTGACCTCGCCTGCGGCGTACTCCCTGAGATCATCGCGGACCAACCGCTGCTCTCTGAAGAGACCCCTGGCGAATTTATCCCGGAAATACCCGCAGCCGATGAAGTCGGGCTTCTCTCTGGCTTCGACGGCCCTGGCGTCATTCTCCCGGAAGACATGCCTGTGCCTCCCGCCTTCTCTCAAGCCCCTCCGGGCATGTCAGGCGGCGGCGCCCCCGTCTACACGCCTCCTTTTACCACGCCTGCTGGCGAAAAAACGCCACTTCCCCCAGTTGTACCGGAACCCTCCACCTTTATACTGATGCTGACTGGATTGGCTGGTACTGCTGAAGCGGCTCGGCGCAGACTCAAAGCATAAAGAGCCCTGGCAACGCTTAAACAGGGATCTGAATGGCGTGCCCGATGAGCAGAATCACTGGCGCCGGCCCTATATCGTCATCTTCAATCCGCGCGAGCGTCGTGGTATGCACCTGCTGGTCGCGCGTTGTGGCCTTGGAGACGGCGACGCAAGGCGTCTCGGGAGCGATCCCGGAGGCGATCAGATCATCGGCCAGCACGCGAAACCTCCGCCCTGGCATATAAATCACTAAGGTAGACGCCTCAGGAAACGCACCGGCCCACTTCGGCTCGAGCTCGAGCTTTCCCGCAGCATGGTGTGCGGTGGCAAGGATTAGCTTCGAAGCAGACGTACGGTCGGTCAACGGTGTGTGCAGCGTCGCGGCCACGGCAAACGCCGTAGTAATCCCTGGAACGATCTCGAAAGCAACGCCGGCGCCACGCAGCGCGGCAATCTCCTCCCCAGCTCGCCCAAAGACGAGCGGATCTCCTGACTTCAAACGAAGCACCGACCTGCCGGCGTGGGCCGCCTCGATCATCAGGCGGTGAATCTCTTCCTGCGTGATGCGCGGCTGGCCACAGCGTTTCCCGACAGGAGTAATCTCTGCCCCAGCGTGCGTCAGCGCAAGCACCTCTTCGGAGACAAGGTCATCAGGCAAGACCACATCGGCGGTCTCCAGCAGGCGGAGTGCGCGAAGCGTAAGAAGATTGGGGTCGCCTGGTCCAGCTCCTACCAGGTAAACAATGCCAGGCTGTGCAGCAATGTTCATGATTTCTTCTCGGGCAATGGGTTAGTCAGCGCATGCTCACGAGCCGCGATACGGGAGGGACATTGGTCATAGCCGCAGACCTCGCGCTGTGCTAACTGATGCAGCAGCCACTTACGTTCCTCGTTCAAAGGCTCCATCTGTGTGACCTCGCGGCGCAGGTTACCCAGGTCGTTCAGCCACTCCCCGGTATCGAGCGGAAGCTGCGCGTTGATCTCTTTGCGCAGCCGTTGCGCCAGCGCCGGGCTTGCCCCGGCAGTTGATATCGCAATCTGCAGGTCCCCTCGCCGAACAACGGAAGGAAAGTAGAAGTCGCAAAAGGGCGGGTCGTCCACAGCGTTGCAAAGAATATCTCTCTCCATCGCCTCGGTATACACGGCCCGATTCACCGCAGGCACATTCGTAGCCGCAATCACCAGAAAGCTCCCGCCCAGGTCTCCAGAGGCGTACACACGCTGCTGCCAATCGATCTCCCCAGCCGCAGCGAGATCAGCAATGCGCGGCCGAGCCTCCGGCGCAATCACCGTAACCTCAGCGTGTGCGGCCTGCAGCGATTCGATCTTCGACTCAGCAAGGCTCCCCGCGCCAATCACGATGCAGCGTCGAGCAGCAATCTTCAGAAAAATAGGAAAGAGATCCATGAAATAAAACTACTCCCCTGGCGCATGACGGCCGGCACCGACAGGCGGAGCGTCGCGTTCCACAGGATCGACGACAGCCCCTGCAAGTTGTGCACGAAGTCTGTCATCGTCGGTGCGTCCAAAGTAAGCCCGCAGATCCTCCTCAGCGTGTCGATCAGCGAGATAGCCCCGGAGCAGCCGCTCAATCGCGCCCGGAACGTCCTCTGCTGCCGCCCGATACCCCAGCGGACGAGCCGTTCGAGCGTACTTGCCCACCGCCCCGCCAACGCAGAAGTAGAAAGCATCCACGGACTGGCCATCCTTCTTGATCTTCTTACCCTCAAGCCCGATATCAGCGATCCAGTGCTGCCCGCAGCTATTCGTACAGCCTGTCACATGCAGTTTTATCTGCTGATCGAAGCCCGGCAGCCGCTCCTCCATCTCACTCACCAGCCATTTAGAAAACGCCTTTGTCTCGGCAATCGCCAGCTTACAGAACTCCGTCCCGGTGCACGCGATCGCCCCTCGCCAAAAAGCAGAGACGTCGACCTGGAGTCCCATCGTGTTGAGCGCAAGCACAAGCTCTCCCGTCTTCGTATGCGGCACGTTGGCAATCACGATGTTCTGCATAATCGTGGCGCGAAGTTCGCCGTTGCCATACTGCTCCGCAAGCTCTGCGAGCCTCTCCAGCTGATCTCCCGACAACCGGCCACGCAGCACACTCGCTCCAACCGTCGAAAGCCCAGCCTGCCGCTGCGGCGTAACTCCAATGTGGTCGCGATACACATCATCCGGAACAATGTCGTCGGAGACAGGACTCGCGTCTAACGTATAACCAAGCTTCTCTTCTAACGCCGCAAGGAAGGACTCCGCCGTCCAACCATGCCGCATGAAGAGATACTTGATCCGTGCACGAGTGCGATTCTCACGCAGCGCAAGTTGTTCACGAAAAATAACAGCAGTCGCATGCACCACCGCCAGCGCCTGCTCCTGCCGGACGAACGCAGGAATCCGCACAGCAAGGTGAGGCTCAGTCGAAAGTCCTCCGCCAACACGCAGCGTATAGCCAATCTCCTCAGCACCATCAGCATTCGTGCGCTTAATCGCAGTCAACGCAAGATCGTTGATCTCTGGATACGAGCACCACAGCGGGCAGCCGGTGACCGAGATCTTGAACTTCCGCGGAAGATTGTAAAACTCAGGATTGGCCGTCAAATGATGTGCAATCTCGATCGCCAGCGGCGACGCGTCAATCAGCTCATGCCCATCCAGTCCAGCCAGCGGGCACCCGGTCACATTGCGCACCACGTCGCCACAAGCTCCCTTTGGGCTCAGGCCCACCGCAGCCAGCGTGTCCACCACATCCACCAGCGCCGAGATCGTCAGCCAGTGCAGCTGAATATTCTGCCGCGTCGTTATATCCGACAGGTTGCGAGCGTACTTCTTCGTGAGTTGCGCAATCACCCGAAGCTGCGCACTCGTCAAAATGCCATTCGGCAAGCCGATCCGCATCATGAAGAACTCAGTGGCCTTCCCCTCGCCCCCGACCCCGCCCGTAGCGCCGATGCCGTCGCCCTGCGTATAAACGCCCCACCATTTGAAGTACAGATTCGCCCACTCCGGCAGCACAGACTCCCTACCCTCCAGAGCAAACCTGCGAACCTCCTCCCAGCCATCCCAGGGGTTCTGGGCCAGCTTCAGGCGCTCGGACTTCTGCGCCTTCGTCTCTTTTATCGCTGGTGCAGGGGAAGTGCTCATCGTCAAAAAACCTCTTCCTGTAGCTGAAATAAGAAAGGCCCACCAGGTTCGTGGGCGCTTGTGCTTTGCTGGGATCTTCGAGATCTGCGGGGCAGTCTACGAATCAAGCAAAGGCGACGCGCACCGTGTCGCAACACTTGCGACAAGCAGTAAAAAGCGGTGTGCGGAAGATCGCCATGAATCAAGGCTAACCGCGCTGCAAGTTGCCGTCAAGCCACGCAAGGCGCAACAGGCTATCTAGCAAGGGGCAGCCTGCTAACTGCGGTTTTGGAACAAGTTATAAAGGCAGCTTGCGCTGAGCATTCACTCCGCTTCAGCAAGCGAGAACTTGTGGCGCACGTCGGAGCCGCGGATCCAGAAGATCACGTCCTCGGCGATGTTGGTGGCATGGTCCGCTGCACGCTCCAGGTTGCGCGCGACGATAATGGCATTCAGTGCCTGACCGCTGACTACCGGGTGCTGCTGCATCACCTCGATCAGTTCAGTCTGGACATCCCGATTCATCTCGTCGATCTCGTCGTCCATGGCGAGCACATGTTCCGCCAGCTTGGCGTCGGCCTCCAGCAGCGACTGGATCGCGCAGCGAATCATCACGCCAACCTTCTCCCCCATGTCCGGAATGTCGATCGGAAGCGAGATCTGTGGAGCATCCTGCAGTGCCTGCGTACGCTGCGCGATATTACTGGCCTGATCGCCAATACGCTCCAGGTCGCCGTTGATCTTGATCACCGACAAAATAAAGCGAAGGTCGATCGCCATGGGCTGCTCCTTGGCGAGCAGGTCATACGCCATCTCATCGACGTCGCGCTCCGCAGCGTTGATGGCCTCTTCAATCTCCTTAACGTGATCGCAAAGCCCCATATCACCGGTCAGGTAGCCAGCCAGCGACAGCGACAGCGCCTGTTGCGAGAGCGCGGCCATGGCCAGCAGCTTGTCCTTCAGGGCAACGAGTTGTTGTTGAAAATTAATGCGGGGCATGGGAGATCCCTCAAAAAAACTACTCTCACTATTGTGACGTAAACAAAGTAAAGAGACTATAAATTTGTTGTGTACTGGTAGCGATTCGGTACATCCTTGGTGGGATGAAACCTACTTATAGAGGAGGTAAGGCTGGCGTCGCTGCTCAAACGCACTGAGATCGGCAGCCCATGCGGCGGCGATCTTCCGCGGATCGTCTCTGTTATTGAGAGCCTGAGTCGTATCGACATTGACGATCAGACGTTCCTTGGCCAACGCAAACTCCGGATAGAGTCGCCGCAGCGCGCTGATCACCTCGACTCCCATCTCAGGCGAATCCAGCACACTCCGGTCCGTCACGGTAAACGCAACACCCGGCACCGTCTTCCCATGAAACGGATAGTGATTGCTGTCATCGGCAACAGCAAAGTTGGTCGCAGTAAAGCTGACCCCGGGAATCTTGCGAGCAGTCAAATAAGCCGCAAGCTGCGGACCATCAACAAAAGGCGCGCCGATCTGTTCGAACGGCGCATCCGTACCTCGCCCAACTGAGATGTTCGTCGTCTCCAGCAACCCAACACCTGGATAAAGAGTAGCCGCCCTCGGGCTCCGCAGATTGGGGCTGGGGTTTACCCATGGCAACCCCGTCTCGTCGAAGTATTCGCTACGCCGCCAGCTCTGCATAGGAATAACCGTTAGCTGCGCCTTGATCGGAGCCTGAATGTTCGGCGAAGTCGGGCTCTGCAATCGGTGCTCCGTATTGAAGTAAAGCGCCAGCTCCCCCAGCGTAAGCCCATGCTTCACCGGCATCGGCATGTAATCCGTATACGACTCCGCTCCAGCATCCGACACCGGGCCCTGCACATCCACACCGTTGATCGGGTTCGGACGATCCAGCACGATGATCTCAATATGCGCTCGCGCAGCCGCCTCCAGAAAGTACCCCACCACAGCCTCATACGTATAGAAGCGAACTCCGGCATCCTGCAGATCGATGACCACTGCATCAAGATTCTTCAGTGCATCCGGGCTGGGCCTACGCTGCTCCTCCTTCGCTCCATAAAGGCTGATCACAGGAAGCTGCGTAGCCGGATCGACTTCATTCCCAATCTTGGTCGAATCCTTCGTCCCAAAGATCCCATGCTCCGGCGAAAAAAGCGTCTTCAGCTCAACCTCGGGAATGGAGTGGCTAAGAATGTCGATGGTGCGGCGTCCCTCCCGGTCAAGCCCAGTCTGGTTCGTCAGCAGGCCAACTCGCAGATGCCCATTGTGCCGAGCCGCAGCATCCCGCAGCGCACTGAAGTTGGTGGACTCCAGAACATCGATACCGCTCGCGGTAGCACCAGAGGAATAGAGGTGCAGCGCCTTCGCCGCAGCCGTCGCCACCTGCCCTCGAAGCGCCGAAATAGGCGGATTGCCACGTGGATGAACCGCATTCGCCAGCAGCACCACCACCGTATCGCTATCGGGATCCATCCACAGACTCGTTCCTGTGAAGCCCGTATGCCCAAAGCTCCCGATAGGAAACACCGCTCCACGTGGCCTCGAAAACGCCGTATTGATATCCCACCCAAACCCTCGAGCAGCAATCCCCTTGGTTGTCTGTCCATCCGGTGTAAAGATCGTCACTCCCGACTCCGCACTACCCGGCTGCTCAGGTCGCGTCATCAGCTGCAGCGTGGCCTGTTCCAGTGGAAAACTACTCGGCCGCCCCGCCAGCCGATCGAGCAGCGCCTGTCCAAACAAGGCAACATCCCCCGCCGTAGAAAAAACACCCGCATGCCCAGCCACCCCACCCATCCTCCGCGTAGTCGGATCATGAACAACACCGCGCAGCAGCTTATTGAAGCCAGGATTCGTGGCAGTCGTTCCCTCGTCGTCATACGCAGTAGGTGCAATCTTTGCCGTTGTTCCTTCGCGACGCAGCCCACCAGCAATCGGAAGGTACATCGTGTGAATCATCTTCAGCGGGCCGAAGATATGCTCCTGCGCATACACGTCAAGAGACTCTCCACTAATCTTCTCAACAAGCGCACCAAGCGTAATAAAGTTGATATCCGAATACTCAAAATGCATGCCAGGAGCAGCCACCAGCGGCGAAGCGAATGCGCGACGCAACCCCTCCGCTCTATCCGGCGCAGCCAGCCCCCACGAATCCTTCAGGTCAAGATCCGGCGGCAACCCGGAGTAGTGCGTCAACAGCTCACGTATCGTGACATCCTGCTTTCCGTTAGCAGCAAACTCAGGAAGATACTTCGCAACCGGATCGTCAAAGCCCAGCTTATGTCTCTCATACAACTGCATCACCGCCGTCGCTGTAACCAGACACTTGGTCAGCGAAGCCATATCGAAGACCGTGTCCTCCGTCATCGGCTCGACAGCTGGCTCCAGCGCCCGGCTTCCATCAGCCTGCTCAAAGACAGTGCTGCCATCATGGTTAATCAGCACAACCGCTCCAGGCAGCTTCTTCATCGAAATCGCATCGCGAATCAGCGTTGTCACCGGCGCAAAGTCCAACGCAGTCGCTTGTGTCGCGCCTCCAGCCTGTAGAACAGCAGGGATCTGCGCCAATGCAGATCGTCCGTAGAGCCCAAACACACTGAAGCCAATCAAAACCATCGACCCGACAGCAGCAATCTCTTTGGAGCGCAGCTTAGCCGGAAAGACAAAGCTCGCAACCGACCCAATCGCAAACGTAACGATCGAGCCAATCAGCACGTACCACGTGAACGCAATGTGCGGCACCGTCACCGGCCCCAGCGCAATCGGCGTAGGGTGCAGCCACAGCAGCAGATTAAGCGCAAAGCCGCAGATCATCCCCACAATCGCTCCAGTCTGCGTAGCATACCGCGTCAGCGTCCCCAGCAAAAATACTCCCAGCAGCGCACCATAGGCCACCGAAGCAATCGACAATCCCACTTCAACAACGTGACCTTTCCCTCCCGCATGAACGCTGTACATCGCCACCGCAAACAGCACAAACGCCCACACCACCGTGCTCGATCGCGAGATCATCATTCGCTCCCGATCATCGGCCTCAGGTCGCCAGTGCATATAAAAATCAACGACTGTCGTGCTGGAGAGCGAGTTCAGCGCCGCACTCAAATTCGACATCGCCGCCGCCAGAATCGCAGCTACCAGCAGCCCCGCCACGCCGATCGGCATCTCGCGCACAATAAACGTCGGAAAGATCCGGTCGCCTGAAGCAAACACCGTAGGGTGCAGACCGTAGAACACGTAGAGTCCAACTCCGATCAACAGAAAGAGTGTGAACTGCAAAAAGATCACCGCACCGCTCGACAGCAGCGCAATGCGCGACTCACGCAGATTACGCGCCGCCAGCATCCGCTGAACCATCAACTGGTCCGTTCCATGCGAGGCCATCGTCAAGAACGTCCCGCCCAGCACCCCAGCCCAGAACGTATAGGTCTGCGTCAGATTGAACGCAAAGTGAAAGAGCCTGAACTTGCCCGCCGCCGCTGCCACCGCGTGGATCTGCGACCACCCTCCCGGAACATGCGTCCCCAGCGTCGCAATCGCCACCACGGTCCCGCCGATATAGATAAACATCTGCACCACGTCGGTCCAGATCACTGCGGCCATTCCACCTTCAAACGTATACAGCAGCGTCAGCGCGGAGATGATCCCGATAGACAAAATATCGCGCGTCCCAATCGCAATCCCCACCACAATCGATACCGCAAACACCCGCACCCCCTCCGCCGCCGCTCGCGTCAGCAGAAACAGCCCAGCCGTGACCTTATGCAGCGTGTGCCCAAACCGCCGATCAATCAGCTGATACGCCGTCAGCATCTCACCCTGAAAGTACTTGGGCAGAAAGATCAGCGCCACCACAACCCGCCCGATCATGTACCCAATCACGATCTGCAGAAAGCCAAAGTCTCCCGCGAAGGCCACGCCTGGAATACTGATGATCGTAAGCGTACTGGTCTCCGCCGACACAATCGACAGCGCGATAGCCCACCACGGAATGCTTCTGTCCGCAAGGAAATAGCTGCGCAGCGAGCGCCCATTTGGCTCCTTGCTACTGCGAAAACGAAGCCCAAAAAGAGTGATGCCGACAAGATAGACAACAATGAGAACGAGATCCACCGGATGGAGATGCGTCGGAGGTGCGGCTGCAAGCATGGTTGCAAGTGTATAGCGACAGCCAGTCGCAAAGTAGCTCGCACGCATCCAACTTCCAACGTTCAGCCCAATCTATTTTTCTTGCCTTCATGCGCCACGCCCCCCTGATAGAGCGTAAGGTGGGTGACCGCATGGGTTGTGGAGTCGCGGAAGAACTCAATCTGAGCGTCAACGACCTTGAAGAAAAATTTAGTGTCGGACTCACCAAAGAGCGGAAGCTTCGCTTGATGAGTAGCCTGCGCCATCAGCTTGCCACCCTCTACCGTGATGACGATGGAGAAAGTCGGTGCAAGCTCATAGGTCCCGGCATAATCGGCAAGCAGGGCCGGCGCGACCGAAATCTCCTTGCGTTCCGTAGCGAGCGTGACCGTTTGACCAAGTGCCACTTTGCCCAGCGCCACCGCGATCTCATCCGGCGCCGATCCATTCACATTGCCAAGCACCACGACGATCATCTTATCGTCCGGATAGAACGCAAGCGACGTGTTGAACCCTTCGATCCCACCACCATGGCTCATCTGTTGGTGGCCATCCTTCATGCCGGAGAACAAGCCGAAGGCGTAGCCATCCTTGAAAGGGGTCGTCATCTTCTTCAACTCCGGGGCGGTAAGAACCTTGCCGCCAAACAGCCCTTGCTCCCACTTCAGCAAATCGCCTGTCGTCGAGTAAAGCGCTCCGGCAGAGAAGGGAATCGTCATGCTGGTGTACCCGGCATGATGAAATCCATCAGGGACGTGAACGTAGCCCTGCGCACGTTGCAGCAAAATGGCTTCATTGTTATCGAGACCGGTATCGCTCATCCCCAGCGGCGTAAAAATATTCTCTTGCAGAAACTCGGTATACGTCTGCCCAGAGATCTTTTCAATCAGATACCCCAGAACGATATAGCCGGAGTTGCTGTACTGAAACTTTGTTCCCGGCTCGAAATCAAGAGGCTTATCGCGGAATCGTGCCACTAACTCAGTCGGGTTGGTGTCCTTCCATTCAGTCGTCTGGTAGTCGGGAAATCCGGTAAAGTTTGGGATGCCCGAACTATGCGTCAGCAAATTGAAGATTGTAATCTTGCTCCATGCGGCTGGAGCGTCTGTCATATATTTGCTGACCGGGTCTTCAACCTTCAGCTTGCCACGCTCCTCAAGCAAAAGAATGCTGGCGGCGGTGAACTGTTTCGTCAGCGATCCCAATCGGAACTTTGTCGTCGGGCTGTTCGGAATATTCCACTCGAGGTTGGCGAAGCCATATCCCTGGTTGATCAGCAGCCTGCCGTCCTTCGACACCAGCACGCTGCCCATGAACGTCTTCGCGGAGACATAAGACTGAATGATCTCCTGCATGCGCGGCGTTGGATCGGGAGCTTGAGCATCCATAGTGGTAGAGGCAAAAAGAGCGCAACTGAAGACGGAGGCTATGGTGATCAAACGAATCATGAGATGCCCTCACGTGCTGTGATGAAAGATGGTTCGATCCTGGATCGAAAGTATAGCGGAAGTTATCAACATTCTATAAGTGAGACGCACATCCCAGGTGCTAAGATCTCGTCTCCCGAGCCCGCAGCGCCAGGCCTCGTGCTACAGAGGTGAACTCATTTCCCGTGCGTACCCGCGCCGCCGTAAAGCGCTCTTCGAAGATGCGGCGCACCGCCGGAACGAAGCTGCTTCCTCCTGTCAGAAAAACCCGGTCCACCTCATGCGCTCCCACCTTGCTGCTTTCGAGAAGCGTATCGATGCAGCGTTTGATTGCGAGCAGGTCGTCGCTGATCCAAGCCTCAAACTCAGCGCGACTCACACGAGCGAGAATGTCCATGCTGCCATCGCGAAATTTAAACTCTGCGAACTCCTTGTACGAAAGCTCGATCTTCAAGCGTTGCACAGCCTGATGCAACTGATAACCAAGGTCTTCATCGACAAGGTTGATGAGCGCTTCTATCTTCTCCGGCTCCTGCGCGCGTGCCCGCGCGCTCTTCAGTATCTCGGACACGTTCCGCGTCTTTAAAAACGAAAGATAGTGCCAGCGTTCAAGGTTCGTATAGATCCACGCAGGAACAGCAGGGATGATACTGGCAGGTCGATCGGCCGCCTGCGCATACGAGCGTTCAAAGCTGTCCGAGCCCAGCGCCGGAGACACCAGCTTGCGAACGACACGCGCGTCGAAGCTGTCTCCTGCAAGCCCCAGCCCGCTGTTGCCTAGAAAATCATTCGCGCTTCGGCCGCGTGCGCGTACACCGGGCCCCGCATGCAGCAGCGAAAAGTCGCTCGTGCCTCCGCCAAAGTCTCCGATCAGGATCAGCTCATCATGGTCCAGAGTGGACTCATAGGAGTACGCCGCAGCGATAGGCTCCATCTCAAAATCCACCGACTCAAAGCCCGCATGAACGAACGCCTTCCGAAGACGTTGCACTGCAAAGTCGTCATCCTCTGCTGTGTCGGCGCCCACAAACCGAACTGGACGGCCCACCGTAGCGTGTCGGATTGGCTGGCCGAAGTGCTCCTCTGCGCGCATCCGAAGATCGGTAAGGATGCGCGAGATAAGGTCTTCAACGATATAGCGCCGCCCAAAGACCTCCGTGCCGGTCAGCGTGCGGCTGCTCAGGTAAGACTTCAGCGACTGGATCAGCCGGCCCTTATGCTCCGCGTCAAGATAGTGTTCGATACCAGCCGGTCCCGTAAAGCTCTTGATCTGCGTACGACCCGCCAGCCTGTGCTGCTCAAGATACAACACCGAGCGAAAAGACTCCGTCGTGCTCGAAGCAGTTGGGAACGAGACAAGTTCAACCGTGCCGTCAGGCCGCGCCAGCGCTATTGAGCTGTTCGTCGTGCCAAAGTCAATTCCAATAGAGAGGCCGGGCGTGTGTAAAAGCATGGTCTTTTAAACTGACAGATCTTTCTGGCTTCGATGCAGCCTAGAAGCCGGCAAAACACTTGAGCATCGACCCAAGGGAGTGAGGAATCAAAAATTTACTTTGATACCGGAGCAGATGGCGTCACTGGTGGCATCACAGGCGGAGCCGGAAGTCCAAGCTCGCTTGCACTCGGCAGCGTACGAATATCCGACCACTGCCGCTGTGCGCTCCGCAACTTATCGCTGCGCTCGTACCAGATTCCGATGGCGTAGTCGTAGTGCTCCAGCACCGGACGCAGTCCATACGCCCTGTTCGAGCGGTACCACGCCTGCTCGTAAAGGTCGCGTAGCAACGAGTACGTATCGATGATGTCAAAGATGCGACCGTTAATTCCGTTGATATCGGAGAGCTCGCGGCTCACTGCCATGCGCTGCTTTTTGTCTGTGGTGTTCTGCATTGCGTCGGCCCGCTGATACCCCGCAGCGATCTCGTCCGTGAGTTGAAACTTCATCCCAATGAAGTCCATCCGTCGCGCCCCCAGCTCCAGCGCATCGATAGCCTCCGTCTCCCGCAGCGCCGTCGCACTGGAACGATACATATTCGCAGGACCGTAACCTTCCGATACAATCGACGGGGCCGTCACCGCAGGCGCAGCCGCGCGAGCCTGGGCAATCAGCGTTAGCGCACGCTCTGCATGGAGTCGAAGATCGCGAGCGAACGGCCGGACCTGATTGCCAATCCGCAGTCCATCCTTCGACATCGGGTCAAGCCAGAAGATGCTGTTGCTCCCATCCCCCACCTTGGCCTCATCCTTCAGCAAAGCATGCGCGAGCATCATCTCCTTCTGCGCTTCGTTCAGATCGCCCGTCATGTCGCCATGAAACACCTGCGCATAGGAGTCCTGAAACTCATCAATAGACGACTCCCCCTTCTGCCACGCCGCCGCCGCTCCAAACAGAATCCCGTACCAGTCCTGGTTGAAGAGCCCTTCGCCATCATCGTTCCAAATCGTATTCAGCTGTCCCGTCGATCCCAGCCGCTGACCATCTGCCGTAAAGCGTTGAATATTCGCCAGCGCAAGATTGTTATTCGGATAAACCTTGCGAAAGTTATTCACGCTCGGCGCAACCCACGTCTCAAAGCCCGCCTGCGTAAACGGTGTCAGAAAGCGGTCGTACCCGCGAGTCTCAGGGCTATAGACCCACGCGATCGCGATCATCGAATCCTTGAACGGCTGTGGCAGTGTCTTCAACAGGTCCGGCGCGTCCTGCGCAATATCGCCCCAGAACAGCAGCTTGCGATGAAGAGGCTGTAGTGCAGTGGCGATCTTCTGCAAAAAATCCAGATAGACCTGTGCCAGCCCCTTCGAGTCGACATCCCCCTCCGTCTGGCCGCGCCCCACGTCCACCGTCTCATCAGCTCCGATATGCAGAAACGGCCCGGGATAAAGCGCAGCCAGCTCGGCAAACATCTGCGTGATCAGTGTCAGCGACCCCGGCTGACCCGGCGCAAGAGCCTCGCCATGCGGTGTCTCCGCCAGCGGCTGATACTGCTCCCACGTCAGGTTATGGTGCAGGTGCCCAAACGCCTCCTGCTCCGGCACAATCGTAATGTGATATGGCAGTGCATAGGCCACGAGCTCCTCAGCCTCAGCCGCCGTCACGCTGCCCGGAGGCGCCATCAGCGGATTCGAAGCATACTGCTGCGTATGCTCAAAGTACGGCGAATAAAGGTTGATCTTGTAAGCCGCCAACGTACGGATCAGCCGCTTCTGAAAATCCAGCGTCGTAATCGGTCCACGCGAAAGATCGTCGTCCAGCCCGCGATACTTCATCGCCGGCCAATCGCGAATCGTCGCTGTTCGCAGCACCGCGGTCGCCGCGCTCCCTACAATCAGCTGCTTAACCGTCTGCGCACCATAGAAGACCCCCGCCGCAGTTGCGCCCGTCACCGTAAGCCCTTCGGCCGTCGCGCCAATCACATACCCTTCCGGCTTCATCTCGTCGGTAAATTCTGCGAGCGGCTCGTCGCCGAGCCGAGTCAGGTCGATCTCCACCCCTCCTGCTTCGGTCACTGGAATACTCCGCGCCGCCAGACTTGCTGCCAGCTCATCGGCGGCAAACTGGTCCTCTGAGTTCGCCGCGCACCCCTTACACACAATGCGGACGCCATGCGGAAGCGGCAGGTCGGCCACCGCGTGCACCTCACGCGGCATCGGAATGAGCTTCAGAGGAGACTGCGCCAGGGCAAACGGTGCAAGGACAAGCAGAACCAGACCAACGCGTTGAAAGTGCATGGCTATAACGGTAAATCAAACGCCGCGATTTCAGACTGCCAGGCATCGACTTGTAAACCGGCAAAAGAGCGTCAGCCTCAAGCCGTACAAGGCGGAATTATGTGATTTCTCTGTGAATATTCCGCGAATTATTCCTCCTTTCACATCGATTTGGGACGATTGACCAAAGAGCTGAAGGAAGAAAGTGGCCATAGCTGCAGAGCTTTAGTTCATCTTCTTGTCTGTCCTTCTGCCTTTTCAAATTCTTGCGAGGTTCCATGACGAAGCAACTACGAGCGACTATGGCAGCGATATTGGTGATCAGTTCAATATCGTTACAAGCGCAAACGAGCACGGCGGCAACGCCTACAAAAAGCACGACCAAAAAGGTTGTGCACAAGAAGGCGCCAGTCGAGACGGCAACAGAGCGTCAGATCCGCGAACTGCGCGAGCAGATGCTGAGCCAGCAGTCCCAGATCGATGCGCTCAAGCAGGCTAACGCAGACAAGGATGCACGTCTCGCAGCCGCCCAGCAGTCGGCCCAGGGTGCGCAGGACGCAGCCGCTACCGCCACCGCCAAGGCTGACACTCTTAGCACCACCGTCTCCGCCAACTCGGACGCCGTAACCGCTCTCAGCAGCTCCGTGACCGACCTCAAGTCCACCACCGTCGGCATGGCCCAGACCATCAGCGACACCAAGAAGACCATCACCGACGAGCTCGAGTCGCCTCTGACTCTGCACTACAAGGGTGTCGAGATCACCCCCGTTGGCTTCTTCGCATTTGAAGGTGTGGACCGTACCCGCTCCATCAACTCCGATATCAACACGCCCTTCAACTCCACCCCGTACCCCGGTGCAGCCCAGGCCCACACCAGCGAGCTCAACTTCTCCGGACGCCAGAGCCGTATCGGCGCTCTCTTCCAGAGCAATCCCGGCACCTTCAAACTGGCTGGCTACGTCGAAGCCGACTTCCTCGGCGTCGGCACAAGCAGCAACGACAACCAGAGCAACAGCTACGTCCTCCGTCAGCGTCAGATCTGGGGTCAGGCTGCAACGCAGAGTGGCTTCACCGTAACCGGCGGTCAGATGTGGTCTCTCGTTACCGAAACCAAGGTAGGCACCGACAACAGAACGGAAAATCTACCGCAGGTAATCGATCCTCAGTACCACGTCGGTTTCAGCTGGACGCGCAACGCAGACATCCGCTTCCAGCAGAAGCTCGGCATATTCACCGGCGCGGTCTCGCTTGAAAATGCGCAGATCGTCAGCTTTGCCGGCACCAATGACAACGCGAACTTCTTTCTCGGCAGCGCCGGAACAAACGGCGGTCTCTACAACCTGACCACCAACTACTCCAACAACGTCGCTCCCGATCTGATCGTCAAGTTCACGGCCGATCCCGCGCACCTGGGTCACTACGAGATCGGCGGTCTCGCCCGCTGGTTCCGCGACCGTTACTATCCCAACGAGACGCTGGCGACCCCGTCCGCCCTCGGCGCTACCAATAACACCAAGGTCGGCGGCGGCTTCTTCGCCAACGCCCGCGTCCCGGTAACCCACTTCGCGGACTTCGGCGTCCACTTCCTCGGTGGAACCGGCGTAGGACGTTACGGCACCTCGCAGCTTCCTGACGTCACCGTTCACCCCGATGGAACACTCGAACCGATCAAGAACTATCAGGGATTGGTCTCGCTCGAAACCCACCCAACCAAGAAGCTCGATGTGCTCTTCTACGGCGGTTCAGAGTATGCCCAGCGTACGGTGTATCTCAGCACCTTGGGCCCCGATGCAGGCAAACTGGTTGGATACGCTCCACCATCCAGCTCCAACTCCGGTTGCAACACAGAGACGTTGCCAACCGTACCAACCTCTGGTCTGGGCAGCATCGGGACCGCAGGTGGTGCACCCTTCGATCCCGGAACTCCGGCAAACTGCCTCGGCGCAACTCGTGTCGTTCAGGAAGGCACGGTTGGCTTCACCTATCGCGCCTACAGCAGCCCCAAGTTCGGTCGTCTCCAGTATCAGGGGTTTTATAGCTACCTCGACCGCGTCGCCTGGTCCGGTGTAACCAGCGGCACCTTCGGCTCCGCCACCGCAACCTACGGCGGACCAAAGGCGACCAACGGCATGGTCTTCTGGGGCATGCGTTACTACCTCCCGTAGCCATTCGTTGCCATCGCATCACAACCAAAAAAGGGCATCCTTCGGGATGCCCTTTCTGTCGTTCAAACTTCGATACTGAAGGCACAGTTGTTCCTCGCACAACCGGTCTTTGGTACGCTTCTAGCCAGGGCTTTTTTGAAGAGGCAATAAAAAAATAATGCTGAACGCAAACAGGCTATTTCCCGCCGACAGTGCCGCACGCTCCGTCGCCGCGAAGCTATACGAGACCGTGCGTAACCTGCCCATCCTCTCCCCGCACGGCCATACCGACCCCCGCTGGTTTGCGGAGAACCTGCCCTTCCCCGACCCAACCGCGCTCCTCATTCAACCCGACCACTACATCTTCCGCATGCTCTACTCGCAGGGCATCTCTTTGGAGTCCCTCGGCATACCGCAGCTCGACGGCGGCCAAAGCGCCGATCCCCGCGAGGTCTGGCGCATCTTCGCCCGTCACTACTACCTCTTTCGCGGAACCCCAACCCGCCTCTGGCTCGACTACACCCTGGAAAACCAGTTCGGCCTCACCGAGCGCCTCAAGCCAGAAAACGCCGATCGTTACTACGACCTCATAGCCGCCAAACTCCAGACCCCGGAGCTTCGTCCCCGCGCTCTCTTCGACAGCTTCAACATCGAAGTGCTCGCCACCACCGACAGTCCCCTCGACACGCTGGAGTTTCACAAGGCCATCAAGGACTCAGGCTGGCAGCGAAGAGTCATCCCCACCTTCCGCCCCGACTCCGTCATCGACGCCGACTTCACTGGCTTCCTCGACAACATTCAAAAGCTCGGCGAGATCACCGGCGAAGACATCGGCAACTATCGCGGCTATCTCAGCGCCCTCCGCATGCGCCGCGAGTTCTTCAAGTCCATGGGCGCCACCGCCACCGACCACGGCCACCCCACCGCCATGACCGCCGACCTCGACCACGACACCGCCGCCTCCCTCTACAGCCGCATCCTCTCCGGCCGCTCCGTCCCCGAGGAACAGGAGTACTTCCGCGCCCAGATGCTCACCGAGATGGCCGCCATGTCCATCCACGACGGCCTCACCATGCAGCTCCATCCCGGCTCCATGCGCAACCACAACCGCACCGTCTACCAGAACTTCGGCCGCGACAAGGGAGCCGACATCCCCACATCCACCGAGTACGTCCGCGCACTCAGCCCCCTGCTCACCAGATATGGTAACGACCCCCGCCTCACCCTCATCCTCTTCACCCTCGACGAGACCTCCTACTCACGCGAGCTGGCTCCCCTAGCCGGCCACTATCCCGCACTCAAGCTGGGCCCGCCCTGGTGGTTCCACGACTCCCCCGAGGGCATGATGCGCTTCCGTGAGCAGGCCACCGAGACCGCTGGCTTCTACAACACCGTAGGCTTCAACGACGACACCCGCGCCTTCCTCTCCATCCCCGCCCGCCACGACGTAGCCCGCCGCGTAGACTGCGCCTTCCTCGGTCGACTGGTAGCAGAGCATCGCCTCGACGAGGACGAAGCCTTCGAACTAGCCCAGGACCTCACCGTCAACCTGGTCCGCAAAGCCTACAAACTGTAGCCTGCAAACGAGGACCGCCGCAAGCAGGGAAGAAGCGACGGAAGCATACCCGAGCCGACAGAGGTTCCGGCGATCTACCACCTACAACGAAAGATAATGGTGCGCAGCGCGCTCAACCTGCGATCATAGGAGGTATGCCTCTCTTCTATCTGCGCCGGCTGACCGGCAGCAAGCGAACCGACACCGCAAATCGGCACCTCGCGCGCTATCTGGCTTTTGTTGCCGGTGCAGCCAATGCCGGGGGCTTTCTTGCGGTCCGGCAATACACCTCGCATATGACCGGCATTGTCTCCGCCATGGCGGACAACTTCGCAGTAGGAAGTCTCTCGCTCGTCTCGAATGGTCTGGCTGCGATCCTCTCGTTCCTCCTTGGTGCGTTTCTTACAACGTTGCTCGTTCGCTGGGCACGTTCGCGTGCCCTGGAGAGCGAATACGCCCTGCCTCTCATCGTCGAAGCGGTTCTCCTCGTACTGTTTGGCGTAACCGGACGGGTGTTCGCCGGAGAGCGCGTGTTAGGCACCGTAATGCTTCTGTGCTTTACGATGGGCCTGCAAAACGCCATCATCACCAAGCTCTCCAACTCTGTCATCCGCACCACCCACCTCACCGGCATGTTCACGGACATCGGCATTGCTCTCGGTCGGATCGTCTCTCTCGGGTCGAAGCAAATCCAGCCGCCTATCCAATCAGAGCTCCGCAAATTGCGGCTCCTGGTATCCCTTATCGTCCTGTTCTTCATCGGCGGCGTTACCGGTGCGCTGGGGTTCAAACATGTAGGCTTCTTTTTCACCCTGCCTCTGGCTGGCGTTCTGTTGCTTTTGGCGGCAATGCCGATAGTGGACGATATCCGCCGACCTGTCGCCACCATCGCCTGAAACGAAGCTCAACTTCCAGTGAGTCAGTTTGATGTGAACAACTCAACTTGCCGCACGACTTTCAGGGAACTCTCGCCGTCGTGCGGTCCATACGCTACCATGGCTCTCTAGAAATGCTTCGGTTTTTGCTCATGATGCCATCATCGCGATTGTCAGTTTTTCTGCTCTTGATTGCTGTCGTAGGCTTTCCCATGACGCGGGCGGAGGATCACGTCTCGTATAGGTCCGGCGTGCTCGTCGAAGACAACCTGGAGTTCCCTTGCTCTCATGAATGTGGCCCCTTCGAAACGGTCTACTTCAGCTTTTGTGTGGAGAGTGGCGGGGAAGTCTTTTTAGGGCGTTTGTTCGATACGCGATTCAACTACGATCCCAACAAGTTGCGGCCTCTCGTTGGCAAACCTATCAAGTTCCGCAGCGATCTACAAAGCTTATGGATTGTTAGGCCGGATGGGCGTGAGTTTCATGTGAAGCGAGACTATTCGAAAGGTCTTTACTATGATGGCAGGTGTATCGCGGAGCTCCATCGTAGCCTCTTGACCTCGACTGCACACGTACGCCCAAGAGATGTGGCGCCAGATGCGGTGTATGTGCCCGTTGACGATCGGATCGGTTATTGGACCAAGTGTTTCCTGGCGGCGGATCGTGCGATCGTCTGCTTCGCTAGGGGCCCTAGAGGTGAAGAGTTCTCTCACGCGTACCAAGGTTTACCGCAGGTGCAGACCAATTCAGAGTTGGCCGTTGACCCCATACATACGAGCTACGACAACATCGTTCTCCAGAATGGCGCAACTTTGGTGCGGAAGTACGACTGATCTCAACGCATCGCACTTCCCGGAAAAGCGTTTTTGGCAACTTCGCTTGTTCACGACTCGAAACAGACCACTACCCAGCTTCCAGTTCTCGGGGGCATCCGAAGCATTTAACGAACATCGAATCTTCGGACAGGGGAACCTTTTGTACGTTAGTGGTCCGTCCAAAAAATAATTTTGCAAAGGTGTCTCATTTTTAGAAGGCATTTGAGTGCAGTTTTTCAACCAGCTTTGCCACACATTCCACCACGTTTTAACCACAAAAACACCACAACCAAAACCCAACTTCCTCCAAAACCACCCTCAAAAACCCAAACAAAACAACAAAAGAGTCCTCCGCCACCACGCCCAATTTTTTCTGCAAAAAAGCTCCCACCAAAACCATCACCCAACAAGATCCGCCGCCGAAGTGGTCGCCCAGCCGGAGTAATATCATCCCTATGAGTCTTTTTTTTGCCGCCGGCAGCGCGACCACTGAAATGTCGCCAGGTGAAGTAAAAGCCAACCTCTCCCAGACGTTGGACCAGCTCGGAACCCGCCAAAAAGTCCTTGCCGTCCCGCCCGATTTCACCCGCATGCACTCCCAGAGCGGAGCCATCACCGAGATGGCCTGGCAGTACTACGGCGACGCCCTCACCGACATCCTCCCGGCCCTCGGCACCCATAAAGCGATGACGGACGGCGAGATCGCCACCATGTACGGCGCTACCCCGCGCCACCTCTTCCGCGTCCACGACTGGCGCAACGACGTCGTCACCCTGGGCGAGGTCCCCGGCGACTTCATCCATCAAGTCAGCGAAGGGAAGCTCGACTATCCCTGGCCCGCACAGGTCAACAAGCTCCTCCGCGATGGCGGCCACGATCTCATCCTGTCGATCGGCCAGGTCGTCCCCCACGAGGTCGTCGGAATGGCCAACTACAACAAGAACATCTTCATCGGCACCGGCGGCTCCATGGGCATCCACCGCAGCCACTTCCTCGGCGCGGTCTACGGCATGGAGCGCATGATGGGCCGCGCCGACACCCCCGTCCGCAAGGTGCTCAACTACGCCAGCCAGCACTTCGGCAGCAAGATGCCACAGATCGTCTACGTGCTCACCGTTGTGGGCAAGAACGACGCGGGCAGGCTCGTCATTCGCGGCCTGTACATAGGTGACGATGCAGAGTGTTTTCAGCAAGCTGCCGCCCTCAGCCTCAAGGTCAACTTCAAGATGATGGATCGCGAGATCAAAAAAGCCGTGGTCTTCCTCGACCCTCACGAGTTCAAAAGCACCTGGCTAGGCAACAAGAGCATCTATCGCACCCGCATGGCGCTGGCCGACGGTGCCGAGCTAATCGTTCTCGCCCCCGGCGTCCACGAGTTCGGCGAAGACGCAGCCATCGACGCGCTCATCCGCAAGTACGGCTACTGCGGCACCCCTCAGACCCTCGAATTCGTAAAGCAGGACGCCGCCCTCGCAGGCAATCTGAGCGCCGCCGCCCACCTCATCCACGGCTCCAGCGAAGGCCGCTTCACCATCCGCTACTGCCCCGGCCATCTCACCCAGCAGGAGATCGAGAGCGTCCACTTCGAATACGGCAACCTCGCCGACATGACCGCAAAATACAACCCCGAAGCCCTCAAAGACGGTTGGAACACAGTCGACGGCGAAGAGATCTTCTACATCTCAAACCCTGGCCTGGGCCTCTGGGCCTACGAAGCCCGCTTCAAAAATTAGCCAGTACCCAATCTGAAAATTAGAACCTGCCATGTAGAACGTGCCATAAAGATCAGAAAGTTGCCCATCCCCCCTTTTCCCGGTATTCTGGGACGGCTGCAAATTGGTTAGACCAATTCAATTTGCAGATTGAACTTGAAAAGGGTGCGGGATGAGTGACGGTATAAAGCTTCCTAAATTTTCTATCGGTGTCGGTGACCGCTTTGCGCATCAGGCGAAGGCACAGCTTGCCGCATGTATGTTGGCTGCCGATGCAGGCGTCGAGGTCGCACCCGTCTGGAATAAGTCAAATCGCGAACATAAGATTATCGGATCGGAGCCCAGCCAGACTCGCCTCGCCGCAGACGCCGCCGTCAAGGAGTTGGGATGGACGAAGCCCTACTTTCTGGACGCCGATCACATTAACGTGGAGACGGTTGGACGCTTCCTCGATCCTTGTGACTTCTTCACGCTGGATGTCGCCGACATGATCGGCAAACCTGCGGATGCGGCAGATGTGGACGCATTTGTGGCGCGGCATCCAGAGCTGGTGGGTTCAGTAACGATTCCGCACATCGATGAGCCCTTCAAGACGGATCAAGCGTTTGTAACCCGTGTGGCGAACAAATTTTTAGCCGCGGCGCACGATGCGGGAACGATCTATCGCTTGCTGCTCGAGAACAAAGGCGCAGGTCGCTTTGTACCTGAGGTCTCGATGGATGAGACCGATTCACCCCAGACGCCGGTGGAGTTGCTGATTATCCTCGCCGCCATTGCGGATGAAAAAATCCCGATCCAGACCATTGCTCCCAAGTTCACCGGACGGTTCAACAAAGGCGTAGATTACGTCGGCGATGTTGCCCAATTCACCAGGGAGTTCAACGAGGACCTCGCGACGATTGCGTTCGCCGTTAAAACCTACGGTCTGCCCGACAATTTGAAACTGAGCGTGCACTCTGGCTCCGATAAGTTTTCCATCTACAACGCCATTCATACAGCGATCACAAAGTTTGACGCTGGCGTGCATCTCAAGACTGCAGGGACGACGTGGCTTGAGGAGTTGATTGGCCTCGCCGAGGCGGATGGACAGGGGCTCGTCCTCGCGAAGGAGATCTATGCGGAAGCATTTGCCCATAGCGAAGAGCTCTGTGCGCCCTACGCTACGGTGATCGACATCGACCCAACGAAGCTTCCATCGCCGGACGTGGTCAACGGATGGATCAGTGAGCAGTACACCTCGGCACTCCGGCACGATCAGAGCAACAAGGCCTATAACCAGAGCCTCCGGCAGCTCCTCCACGTGGGCTTCAAAGTAGCAGCGAAGATGGGGCCGCGTTACCTGACAGCGCTCGAAAGCAATGAAGAGGTGGTAGCGCGCAACGTAACCACCAATCTCTTCGAGCGGCATATCCGGCCTGTGTTCCTCGGGTTGTAGGATCGGTGAAGAGCGCACCAAAACGGTAAGACAACCATGCACAGCTGCAATGGCGATATAACTCCAGCAGAGGTATAAGGCGGAATGATTGTTGTGTTGATGGGTGTGACCGGATCGGGCAAGACGACGATCGGTGAGCTGCTGGCCACGCGCACAGCAGCCGAGTTCGCCGACGCGGACGACTATCATCCGTTGGCGAATAAGCAGAAGATGGCGGCTGGTCATCCGCTGAACGACGAAGACCGGCAGCCGTGGCTGGAAGAGTTGAACCGCATACTACAGCGCTGGTTCAGTGCTGGAAAAGACGGCGTTCTGGCCTGCTCTGCCTTGAAAGCGAAGTATCGAACCACGTTGGAAGCCGGACTGCCACAAGCTGCAGTGACCTTTGTACTTTTGAGCGGCTCGAAGCAGCTTATTGCGGAGCGATTGGCGGCGCGGAAACACGAGTATATGAATCCGGATCTTCTCGACAGCCAACTCGCAACGTTGGAGACACCAGCCGACGCTGTCACTATCGTGAATGACCGAACTCCGGATGAGGTCGTCAGTCAGATCCTGACGCGCATCTCACCGGCGCAACATTGAGCACAGAACAGTTGTTCAACGATGAGAGGATATCTTCGATGGGGCATTCGTTGTTTGATCTAACCGGCAGATCGGCTGTAGTGGTAGGCGGTACATCGGGCATTGGACTTGCTATGGCGATTGGGCTCGCAGAGGCTGGCGCTGACGTAGTCGCAAGCTCGCGCCGCGTCGAGCAGGTTGACGAAGCAGCCAGCGCAATTGAAGCAAAGGGTCGCAAAACGTTGCGGCTGACATCGGATGTAGCGGATCGCGCTACGCTGCAGGCGTTGCTCGACGGGACGGTGAAGGAGTTCGGCAAAGTCGATATCTTGATCAACTGCGCGGGGAAGATCAAGCGCGAGCCGACGCTGACCGTCTCTGAAGAGACCTGGAACGACATCATGAACACCAACGTAACCGGCACCCTGCGGGCCTGCCAGGTCTTTGGCAGGCACATGCTCGATCGCGGTTACGGACGCATCATCAATATCGCCTCCTTGAACACGTTTGTCAGCCTGAAAGAGGTCACGGCATACGCGGCGAGTAAGGCTGCCGTCGGCGCGCTGACGAAGTCTTTGGCGGTGGAGTGGAGCTCACGGGGGGTGACGGTGAACGCAATCGCTCCTGGAGTCTTTCGCACAGCCCTCAACCAGAAACTGCTCGACGAGAGCGAACGCGGCAAAGAGTTGCGAATGCGAACCCCGATGGGGCGGTTTGGCAAAACCGAAGAGCTTGTCGGTTCGGCTATCTTCCTGGCCAGTGACGCCTCGGCCTTCGTTACTGGAGAGATATTAGTCGTTGACGGCGGCTTCCTGGCCAGCGGCGTCAATCAATAACGAGAGAGAGTGAAACACTGCGGGCTATCGCGCTGTCGAAGTAGATTTAGATGCTTGCTCTTTGGCTACGTGCTTCGTCGGCAGCAACCATGGGTAAATAACGGCGAGGTTGGGCGGCACGATCGTGAGAAACAGCAGGAAGATCCCGACCATCTCAGGAATGTGCAGAGAGTTGTGGTCCTGCAGATAATAGGCCAGCATTGCAAGCGCGACGAGCGTTACACCGATGACGGTACGCGCAAGGGTCTTTGCCCAGGGTTTTTGATCGTTAGGAAGCATCTTTGACCGCCTTTCCTCACATTAGATGCGAAATCTATCCGTGCCTCGTTTCAGCTACCGCGAACCGAGGCACATGCGATTAATACGGCAGTGTAGGCTGCGCAGAAGCCATTGTCTATAACTACTACGCTAAAACGTTGGGACATCCGAGTTGAGCATCAACGATGGAAGCCAACACTCTGTCCCAGCGCTTTGCTGTCGTACATTCGACCATCTTTCACCACACTGACCACGCGACGGAGATCGCTGATGTTCTTCAGTGGGTTCCCGTCCACCAGAACCATGTCAGCGCGCTTTCCCGCCTCGACAGAGCCTGTCTCCGCACTCATCTTCATCACCCTGGCCGACACAATCGTCGCAGCCTGGATCGCCGCCATCGGGCTCATGCCAGCCTGCACGTACAGCTCCAACTCGCGGTCCAATCCATAGCCGATCAGCCCCGTATCGCTTCCCGGAACAATCGTCACGCCAGCCTCATACAGAGCATGGACAACCTTGCGGTTCGTCTCCATGCGGTCACGAAACTGCGTCTGGTCCGCCGCCTCCACACCGAGCGCCCGAAACTTCGCCGCCAGCGTATAAGGTGCCGCCTCAATCCCCGGCTCAAACGTACCGACATCGACGTTCTTCGCATGACCGGCCATCTCCCCCCAGCTAAGGGTAGGATCCACCACAATCCGCTCACTTTTAAGGAGCGCAATGAGCTTCTTCGATCGCTCCGACTCGAGATCGACCGGCCCCACGCCGCCATCCGCGTTCATCGCACGAATCACAAACTGGAGATGGTTAATCTGATCCATTCCATCGGCAACTCCCTCAAACGCATCCATCGCTGCAGGAACATGTCCTGTTACCGTGAGTCCGCGACGATGCGCCTCATCGGCAATCGCCTTGAGTACATCGGGCTGAATCTGCGTATACACCTTGATCTGTACAAACTTCGCCTCCGCATACGTATCGACCGCATATACACCCTCTCCTGGCGTCTTTGCATTCACATAACCGAACGCAAGTGGCCCTCCACCATCGATCAGGCCTGCCAGCAACAGTTTCGGCCCCAACGCATGCTCTTTATCGATCTTGCTCCGTACCGTCGTCAAAAACTCGAACTCCCCACCGCAGTCCCTGGCAGTCGTCACACCCGCAGCAAGCAGCGCCGGCCCGAACTCCACACCGGAGTAGTGAACGTGCATCTCCCAAAGCCCCGGCAGCAGCGATTCTCCCTCAGCATGAATCACTCGCATACCATCTGGCACATGGACGTCAGCCAGAGTCCCCGCCGCAACGATTCGTCCATCCCGTATCACCACAGCGGAGTTCTCTACAGCAGCTCCGCCCATGCCGTCGATCAGACGCGCACCCACAATGGCGAACGCCCCCGAAGCCTCAGCAGGCACCTCCCGGTCCAGATCGTCCAGATCCAGCATCTCCTGACGCACTCCACTGCGAACCAGCTCCCCCTCCACCGGCTCGTACCCCTCCAGAACCTCCTCCTGCGGAAGTCCACCAGCGAAGGTCATCAGCGCCGCCAGCCGGCCGCTGTCATTCATCCATAGAATCTCGCGGCCGAACATAAGGTTCGCTACCGTATAGCGGCTGAGGCGAATCATCCGCCCCTTCACCTGGAAGGCCTCATATCCTACAAGTTTGATCTCCAGCGGAAGGGCTCTATCGCTCGCTCGCAGAATCGGCAGATGCTCTGGCTGATGATGCAGCTTCCAGTAACGCATCATCATCATCTGCACCGAAGCGGGCATCGACCCAAAGCCCACAAAGGCCACAGCGGGCTTCGTCATCGAGCGGTTCACAGCTCCCTCACGCACCGACGCGGTCCCGCCTGTCACCTCCGTCAGCGATCCGCCATCACTCGACCCTGTGCTGCTCTGGTCCAGAATGATCGGAGCAAACTGAGCTCCCATCTCAAGCGTGGAAGAGGTCGTTCGCTTCATTCCTCGGTCAGACGTGGTCGACGTCGTGGTCAATACAGATCGACTGGGACTGGACTCTGAAACCGTGTACTCCTCCGTCCCAATCGGATGAAGCAGAAGATGAATGGTATATATGCCGTGCTCAACGATGAGAGGCTTACTCGCTGCCCGCGTTGCAGGACCCGCAGCGAAGAGACCGCACAGCAGGCCAATCAGGACAACGCTCTTCCGCATAAGTGCCAAGGCCTTTCGAGCTACAGATGTTTGTCTCACCCCACTGAGAGCTACGCCAGTCCACAGATGGGTCATTGACCGAAGCTAACTGCTGATCTGTTGCCAGATCTCCGGATCAACCGGTACGCCAAGCCGCATATTTTCTTCGCGGAGCCGCAAGGTCTCTTCGCCAGGATACCGAACCGGCTTATCAGGGTCAGCCGGCGTAGCCTCGCGCAGCGAACTCAGAATACCCTCAGCTATCCGGCTCAGCTCCTGCGGCCCAGCGACGGCTCCCGGATCTATCGCCAGAAATATCTGCGATTGCCCAGACTCGCGAACGGGATCGCGCGGCAGTTCATGAGTGGCAACGCCTACCGAGAGCATCGCCGCAAGCATATCCAACACCAGCGAGAGGCCCGATCCCTTCCAGTAACCCGCCGGCAACGCTCGCTGCGAGGCCTCAATAGCGGCCGCGTCCCGTGTTAGATTACCCGATGAGTCGAACCCTCCATCAATGGGCAGCAGCGCCCCGCGCTTGCTATAGGCCGCCAGCGTCCCATAGGAAAACTGCGACATCGCCATATCCAGAACCACATGTCCGCCCGATCTTGGCACCGCGATCACCAGCGGATTATTCCCAACCGTAGGAGTAGTCGCTCCCCACGCCGGCATGTTCGCCAGCGTGTTGCTCCAGCACATCGCGAACATACCAGCTTCGGCGGCGAGCCACCCGTAGGTCCCACCCCTCATCCAGTGGTTCGTGTTGGCTAGGGCAACTCCGCCAATGCCGTGTTCCCTGGCAAGCGCCATCGCCCGATGCATGGCAGCGTACGCGTTCAAATTCCCAGGTCCTCGATGGCCCTCCCACCGTTCCAGCGAACCCACTCCAGCCATCTTCGTAGGTTCAGCATTCACATCGACATTGCCGTTCCGAACTGTAGCCGCGAAGCGCGGAAAGCGATTCAACCCGTGCGTATAAACCCCATCACGCGTCGTCTCAGCAAACAGTCGCGCACATAGCTCCGCTCGTTCTTCAGCGAGCCCCAACTGTTGCATGGCCGTCTTCAGAGCCTTATAGAGATCGGTGTAAGGAACTCGAAGCATCAGTTCGATCTGCTCCTCATCGCGGTTCACCCGCAGATTTTTTCGCATGCTCGAACGCTTGAACCGAGTGCTCATGAGCCTGCGTCGAGTACTCATGCGCCTTCTTCGACAGCTCGTGCGCGGTAAGATGATCGCCCTTCCCATGCGAAGTGGCGGCAACTTCATGGGCGTGTGCGGCTTTATTGTGGAACTCTGCAGCTCGATCGTGTGCACTCTGTGGCATTCTTTTTTCTCCTGACTCCGTTAGATGCCGAAACTCTCTCACCGGCCCATCCATCCCCCATCGACCGTGAGCACGATGCCCGTAACGTAGTTGCTAGCGGCGGAGCTGAGAAAGAGCGCAGCTCCTGCAAGGTCCTCCGGCTGGCCCCAGCGAGCTGCCGGAATGCGTTCGAGGATCTGGCGACTGCGAACCGCGTCGGCCTGTAGAGCCTCCGTGTTGGTCGTTGCGAAGTAGCCGGGCGCAATCGCGTTCACCTGAATTCCCTTGGGAGCCCACTCATTGGCAAGCGCCTTTGTAAGCTGCGCAACTCCGCCCTTGCTGGCTGCGTACGCAGGCACGCGAATGCCGCCTTGAAAGCTGAGCAGCGAGGCAATGTTGACGATCTTGCCACAGTTGCTGCCCAGCCCGCCGCGCGGAATCATGTCGCGCGCCGCCAGTTGCGAAAGCTGAAACACGCTGGTCAGGTTCACTTGGAGCACCTCTTGCCAGTCCTCCAGCCGAACCTCTTCAGCGGCACCACGCAGAATGGTGCCGGCGTTATTGATGAGAATATCGACGCGGCCAAACTTCTCTTTCACCTGCGAAAAAAGGTCTTCGGCACCGGTTGTAGAGGAGAGATCAGCGCGGAAGGCTGCAGAGTCTCCTCCAAGGACAGCCGCTGTTTCGTTCGCAGCGCGGCGGTTGCCATGACACGCCACAGTCGCTCCCGCCTGTGCAAGCGCAACCGCAATCGCTGCGCCGATACCACTGGCTGAGCCCGTAACCAGGGCTACTTTACCATCAAGGCGAAACTGGTCGAGGATGTTCAAAGGTGCGCTTAGCATCGTTACGCTAATGTACGTTGCCCTCTGCAGTCCGGGCAACTCTTGCCTGCGGTTGACGCTGCAGGAAGGGTTTCGTATGTTTGGGAAGCTATTTATAGGAGGAATACGATGCGGAGGAAGATTTTGTATGTGTCGGCGATGTGTGCAGCGATGACCTCGGCTGGAGTGTCTCAGGCAATATCCCCTGCGGCCAGAACGCAGGAGAGTCCTACAATGGCGGACCTGTTGATGTCGAGTGATCTCGCAATGTCGGGTGCAGACCAGCTTGCGAAAGCGAAGGATAGCCCGAGCGGAAGCGCAGGTGCAACGCTCGCGAAGTATCCCGGCCACTACACCATGATCACCGCACGAACAAAGAGCGGTGGCGCAGAGGTTCACGCACACTACTCCGATTTCCTGATCGTCGTCGATGGAGAGGGAACTGAGCTGACCGGTGGAACAGTCGTCGAACCAAAGGAAGGTCCCGACGGCGAGACACGCGGCCTCCGCCTGGAGGGAGCAACGTCGCACCCACTCCACAAAGGAGACATCATTCACATCACAGCCGGAACCCCTCACCAGGCGATTGAGGCTCCAGGGCAGACCCTTACACTCTTTGTTATCAAAGTTGAGAAACCTGTGACGGAGACAGGGGTAGGCGCGAAGTAGGATCAAGGCATCCAGCGGCC
>Ga0302324_100005046_pt1 | contig 28967 bp, 22 predicted proteins | sample Palsa_T0_1_FD_201949 | JGI IMG/M metagenome (GOLD analysis project Ga0302324, IMG submission 201949) | Peat permafrost microbial communities from Stordalen Mire near Abisko, Sweden - Palsa_T0_1 | ecosystem: Environmental > Terrestrial > Soil > Palsa > Peat permafrost | place: Sweden: Abisko...
AGCTCAGACGCGAGCAGATCTGCGACCCCTGACGAAGCGCCGTCAGCGGCGATGACCATCCCGTCAGAAAGGTTCGCGCCGGGGCCCCCTTGGCGGTAGCTGGCTGGGCGAGGGACAAGTTCGGTCACGACAAATGCTCTCCTGTGATGGAGGGTGTTGCAGGCACGGACGGTCCCGTAGAAACGGGACGTGCCCCCGAGGCCCAGTCCCGCGCCTCGGCCAGGGCGACATGGCATGCGGCCAACTGACCCCGGGCGACCTCGCCGAGGACCGGTGTCACGTGGCGGCACTTTTCGATGGCGATCGGGCAGCGCGGCTGGAAGCGGCAGCCCGGAGCCGGGTTCACGACCTTGGGCGGCTCACCGACGTCGGACGAGCTGGTTTCGCCAAGGGGCGCGCGGGGGTCGGGCACCGCCGATAGCAGCAACTGGGTGTACGGGTGGCGCGGCGAGGCAAGCAGCTGCTCGGTTGGGCCGATCTCGACGACATGCCCGGCGTACATGACGACCACGCGATCGGCGACGTAGCGGGCCGAGGCGAGGTCGTGGGTGATGTAGAGGATGGAGACGCCCTCTCGTTCACGCAACCCGGCCATCATGTTGAGGATGCCCACCCGGATTGACACGTCGAGCATCGAGACAGGCTCGTCGGCGAGTACCAGCTTGGGCCGGAGCGCCAGGGCCTGGGCAAAGCCGACGCGTTGGCGCTGTCCGCCGCTCAGCTCGTACGGGTACCTCGACAACATCGCGTCCGCCGGCTGAAGCTCCACGGCGTCCATGACCCGCAGCGCCTCGTCGCGGCGTGCCGCCCCGGCTATCTCAGGCCGGTGGAGCTCGATTGCCCGCATGATCCCGTGGGACACCCGGTAGGCGGGGTTGAGCGAGCTGAACGGGTCCTGGAAGACCATGGGGACATGGCCCCGGTAGGCGAGCCTTTCCTTTCGCCCCTTGAGGGCCCCGAGGGTGCTGCCCTCGAAGCGGATCTCCCCCCCGCTGGGCTTGTAGACCATTGCGAGAAGCCTTGCGACCGTGCTCTTGCCGCTCCCGCTCTCACCGACGAGGGCAACGATCTCCTGGCGGTCGATCGTGAAGCTCACGTCGTCCACCGCGTGCAACATCTTCTTGGACCACCAGGCGCCCAGGTTGAACTCCAACGTGAGCCCGGACACTTCCAGGAGCGGAGCCGGCTTCCCGCCCTGGCCGCCCTGGCCGCCCTGCCCGCCGGTCCCAGTCGCCGCCGGGGTGGGCCGGGCCGCTGTGGCCCCCACTGCAACCGGTTCGTCCGCCCGCCGGGAAGAACGGCCGGCGAGGCTTTCAAGCTCTCCGGCGCCGTCCCTGTAGAGCAGGCAGCGCACCATGGAACCGCCCCGGTTGTATACCCTTGGCTCCTCCGATGAGCACTCGGGGAGCGCGTCGGCACAGCGGGGATGGAACCTGCAGCCCGGTGGCGGCGACGCCAGATCGGGCGGGGAACCTGAGATGCCGGTGAGGGCGACCCTTTCCCCTCGTACCGAAGGGAACGCTTCGAGCAACGCTCGTGAATAGGGGTGCCGCGGGGTGCCAAAGACTTCCGACGTGGCACCGAGCTCAGCCACCTGGCCGGCGTACATGACCAGGAGGCGGTCCGAGAAGTGCCGTACGAGCGAGATGTCGTGGGTGACGAAGATGACGGCGAACCCGAGCTGTTGCTGGAGCTCCTTGATCTGGCGCATCAGCGAGCGCTGGGCGACGACATCGAGGGCGGAGGTGGGCTCGTCCATGATCACCAGTTGCGGGGTAAACAGGAGCGCCATCGCGATCATGGCCCGTTGCCGCATCCCACCCGAGAGCTGGTGCGGGTAGCTCGAAAGGTGGATAGGGTCGATCGACACGAGGCGCAAGACCTCAGCCGAGCGCGCCGCGATCTCCTTGTTGGACATTGCCGAGTGCGTCTTGCAGGCGTCGCGCATCTGTTCGGCTACGGTCATCACCGGGTTGAGCGCGTTCATGGCGCTCTGCATCACGACCGAGAGCTCGCGCCACCTCACCCGCCGCAGCCTTCTCTCGCTCATCAATGCCATCTCCCGGCCAACAAACGAGACGCTCCCACCGGTTATGCCCGCGGGAGCGTTCAGCAACTGGGCTATGGCATACACAAGAGTCGACTTCCCGCACCCAGACTCACCGACCACTGCAAGGAACTCCCCACCGTCAAGATCGAGGTTGACGTCGTCAACGGCGACGACCGGGCCGGCATCGGTGGCGTAAGCAACGGAAAGATGGCGGACCTCGAGCAAGTGCCTCGCTCGCTCCCCGTCGACCGCTTGCTCCCCATTGACCGCCCGCCCGCCGTTGACCGACTGACTCGAGGTCGCCGCCGCTGCGGCGATGTGCACGCGTTTCACACTGCGGCGGGACAGCTTGCGAACGGGCCGGAGCGCCGGGTTGGAAACCTCGTCGAAGGCGTAGTTCAAAAAAGCGAAAGCCGCTCCGAGCAGGGCAATGCAGACGCCGGGCATAATCGCCCACAGTGGGCTGCCTACGTCGAGCGCCTCGTTGTTCTGCGCCCAGTACAACATGTTGCCCCAAGAGAGCGAGTTCGGGTTGCCGAGCCCGATGAACTGCAAGCCGGCCGCTGTCAGGACCGAGAACACGGCCGTCCCGAGGAACGAGGCCACGATAAGCGATGTCATCGTCGGGATGATCTCGGCCACGATTATGTAGGCACTTAGTTCTCCACGTACCCGCGCGGCGCCGAGAAAGTCGCGCCGGCGCAGCGAGAGGACTTGCACCCGCAGCTGCCGTGCCCCGTAAGACCACCCGAGCGCCCCAAGCACGATGATCATCACGAACAGCCCGGTCCCGCGTAGGTAGGCGGCAATTACGATGATGAGCGGGAAGATCGGTATGACCAGGAGCACATCGGTGATCAGGGAAAGCACGCCGTCGGCCAAACCGCCCAGGTACGCCGACGAGACGCCGACGATGACCGCGATGATGGTCGCCAACCCCCCTGCGGCGAAAGCGATAATGAGCGACTGGCGTGCGCCCCAGATCAGTTGGGAAAGTACGTCCTGTCCCTGGGAGGTCGTGCCCAGCCAGTGCGCACCGGACGGGCCGATACCGGGGTCGAAGTTGAGCGAGGTCGGGTTGTAAGGCGAAAGCTCGCCGGGGAAGATGGCAAGCAGGATAAAGAACCCCAGCAGGAGGGCCCCTGCGGTCGCCTTGTGGTTGTGGCGAAGAGAGCGCCAGAACAACTCAGCTCTGCTCTCTCGTGCGGGGGTCGAGGATGGCAGTCAGGACGTCGGCAACGAGGACGCTGAGCAGGACGGCAACGGTGATAAGCAGGAAAAGGGCCTGCATCAGCGGGTAGTCGAGGTTGTTTACCGAGGTGAGCAGGAGCGTGCCCACACCCGGGTAGTCAAAAACGTACTCGACGAGGATCGCCCCCGACACGACGAAGCCGAGCGACATCGCGAACCCGGTGAGATTGGGGAGGATGGCGTTCTTCCCGGCGTAATTCCACATGACCCTCCACGGCCGCAAGCCCTTGGCCCGTGCCATGCGGACATAGTCATCTGCCAAGATGGTGATCACGTTGTTACGCATCGTCAGGATCCAGCCTCCGATCGCCGTTATCAGGATCGTGAAGGCCGGCAGGGCGGCGTGTTGCAACACGTCGCCGACGTAGTGCCAGTCAAGGCCCGGGGAATCGGTGAAAATGTCGTAAGCGTGTTCGGAGGGGAACCATCCAAGTGTTATCGCAAAAACGTAGATGGACAGCAGTGCCATCCAGAAGTACGGGAACGCTGACGTCACGACGAATATCGGCGGGAGGACGCTGTCGAGCCAGGTCCCTCTCCTCCACGCGCTGACCAAACCTATGAAAGTCCCAAGGAAAAAGGCGATCAAGGTCGTGACGCCGACAAGGCCGAGCGTCCACGGGAGAGCCTGGGTGACCATGGTGTCGACGGACGCGCCGAAGCTGGTAGTCAGCGAGATACCGAAGTTCAGGGTCACGACATGTTCCCAGTACGTGAGGTACTGGCTCGCAAGGCCCTGGTGTGCGCTACCCCCGAGCAGCGCCAGGAGGGCGTGAAGAGCCTGGGGGTTGAGGTGCGGGTGCTGGGCGACAAGGACCTGTGCCGGTTTGCCGGGCATGAGGCGGGGGATCAAGAAGTTGAGGCTTATCGCCGCCCACAGTGTGACGGCGAAAAAGCCCAACCTTCGAAGGACGAACCTCATATGCCCAGCTTCTCACCCGGCACAGGCCTTTCGCCGGTCTACTTGTAGTACAGGTGAAGCAATACGACGCCCCAGTCCGGCGTCACGTACTGGCCCGGCTGGGCGTAGGGGTTGCCCTGTGTTACCCAACCCCCGATGTTCTGGGTGTCGTACTGGTACCAGTCGACCTGCTCGGTGACCGGGATCACCGGTAGCTGCGTGAGCATTACGTTTTCGAGCTGGTCGATGACCGAGTGCTGGACCGCGGGATTTGTTGTCCCGGCGTAGTCCGCGATCAGGGTGTCGGTCGCCTGGTTCGAATAACGCTCGTAGTTGCTCGCAGCCGGCGAACCTACCGCAGCCGTGTTGGCCGAGAACAGGACCGAGCGCATCTCGTAGTACGGCGTCGGGCCTCCGGTGTCCCAGCCGTAGGCGAGCTGGAACTTGCCGTCGGACTCATCGGTGGAATAAGTCGAACCGGTAAGGTTGTCCGGCGTGATCTGGATCCCGACCGCCTTCAGCTCGCTCTGGATGACGTTTACTGCCGAGACCCAGTCAGAGAAGCCGGCGTTGTTGATAAGCGTGAACGACAGCGGCTTGCCTGCCTTCTCGAAAATCCCGTTGCTCCCCTTCGTGTACCCGGCGTCGGTTAGGACCGATATCGCCTTTTTAGGGTTGTACGCGTAAGCATTTCCGTTCTGGGCCGCCAAGGCCGAGTCGTACCAAGTGGAGAACGTCGGGGTAACGATGCCGGTCTGGTTAGCCCCGGGCTCTTCACCGTACTCGCCGATCTTGCCGACGACAGGACGGTTGATCCCGTACGCGATCGCCTGACGGACAGCGGTAGTAATGAGCGGGTCGGTCAGGTTGGGCCAAAGGTTGACGCTGTAGACAGGGGCGAACCAGTAGTGATAGTTCGGGTTGGCGGAAAGGTAGAACTTGTTGATGTTGGGGATGAACTGCGAGCCCCACTGGTCGACACCGCTCCTCAAGTCCTGGTTGGCCGAGTTATTGGAAAGGTAGGAGGGGAGGTTGACAGTCTCGATCTTCGGGAGCCCCGGCTGCCAGTAGTGGTCGTTCTTCGTGTAGCGGATGTCGGAACCGTTGCAGCTCGATATGGTGTAGCCCCCTGTGCCGACCGGGTGCGGGTCCAGGAAAGTGCTCGGGTCTTTAATTGTCGACCAGATATGCTCCGGGACGATGGGCGTCTGGTCGGCGATGTAATAGAAGTCGGATACGGCCGCCGCCTTGAAGTTGAAGGCGACCTGGTCGGTCCCCACGGCCACGACGCTGCTCAGCACTGACCAGTCCGAGTTGAGGTCGAGCGCGGGGTACTTCTTCAACAGGTTGAACGTAAAGACGACGTCCTGCGCGCTGAAAGGCTTCCCGTCGGACCAGGTCACGCCCTTGCGGATAGTGAAAGTAAGCGTTTTGTTGCCATCGCTCCACGCCCACGCGGTTGCCAGCCATGGGGTCACGGAGCCGTGGTTGATCGAGTCGACGTACGCCAGCTCCTCGTACACGGGCCCGAAGGAGTAAGGGTAATCAGAGGCGTTGTACGGGTTGAACTGGCAGGGCCATGCAAAGCCCCATTCGTCGGCGATGTTGAGGGTATCGGAAGCGGCGCTGGTGGCGTCCGGTACTCGGGCGCTCCTGGCGGCTGCGGTGGCGGTGGTTACGCCCGTCGCCAGCACGCCACTGACAGCGATTGCGCTGACTAGCACCGTGAGGCGGCGTGCCAATTTCGTTTTGGTCACTGGTCTCCCTCCTGCTTAGGGGAACATCTGATGGCCCGTCTTTTGCCTTGCCTCGTTCGTCTGGCCCCGCAGTCTGCCGCTCGGTCTAGACCAATTAGGCTTGCACAGGCGCATGCGCATGTCAACGCAGGGGGCCACTGACATCTACCCCGGACTGCTCACCAGCAAAAGGCCGGCGAGGGAGGGATGATGACGACGGCCTAAGCCAGCCTTGCGCCGGCGCCGAGGACCGCCGCGGGGGGATTGAAAAGGCAATCCTCGAAGTATTGCACCTCGGGAGACCCAGGGCGCGCTAGCGGTTCTGGGGGAACCCCAGGTCGACCGAGCTGGAAGCCGGGTCGGGCCAGCGGGAGGTGACCACCTTGGTGCGGGTGAAGAAGCGGATCCCGTCAGGCCCGTACATATTGATGTCCCCGAAGAGCGACGCTTTCCAGCCCCCGAAGCTGTAGTAGCTGACGGGCACCGGGACCGGGACGTTGACGCCCACCATGCCGACCTGGACGTCGGCCTCGAAACGACGGGCCGCTCCCCCATCCCGGGTGAATATGGCGACGCCGTTGGCGTAGGGGTTGGCGTTGACCAGGGCGAGCGCCTCGTCGTACGTCCCGACCCGGACCACCGACAGCACGGGCCCGAAGATCTCGTCGTCGTAGACGGCGCTGCCCGGCTCGACGTCGTCGACCAGAGTGGGGCCGAGGTAGAAGCCCGGCCCGGCGGGCGCCGAGCCCCGTCCGTCGACCACCACACGGGCTTGACCGAGGGCTTCGGGCTGGAGGTACCCGGCTACCCGTTCCTTGTGCTCGCGCGTGACAAGGGGCCCCATCTCAGACGAGGGGTCGTCCCCGGGTCCCACCTTGATCCGCGGGAGCCGGTCGGCGATGGCCTTGACCAGCGGCCCGGCTACACCGCCGACGGCGACGACGGCCGAGATGGCCATGCAGCGCTCCCCGGCCGAGCCGTACCCAGCCGACACAGCCGCGTCCGCAGCCATGTCGACGTCCGCGTCCGGCAGCACCACCATGTGGTTCTTTGCCCCACCGAGGGCCTGCACGCGCTTGCCGTTGCGGGTGGCGGTCTCGTATATGTGACGGGCGATGGGCGTCGAGCCGACGAAAGACACCGCGGCAATATCGGGGTGGGCGAGGATGCGCTCGACGGCCTCCCGGTCGCCCTGGACAACGGTGAACACGCCGGCGGGAAGGCCGGCTTGCCTCCACAGGTCGGCGAGCACCAGGGAGGCCGACGGGTCCTTCTCGCTCGGCTTGAGCACGAAGCAGTTCCCGCAGGCGATGGCGTTGGAGCACATCCACAGCGGGACCATGGCGGGGAAATTGAAAGGTGTGATTCCGGCGACCACACCCAGGGGTTGCAAGATGGAGTGGACGTCGACGCCCCGGGACACCTGCTCGGAGTAGCCGCCCTTCAGCAGGTACGGTGCCCCGCAGGCGAACTCGAGGTTCTCGAGGCCGCGGGCTACTTCGCCTTCGGCGTCCGAGAGCACCTTGCCGTGCTCGGCCATTACGACCGCTGCGAGTTCCTTACGGTTGGCGTCGAGCAGCTCACGCATCCGGAACAGGACCTCGGAGCGCCGCGAGAGGCCCGTCGCCCGCCAGGCGGGGAAGGCCGCGAGCGCCGCCTGAACGGCCGTATCGACCTCGACGACGGACGCGAAGTCCACCTCGGCCACCTGCTCGCCGAGAGCCGGGTTGTACACCGGCCCGCTCCGCCCCGAGGTCCCCACGACGGATCGTCCGTCGACCCAGTGGTTGATCCTTTTCATGCTGTGCTCCTCCCCTGCCAGGTCCCACCCGTCACGTTAGGGGCTGCCCGACTGCCGGCGTACCTTGTTCCCTAAGTGAGCGACCCCGAGGCGCCGCTCACTGCGCCGTAACCTCATGTGCGCCGGCAGACGCGACCACGGTGAAGCAAGCGGCGGCGCCGAAGCCCCGCTCCGCCAGGCCCTCGTTCACGAGGGTTTCGACCGCTACGACGTCGTGCTCAGCAACGAGCGCAATGGCTGAACCGCCGAACCCAGCTCCAGTAAGACGTGCACCGAGCGCGCCGGCTGCATTAGCCACATCGACAACGGTGTCCAGTTCCGGCGAAGAGACCTCGAAGTCGTCACGTAGGGAACGGTGGCTAGCGGAGAGAAGTTCCCCGATCGTCTCCGGCTGGCCCGCCTGGAGGCGGCTCACTACCTCGAGGGCTCTTGCCTGTTCGCTCAGTACGTGACGAGCCCGTCGCACGAGCACGTCGTCGCCAAATTCAGCCAGGCGTTCCAGAGCACGGTCCACCTCACCGGCGGGAACGTCGCGCAGGGCGGGCACTCCGAGCAGTCTTGCTGCCTCAAGGCAAGAACTGCGCCGCTCTGCGTAAGCAGATCCCATGAGGTCGTGTTTAACCTGGGTATCGATGACGATGAGGGCGAGATCTGCCGCCGGCAGGTCGAATGGCACTTGCTGCGCCACTAGGGTGCGCGTGTCGAGGAACAGGGCGTACCCAGCACGGCAGCACATGGAAGCGGCCTGGTCCATGATCCCGCACGGCACCCCGACAAACTCGTTCTCGGCGCGTTGGGATACCAGCGCAATTGCCATCGGCGGTAGTTCGATGCCGAAGAGGGCGCACAGAGCTACGGCGACGCTGCACTCGAGAGCGGCTGACGAGGAGAGCCCCGCCCCGATCGGGACGTCGCTGTCGATCAGCAAGTCGGCGCCCTGGATTGCATGCCCTGCCGCCAGTAACGCTCGCGCGACGGCAAGAGGGTAGGCCGCCCAGCCTTTGGGGCTGTCGGTGGAACCGAGGTCGAGGTCCACCAGACCGGCCCCATCACCCGCCTGGACCGACCGCACCACCAACCGGCGGTCACTTCGTCGGGCTGCCGCCGCCACCGTGACCTGAGGAATGGCGATCGGGAGCACGAAGCCATCGTTCAGGTCGGTGTACTCACCTATGACGTTCACCCGGCCGGGGGCAGCCCAACAACCCTCCGGCGGGCGACCGTACGTCTCTGCGAAGTGGCTCGCAGCGTTCATTGAGCCGCTCCATAACTAGTGCTCATTTTTTTCACCGCTGCCCCTAGTTACTCCCAAGCGCAGCCCAGTTGAGCAGGTCGAAAAGAAGAGCGCCACAGAGCGGGTCGCCTGCGACCGCTTGTTCGGCCAGCGGGAGTTGGCAAACTGTCAGCCAGCCAGCGAGGACCGGAGCCCGGCCGACGACTGTCCCCACGATGCCGTCCGGCGGGGGTTTCAGCACCCCGACGGCCGTTTCGACGGCGAACGGCCCATTGCCGACGTGGGTGAAAACAAACTCTGGTGCAATCGAGAGCAGCTCCGTGGCAAGCACCGAGCTCGCAGCAAGCGAGGTGAGCCCCGGTTGCGACGTCGTGAAGATGAACGGAGTTGACCCCCACGCGGTTGCTAGGTCTACAAGCCGTAGCGCGATGGGGAGCGGGAGGTCACCGGCGTCTCGCTGCGAAAGGAGCAACGCATTGCCGCCCGCCTCGAGCCACCTAGAGACCACAAGGCCCACCTCTGTCGTCAACGATCCTTCGGGGACCACCAACAAGTCCCGGCCCGCCTTTGCGGTCGAGGCTTCGATCGCGACCGACCCGGCATCTGCAAGCAGCCTTCCCAATAAAGCGGGCCCGGGACCAGCCAGCCAAAAAGGAACGCTGGACTGGCGATGCCTAACTGCCCGGACCGGGTAGTAGTTGTCGCCGAGGTGGTCGTTGCCGTGCCAGACCTCCAGGTTGACTTTCAGGTCACCAGCGAGGTCAATTGGTAGCGACACGGCCTGTGGCGTGCTCGTTGCGTAGGCGGGAAGGTCCATACGTGCAGACCACTCCTGGTCTCCCACCAGAGCTCGCACCTCGGCGCCTTCGATGGCAGGGCCATCGTTCACGACCACCAGGTCGCCCAGGAGCGTTCCACCGACGGCCGCAGACCAATGTGAGCGCACGAGCACGGGACAGATAGGCCGGGCGGCGAGCTGCACCTCGTCGCATGCAGGTTGCTTGGCACGGCGAAGCAAGTCCAGTAGACCGTTGAACTCCTGCGGCACGTCCGTGAGCTCAGTCACACACCAGCCGATCACGCCGGCCGTCCTTCGGAACAACTCGATCTGGAGCCGGTCCGCTAGCCCCTGGTAACGCTGCGAGCCAGCCACGAAGTCGGCAACGCTCCCCGGCCACGGCGTCGATCCGATCAATCGGCTCAGTTCATCGGCGTACGACCAGAACGTGCCCTCGTCAGAGCTAAGGTCGGGGAGGCCCCAGTCGCCGAACTCGCTCATGAACAAGGGGCGCTCCCCTTTCGCCGACAAGGTCACCTTCGTTTCCAGCTCGGCCATGTAGCGCGGGCTGAGGCGTCCGTACCAATGTGCCGTAAGGACCGGGCTCTCAAAGACATATTCCGGGTCGGGTTCTATCCAGTCGTTCTCGATCACGGGCCGAGTCGGGTCGGCATTTCGGATCTCCCGATATATCCGCCTCACAAAACCCTCGTACCCCCGACCTCGCCGCACGGGTAGTTGCTCCGCACCGAGCTCGTTCATAGCCGACCACAAGACGATTGAGGGGTGGCTACGGTCGCGACAAACCTGCTCGAGTGCCGTTGTCGCACAGCGCTCAATCAGCTCCCCATCCGATCCGAGCTCGTCATGGGCGACCGGCTCTGCGATGGGGATGTCGCAGTGCACCATCATCCCGCGCTCGTCGCATACGTCGAGGTAGACAGGGTCGAAGGCTTTGATGTGCAGCCTGATCGTGTTCAGGCCCAAAGATTGGGCGGCCGCAACGTCGGCCTCAGCTTCGGCACGGTCCGCTCCTCCGTACAAGGTGCGGGCCGAAAATCCCTGAACTAGAGCACTCCGCATTTCGAAGGGCTCGCCGTTCAGCTCGAACGAAGCGGGAGTGGCTCTCACCGTTCGCAGGCCGAAGCGCAGTGTTCGTCGATCCGAAATACGGTCGTCCGCGTAAACGGTCAGTACGGCGTCATGCAGGCTCGGTTGGGCCGGCGACCACCGCTCGGCCCCGCCCGTCGCCCCGACTTCGAAGCGGATTTTTCTCGCCGTCACCTCCCGGCTCAGTTGCCGGCCGAGGACGGCCAACTCAACCCGTACGGGTCGGTCGATGGCACCAGCAAGGGAGGCCTCGACAACGAGCTCCTCGGGGTCATTGTTCGCCCAGCAGTCAACAACGCTCGCCGGGCCGTGCTGCTCGAGTGACACAGCTTGCCAAATCCCGCCGTAGTCGAGGTAAAGGCTCGGCGGGCTGGGGAACACCTCGTTCATCCATCCCTGCTTGCCGTGCGCGCTGCGACTGTGCTCGGGGCTACCACGAGGATGGTCAACGATGCGCACCGCCATGTCGTTGCCGCCTGAACGAACCAGCCCGGTGCAGTCCAATGCGAAAGGCGTGAACCCGCCGCGGTGAGAACCAAGGTGATGCCCGTTCAGGAACACATCGGCGTCGTCCATCACGGCCCCAAAGTGAAGCGTCCACCAACCGCTTGCTTCCCTCAACTCGAAAATGCGCCGGCACCAGGCCGTGCCGTCGAGCCCTGGGTAGCCTTGGGCCTCCCACAACCCTGGGACCTCGATGTCTTCGCCCCGCATCGAGGACAGCTCCTCAAGGGAGTGCTCGCCGATGACCAGTTCCCAAGTCCCATTGAGATCCACGGTCGTTGACGGCCACGCCTTGTTGGCCGTCGTAAGGCTCCCGATCATCGAGACGACGAAGGGGGTGCCCCGACCGCGACGCGCTGGCCGCCCTCGAAAGACTCGATCACCCGTTCCGCCAGCTCGAGGGCTCGCCGGCCGGCACGCGCGTGCACAGGAGGCTCGTCGCCGGCGCGTAGCGCGCCCAGCAGGGCATCGGCGTACTTATCGAAAGTCCGATGAAACTCGCGATCAACGTCGTTGAAATAGCCGGCTTCCCACACCTGGCGCGTCTCGTCCCCGGCCCGTGAAATATCCAATCGCTTTACCGTGTCCTGCACCAGCAACCTGCCGTTGGTCCCATTTACCTCCAGCAGGTGGGTAACGGGGTAGGCGTAGGAGGAGTCGTAGGAGCCAACCAGGCTACCTACTGCCCCGCTAGCGAACTCGAGGGCGACCGCCAGAGTGGAGTAGACGCCTTGGGTCTTGTTCGTCATCTGGGCCATGACCGACTTGATGGGCCCGCAAAGGAACTCGAGCAGGTCCAAACCATGGCACTGAGTCTCGATGAGGTTTGCGTGTGGATGGGAACTGGTGCCTGGTTCTCCTCCAAATCGCCAGGTGGCAAAAACCAGTTCGCCCAAGTCGCCCGCTTCGATGGCTGTCTTGGCCCGCTTGACCGGCTCTGCGTACCGGTGGTTAAAGTTGATGGCGAAAAAGAGATCCCTGCGAGCGGCCGCACTGATCAGTTGGTCCGCTTGGGCTAGATCGAAGACCAGTGGCTTCTCGGCCAGTAACGGGGCTCCAGCCTCGATTACCTCGAGGGTCGCTGCGAAATGCCCTTCATTTGGTAACGAAAGAGTCACGAGGTCGGGTCGCTCCTTGGACAACATTTCGTCGATAGACGTATAGGCGCGCGTGCCCCACGCCGCGGCCCTTGCCTGCGCCCGATCTTGGTGCCTGGCAACGACCGCGCAGAGCTCCGCGTCCGGATGGCTTGAAAAGACACGTGCATGTTGCTGCCCCCACTGCCCGGCACCAATGACAGCTACCCTCGTCGGCGCTCCTGTCGGTCCTCCGGCCGTCATGCCTCGAGCTCCTGGGTCACGACGACCTTGCCCGACTCTCCCGACAGAAATGTCCTGAACGCCTCGCTGATCTGGGCAACGTCGTAGCGGTGAGTGATCACCCGGGCCAGAAGGTCACGGTTCGTTCGCAACAGTTCGAGGTTTTGGGGCATCTCGTCATAGCGGAAGTACTCGCTCCCGAGCACAGCCCGCTCGGGAGCGATGAGATCATCGGACACCACCAACTCGAGCGTCTCCCCGTGGCCTACGCATACGAGGACACCCCTCTTGGAGAGCACCGACATGGCGGTCCGCCGCGCAGTGGCCCTGCCTGTCGAGTCGAACGCCACGTCGCAGGGCTCCAACTCGCCCAGCGCGTCCGCCTGTGAGGCGTCGACCACCTGCGCGCCGATTGACTCCGCGTAGTTGAGCCGCCAAGGCGAGAGGTCACTTATCCGTACCGGGAAGTTCCTGCCGAAGGTCAACTTGCACATCACCAGCAGGCCAAGGCCGATCGGCCCTGCACCAGCTATATAGGCTGACTCGATGTCGGGACGCAAGAGCCTCGCGCGGGCGATGGCGTGGCTGCTCGTACCCATCACATCGAGCAACATTGTCGCCTCGACCAGATCCGTGCCCGCCTCGACCGTGAAGAAGTTGGTCTCGTGTACGAGCTCATAAGGGCCATAGCCGCCGTCGTGAGTAAAGCCCATGTCGGCTCGCTTGGCAAGGCATTGGTTGGTGTAACCGAGGCGACAACTGCGGCAGCGCCCGCAGTAGTCCATCAAGAACACCACGCCTGCGGTGCCCTCGCGAACGGAGGTCTCAGGCCCGACAGCCACCACGACACCTGCAGCCTCGTGGCCCGGGGTAACCGTGGATCCCTCGAAGTACTGACCTCGGTCGGTGCCACAAATGGCGTTGGCGCGCACCTTTAGAAGAAGCTCTCCAGCCTGAGGTGACGGGACAGGACGCTCCTCGAAGATGATCTTGCCATCCCCGAGGAACCGCGGGGTGGTGGCAACATTATGGGGCATAGTCACTCCTTTATTTACAACGACGGAACTTAACTCCCCGCAATGGGGCTTGGTCCGTCGCCAGTGGCCTGCCAACGGAAATGCTCCAGGGCATCGGTCGGCCGGCGCTCAAGCTTGCCGGCGGCGTCAGCATCCAGGCGGTACAAACCCATGCGGCGCAAAAAGGGCGCGACCGGGCCGCCCGGTGTGCCTAGTGGGGACACCGGGTGCGGCGTACCGCCTGGCCTGTCCCGGCGATAGAACTCCTCGACAACCGAGCCCCCTGAGGCCCAGCTCCAGTCGACAAAATCGATCAGCGGCCACCAGGTCAGCCCTACTATCGGGAGGCCGTCCTCACGTAGGGCGTCGAGACCTCCGACCAACTGGTCGAGCCACTTGCATTGTTTTTCAACGTCATCTTCGACTGCGGTCTCGGTCACCATCAGGGGGATCCCATACGCAGCGTGCCAACGGCGCAACTCGCCTACTAATTGGTCGAGGCCGCCATCGACCGCAACGTGGACGCTCGCTCCATCGAGCCTGACGATCTCACGGCACGAAAGCTCCGGGTAGTAGTTGAGCCCGAGCACGTCGGGACGCTGGGCCCCTTCGCTCAGCTGCTGCAGAGAGAGTGGGTCGGCGCCGTTGCCCACCAACCACGACCAGTCCTCGTCGTCATGGGCCACTTGGCCGAGGAGCAGCCGTGTAGGAAGTTGGGCTCTCCGCGCCCAACTGCGAACTTCCCGCTCCAGCGAGGTGTCTTCGGTGGAGTAGATCTGGACTGCCTCGACGTGGACGATCTCGGCACCAGGATCCACTCCGCGGATGGCCCTTATGGCTCGCTGTACCCCCGTCATCAGCGACACCACCAAGTCAGCCCAACCGCGATCACCGCTCAGGTACGGTGGCCAGATGCCGCGCAACCCGCAGAACGAAGAGGTCACGAGCGGCTCGTTCAGCGGGGTGTAGGCAGCGATCGAGCCCTTGTAGCGGTCCGCGACAGCTTTTGCGTACTCGGCAATGGCGTCGGGGAAGCTCGGGGCCACGAACGACCCACCCAACCATGTCGGCGTGCCGTAATGCACTAGGTCCAGGACCACCCTGATCTTCACGCGCTCCACAAGGAACTCAACCGCCTCGTCAGCCCAGGACCAGTCGAAGACTCCCGGTTTGGGGTTTATGCGGTACCACGGGAACCCGTACCGGAGCGCGCCGGCGCCGGTATCGGCGACCCGAAGGAGATCTTCGCGCCACTGCTGGCTATGTCCCGTCAAGTCATACTCGTCGAGGGCAACGCCTCCCCCCCGGAGCGGTTCGCCGATCGCGGTGTCTTCGACCCCGACTGCGAACACGAGCTCATCGCCGGCGCTGAGCCAGGACGTCACCCCTTGATCCCCGTTGTGGCGATGCCACGCGTGAAGTACCTCTGGGCAAGAGCGAACGCCACAGCCAGCGGCAACAGACTTATGATGGCCCCGGCCATCAGCACCCCGTGCTCCACCACGTACTGGCCCGCAAATAAAGTCAGGCCTGCTGGAAGTGTACGCATATCTGTGGTCGAAGTGACCACGAGCGGCCAGAGGAAGTCGTTCCAGTTGTTCATAAAGTAAAAAACAGCAAGGGTGGCGAGGGCGGGTTTGGCCAACGGTAGCATGATCCTCGAATAGATGTACCATTCCGACGCGCCGTCCGCCCTCGCGGCTTCGTCCAGTTCTCGAGGGACAGTGATGAAGAACTGCCGCAGCAGGAAGATCCCGAAAGCACTTGTCGCCCTGGGGACGATCAGCCCTTGGTAGGTGTTGAGCCAGTGGAACCTGAACAAGAGCTGGAACACCGGCACCAGTGTCACTTGGAAGGGGACCATGAGCGTCGCCAAGACGAGGTAAAACGCTACTGTCCTTCCCGGGAAGCGCAACCGAGCGAGAGCGTAGGCCGCAAGCGAGTCGAAGAAAACCGACGACACCGTTACGCCGCCGGCGAACACAACCGAATTGATAAGCAACCTGAGGAACGGGAGCTGCTGCCAGATCCCGATGTAGTTGGAGAAGGTGGGGTGCGTCGGCTGGAGCCTCAGTGGGTACCCAAATACGTCGCTCTCGGGTTTGAACGAAGTACCGAGCATCCAAGCGAACGGCAGGAGGATGATCACCGCACCACCGATCAGGACCAGCCATTTTGTGCCCCGGGACAGCCCCCACCACCAACCGCCTCTTCGTGCGTAGACCGGCATGTCCGAGGGCCGTGACTTCCGGGGAGCCTTTTGGCGCACAGCGACCGATGCCATGGCTTTCAGTTCACCTCGGAATAACGGAAGAGCCTGAGTTGGAACAGCGAGATAAGCAGGATCAGTGCGAACAGTACCCAGGAGAGCGCGGCAGCGTAACCCGGCTCCGAATAGTCGAAGGCCGCGTCGTATATGTACGTCACCAGCGTCTCTGTGTGAAATATCGGGCCACCACCGGTCATGACGTAGACCGAGTCGAACAGCTGCATCGACGCAATGGTCGAGATGATCGAGGCGAACAAAAGGCTCGGGCGTAGCTGCGGTAACACAACGCGGCGGAAGCGCACCCAAGGGCCGGCCCCGTCTATAACGGCCGCCTCCAGTAGCGACTCAGGCACGTCTTGGAGGGCAGCGATGAATATCACCATCGAGAAGCCGACGCTTTTCCAGACCCCGACCAACATCACCGCGGGGAGGGCCCAAGTCGTGCTCTGTAAGAAGTCGACATCGGGCAGACCAACGCTCACCATGGCGTGGGTGATTATCCCGATCTCCGGGTCAAGGAGGAACTTCCATACGATCCCCATTGTCGCCAGCGATGAGATGACGGGGAAGAAGTAGATCGAGCGGAAGAACTTGTTGACCAAAGTGTTGCGTTGAAGGGCGACGGCTAAGGCGAGCCCCAAGCCGACCTGGAGAGGTACGACCACCCCCGTATAGATGGCCGTGTTGCGAAGGTCGTTCCAAAAGCGTGAGTCGTGCCACAAGGTCTCATAGTTCTTGAACCCGATATATTGCTGGGCCGAAGCGAAGAAGGACCAGTTGTGCAGGCTCATCCAAAACGATTGGACTATGGGGTAAGCGACGAACACAAGCAGGATCAGGCCGCTGGGCACCAGGAAGAGGTAGGCGCGTGCATGGCGGCCCAAGCGGGCTACCCGCGGGCTGCGGCGTGCTGGCGGTGGCGCCATCACCGCGGAGGCACCGGTCCCCTCTGTCATAGCAAGCAGAGATCCTGTGTCTTGTGGAATCGGAAGCTCCTGGTCGTCGCTGCGCTACGGACAGCCGCAACGCGCGGTCCCGGCGCTTCGCCAAATCCTAACCCTGCGAATACTAATGCTGCGAACAAAGGCGAGCACCGTGAGGCACGGCCGCCCGGAGGTCAGGCATGGTGCCTGCTACCCGGACGGCCGACGCCGATGGCCCTGAGCTATGAGCTCTGGGACTTGCTCGTCACTTACAGCCTACGGCTTGGTTGAGTTGCTCACTGGCGGCCTTTAGGACCGATGCGACGTTGCCCCCCCGCTCGGCCGCCGCGATCGCCGGCGAGAAGATGCTGGAGTCGACGTAGTTGAAGTTGGCCAGGGTGGGCAGGTAGAGCTGGGCGTCTGGGCTTTCAGCTGTAAAGCCAGCCACGTAAGGGTTCTTGCTCAGGCCCGGGTAGTTGCCCATATCCGTCCGGGAGGGCGGGTAGCCAACACCCTCGGCGAGACCGGCCTGAGCGGGCTTGCTCATCCACCAGGCGAAGAACGTGAGCGCGGCGGCCAGGTTCTTCGATTTGGCATTTACGACCATTGGGACCGTGCTTCCCGTCGTGACCAGCTTGCCGATGGCGCCGATCGGGACCGGAGCCAAACCGAAGTTCACTTTTGCAGGGACGTACTCGCCGATCGCCCAGGGGCCGTTGATCTCCATTGCAGCCTTTTGAGCCGAGAACAGGTTGTCGGCGTCCTGGCCGGCGAGGCCGACCTGAGTGATCTGGTCCTTCACGATGAGGTTGGCCCAGCTGCTAACGGCCTGGACGGTCTTCGGGCTGTCAAGGTCAGAGCATCCTTGGGCGTTCAGGATGTTGCCGCCGTTGGCCCAGATGAAGATTGGCCACATGGCGATCGTGGCGTGGTCAGCGATGGCCATCCCGTACTGGGTTACCTGTGACCCGGACTTGACTGTCAGCTTGACGGCGTCCTGCTGGAGCTGCGTCATCGTCTTGGGCGGCGCGGCGATCCCGGCCTTGGCGAACAGCGTCTTGTTGTAATAGAGCTCCAGGGTTGCCCAGTTTGCCGGTGCGGCATAGAGGTGACCGTTCACCGTGAACGCGTCTTTGATGGCGGGCGGGATGACGCTGGCTGGCACCTGGTTCGGGCCGTTACCAAGCAACGAATCGATTGGGGCGATCAAACCTTCTTTGATGTACTCCCTGATCGTCCCCACGTTGTAGTCAGGTGTGGCGATATCGGGACCGGCGCCGGTTGCCATTGCGGTTGGCAATTTTTGCGCGATCGTGTCCCATGGTTCGATGGTCATGTCAACTTGGATGTCTGGGTGTGTCTGGTTGAACTGCTTGACGAGGGCCACGTAGGTCGGCTCGTCCCCTCCGGTGAAGCCGGCCCAATAGGTCAGCGTCACCTTGCCGGCGGAGGCGAAGGCCGCATTTGCTCCAGCGCCCGCGAGGCTTGCAGAAATGCAAGCCACCGCCCCCAATAATGCCACTTTTTTCCTCATGTTGAGGCTCCCCTTTCAGTCACTGTCGTGTTTGGTTTTTGTTTCTCTCCGTTAGGACTTTGCCGAGGCGACGTGCCGGTGCCTAGGTCGATGACCGACCGCACCCGCACGAGTTCCGGACGACAAGTTCTGTCGGCAACAGGGTGACCGGCTCGTCTGGCAGGCGGCCACCTATCAATTCGAGTAGTCGTGACGCCGCCACCGAACCGACCTCGGCCATGTCGCCTTGGACCGATGTCAGTGCCGGCTCGACATATCGGGCCAGCGGGATGTCGTCATAGCCAACCAGGAGAACGTCCCGTGGGACGCTGAGCCCAATGGCCTGGAGCGCCTCGCGCGCACCCAGCGCCATCTGGTCGTTGGCGGCGAAGATCGCGTCAAAAGGGGTCCCACGCCCGACCAGCTTCTCGACGGCACGTGCGCCGCTTTCGTCTGAGTAGTCGCCCTCAACCTCCAGGGCGGGATCGGGAGCGATGGCCGAGGTCATCAGGGCGTTGCGGTACCCACTCAGTTTGTCCTGTGCAGATTGATGCCCGAGCGGGCCCGAGATATGTGCGATGCGCTTGACGCCATGGGATTCGAGGAGATGGCGGGTAGCGATTTCGCCACCGTGCCGGTCGTCCAGGCTCACGGCGGTAGCCCGGGCCAAATGGGGGGCACGGCCGACAATGACCACTGGGTAGCCGGACCGGGCCAGGCCGATGACGTTGGCGTCGGCGACCGCGGCTGCGGCCACTACGATCCCGTCCGCCTCTCGCCCGTTCATGAAACGCCGGTACGCCGAAGCTTCGTCTTCCTCGGTACGCGAGGTCGACAAGATCGTCGAGAGGTCATTGTCGGCGGCGACCGACACGATGCCATCGAGAAGGGCGGTAAGGGTCGGGTGCGAGAAGACGTGCTGGCTCGAGTGCGGCAGGACGACGGCAATGGCGCTCACGCGCTTGCTGCGCAGAGCCCGCCCAGCCGAGTGGGGAACGTAGTTGAGCTTGATGGCGGCGAGGCGGACTACCTCTTTAGTCGCAGCCGACACCCGAGGGCTGTCTGACAATGCCATCGATGCGGACGTGACGGACACTCCCGCTAATAGAGCGACGTCCTTCAGCGTGCAACGCCCGGTTGGCTGGTCCACCCACTCCTCATTCCGAATCGTTACGACAGCACTAGGTGATCTGGCTCTTATTCGGTGGTTCACTCTTGTCAAATCGATTTGACTTAAACTAGTGCCGAAACGCTTGCGTGTCAAGGCGACCCCGCAAGCCTCTTTGTGTGAACCGAGCCATTGGCGCACGGCCCTCGTGATCATTCGCGACGTCCGAAGGCCGAGGACCGAGCTACTGCCGGGGTACCGCTGTGCCATCCTGCCGACGCGGTGCCTATTAGTACTAAATTGCGGCTATGGGCGGCCTTGGGAACAACCACGAGATGACCCTGGAGGAGGCCGCAGACCTTTTGCGGGTCCACTACATGACTGTCTACAAGTACGTCCGGACGGGGCGTATCAGGGCGGAGCAGCGCGAGGGTCGATGGGTCATCGACGGGGACGATCTGCAGGCCTTTCGTGACCGGAGCGGGAAGCGACCAAGGCGGTCGGCCTCGGGCCCGAGCACGGGGCCGACGTCGCGCTGGGAGGGGCGGGCGGAGCGCCTCATGGCTCGGATGCGTGCAGGTGATGGTCCCGGCTCGTGGAGCATCATTGAGTCAGCTCTTGTTTCTGGTAGTCCCTCCGACATGTACCTCCAACTTTTGGGGCCGGCTCTCAGGCGGATCGGTGAAGGCTGGAGCGCGGGGGAGATCTCTATAGCGGACGAGCACCGTGCCACCGCAGTCGCTTTGGGCTTGGCCGGAAGGCTCAGCCCGTTGTTCGTCAGGCGGGGCCCCTCTCGCGCAGTCACCGTCCTGTTAGCGGGCGCCGAGGGCGACACGCACGTGATCCCTTTGCTCATGGTGGCGGACGCACTGCGAGCAGACGGTTGGAGCGTCGTGAACCTAGGTGCTGACGTACCTCGAGCAGAGCTGGTGGCGACGGCGCAAGGCACCGAGCATCTGATAGCAGTGGGGATCAGTTTGAGCTCGGAGCGCAACGCGGCCCGTACGTCGAAGAACATCCGGTCTCTTCGAGCGGCCTGTCCCGACGTCCCAGTCCTGCTGGGGGGCCCGGCGGCCGGGCCTGAGCAAAGGGCACGAGATCTTGGAGCTGACGGTTGGGCTAGTGACTTGGTGGGAACAACCAAACTTGTCAACGACCTGGTGGCCCGTACCTAGTGCCACCCCCTAGCCGCACGGCCTCTCTCCAGATCCGCTGAACCTGGTGCCCGCGCCCTGGTCCTAGGCGCTCTCGTTTGGCAGCGGTGGTGATCTATTTAGTGCTAAACTCAAGACTCTTGATAGATGCAGCGCTCGAGGCCACCGTCATCGGCAGCTACACCCGCATCGGGCCAGCTGTTCGGAGCCGTTTGTACCATTGGGACCGAGCTCTGCCTCTCCATGGTCGGACGGTCGTCATTACAGGCGCCACCTCGGGTATCGGCCGTGCTGCAACCATGGCGATGACGGAACTTGGAGCTGGGTTGTGCCTTGTCGGCCGTAACCCTGACCTGTTAGAGCTCACTTGTCGGCAGGCCCGGCGAGCTGGGGGCGACCCGAATGCGGAAGTTGCGGATCTCGAGGATCTTGATCAGGTAAGGGACCTCGCCCAACGTATTTTGCAGCGGTACCCCAGAGTCGACGTCCTGGTCAACAACGCTGGGACGCTCTTCCGCTCCCGCCGCGTGGCGCCTGGGGGCGCCGAGGCCACCATCGCGCTGAACCTCCTTTCTCCTTACCTGCTCACCGAAGCGCTCCTCCCCCCCTTGGAGACGGCCGGCGGAAGGGTCGTCACGATGACTTCCGCGGGCATGTACACCCAGCGTTTCGACCTATCCACGCTGGTGATGGGAGAGGCGGGTTACAACGGCGTGGCTGCTTACGCACGGGCCAAACGCGCTCAGGTCGTGCTGACCGAGGAGTGGCAACGCCGCTACGGCGCCCGCGGTGTCGACTTCTACGCAGTCCATCCGGGCTGGTCCAACACGCCAGGGCTAGCCAAAGGTTTACCCGGCTTTACCAGTGTTATGCGGCCATTGCTCCGCACCCCAGCCGAGGGAGCCGGTACAGCTGTTTGGCTGGCAAGTCGGCCCGCCGGCACGGAGAAGGGCGGCGGCTTGTGGTTCGACCGAAGACCTCGTTCTGCCTACCGCTTGCCGTGGACATGGGCGAGCGCGGAGCAACGTAAGTCACAGGGCGAAGCGTTATGGGCATGGTGCCGGGAGCAAGTCGCGCAACCATTGGAAGACGCCGATGCCAGTTCGTGAACGCCTTGCGGTGATCGGTGCCGGCGTCTCAGGCACCACGGCCGCCTATCTCCTCCAGCGCCGCTATGACGTGACCCTTTTCGAGGCCGAAGATCGCCTCGGTGGTCATGCCCATACCCACAGGGTCATTACGGCGCGGGGTGACGAGATCGCGGTGGACAGCGGGTTCATCGTGTTCAACAACGTCACATACCCGGCTTTGACCCGGCTCTTCGACGAGATCGGGATAAACAGTGTCGAGACGAGCATGGGCATGTCAATCCGCTGCGAAGGATGCGGGCTCTTGTACGCGGGAGGGCGAGGTCTTGCAGGACTGTTCGCGAGCCCTCGGACGACGGCTCGACCACGTTTTATCCGGATGTTGGAGGAAGTTGTGCGGTTCCAGCGCGCGGCATTGCGCTGCCTTGCAGGAGGTAGCGACGAACAGACCCTCGGGGAATTCCTGGCGACCGGGAGGTATTCTGCGTACTTTCAGGCTCACTACATCCTCCCGGTCGTCTCTGCCGTGTGGTCGGCGGGGCCGGCCAGCGCCCGCGAGTACCCGGCCCGGTACCTTTTTCGCTTCCTCGACAACCACGGGATGCTCGAGAGCCGGTCATCGCTTCGGTGGCGGACGATCCCGGGAGGCTCTTACCGCTATGTGGAGCGCCTGACAAAGGAACTGAGCGCCACCATTACATGCACACCAGTCAGGTCGGTCGCCCGCCATTTCGACAACGTCGAGGTGAGAGACGGCTCCGACCACCGGCACATGTTTGACCACGTGGTCATCGCCAGCCACGCTGACACCGCGCTGGGGCTTCTGGTTGACCCAACGCCGGAGGAGAGATCGGTCCTCGGCGCGTTCACCTACTCGGTCAACGATGTGGTCCTGCATACAGACTCGCGGCTGCTCCCTGCCCAGAAGTCCGCCCAGCTCTCATGGAACTACTGCTTACCAAATTGCGGCGCCGACAACCGCGACGTAGTGGTCAGCTACTACATGAACCGCCTCCAACACCTCCAAGGACCAGATGACTACCTAGTTAGCCTAAATGCCCATGAGCGTGTGCACCCCCCGGCGATGCTGGCGCGCATGAGCTACGAGCACCCGGTCTATACCACCCAGTCTTTGGTTGCGCAGGCTCGCCTGCCCGACCTGAACCAGGGCCGCACCGCGTTTGCCGGCGCGTACCACGGGTGGGGCTTCCACGAAGATGGTTGCCGCTCCGGGGTAAACGCTGCCGCCTTTTTTGGGGTGAACTGGTGAGCACTACCGTGGTCCCGGCCCGGGCGCCGCTCAATATCTCGCAGTTGGAACTCCCCGCGCTCTACCGCGCCACGATCACACATCTCCGCCGCGCGCCAAAAATTCATCGTTTCTCCCATGGGTCCTTCCTATGGCTGGTCGACGTCAGCTCGCCACCCGTGTTGCCCTGGCTGCTGCGCCCTCTTGCCCGCTTCGACCGTCGCGACCACTTGGATATTCACGCTCTGCTCGACGCAAACGGGGTAAGCGCTAACCGCATCGTCATGCTGGCAGCTCTCCGCAACTTCGGCCACGTGTTCAACCCTTTGAGCATCTACTGGTGCTACGGCCACAACGGGGAACTCGTTTGCAAGGTGGCCGAGGTTCACAACACTTATGGGCAGCGATACGCCTACCTCCTGCCTTCAGGCGGCTCCACTCGTGTGAACAAGAAGCTCGAGGTTTCGCCGTTCAACCCAGCTGAGGGCACATACCAGATGCGGATCTCAGATCCGGGGCAACGTCTCGTAGTCGCCGTCGGTTTCCGCCCCCAAGATGGCGTGCCCTTCACGGCCACGATGGTGGCGCAAAGGCTGAAAGCGTCGCCGCTTACGCTCATCGGTCTCGTATTCCGCTACCCCTGGCCCACTTTGCGTGTCTCGGTCCTCATCCGTTGGGAAGCCTTGAAGCTATTGGCGAAACGAACACCGAGGTACCGCCATTGACCCAAACTTCCCCGTCCATCGACACGCAGGACTGGGCCGCCCTCCGGCCGCCCTCGGTCTCACCGTTAAGAGCCGCCGTCGCGAAGGCGTTCATCCGCCGCGCCGCGAGGCACTGCGGGGTGCGCCTGCAGTTCGAGGACGGCACTTGGTGCGGGGATCCTCTCGGACCTGTCATGCAGATCGAGGACTACGACGCGCTCGCAGCTCGCCTGGCGGTGCACGGCGAGATCGGCTTCGGCGAGGCCTACATGGCCGGGGAGTGGAGATCGCCGGACTTGGTTGCCTTGCTCAAGGGGATAGTCGACCAGATCGGCACGGTTGTGCCCCGACCGGTTGCGTCCCTGCGGCGCCTCACTAAGAGGCCCAACCCTGATCACCAAGATAACGACTTCGTCGGTGCCCGACGCAATATATCCCAGCACTACGACCTGTCGAACGAGCTGTTCGGGCTGTTCCTCGACCAGACAATGACCTATTCTTCGGCACTTTTCGAGAACCCCGAGGAACCCCTCGCTGCTGCACAGGGGCGCAAGATCGAACGGCTCCTCGATGACGTAGGCGTAGGTGCGGGGAGCCGGCTCTTGGAAATCGGGACTGGTTGGGGAGAACTGGCGCTCCGGGCCGCCCAGCGAGGTGCCCGGGTGACGACAATCACCCTTTCCGAAGAGCAGGCGGCGCTCGCCGGACGCCGCATCGCGGCGGCGGGGCTCGCGCATCACGTCGACATTCAGCTCCAGGACTACCGCACCGTGGAGGGCACTTTTGACGCAATAGTCAGCGTCGAAATGATCGAGGCCGTAGGCCGGAGATGGTGGCCAACCTATTTCGAGGTCCTCGACCAGCGTCTGGCTGTCGGCGGGCGGATAGGGCTGCAGACGATCCTCATGGACCACGACGACATGCTCGACGCCTCCCGCTCGTGGACCTGGACCCGCAAGTATGTGTTCCCCGGCGGGGTCATCCCCTCGGAAAGGGCGATCGAGCGAAACCTGGCGCGCTACAGCACGCTGGCGATCGTGGACCGCTACCGTTTTGGTGCTTCGTACGCTCACACCATCGAACAGTGGCGGCTCCGTTTTTCAGAACACCAAGACCAAGTCGAGGCGCTTGGTTTTGGGCCGGTGTTCCGGCGGATGTGGGACTACTACCTCGCCCAAAGCGAAGCGGCGTTCCGGGTGGGCTACCTGAACGTTGGGCAGTTCATCCTCGCGCGGAGGGCCCCGGGAGCTGAAAGGACCTTATGGCCCGCTACGTAACCAAAGTTCGCACCAGCCGTCCGCGCGAGGAAGTCTTTGCGTACATGGCAGACCTGCGTAACTTCGCGGAGTGGGACCCCAGCGTGCGGCAAGTGTCCCAAGTCGAAGGTTACGGTGGCGGGCCAAGAACCGTTTTCGACGTCACAGTTCGTGGCAGAAGGGAGCAGGTACTGCGCTATCGCACGGCCATGTTCGACCCGCCACACGAACTGCTCGTCGTCGCCAAGACAAGAACCCTCAGCTCGCAGGACCGGATAACCGTGGATGCCGACGGCACGGGCGCGATCGTCACCTACGACGCCGTCTTGCGCTTCAACGGGCTGCTCCGTATCGGCGGCGTGGTGCTCTATTTCGTTTTCAAACGCATCGGGGACCGCGCCTCGGCTGGCTTGTGCCGAGCACTGGAGGGCGAAGTCCCCCTCTAGCCGTCGGGCTCACCTTCAGCGGCTCGGGAGAATGGTGAACGGGCTCCAGCCTCGGGAACGTCGTCCGGGAAGCCGGCCTTTCTGAGTCGGCTGTCTCCGCTGGTTAGTGGCTTACACCGGCTCGGCTAGTTAAGTTAGTGGCTTACACTCGCTCGGCCTCCGGCGAGAGCATCGGGGGCAGATCCGCCAAGAATCGCGTAACGGCTGCCTCCAAGTCGGCCCGGTTGCGCTCTGGGGACAGATCTCGAGAAGTGAGCAGCGACAACCGGCTGCCGGGCACCAGGCTTGCCAGTTCTTCGGCATAACCGATGGGGTGGACCGGGTCATTTGGCGCCCCAATAACTAGCACCGGTGCCGACAAGGTCCCGAGCGACCGCGGGTCCTGGTAAGGGACGGAGGAGGGCATCTCCTCGAGGCGACGCGCCCGCGCAACGGCCCCCGGTTGGTCGAACTGGCCGAGGAGGCTGGCCGCCCCGCTCGGCGAAATGGCTTCGATCTCCCGGTACTGTCTCGACTCTTGGAGAGTGGCTCGGCCCCTGACGGGCCCTTCGGCGCGCAGCAGCCTGGCCACTTCAGGGAATGCCAGGAGATTGCCTGGCAGGGGTTGGTTGAGCCAAGCGGGCCGCACTATTACCAGGGCATGCACGCGACCCGGGTCCTTGATCGCCACAGCCAACGCTGTGGCGGCCCCCATGGACACGCCAACGAGGACGAGCTTGGGACCGAGCTGCAAATTGTCAGCGAGGCTGATGAGATCGTCGGCCATCACATCGAAGCTCAACGGCCGCACGTCCGCCGCTCGGGTGCGCCCGTGCTCGCGGGCGTCCGTAGCCAGCACGGGGGTTGGACGACCGCCCACCTCCCCCGGCGTAATCCCCCAGAGCTGGCCCAGGTCCCCACCAAGGCCGTGCAAGAGCACGATGGCCCCGTCGTTGCTCCCCCGGCCTTCCAGCCGGTAGTTGGCGGCAGAGGCGTAGGAGCCGGCCGCGCTGTCACCCACCAGCCGCGGCCTATTGCCTCGAAGCAGAGCTGAGCAAGAATTGCCGGGTACGGGGGACGTCCGCTTCAGCACTGTCCTGGATGATCACGGGCACCGGCACCGGGAGCGCTGCGTGCAACTCGAAGACCAGGTCATAATCGAGCTTTCCAAGCCCGGCGGCCGCGTAGGCCCCCGTGTCGACGACGTCCTTGGCATGGAGGCAGACCGTCTCGGCACCCAGCACACCAAAAGCCTGCCGGAGGATCCTGTCCTGGTCAAAGGCGGTAGCAGGCGTAACTAAGTTGGCGGGATCCAGGACGATCCCGATGAACTTGGCGTCGTGACCGAGCTCGGCGAGCAGGGCGCTCGCCCGACTGGCGTCGGAGACTATGTTGCCCGGTTCAGGCTCTATCCCGAGGCGCACACCTGCCCCCTGGGCCGCCGGCAACAACTTGTCAAGGCCGCCGCGGAGCTCAGCCCAAGCCTCCGGGGAGGAGTTGGACGGATGAGCCCGCCACATGTCCTCGGCGTCGCGAGTCCCCGAACACAGCGTGACGACTTCAGCACCAAGCTCGGGCGCTCGCCCGATCAGCCACTCGGCTCTCGCCGTGTACTCGTCCCGCAGCGCGAGGTCGGGATGGGTGAGGTTGTAGGTGCATGAGAGCCCCCAAATCCTGACCCCGTGCGCCTCGAACGCCGAACGTATGCCCGCAAAGTCGACCGCGGCGCCGACCGGCGGGACGGTGGGCGCACCGATAGACGACAAGTTGAGCTGGACCAGCCCGAAGCCGGCACCGGCGACGGCGGCAGCCACCTCGGAGGCGACGGGCCTGGTGAATATGCGGGCGAAGATGCCGAGCTCCACGGTCATATGTGCACTTCCTCGCCGCCGCGGCTCGCGCTCGTCCTAACCGCCTCGATAAAGCGGACGGCCGCTACCCCGTCTTCGCCGCTGGGACTGGCCGGCCCGCCGTCCAGGACGGCACGGGCAAAGGCCTCCAACTGGCGCTCGTAGGGGTCGGTGTCGCCGAAGGAGGGGCTTGTCGTGGTGGCGTCACCCTCGATGAAAAGCTCGACGTCGCTGGCACGCCTGAAGAACGGGAAGGACGAGCGGACGCTCACGTGCCCCAGCTCCCCGTACACGTCGAAGCCCTCGGCCCACTTGGCATGCACGTTGGCGGATATCTCAAAAGACGCCAGGCCGCCGGGCCCGGCCAACCGACCGGTACCGTGCCAGCTGAAGTCCTTGCCCACGTGCGCCACCTCGGCGCGCACGGCGGCCACCTCGCCGATGAGGTGGCGGATGCCGTCAAAAACATGGGCCCCGTGGGTACTGAGCAAGTACCGCTCCCGGTCCGCCTTGTAGGTTGCCTCGACCTCCCGGACAGCGTCGTCCACGAAGGTCCTCGGGAACAAGGTCGCCTCGGTGGGCGGCCGCAGCGCCCCCATCACCCGGTACCACGCCTGCGCTGTGACGACAGGACCGATCAGGGGCAGGGACCGCTTGGCAAACTCAATGCCAGGGTCGTGGCGTTTCATCGCACCGACCTGCAGCTTCAACCCGGTGCCGGCGGCGAAGCTGGCCAGCTCTTCAGCGGCGGCGACGTTGTCGGCCAGCGGCTTTTCCACCAGGACGTGCTTGCCAGCCTTCAGGGCCAAGGTAGCCAGGGCCGCGTGGGAGCGGTCCGGTGTGGCCACCAAGATGGCGTCGAGGTCCTCCTCGAGGAGCTGTCCCATGTCCGTAAAACCCGGTACTTCATAGTGCCTTGCAACTTGCCCGACCAGGCCCGGGCTGGCATCGCACACGGCCACCAGCCGGGCCCGATCGGCTTTGGAAACGGCCGGCAGATGGGCAACCTGCGAGATCCGGCCGAGGCCGACGACACCGAGGCGAAGCTGAGTGGGGGGCGTACCTGCTGACGTCATGGGCTCTCCTATGCCGACCTGGTGCTGGCGGCCGACGACGAAGCCGCCCCCGCCGGGATGAGGAGGGCGAGCTCCGCGGCGCCAATAGCTGCCGCCTCCGGCCCGACCCGCCCGAGGTCGATGCGCAGCGGGGCGGTCACCTCGCGCAAGGGCCGCGCCCTATTGACGGTGGCCCGTGCGGCAGGTAGTAGGTAGCGCGCCGCGGCGTCCGCCAACCGACCGCTGATCAGCACAAGGTCGGGGTCGAGGACGGGTACCACGAGCACAATTGCCCTTCCGATGGCGGACCCGGCGGCACGCAATACCCTCTGCGCACCGGCGTCTCCCGCGTCGGCCGCAGCGAGCACCTCGGCGCTCGTCGCTAGATGGGCGGCGCGGGCGATGGCGGGGCCACTGGCGAAGAGCTCCAGGCAGCCCCGGCCCCCGCAGACGCAGGCTGGGCCACCTCTGCCCACAGAGAGATGGCCGAGCTCGCCCGCTAACCCTGAGGCCCCCAGCAAGGGCTGCCCGTCGATCACCACGCCGCCGCCCACACCGGTCCCGAGTGTGAGAACGACCATGCAACGGCTCTCCGCAACGGCGCGGGCCTCAGCCAGTGCGCTGGTATTGCCATCGTTCTCGATCACCACGGGCAGGCCCAGGCGACGGCGCA